>Ga0137404_10000026_pt1 | contig 72562 bp, 94 predicted proteins | sample CZOMad2_1_16fung_FD_108285 | JGI IMG/M metagenome (GOLD analysis project Ga0137404, IMG submission 108285) | Vadose zone soil fungal communities from Angelo Coast Range Reserve, California, USA - CZOMad2_1_16fungal (Illumina Assembly) | ecosystem: Environmental > Terrestrial > Soil > Vadose... | reverse complement strand
GTTCGGATCGTCGCACGACGGGCGTCCGGTGCGGGTGCCGCTAAAATCTCCGTCGGTAGACTGTTGGCGAACCTGGTTCCAGTTAGGCTTAATGTACCCGCCATTTAAGGATGCAGTTTCGATCCAGCTGCGTAGGAACATCTTCAGTACCGTGCCCATCCGTACCCAGTATCCGTACTCTTGCCCGAATTTCGGATCGCGGAACTTATCGATAGTCATAGTTTTCTTTGAAACGCTGCGTTGCGGCGGGGTGTTTTTACCGCCCGCCGTCCACGTCCAATCGGTTACCATGCCCGCTTTGTTCAACGCCTCGCCCAGATCGCGCTTCGATTCAAAGTTCAGGTCCGGCTGCTTAAGCCGTTTCCGAAGGTAAGTGGCCACGCGCTCTCGAGCGGCCTCGAAGAGCGGTAGATCGCGCTCCATACCTTTAAGGTCCGCGCGTACGCCCGTCCGCTCGGCTTCGAGTAGGAGCGGCATTAGGCGGCGCTCGCGGTCGTAGGCCGGACGCATGCCCCGGTCGCAGATTTCCCTGTGCAGCTTGTTAAACAGACCCTTTTCACGGCGCAAATCGCCGATGGCGTACCGGCCCGCCAGGTCGCCCGGAGCCATACAGATATATTCGCCCCACGTAGAAGGCTTCTTATGGGCTTCAGGGATGTGCTCCAGTATCCACTCTTTTAAGCGGTCGCGTTCTTCCGGCTTCATTCCCAGGATGCGTTCGGCGCTAGGCTTTAGTTCCAAGCTTTCGGCGTGAGGGTCTTGTAGGAAGAGGAGGTACATTGTGTCATGAGCGCGGTGCCAGGGCAGTGGCTTCATCAGCATATGCACCTGGCTAACTTCCTCTTCGAACTTCCCATAGTGCGCTACCAGCGGCAGACCGCTTTCGTAAGCGCGGCGGAGATCGTTGTGTGCCTCGCTCCACGTCGAGTTGTTATTCGTGGGGTGTCCCCAGGAGTGGTAGCGCGGCATCTGTCCAGGGAATTCGATGGCCAGCCCGACGGGCTCGGGAGGGTAAACGGGCCTGCGCCGTATGGCTTTTGTTTCGTAATCGTAAATGATAAAATCTTTTATCAAAGCTATTCCATTCTTCGCGATTCAGCGCGAGCTCTCACAGCTTCAGCGGTTAGTTCTCGCATGTATTCTTCGTTGTCGAGATAGCACTCGTACTGGTCTGGATCACAGATAGGGCAGAAGCGAAACCAGTAGTTCGAGCTAATGCCGCCCGCCGCTGTGTCAGGAATTACATCGTGAATAAGCGCTATACCATGTTCTGTGCATTGCCCGTGCCACCAGCGATAAAGGAAAACCCATATTTTTCTCATTGTTGCACCTTTGCTAGGCATTCGTACGCATGACACTTCCAACATTGATAGCACATGTACGCCATATGAGTCATACAAAACGCGATGCGCCCTTGCCAAAGTTTTCTATCTGAACCTAAGTGCGGACAGTAGCGATAGGGAATGGGGTCAGTCGGCTTGGCTTGCGCCGCAAAATCTGCGTATTTTGGCAGTTGGTATAGCTCTAAATTCCAAAATACAGAAGTCATTTCGTATGCTCCTGTCTCCAGTGCTCTCGATACCGCGCCTGTCCGGTTTCGCCTTGGAACGTGGCGATGCAGCGCGGGCAGTAAATCCGCTCCGCGTTGGTACGCTTAACGGGCGGGGTAAGCGCTCTTCGCCCGGGCGGGGGCACGATCTTGGGGTTGTTCTGCAACAACTTATACTCCGTCTGCGATCATTCTCGATATTGTGTTCTGAGCCTCTTCTAGCGTCTTCTCGGCACTACGCAGTCGCTGCATTACGGCCAACAGCGACGCGGCCTGTCGCCGGGCGTCATCCAGGGCGTTATGTGCTACGCCCGTCGCGGCTTCCAGTGGCAGCGGCATGTTGAACAACTTTCGCATCGTGCGGAAGCAGACGTCGTCCCTGTAGCTCCACGGACACTTTATATCACAAGCCGCGTAGGCGTTGCGCAGTATGACGTTATCGAACGTAGCTCCGTTACCCCACAGGCCGCTGACGATTTCCCCCTGTAAGAAGTTGCCGAAGTCCGCCAGCGCCAAGTCCAGCGGCACGGCGCGGGGGTCGCTGAAGACCTTCTGCGCCAGTGGGTTCTGCCGCATCCACCACACGATCGTGTCCGCGTCGATGTGCAGCCCGAAGTTCTGCGAGGAGGAAGGCAAGATCGCCACGTAGAACTCGGGGCCGAGTGCGAAGTTGACGAGGTCCATTCTGACCGCGCCAATGCTTAGGATGCCGGCGCTATTTCTACTACTCAAAGTTTCAAGATCGAGCATTACATGACTAAACATTTTTAGTAATCTCCTTTTGCAACTTGGAACACGCGCAACCCCTGGGCGCGATACATATCCACGACTTGCTGGCGGTCCTCGAAGACGCCGCCGATCTCCTCACCAGGAAAGTCGTGAATTATTTTATCTAGCAGTTCCGCCTTAACGATATGATCTTCGCGGTGATCTCCTGTTTTGCGCATATACACAGGTGTAAATGCACTGATCTTTTGAGTTATTAACCATGCATATGTTTGCTGCCGAATTTTGTCGCTACGGCCCGTAGCCAGGACAATAGTTTCCTCGCCTGCAATAATGTGAAGTAATTTAATTACTTCAGGTATTGGGCTATCATCCACGCAGGCGGCAAAGAACGCAGGCCAATCTGGAAATGGCCGCCGGATAAAGTGCAGGCGGTGCGTACAGTCGGCGAGCGTGCCGTCAATGTCGAAGATGTATATCATGGGCTTTATCCTTCGCGAGTTGGATCGACAGCTCCCAGAGCAGCTGCGCCGCCCGGTGGTCACGCCAAACGTGGTCGTGGGCGCGGATCAGGATGTACCAACCACATGCTGCTTGGCGTAAATAATTCTTACGCTGAAAAACCTGCTCACAGGTTTCACATTGAGTTGACAAAACACTATCGTAAGTAATCTCGGCCCAATACAAATCCGACATTCGCACGAGAGTCTTCGGAGGTACTTGCTTACCGCAAAGCATTTCCGGCAGCCCACTACCTAATTGCACTGTATCACAATTAATACGATGATAAATATTATGCATCGGTGTTCCCCTTCGCAGGTAGTCGCAGCGCTCTCCGCTCGCGTTGCTTGCGCAAACGGGAATAGCGCTGGTAGATGCGGTTACGCCAACGTACGGACCAGCGTTGCACGTCTGCTGTGCGCAGCAACTCCTGTACGTCTGTTTCGCTGTGCTTCGGCGTACCGTTCTTGTTGGTTTCCCGAAGCCACTTATTTAACTCGGGCCACGTGTAAATTCCGTCTTTCACCTTGTTTCTCCTTTAGAATTCTAAACGCCCGGGAGGAGCAGAAGCTGTCTCCCGGGAGCTTATCCGTACGCAGCTTAGAACTTCTCCGCCCGCGCCGCCTTGCGTGCTCCGATCCGTAACGGCGTCGCTGCGCCGCGCGAACTAGCGGGAAGCGCAATTGCTGGAGCGGTGGGAGTAGCTGCACCGTTCGTGCGTACGGCGCGGGGCTTCGCTGCTGCGGCAGCTACGGCGGCACGGCCACGGGGCGCTGCTGTGGCTGCCCGGGGCGTGGTGGCACGAGCTCGGGGCGTGAGTGCCGTGGCGGTTTCGATTTCCGGGTAGGGGAAGCCGATCGTCTTCTCGACTTCTTCCTGCTTGTTGATAAGCGCTTCGACGACCTCGGCGTTCTCCTTCTTCTTGGGGTCGATAAAGTCCTCCATACGGAAGCGGACCTTAAACTGCGACTTGGCGTCCGGAGCCACAGATATCTCTGTCACGAACAGGAACGGCGGTACACCCGGGTACGCAGCTTCTTGGGCTGTCCAGTAATTTTTCCACTCAATGGTGGAGAAGTACGGCAGTTTCAGGTAGGCAATCTCGGCGTTCTCGATGTCCTCCAGACCGTCTTCCGTGATTAACGCCATGCGGATCACGTCGCCGCACGCCTTACCTTTACCCTGTTCTTTCGAACCGAATTCCTTCAACGGACAACCTTTACAGGCTGGACTAACGGGTTGAGCAATGGCTTCGTGCGGTATCATGGTGTCCGGATTGGTGCCGAAGGCGTAGCAGTCGGGCGCTGCCGGACTACCTTCTACAAAGGGCTTCGAGTAGTACTGGTTCTCCAACACATAGTCCACGATCACCACCCGCATGCGGTTGCCTTCGACGGCAGCTTTTTGGTAGCTGAGAATGCCGGACTTCAGCGACAGGAAGTTTCCTCCGCCGCCCACCTTGGCTACGGTTTTAGTGGCGCGGGCTGCGATTTCAGCCAATTTCGCGTCATACTTAGTCAGTGCTGTTGTTGTAGTTTTCGCCATTTTCGTTTACACCATTTCTTGTTTCAGATTTTTACTGCTTGGTAATCTTCTTCATCAGCGTGCTGATCTCCGTCCCGTCCTCTACGTCATCGTCCTCGTGCGATTCCTTCAGTGAGAACTGCGCGTACACCGCGTACCCGTCGTCCGTGATCGCCCGCACGCGGATTTTCTGGCCCAGTTCGCCGCAGCTCATCTCCACGATAGCGACAATACGCTTTTCTACCTCGTGCAGCGCTGCGCAGGCCCGCTCGTGTTCCCGCGCCGCCGTCCGCATTTCCTTCCAGAGCTCGGCTTCGATCTTCGTTACCCGCGTCGTTGACATCGTCTAGTCCGGCACCTTCATCCTTCCCGGGTTCGCGTCGCGCCACTGCGCAAACCTCGTGTGTACGGCCCTTACGCGCCCCATGTTCTTCGCGCCCATGGCCTGGCCTAACTTCAGGTATTCGTGCAGCACGTCCATCGCCAGTCGGTCCTGCGCCCGCAAGACAAACACAGGTTCGCCTTCTAGCAGGTAAGTGCCCATCTCGCTCAGCAGCGTACAATCCAGTTTTCGCATTTTCAGAGTGCCTCCCGTTCGGCATAGCTTGACTAAGTTTTTAACCCTACCTTTCGGCAGGCCTCCTGTGAGGTTTAGCTTCAGCTATGCCGGACGCGGGGCGCTCCCTCCCCGCGCGTCTGCTTTCATCTACTCGTCCTCGTCTTCCGGTCCATGTTTGTTCATCGCGGGTCGCCTCCTTTCCTGATGCGCTCCTCGAAGCACTTCGGGCACCACGACTCTTGCCGCACGGGCTTGCGCTTGGAGGTCACCCAGACCTCGTGTCCGCACTCCAGGTCCAGGCACCAGCGCCGGGGGTTCAGCGGCGACTGCGTGGCGCGGAGGACCTTCACGGCGCTTCCCTGTACTTTTCGATGAAGTAGTCGATGTAGTCCGCCACGGCCTGCGCGTACTCAGGCGAGCCCGTTTCCGTGAGGCAGTAGCGTTGTAAGATCGCCTGACTAGTCCATTGTGTGGTGTAAAACAGCTCGCACTCCTGCGCGGGGGTGAGCTCCAGGACCACTTCCCCACTCATGCCCTGGCCCGACAGGATTTCTGCCCATCCTGAGATGCAGCCGATGGTGCCGCATTCGGGAAATGTAGACCCGCAAAGAATTTCGCCGGGCTCGCCTTGCAGCAGCCATTCACCCATGTCGAGGCGACGCGGCTCGGCAAGGATGTGCTGTTTAACTTTCAGTAGCAACTCAACATTCATAATATTATCTCCACTAAAGTTTTGTGCACGATACCACGATCGCGGTAAAGTGCCCCACGCCCGGCACGTCCTGTCGGGCCTCCCAGCGCTCCTTAATAGCGGAGTCGGTTAGCCTCCTTTGCAGCAACTCGAACTCCCCGCTCTTTTTGATGTGCTTGTACAGGGCGTTCCAGTCCTGCACCTGCGGAATGATCTTCGTCCTCAGCTGCACGCGGGCCGTCTGTCCGGCTACGCCCGACGCTTGCGACTTGGGCAGGTGGGCGATAAAGTGCTCGTTTAGCCCCGTCTCGACCTCCTTTAGCGCCTCCACGCACTTCTGCACCGCCAGCCGCCAATCCTCCACGGCGTAGCGCAGGTCCGCCTTCCCGGCGTCGGTCTTGGGCGTCTTCTTGGCGAGGCCGTCGACCTCCTTCTTCAGCTGCGCGGTCAGCGTTTCGATCTTTGGGGGTTTCACTAATATTCCTTAGGTAAAATAGACTCGGGATCAAACTCCGTCCATGCTGTGCAATCTATCGCTTTAGCGTGTACTAGGTAACTATGGTTTATATTGCGACAAAGACCCCAAGCTTTCTTCTCTGTCTTTGCATTGCAAGTGCAATGCAAGCCGTTGTTGTGGATATCGCACATTATCGTATGCGGGCAGCGCGTCTTTTCCCACAGCGCCATCGTTTTTACCATCAGCGCTGCCGTCTCCCACGCCTCCCTTGCTTGCTGTGTGTAAGTGTCTAACTCCTTCGCCACAACAGGATTACCAATCGAGCTTTGCACTTCGATCAGCTTTTTGTAATTGTAGTATAGATGTTTCAACAATTCCTCGTTGTTCATTTCGCGCCCTCCCTTCGCAGCACCGTGTCCGGCGGTGGGGAAGTTACGGCGAACCCGAGCGGGTGCCCGTCGAGGCACCATCGCGCGAGCTCCCCGGCGTCGTGTGCGGCCAGCGCCTTTTTCAGCTCCGGTATGTGAAGGCTTTCGTCGCCACTGCCGGGATTACAGCGCGAAAATAAAACCGATTCGGTTACCGAGCCGTACACGACGAGTGACGGGGACAGTTTCAGCTTTGGCTTCTCCTGCGCTGCTCGCCAAATTATCGGCATCCCCACTGTGCTTCCAGACCGCCACAACCCAATTGGCGGCGGGGAGCTCTCCTGTGCCAGCGCGATTGGATGTTGTTCGCGGAGAGCAAAGGTTATTAGGCAAATGGAAACAAAAATCCCAGCGATCCAATAGTCTTTCATCTTTTCGGTCTCCTTCCGTCGAACTCGAACTCGACGCGCTCCGCCAGCTGCCTTACGTAGCCAAGCAGCTCGCGAAACGTATCGGCCATTAAAGCTAAATCACCTGCCAATTCCGGGTCCATTGTAGGATGCTCGCAGCGGCGAATGACATGGTTAATGACAGTTTTGTGGTTCTCCTGAAGCCGCTCGATTTCCCTCGCAATCATGAGTGGTTTAAGCATCTCTAATCCCTTTCCGACAGGTATCCGCCATGATGCCGCAGCTGGACCTTTTCCAGCGTCTCGCGCGGTATGGCGTGAATATTGTGCAGCGCGTGCAGAACGCCGTACAGCACGTCGCGCTGCCCGTTTCCGTACGGCGTCTTAACGGACTCCGCGTCGAGCCCCTTAATCCGCTCGGCCAGCTGCTCGCCATAGTGCCGAACTTCGTCAAGTACCTTGTCGTTTTCCATCGCGCTCGCTCCTCTTACCTCGGTAGTTTCTGGAGAATCGTCAGCAGCAGAATGAAGTTTACGAGCGTCACTCCGCCGATGACGCCCAAAATAGCTCGATCTACGTGGTTCATGTTAAAAACTCCAGTGTAGTCATTGGAGCTTACCCATCAATATCCTGTCTCTCCCCGCGCCGCCGCAGATCCTCCTCATGCCGCTTTGCGATTGCTGGGTTGCGCGAGAACACGAAGTACGGCGCTTTGGGATCAGCGAACTCGCTTACGTCGTCATGCCCAAACTGCTCGATGTCCCTGCACCGCGTCGTGACCGCCATGCGCGGATAGGTTGCGGCCTTAGACTCGATTACGCCATAGAGTACGAGCGAGGCCAGCCGCGCCAGCCAGACTTTATCCCCGCGCGTCAGTGGGCGCTCCTCTAGTAGGGTCGCATCAATCGCAGCCCGCAGGCTACTAAGCGAAGGCTCTTCTTCCGGAGGCGGCGGCGCTACATATTCGTGGTGCCCGCTGCGCCGCCTATCCTTGTGGACGCGGTTATTGATACTGCGCCCGCAGCACGGGAACGCGCAGCCGTAAGCGGCGGTCATGCCAGTGCCTCCAGCGCGGCGGCGATCGCCGAGCTCAGCAGGGGGTTGCCCGCCGAGTCCAGCGCGACCGGCAGGTACTGCCAATCGCAGGGGCCGTGGCAGATCAGCAGGTCGGCGGGGACGTTCTTCTGCGCGGGGAGCAGAACGGCCCTGCCGCTCGCGAGTGCGTTTTGTAGGGGACAAGCCAACTTATCGTTTTCCACGGCGCACCACCTTCTTTTTCTTGGCTACCGCAGCACGGCGGCGCTTCGGCTTGCGCTCGGAAGCCTCTTCTCGTCCACAAACGCAAGAACCGTAGCACCAGGGGCAATCCGGCAAGTAGCCTTCCGCCGCCTCTACCGCCGCCTTCTTGCGCTGCGCTTCGGCCAAGCTGGCCTTTAGCAGAGGCACCAGCGAGTACGCCCGCTCTGGCAACTGAGCTTCCAGCGTAAGCCTGCCGACTAGGACCTTATAGGGTCCCCACCCGCCCCGGTTCCACTCCTCTGTAGCCTCCAGGGCCTCGTCAATCACGGCCTGTTTATTCTCCCCGGTGAAGCAGGCCCAGTCGCCCTTCGGGCGGCGCGAAGGCGTTCCGTTTCTACTTACTACCACGGCTACGTACAGCATTTTACCTTCTTTCTTTTCATTTACAACTGTTATTTTATGGCGAATACGAAATTGTGCTTTTCCAAATCCTTCACCAGGATGACTTCGACGTTTCTGACTTGAGTACGTTCCGCTGCGATACCGTTACCCATTACGAACGCGTCAGGCACAACTTCAATCGTTTCTTGACGAGTCCGCAAAAGTCTGCCGTAACCGGACGTCTCCTCCCAATATTGATAGGTCACGATGGCATGGTTGGCGTTGGGAACGTCGTGGACACGCACTGCTACCGCGAATTGCCCACCTTCCGCGAATGTTTGCACATTGACCTTACCTTCATTTAAAGATTCCGAAAGTGCCACAACCGCGAGAAGTGTCATTACAGCCAATATTTTCATTTTTACTTTCCTCCCTTGATTTCTGTTGGCAGCAGTATGCGCCCGTCCGCCAGGCGGCAGGGCAGGTTTACGGCTCCGGTGCGGGGGTCGGTCTGGCAAAGTGGCAACGGTCGACGTGCGCCGGGCTTACCGGGCGGGGGTACCGGGGCGGCGCGTTGTACGTTAATCTGCGTGCAAACGGGCGCTGCCGGAGCAGCGGCAGCGACCACTGAGCGCTGCGACCCAGCGTAGTACCCTAGGCCCATGCCGCTTAAGACCAGGCCCGCGAAGATCAGGAACCAGAACACGTCTTCTTTGCGCATCGCTAAAATCTCCAACTTAACCGAACAGTTAAGCGTAACCTATCGCTTACGAAAAAGCTAGCTTTATTTTTCGGTCCTCCGCCCCGTCCCCCCACACTCCTTGCAGTCTACGTACCCCCGCGCCTTAAGCTGCCACAGTTCACCCTTGCCCAGACAGCGCCTACAGTTGTACCCGTCGGCCTCCAGTTGCGCGTCGTACTGTCGGCGTCGGGCGGGGTCTTTTAGCACACCCCACGCCAGCGTGACCTCTGTAAACTCCGGCGCAAAGTTGCCCATGTTGTGCATATCGCTAGCGATTGCGATATAGACACCGTGAATCCGCTCCGCGTCCGCCCCGGGCGGAAGCCGGAAGAGTGTATAAAGCGTCGGCGGTGGGGGTTGCTTTTTGGGAATGCCAACCATATTTAGTGATGACTCGTATCGATCGCCACGCCCGGCACGGGCTCCATTGTTATCTTTATGCCCCGAAACAAGAACGAAAAAGGTCTAAACGCGTCGGAGTCCTTCTTGTCCGCAATACTCTCAATAAAAAGCTGAAGCCCGAAGGCGTTCAGGCCCGCGTCGACGAGCTGCTGCATTTCTAAAACGGGAATCTCATCGTTACTAATATCTTTAGTCATTTCACCCCCATCTTGCGTTTTACCTCGGCCAACGCCTTAGCGTCCGCCGCGCGGTCCTCGGCGTAACCTTTAGCTACCTGGACTAGACTGTACCCGATAATCTCGCGCGGCTTGCGCACGGCCCACAGCCGCTGTGCGCCGTTAAAGGTTTTAACGGGTTGACCGAAGTTAACCTGGGGGAATTTCTGTCGAAGCAGTTCGCGCATTAGACCGTTCTTTGTCAATCGAGAGCGATGTTCGGAATGGTTGGCTGTCTCTCCGGTATACAGCTGGTACAACTCCCCGGTGGTAAACCAGCGATGCTTAATGGGCGCGGCGGAGGGAGATGTGCGTAGCACGGCGTCGGGCTCTTCTTTTAGCATAGCGACCCAGCTGGCTAGGTCCGAGCGTCCGGCGGCGACCATATTCATTTTAGCTAACGTAGTGGGCGCGTGGGCGGCGGGGTTAAAGCCTTCCAGACTTACATTTCTAAGATGGTACAGCAGAGCGCCAACGGCGGAGGACTTGTACCACGCGTCATATTCGCGGTAGAACTCATCGGGTAGGGGCGTGTCGGCAGCGACTTCGTGAATAAAATAGCGTCGATCGTTGTCGTCGATGAAGAAGCTGTCGGGATGGTTACTGGTAAAATAATAGTTAATGCAGTCGGGGACGGTGTAGGTGGGAATGAACTTGGCGTTGATGCGGATAACGTTACGGGTAATTACCGACTTCATGCGGTCGGCAGTGGTACGCTTTTCGTCGCCCGTTATCTCGTCGCCCATTACGAATTGCTTGTTCTCGGCCCATTCGTTAAAGCTGCCGGTTAGGTCTGCGGATTCTATCTCGGAGAAGTTGCGCCCGTACAGCCGACCTAGTGTGTGGCCTATCAGCGTTTTGCCCGTTCCCTGCGTTACCCCCCACACCACTACCGCCGTAAACATCTTAGCCCCGGGGTTCTGTATTGGGTAGGCCAGCCATTGCTCGAACCAGCGTCGATGGGCAGGTAGCGTGCCAGTAAAGATATAGTCCAGCAGCCGTGTCCACAGGTGTAGGTCGCCTTTGTGTATGTCTGTATCTGCGATACCCCACCCAGGCCACAGATTTAATTGTCGGTTACCAGTAACCGTAGGATGGCCAGGCTTATAGGTAGTCTCTTGCACTTCCCCGCGCTGGGGCCAGTCGATCCAGGGCTTAGCGGCGGGCTTCTTAACTACCTTGGCGTTGCCTTTAGTATCAATTACAGTCTCTTCCAGTAGTATGTTGGCGCCGAGAGCGTGGATAAAGGAATTGGATGTAGTGCGCTTTAGGGTTTCGTACTCGAGCACCATTTGTGGATGGCGAATAAAAACGTAACGCTCGTTCAGCTCGTGTAGGGCGCGGGAGCGATCGAAAGGTTCTTTAGCGGCGGTGGCCAACAGGTCGGCGAACTCCTCCGGACCTTTTGCTAATAGATAGTCGTCAATGCCGGTCTTCTTACCCGGCACGAGGCAGGGGATACGTACAATAACGATGTAAGCTCCGCGCTCTAAGAGCTCGCGAGCCAGGGCATTTTCGGCGCGTATAATGTTAACGTTAGAGCGGGCGTCGCTGTCGTAGGCAATATACGCAGTTGCACCCTTCCAGTCGATTTGATCCAAGTCGGTACAGAGCGAGTCCGTAGCAGCCTTAAAGTTCCACACGCCTCCCAGCCCCAGGCAGCAATATCCGGCTTTGCACGCAGCGTTGGCTTTATTCTCCCCTTCCGTAAGAATTACTGCTCGCTCGGCACCGGGCGCTCCTAGCGCAGCGGGCCAATCCAGAAAAGGGGAGAAGTAGACGCGCGGACTTTTCCCAGCGGGCTGAGTGTATCGAATCTGCTTCTTCGGATCGACGATGGCCGCGAAGCCGTTTAAGGATAACGTCCGGAAGCGGAAGAAATCAATGGGGCGACCCTTAAGGTCGAAGTAGGGAATGGAAAACCCAGCAGCGGGGACGGAAATACCGGGTGGGGGTGTAATAGAGGGTAAGAATCCGAGGCGGTCGGCGTCACGGGGGGTAAGGGTGCTTTCCGCGATTTTTAGGTGCATTAGCTTACGGACTGCGGGAAGCGAGAGCATTCGTACTTATTACCACGCTTTCTTTTGGTGGAGGGCTTAGATTTGTTCTGCGGACGTAGAAATAGGAACAACGGTAAGATTTCTTGTCATGGCCTCGTTGTGCCGTTTTCGACGCTGCCGTTGGTATACAGCAGTGGGTGTAACCGAGGGTTTTTTAGGCGCGGTGTACTTAAAATACGCCATTAAAATCATACGTAATACGGCAGAGCGGGAGCGTAGCGCGGAGGCGTCGCACTCAGCTTTGTCGAATTCAGCCTTAGCTTTAAGAAAGGCGTCGAGCTTCCGTTTTTCGACGGGCGGTAAACCAGCCGGAATTACTGTTCGAGTCTTGAAGGGCCAGACGGGGGGTTCACCACCTTTTATAAGGGCATCGATCTTTCGCATTATTTCTTCTGGTACGTCAGTTGATACTACCATGTAATCTCCTGGGAGCGCTTTTTTCTCGGGTTCGAGCTAGGGAGGTAGGTATACGCGGGTTTTATAAAAAAGTAAAGGCTTATTTTTCTAGTTCCGCGGACTCGATAAAATACTAGGTAACTTATCTGTTGAGTGCTTTACATATCGATAAAGACTTGAGTTCGTATTTCTACAAGTTACGCGGTTACGGTTACGCGGACTAAAACCTATACTCTATGGACTACTACCGAATATTATAATTTTAAAGGGGTACATAGGACAATATAGGTTTGGAAGGACGTAACCGTAACTGCGTAACCTGTTGTGTTGTAATAGGATTTGCTAACCATCTATTTTATCGATCCAAACACGTTTTTCGCTTTCATTCAGACACGGTTACGCACTTTTCCCCTATCATCGCCCGCCGAGCAGGCCTCGCGTAACTTGCGTAACCGATGTGGTCTAAAACAATGTCGTAAAAAAGGCGTTTACTTTTAGATTTTTCTACCGTAGAGTTCTATCCAACGTACCCGAACGGCTGGTTAGTTGTGGCTGGTTGAACGAGCAGTTCGGTGGGTGTGTGAGAGCGCCCACCGGACACTCCCCCGCGTAGATGTATGTTTAGCTGAGTAGCTTTAACTTTGTTAGCTAACACTACAACTGGCGGAACAGGATTCCGCGCTAGAGGCGTAAGTCTCGCACCCGGTACTCAATCCAAGAGTGGCCCTGAACAGCCCCAAATTCGCCGTCGTTCGCGCATACCCGTATTCTTACCCGGGCTCCTCCCTACAGTCCACCGGGCCGCTCCAGTCTTTGCAGGTAGGCTCGTAGCCGACCGGGCGGCTACCCCCCTCGACCTTTTAGACCTTCGACGCGGCATCGTGCTGGTCGCCGTCGAAACGTGGGCTTCGGTAAAGCAGCGTTATCGCGCCGCCGACGCTGTAGTAGCTACCGCCGACCGCCGAGCTGCCGAAGCCCACGTGTTACTACCGCCACGCGAACCTATGAATTTAGATCTCTCGTATCCGGCTCGCTATCAGGAGTCGAACGGCGACGTGTTACGGCGTACGCTTTGGAACTCCCATCGAGTAGTGTTGCCAGTATGACTCCGAAGTATTACCTAATTGCTTTTGTTTTACTGGCGCTGTTCGCTGCTTACTACGGACGGCGGCGCTTTTAGCTATGCCGGCGAAGAAACGCAAACCGCGTAAGGTGCTGGCACTAGAGACGGCAGTCTCACGCGATGGTAGTACTCGTAAGCGGGTTCCTCGTGAGCGTCACGAAGAAGTAATCGCTACGCCCCACGGGCTCCGCACGCGACGTATTGCGAAGCCGCCGAATCCTCTATTTAAGAAGAACCCGGAAAACGATCTTACCCCTCGACAGGAAGCTTTTGCAGCTACGGTAGTTCCTCGTATGATTGCCGGCGAAAAAGGAGCTATCGGTAAGACGGCACGAGACGCAGGCTATGTAGGCGCAACTGCTGGGTCGCAATTACTGCGGCACCCCGCTGTGTTGCGTGCTATTGACGAACAGCTTAACGAGCAGTTGGAAAAGGTTGATGCTGAGACGGCGTGGCTGCTGCAACGGCTGGGTGCCATTATTGACTTCGATCCGCGTAAGGTAGGTAAGGACATTAATGCGCTTGACGATGAAACGGCACTAGCTTTGGCGCATATAGAAGTTGAAGAAGAGTATGGTTTGGCGTTGGGAGTAAAAGAAGAAGGTGAAGTTGACTCGGCTAGCTCGGCGGCTTCCGGGCAGGTGCGTAAGTATAAGCCCTATGATAAGCTCGCAGCCATTCGTCTCTACCTAGAGTTTAAGAAGCTGGTGGGTAATGGTCGCTTAGAGGTCAGCGGGCCGGGCGGGAAACCGTTGACGATGACGGTAGAAGGTATCGACGATCAGATTATGAGTGTACTGGCTAAGATTGCCGCTCGGCGGCAGCGGGAGTTGATGGATTGAAAGATACGCCACAGTTAACATTTGAAGAGTTAATGAAAGAAGAGGAGACTTGGTTATCTCCGCAGTGTTTCTTTTCTGGACCACATGCTGATTGCAGTAATCCGAGCAAGTGTAATTGTGTTTGTCATCGAAAGGCGCTTGCTAATTAGATGAGTACACAACTCTCCACGCTCGACCTGCACGCTCTAATCGCCACGGCTCGCCCGTGGGAAGTGGCCGAGATTGCGCGGCTCGTGGAGCAGCGTGAGTCGTTGCGTATTGTTAGTGATATGGAACAAGACCTATCGCTATTCTTTAGGGAAGCGTGGAAGTTCTACAACCCCGGACGAGAGCTTACTTGGTCGTGGCATTATGACTTACTTTGTGAGCATCTTATGCAGGTGCGGCAGCGGAAGTGCCGTCGGCTTATCATTAATGTCCCCCCGCGCACGGCTAAGTCTACATTGGGCGTAATGTCGTTTCCGTGTTGGGTTTGGACCACCGATCCGAAGCACGAGTTTCTGTGTGGGAGCCACAGTCTTGCGCTTAGTACGGACCACAGTGTAGCGCGGCGCAACCTGTTAATGAGCGATTGGTATCGGGCGCTCTGGGGTAATCGGTTCTCGCTTAGTGCTGATCGCAACCTTACTACACAGTTCGATAACGACAAGCGCGGGCGTATGATTGCCACCAGTACCGGGTCGGGCGCGGAAGGTAAAGGCGGTGATACGGCGATTCTCGACGATCCGATGTCTTCGGAGATGTCGCTTTCGGACGTCGAGCGTTTGTCGGCGAATCGTTGGGTTAACCACACACTTAAGCAGCGACTTAATAACCCCGCTACGGCATCGATCATTATCATTATGCAGCGTCTGCACGAGCTCGACACTACGGGCTTCGTTACGGAAGAAGAGAAAGGTCTGTGGAAGAAGATCGAAATTCCGCTTATCGCGGAGAAGGATGAACGTTGGGAGTTTCCTATATCGAAGCGTGTAGTAACGCGCAAAAAGGGCGACGTGCTGCAACCTGACCGTTTCCCGCCCGAGATTGTAGAGGAGAAAAAGCGTAACCGCTTGGTCTTCTCCGGTCAGTATCAGCAGCGCCCGGCTCCGCTGGAAGGCAATTTGATTAAGCGTGCTGACGTTATGTACTACGGCGGACGCGATCCGCTTACTGGGGCGTTGGACGAAGCGTTGCCTGATGCTAAACATGGTGAGTTTTTCGACCGTGTTATTGTATCGGTCGACTGTTCGTTTAAAGACCTTAAGACCTCGGACTACGTGGCTATGGGTGCTATAGGGACGCGCGGGCGGAAGCGTTTTGTGTTGGAGGTAATTAACGAGCATCTCGATGTTACGGGTACGGAGTTAGCAATACGCCGTATGAAGGAGAAGTGGCAGGCTACGGCAGTAATCGTAGAGGACAAGGCTAACGGCCCGGCTGTAATTTCTAAGCTTCAACAGGATCTTACCGGTATCATAGCTATTGAGCCGCAAGGCGGAAAGATAGCACGTATGTTTGCGGCAGCGCCGGAGTGGCAAGCGCACGATTGGTACGTAGATCGTACGGCGGCGTGGACGGAGCCCTTTATCGCGCAGATTACACAGTTCCCCACGGCGGCGTTTGATGATATGGTCGATATGATGACGCAGGCGGCAATCTATCTCGGAGCAGGAATAGCGGCTTTGGAGATGTGGGCGAAGCTGGGGCAATAATGGATCGTCCTACGTTTGTCATCACAGCCATCCGTACTAACGATCCGGGCGCAGGGCACGGGGCTGACTACCACGTGCGCATTAACCTCAATGATATGCGTCTCGACGAGTTCGACATACTGCATGTCGACCCGAACGTGAGTTGGACGGAGTTGGTGCGGAAGATCGGGGAAATCGCTGCGGAAAGGTAGTGTTGCGCTCGTGGTTATGTTCTTCGTGGTTTGCATTTTGTACGAAAAGCGGAAAGGTAGACTGTAATGCGAAAACTGTTTCTTCTCGTGTTCTTGGCGCTGTTTAATTTCGTAGCGCACGCGCAAACTTCGTTTACTAACGGAGTCGCCGTGTGCTCCTACAACTTGACTTTCCACTCTCGCTATTGTTCGAGTGCGCCGCTGTTCGAAAAAGGTGTGCAAGTGGGATGGATTGGCTTCTGGTTTACGCTCCAGCCGGATAACAGCTTTAAGGCCGGGGAAGTGCTGATCACCCGCGCCGATGGCGGGACGGTAACCTATAAGGACTTCGCCGGAAAATTCTCGGGAACCTTTACGGGTACAAACATGTACGGTGTGCTAACGGGTTCGTTTAACAGCGGGGGTAGCAATGCCAGCGAGACCATGGATACGCAAAGGGGAAACTGTTACAAGGGCACCTGCGTTCAACGCCAACGCATCAGTTCCGGCAGTGGTGTGGAGTAGCACCCGATGCCCGAAGTTCTAAAACTCGAGCACGATGTGAATGGTGTAATCGCCGAGTATTTGCGTGGCGCGTATGGCGCGGAGCGGGGCGATCTGTTCCAAATGATCCACCAGGAGCTACTCACCAGCCGGGCGGCTAAAGCGCTGCTCTCAGAGGCGGCGCAGGAGGCTGTGCACCAGGGGTACGATCCCGTAAACGTGCTCGCGCTCGGCATGAACTATGGGGTCGTGATAGGCATTTTCCTTGAACGTGAGCGTGCAGCTCGAAAAAGGAGAGTAACCATATGAGTTTCGCAACGCAACCCAAGACTACGCTCGCAGCTGTTAACGACGCGCAACGCAAATTCCACGGGCAGCCTACCGTTACGCGGGACGCCGAAAAATATTCACAAAGCGCAGAGGCGAAAGCTGCTTACGGAAAAGAGGCCGAACAGATTGGCTCTTTAGCAGCTACTTTAGCAAAACGTGGCAATGCTCCGAACGCTGCTGGTAGCAAAGCGCGAATGGCCGCGACGTTGGGCAAGAAAGCGCTCGGGCAGGATGCGCGGGCCGGCAACACAGGAGCTAATAAACAAGAGGCTGAACGGGTTGGAGCTAAGGCTAAACAAGCCGCCAGCGAAGGTGCTGCCAGCGTGGCTGGGCAGTACGCACGCACGGCGGCACGGTACGGAAAGAAGGCGCTCGGGCAGGACGTCCGCCACCCCAAGGCCGGCAATTCGCAGGAGTTGCAGCGCGGTGGGCAGACGGTGTCACAACATGACGAAAAGGATAGCACACCGCAACAAAGGGCGCAACGTAAACTTGCTAATAGTGAGAAATTTCCGAATGCTGGAGAAGCACATGGTGAGCGGGTTTTAACTCGTGTTATGCAGAAAACGGGAGAGCCAACAGGCGCATCTGGAGTGAATAAGGCTGTGAAGGCGTTGGGTTCTCGTATGCAGCAAGCACACACAGGTAAGTCGGTCGGAAAGGTTAGTCCTAAAATTCACAAACACGCTGCTGCTATTGTCAAAGAAAATTTAGGCGACGCTGGCTACATCTCCGCCACCGACAAGAGCATACACGACGTAAACGAGGCGAACGAGAAGTTCTACGGCGGCAATCACAAGGGCATGGCACAGGATGCATCGACGCAAGCGCGGGATGCAGAAAAACCGGGTTCACGTTGGTATCACCATAGTACGGTAGGAGAAAAGCGACCACACCAGCTTCACGAAGGTGCTGGTACCAGTGGTGGGCAGTGGAAAACGATTGGTCCTAAGGGCAAAAATGGATCAGAAGTAATTACGCACAATAGTAAACAGGAAGCTTTGGAACACATTCACCACTCACAAGCATAGATGCCCCGCCCTGTCTCCGCCCTACAAGCCGCCCAGCGTGCCAAGACCGCCGACAAGAAGGCGCGGGCCGCCGCCACGCGCAAGACCCTGGACTCGTTCCAGAACTTCGCGGCCAAGCTCGGCCTCGGCACGGACAATATCAGCAGCGGTGGCTCCTACGGCTACAACCCCATCACCCGCGTCCGCACGCTGCTGGAATGGATTCATCGCGGCTCCTGGCTCGGCGGTATCGCCATTGACGTGGTCGCCGACGATATGACCAAGCAGGGCGTCGAGTTGAAGGGCGACCTGGAGCCCAAGCAGATCGAGCAGCTACAACGTGTAGCTACGACCTTTGACGTTTGGGGCATGATCAACGAAACGGTAAAGTGGTCCCGGCTTTACGGCGGCTGCATCGCCGTTATGCTGATCGACGGACAGCTGCCGGAAACGCCATTGCGCCTAGATACGGTATCGAAGGGGCAGTTTCGCGGATTGATGGTGTTAGACCGCTGGATGATTGAGCCGTCGATGGAGACCTTGGTCACGGAGCCCGGGCCAGACATGGGGCTGCCCAAGTATTACCGCGTTGTTGCGGACGCTCCGGCGTTGCGGCGCATGAAAATTCATTATTCCCGTTGTTTGCGGCTAGAAGGCGTGCGCTTGCCCTATTGGCAAAAGGTGCAGGAGAATTTCTGGGGCATTTCTGTTCTAGAACGGCTGTACGACCGCATGATCGCCTTCGACTCCGCTACTACGGGTGCCGCGCAGCTAGTTTACAAGTCGTACTTGCGTACGTATAAAATAGACAAGCTGCGCGAAATTATTGCCACTGGGGGCGCGGCCGAAGCGGGTCTGCTAAAGTACGTGCAGATGATGACCCGCTTTCAGAACATCGAAGGTATAACGCTGTTGGACGCGACGGATGAGTTCGAAGCGCAAACGCACGGAGCTTTTGCTGGACTTAGCGATGCGTTGTTGCAATTTGGCCAGCAGTTAAGCGGGGCACTCCAGATTCCCCTCGTGCGGTTGTTCGGCCAATCGCCCGCAGGTCTGAACTCTACCGGAGAGTCGGACCTGCGGATGTATTACGACGGCATTACACAACAACAGAACCGTCATCTGTACACGCCCGTCGTGCGTATCTACCGTTGCATTGCAGCGAGCGAGGGGATTAAGCTAAACGATTCGTTCACCGTGGAGTTTAAGCCGCTATGGATCATGAACAGTTCGGAGAAGGCGGCGCTCGCCGGGCAGGTGGCTGCCGCCGTGACGCAGGTGGACCAGGCGGGCATTACGTCCAAGGAGACGGCGTTAAAAGAATTACGACAGTCGTCGCGTGTTACTGGCATCTTCTCGAATATTTCCGACGAGGACATTGCACGGGCCAAGTTAGCGCCCCCGCCCGGTGCGGCGGAAGCAGCTGCTTTGCAACAACAAGAACAATCTATGGAACACGCCGATCGCGATCAGGATCGTCAGGATGAGCCGCCCGAGCCGGAAACGGCAGCCAAGAAGAAAGCCAAGTCGAAAGATCGCAGGCGCACAAAAGACGCAATGTTAGGCGACCGCAGGGTGATGGGCTTTCCGGTCGTCATTGAGCACATTAAAGGCGAGTCACGCTACGGAGTTAATTTGCCCGCTGATTACGGTTACATTCGTCGCACGGACGGCGCGGACGCGGCGCAGATTGACTGTTTTGTCGGGCCGGACGTGGCTGACGGGCGGATTTTTGTCGTCGACGCCTATGAGCGGGCGACGGGGAAGTTCAACGAGCATAAGTGCATGCTAGGCTATACTGACCGCGAGGCGGCGCTGGCAGCGTTCCGCGCTTACTACGGGCGTATGACCGATTTTAATCTTATTGGGTACGCGGGCGCGGCGACCGACGAGCAGGGCTTGCGGGCGTGGCTCGCGGAGCCGGGCGCGGGTAAGCGCCCCTATACGCCGCCGACAGACGTGCAATATGTTCCCGTTACGAGCGGCGAAATGAAGTGCTCGAACTGTGAGCACTATGATACGGGCATCTGCACGGATGCAGAGACGCAGCGCGATCCCCGTGTGCCGGAGACGCGGGACGGGTTGAAGCTGGTGATGCCGACTGGATGGTGCAAGGAGTTCGAAGTGAAGGTTTCGGCCAGAAAATAACATGCCGGAAGACGCGGGAGCGCGGGCGATGGGCTGGCGGGACGACGATAAAATTTTACGATTGTTGGAGAAGCAGGGAGTAGATATCAATTCTCTGCGCAAAGAAGTAAAGGCGCTGCGAGACAAAATAGATGTTCTTGTTGGATTGGAGATTCCTGCGCCTGCGGTACGCTTTGCCGTTGCGGTAACGGCGGTAGCAACACAATTAAAAGGAGGAACTACAATGGCGGTAAAGAAAGCGGCGGTAGACTTTCAACTTTTGGACGACGGCACAGCTCGTCTGACGGCGACGGCGCTGGATAAGAAGGGTTTGGCGACCAAGTTGCCGGACGGTATTGTGGCGTCGTGGAAAAGCTCGGCCCCGGGTTTGGTGATCACGCAGGACCTTGTCGCCGACCCGACCGGGCTCACCGCAACAGCGGCACCCTCCGATCCGCCTGTGCTGGTTACAGGCGCAATCCCTACAGTGAGTGCTGATAACGTGCCTCAAGAGGACGGTACAACGGCAACCATTACGGGCGACGGTAACCCCATCGACATCGTGGCGGGTCCGGCAGGCACATTCGTCGTGGCGGAGGGATAGTTTTCCCAAGTTCCTCGCTATGGCATGGCGGGGAAACGCGGGCGCTCGAGACGGAGGCGGGTCGGGCTGGACTTAAAACCGTCTCGGGCGCTTACTAAAATGTTAAACGTAAGGTATTTCGCGGCTTTGGCATTTTGGGTTGTAATAGCAATCGTTATGTATCGTTTTTGTATGCATAAAAAATGAATATGCTCACCATAGATCGCATCTTGACGCCGCGCGCGCAGCGCCTACAGGACCGCGAACGCTGGGCTAAAGCGCGGCGCGTGGAGGGTGACTACGGGGCGCAACTGCGACAGGTTGCGCGTGTAGTGGGGGAGATCATACGCGGCTTTGCGCCGACGGGCACGCTGGAAGATTTCTTTCTGCTGCGTGAAACGCTGATGGCGTACGGGCGCATTTTGGCACCGTGGGCTAAGGCCGTGGCGGGGCGTATGGTGGCGGAGGTCTCGCGGCGGGACGCGACGGCGTGGGCGCAGGCGGGAGACCGCATGGGCCGGGCGCTGGCAAAGGAGATACGGCAAAGTCCAGTGGGCGAGACGCTGAAGGCCGCCATGCAGGCGCAGGTCGACCTCATCACCTCCCTTCCCCGGGACGCCGCCGAGCGGGTGCATAAACTAACGCTGGAGGGGATTAGCCGAGGCACACGAGCGGAGAGCGTAGCACAGGAGATACTGCGCACGGGGCACGTGACTAAATCGCGGGCGAACCTGATCGCCCGCACCGAGGTCGCTCGCACGACGACCAACCTTACGGCGGCGCGGGCTAAGTTCGTGGGCTCGACGCACTTTATTTGGCGTACGGCGCGGGACTCCGACGTGCGCAGGCTGCATCGTGAACTCGAAGGAAAGGCTTTCGCCTGGGATGATCCGCCCGTGGCGGGTGAGAACGGGGAACGTGCTTTACCCGGCGCAATCTACAATTGTCGTTGTGTGCCGGAACCAATTATACCAGATTTGATTTAAGGAGGCACTACAATGAAATGGCTTAACCGCATTTACCAAAAGTTTTTCGTCTCAGAGGATCGTTCGCGGCCTACACACTTAGTTAAGCCGAACCACATTTCGCTTCCAACAATTCCGCGCGGTCGCGCGCGCACGCGCGACGGGGCTCCGTCGTACTCGGAGATTCAATACGTGCAGCTCCTGCCCTCGGCTCCCGGCGCGGGGCAGGCGATTATCAGTTACCAGTTGGCGTCGAGCGCGGCGGGCCTGGTGGCGCTGGCGGGCGGTGGGCAGCCTGGCGCGACGCCGATCGCGACGCTGTTCGCGCGGTTTGATACCGTGGCCACGGGCGGCGACTCCTCTGTGCTTCCGGCGGCGATCGCGGGTACGAACGTAGCGGTAAACAACTCGGGTGCGGCCTCGATGAATGTGTACCCTAAGGGTACTACCGACATCATCAACGCACTTGCCGTGCAAACTCCATTCGCTGTTGCTGCTGGAAAGACCTGCGAGTTTTTCTGTATGGTCACGGGCAAGTGGAACACGCAACTGGGCGCTTAGTTCTTGCGAGCGGAAAGGAGATTGTGCATGAAAAATCGAATCTTGTTGGCGTTCGCGTTGTTGTTGGCTCCGTTTGCCTCTGCGCAAACGACGATCAATAAAACCTACACGATTAGCGCCAGCGGAGGTACCGCAGATATTCAGAATCTTTACGGTACCTTTAACCCTACCTTCGAGGAAATCCCGAACGGCAGCCCCGCCACGGTAAGTATTACAGTGCAGGGCTGCGGTAAGGGAACCAACGCTAACCCCAGCGTGCCGACCTGCGACGCCATTGCCGGGCTCACAAACACTTCAACGGCGGCGGCGATGGTGACGGCGGCGGTGACGAAGTTTTATACCCACTACATTGTCACCGCGACCTTTACCGGAGGCACAAACCCGAGCATCACCGTTAACGCCGCCTTTAGTAACGCTCGCCAGGGTGGAAGCAGCGGTGGCAGCGGCACGGTAACCAGCGTAGCTACGACATCGCCGATCACTGGCGGGCCTATCACCACCACGGGAACTCTGGCCTGCGCCACCTGCGTTGTGGCTTCGGCCCCGGGCGTGGGTGTTGCCCACTTCGCCGGGTCTACGCAGACCGTAACCAGTTCCCTTGTGGCCTTGGCTGCCGACGTTAGCGGGCAGTTGCCGATTGGTGCCGTCGGCAGCGCGGGGCTGTCAGGCACCGGTGCGTTGGCCGTTTCCGCTGCTGGGGCTATTTCCTGCGCCACCTGCGCCACTACAACCAACGGCGGGGCGTTATCAGGTACGGCCCCCGTGGCCGTTTCTGCTGCCGGAGCTATTTCCCTGTCCGGGACCGCTGGCCAGGTTCCAAACGGTGCGACCGGGGCGTTTACTCCAACGCCCACGCTGGGAATTCAGAACACGACGCAAGGAACTCTTACCATTGCCGGAGCCGCCGCCTCCACTGGCCAAATTTCCATCAATATAGCTGGAGCCACGGCTAACCCTTTAGTGATTGTCCCGGGAGCTAACGCGGGCACTGTCACGCTTACTGGCCCCACTACTGGTGGCACCATCCCCTCTGCCGTCACTGCCCCGGTCACGCTGAGCGCGGCGGGCAACTTAGGGTGCGCGACTTGCGTCACGGCAGGCAGCACTCTGACCTCCAACAGCATCGTGCTGGGGCAGGGCGGTCAGGCTGCCAAGGTGGCTGCCGGGCTGACGACGAACGGGACCACGACCTTAACTATCGGTGTTGCGGGCAGCGCGAACGGCACGCTGGCGCTAGCGGGTACGACTTCTGGCACGGCGACTCTTGTAGCTCCATCGGTGGCCGGAACTACAGGGAACCCGATCGTGATTTCCAACGCGATCCAGCTGCCCGACGGCACGCAGGCGCTGCCCTCGGACCGGCTCACGACGCAGGCGTTCGGGCGCTACTACGGCTCCACGGTCACTGCCGGGGCCTGGGTTTACGGTACGACTTCCACTGATATGTTCGCGCTGTCTACGACGGGCACGGCGCAGCTGGGCATGAACTCGGCGGGCGTGTTGACTTGGGGCAGCAGCACGACGGTGCTGAACGCCGCCACGATGAACGCCGACACCGCGCTGTGCAAGAACGCCCCTGGGGTGGTTTCGGTGGGTAACGGAGCTTCCTGCAACACGAACGGGCGATTGAAGGCGGCGGCGTACATTTCCGTCGGCACACCGTTCACTAGTAGCGCAGGGTGCACGGACTCGGCTTTAACTGGTGGGGCTTCCGTGGGGAAGTTTACCAACGGGGCGACCGGCACTTGCAGCACGACAATTACGATCAACAATACTGGTACTTCCCCCAACGGTTGGACTGGCCCAGTGACCAACCAGACTCAAACTCCTGCCGTTTCGACTTGCCGCGTTTCCTCCAGTACGACAACCACCGCCGTACTTAGTTGCACGGGAGTTGTCGTGAATGATATTATCAGCTTCGCGCTGTTTGGTTACTAGAATGCGCAACATATTTGCAATTTTATTGCTGCTGTTTGCTACGCTGGTTAGCGCGCAGGCGCAGACGCACGTCTTCCCTGCGACGGACACTAACAACAATTTTACTGGTACGAATCGATTCACCGCTGGACACACCGACGGCCCCGTGACGTTCGGCTCGCTTCCGGCGGAGTTGGACGGGCTGACGATATTCTGCTCCGACTGCTCGCAGACCATACCCTGTGCCGCCTTTGGTACCGGGGCCGTTGCCACGGGCGTAGCCGGGGCGTGGAGCTGCTCCAACGGGGGGGCACCGCTGACGGGCGTCTACTCCGGCGCGGTCTCTTCGACGGCGGGGCACGCGACTATAGGCTTCGCCACGGTGAGCGGCTCGGCGGTGCCGGAGTTCTCTTGGAACACGGGAGCGCCGCAGATCCTCGCGTTTTTGAACTCGGACACGACGGGCACGGCTACGACGGCGTTGGGGGCCAAGAACACGCCGACACTTTGCTCTGGCTCGGTCTCGCGCGGCGTGGATGCCAGTTTTAACGCTGTCTGCTCTACGCCCGGCGTGCTGACCATTACGGAGACTACCGGGATAGTCGCGCTAGCGGCAAACTTAAACCTTTGGGGCGACTCGGTCACGCACTACCCCATGTTCAATGAGAACTCGGGCGCGACGCTCTCGGTGAATGGCCCCTACGCGGCGGCGTGGGCAATCGGGAACGTTTGGGGCTCGGCGACTACCATTGTTCCCAGTGTTGTGGCTAACAAGATGCGCATTTGGGGTGTTACGCTCCCGTTCCGCAAGACGCTGACCAAGATTTACTACGACGTGGGCACGGTGGATAACACGGCGAATACCTATGACATAGGGTTGATGGACCGCTCTTGCAATTTGATAGCGCACTGCGGGGCAACGGCGGGCACGACGTTCGCGCCCTCCACAGGGACCAAGAACTGCACGGTAGTGGGCTCGCCGGTTGTGCTACAGATCGCGGACTACTACCTCGCTATCACTACTAGCTGTGGCGCGTCGTGCGCTGCCTTTAGCGGAAGCTCGGGGAACGGGCAGTGGTCGTTCTACAATGCCATCGCCGATCAGCCCGTCACCGCAGGTGGCACCCTGAACGGCGGGTGCACGCCGCCTACGGACGCGCCCTCGCGCGGTGCGGTGGTGCCGATGGTGCTCCTGCAATGAGCAGGCTATTTTTGCTGGCCTTGATTCTGCTTACGTCCGCAGCCTGCTGGGGCGCGAACTTCTATGTGGATTGCTACGCCACGACGGGGGACACCAACCCGGGTACCTCGTTCACGCGGCCCTGGCGGCGTCCGTTGCAGGCCACGGTCTACAGCAACACGACGCACTTCAATCCCGACGACCACGTCTACTTCCGCACGGACGGCTGCGTTTGGCAATCGGGGCTGGTGATCTCCAGTAGCGGCACGAGCGGGCACCCCATCCTGTACGACACCTACAGCCTGGTGAACGGGCTCCCGGTCACGCCCGGCACCGCCGCGTTCCACTTCAGCGGCCAGCTGCCAGTCGCCGCCGGGTTCTGGACGAACTCGTCGGGCAACCTTTGGCAAACTGTGCTGTACGCGGTGAACCCCGACGGTACGACGCACTGCGGGGCGCTCGCGAATTGTGTAAAGTGCTACGGCTCGCTGTTCAACGCCTGCCTGGACCAGCCGCTACAGGTGCTGAACAAGGTCCGGTTCGCGAAGGTCTTCGGCTCCAACCGTGGCGTCGGCACTACGCCCGCGCAGAATTACGACTGGAACTTCGACCCCGGCTTCAACCCGCTCGACTGCGACCTGGTTACCGGCATCTGCACCTGCGCCCACGGCTGCACGCAGACTTTAACCGTCTATTCTTCGGGTGGCAATCCGGCGACGGCCTATGGGGCCGTGGTTCCAATAGCGATTTCGGGCGAGCAGACGCCGACGAATGGCGGCTCGACACTGATCAGCATTAAGAACGCGCAGTGGCTACAAGTGCAGCACTTCCAGCTGGACTGGTACGACTCCCTGGGCCTGACGATCAGCGACGCTTCCGACCACATCTGGATCGCGAACGGCGCGGCCAATTCGATGGTGGAGAACGGCGAGACTATTTTCGGGGCGCAGTACTCGCAGCTGGGCTTCTGGGCCAACCTCACCGCTGCCACGGACATCCACCTTTGGAACGTCGACGCTGACATGAACTACGACGGCTTCGAGTTCGGGGCCGTTACGGGATGTAATGGGTGCCTGTTTGATCTTCAGAATTGCCGGGCCTACGGGAACCGGCTTTTCGGATTGGTTTCTAACGTTACGGGCGCAGGCGTGCTGACGCACGACTACTGCCACTTCTACGGAAATAATCTGGGTATATCGCTGGAAACGGACTTCGGGGCCGGAGCGGGCGCTACCGTACCTGTCGCAGCTGCACACGACGTTGTCGCTCTAACGCCGCCATGGATAATGAACTGGAAGCGCTGGCCCGCGCTGGTCACCTGGACCTTCGACGATTGCGGTCTGGTGCAATATTCGTGCGAATACCTGGGGACGCTGCTGCCGCTAATTAACGCCATAGGCATTACGCCGTCCGTTGCTGTGGTAACCGGGCAGACGTACTCCCCAGCAGCGATTCCCGTAGTACAAGGCTGGATTAACGCGGGTTCCGCCGATCCCAACTCGCACTCCAATTCACATGGGTATACAGCACCGCCCGCGTTTACCGGGGGCGCTTCGGGCGCGTGTAGTGACAACCCGGGAGGGGTGCCTTGCGACGTGTTCAAGATTCAATATTCGGGCACTGTCGCGACGCAGGCGCATCTGACGGTTACTCATGACGGCGTGGGCGGCGGCACGCTTACCATTTCTACTTTCCCCGACGACGCGGCGTGCGACGTTAGCTGGAACCTGAAGCCCGTCGATCCGGGCGGCGTACCGGGACTGACGCAGATCGACACGGTATCCAACGCTATCTCGGCGCTGTTGGGGCGCGGCAATTGCTTTACTTTGGGTCTGGTGGCCTATCAGAATTCCGCCGTGAAGGGCGCGTCGCGCATGTTCTCGCTGGCGGATGTATCTAACCAGGATATTTGGGGCGCCCCGTACTCGGTTCTATACGACGAGCACAACTTTGAACTGGTGGAGTTCGACCAGGCGCAGAAATGGCTGAACGCGAACTTTACCGGGCTTCCAGTGAACCGCGTAGCGGTAATGCCGTTCATGTTCTCCGACCCGCAGACGCAGGTGATCCTGGCGGGGCTCGGCTATAAGGGCATTCGCGGCACGGGCTCATCCAAGCCCTGCTGCGGCAACACAACCACGCTGGCCAACGGGTACAACGTATTCGACATGACCAGCCAGGGCACCGTGCCTAATTTGCAGAATCTCTCCTACGACGCGATGCGCCGCTATATGTTGAACTATTTGTGGAAGGACGCGGCGTGGGGTAACCCGATGGGCTTCTTTATGCACCTGTACGAGCTTCCCCCGGACCAAGTGCAGAACGAACTGAAGGTAATGCTCTCCGCTGGGGCGACGTTTAAATCGAACACGCAGCTTATGAATTTGTTGTTGGCCTGTAACCAATTGCCCATCACACCGCCCGTCGGTGTTGGATACACGGGTAGCTTCGTGCCCGGCAGCTTCTACACCTGCCCCGCCCTGGCTACGGGCGCGGAGATGGACTTCCGCCCGACGGTCAATTCGCCCACCGTGCACGCGGGCGCGAACCTCGGCTCGCCCTACAACATCGACATGGCGGGGAACGCTCGCGGGGCGACGTGGGACATAGGAGCCTACCAGTTCGTCCCGCAGAACATAGGTATTCACTAATGCGTTTTTACACCACTGAGCAGCTTGGGCCGAAGCAATCGCGTACGCCGGAAGGCTACTTATTGATTGAAGACGTCCCCATTGCTCGCACGGGGACGCAGATTTATGGACCTAACGAGACGCCTGTATCGGCGGGACCGGACGGGATTTCGCGAATCGATCGCAACCCGGAAGAGGTTTTTCGAGCGGAGACAATTGCCTCCTTTAATGGCAAGTCTTTCGTGGATGAACACCCGTACGAGGATGTGAATCCTACGAACTGGTTCAATCTGGAAAAAGGGCAGGTGCTGCACCCGCGTCGTGGTTCGGGTGCTGCGGACGACGTCTTGTTCGCCGACATCATCGTCAAGGACGCACAGACGATCCAGAGAATTTTAGGAGGTAAACGCGAAGTTAGTTGCGGTTATGATGCGGACTACATAGAGACCGAACCCGGCAGGGGTCGCCAAGTAAACATTATTGGTAATCATGTAGCTCTCGTGGAAAGTGGCCGTTGCGGGCCGCGCTGTGCAATTGGAGACCGACAAACTGTAAAGGAGCCAGAAATGAAAAGCCTGAAAGACAGAATCTTGGACGCCTTTAAGAAGAAGGATGAAGGTGCCATGACTGCCGTTCTCGACGAATTGCCGGAGAACGGCGCAACCGCCACGCACGTCCACGTCCATTCTGCGGGCCGCACCCGCGATGCCGAATCTGAAGAGGAAGAGGAAGAGGACGATAAGAAGAAAACTCGAGATGCGGCCATAGATGCTCGCTTCAACAAGGTCGAGGACGCCATCGACAGCGTGTCCAAGGACGTCAAGGAAATGAAGAGGTCCTACGATGCTTCCCGCGAGGAGGAGGAAGAGGACGAGGAGGATGACGACAAGAAGACGAAGGACGAGGAGATCGAGTTCGAGGCCGAAGCGCCGCCCGGAACCAACGACGCTGCGTTTAAGGGCCTGAAGGACTCGAAGCCCTTCGCCGACAGCTTTCAGGCCGCGCTGGCCCTGGGCGAGATCATCGTTCCGGGCATCGGCGTACCGACCTTCGACGCCAAGGCGAAGCCCGGCAAGACCGTGGACGCCATTTGCGCCTTCCGCCGCCGTGTGTTGGATTCGGCGACGGGCGACAACTTGACGTTCCGCGACGAGTTGCTGAACGGGCATGACCTGAAAACGCGGAAGTGCGGGGAGGTTCGGACTTTGTTTCAAGCTGTCGGTACCTTCGCCAAAAATCGTAACAACGGCACGGTTCGCGCCAGCACGGGCGACTCTGCGCTTCCCCCGGGCACGATTCGTACGAGCGCGGGGCTCGGCGTAACCGGCAAGATTAAGAGCATCGCCGAATTGAACAAGGCGAACGCCGAACGCTACAAGTCGTAATAGGCGGCGACGTACGAACTCTCGGCGGTAGGCACTACAACGATTAAAAAATCTCGAAAGGACAGGAGAATTCGCAATGAACTTCTTCAAAAAGTATTTCTTCAGCCGTCGTACGGAGAGCGGCCTGTACGTAGGCCGTATGAGGACCAGGGACGCGACGTTCGCGTTTCGCATGGGCGCGGGATTCCCGGGCGATGTCAACCGTACGCATCCGGTTTCCATCGAACCGATGCAGCTCGACGCCACCAACCCGCCAACCTTCTTCGGCCAGCCCGTCGTCCTCGACGGCACCAGTCATAATCCCCGCAAGCTGTTGGCAGGCGACACGGCGCTAACCTCCATTGAAGGCGTCATCGTGCGTCCTTACCCGACGCAGCAGGCGCAGGCTTCGACGGACTTCGCCCCGGCGACGTTTAACTCAGGTGGTCCGAATAAGACCATCGTGCAAGACGTTATGCGTTGGGGCTATATCAACGTAGTCCTCGGCAACGGCGCGATCACGGGCGCGGTTCGCGGCGGAGCGGTGTTCATTTGGTGCGCGGCCAGCTCCGGCAACCACGTCCAGGGCGGCTTTGAGACTGCGGCCTCGGGCGGTAACACGATGGCCTTGGACGGGCGGTTTACCTACCGTGCCGTGCAGGACGCCAACGGTATCACTGAACTTTGCATCCGGTAGTGGGGGATTGCGGGTGCAATAAAAATCAAGTAAAGGAGAATTTTACCATGTTGCAAACTATGCAGAGCAACCCCGAATACTTCGTGGGTCACGGAGCGCCGGGGCGGTTTGTCGGTCGTCGCAGGACGATGGATGAAATGTTAACGTACGCGAACACAATGCGTACGCACGACGGGGCGGGGAACGCTATGGGCGTACCGCTTCCGGGTCGGTTCCAGACGCACGACGGGCGCACCGTGGACAGTACGGGCGCGTTCCTGGTGGGCGAACTGGAGCGGTTGGACCTTACGCTGCATGAGCCGCTAGCGGCAGTGACTTGGGGCCGGGACATCGACTTGCGGGAAGACGTCACCATCGCTGATGAGGTCAGTAGTTTCACGCTGTCCACTTACGCAGCTTCGGGGAGCATGGGCGGTAACGGCATCGGAAACGGGAAGGCTTGGATCGGTAAGACAACGGACCAGGTTACCGGAATCGGCGTCGACATCGCTAAAATTCCGAACCCGTTGCAGCTTTGGGGTATGGAGATTAAGTACACCATTCCTGAACTGGAAAGTGCCGCGCGGCTGGGCCGCCCCATCGACCAGCAGAAGTACGAGGGGTTGCAACTAAAGCACCAGATGGACATCGACGAGCAGGTCTATATCGGTGACACCACCACTGGCGCTTTGGGACTGCTAAACAACACGCTCGTAACTAACAGTACGAACGTCGCCAACGGTGGCGGCGGGTCACCATTGTGGGCCAACAAAACGCCGGACGAGATTCTCCTGGACTGCAACGAGATTATCACCAGTGCCTGGGCTGCGTCGGCGTGGGCGATCGTGCCTTCTCGCTTTCTGCTTCCGCCCGTGCAGTTCGGGCAAATCAGCACGCAGAAGGTCTCCACCGCCGGCAACGTTTCTGTACTTAAGTACATCCAGGAAAACAACCTGCTCACGACCTCCGGTCGCGGCAAGTTGGACATTTATCCGCTGAAGTGGTGCATTGGAACGGGCGCAGGCGGTACGATTGGCACAGAGGGTACGCACGACCGCATGATGTGCTACACGAAGGACAAGCAGCGGGTGCGTTATCCGATGACGCTCCTTCAGCGTACACCAATCCAGTATGAGTCGATCTATCACAAGACGACTTATTTCTGCCGACTCGGTGTTGTGGAAGTGGTCTACCCTTCGTGCATCGCCTACCGCGACGGGCTGTAAGTTTCGGCAACGAAACTAAGAACTAATTCCGGGGAGGACCGCTAAAACCCGATAACCGCGTCGAGCCGCTCTCGGTAGCGAGGGCGGTTCCGTCGAAAGGAAAATATGCCAGCACAAAAAGAACCAATCGCATTCGGTCGCCAGGCAGCGGAGACAAAAGCCGTCTCCGACTACCTGCGCGAGAATCCGGGGACCACGGTGACGATGATTTTTCCGCGTCCCGTGGTCCTTTTGCTAGACAATCAGAAGCGCATCCAATTCCGCGAGGGCACGCAGGAAGTGCCCGAAGACATCGCTGACCACTGGTTCCTGCGCGCGAACAACGTGAAGCGCTACGAGCCTGAGGCCGCAATCCCGCAGATCGTCACCGACCACCACGTTGCCTTTCTCGCCAGCCGGGGCTACGCGGCGAAGGACGGCATCGAGGGGACACAGAGGTTCGTAGACCGCATGACGGTGCGTGAGCGGGCCGCGTTCTTCGCCGACGCGGCGGAGTGGCAGCAGCCGGAGCAGGGTAGTGCAAAGGCAGATGATGATGATGATGAGGAAATTGAAAAAGAAGGTAAAAAGTCATTGCAGCAAATGACAAAAGCGGAGTTATTCGTGTTCTTGCAAGATCACGGTGTTGAGCCTTCGTCCAAGGCGACAAAGGACGATTTGCTCGCGTTAGCAAAGAAGGAAGCGAAGGCGGCGTAAGAATCGGGCGGATTGCACCGCCCGACGTAAACCGAAGGAGCTTAAAAATGCCACTCGAAACGGGAAGTAGCCGTAAGGCGGTCTCGAAGAACATCGCGACCGAGATGGCGGCGGGGAAGCCGCAGAAGCAGGCCGTCGCCATCGCGCTGGAGAAGGCGGGGAAGTCGAACAAGGATGAAGTTTACGACGAGGAAGACACTCGCGTCCTCGATGCCGAGCCGCTCGCGCACGCCACGACGGTGATGACCCCGGCGGAGATCAACGCCAACAACAAGAAGTACTGGGCCCCGAGTTGGGGTGAGTCCTCCGCCGAGGGCGGGGACCAGACGCACGATGTGCCGAAAAGGTAATTAGTGTCAGCCATCACCACTCCCGCGCAGCTAGTTACGGCAATCCTGGCAGACTTCCCCGTCTTTGATACCTCTACGGAGACGGATACGGACTTGGTCTCGGTGGACCCGAACTCGATACTGTTCTGGGCCACGGTCGCTTTTGCGATGCTGAACGCGCAGCGCTGGACGGCGGACGGCGACCCGAACACGGTCGTTTACAATCTCGGGTTGGAGATGTTTACCTTGCACCATGTCACTCTCGACATCCTCGCCGCCCGGGACATGGACATGGCCGGAGTGCCGGGCGTGGCCACGGGCGTCGTGGCCGGGAAGTCGGCGGGCGACGTGGCTATTTCCTACTCGCCGCAGGCCACGATCGAATTGGACGCCGGGCACTGGAACTACACTTCATGGGGGAGTCGGTTCATCCGCCTAGCGAGGATGATGGGCGCGGGTCCGCTGCAAGTAAACACGCCGGGCTGCAATCCTACGGGCGGTGGAGGCTGGAGCGGCCCGTTCACGTTCGGAGAATAAAAGGAGAATTTCAATGACGATTCAAATCTACCTTTCCCTGTTAATCTGCATCATTGGCCTAATCGTGTACGGTTGGCACACGCCCGCGCCGACGCGTTGGGCCGAAATCGGCAGGCTTATGTTTTGGACCGGGCTGTTGGCGTTTCTCCTGCAATTCGGCAAGATCGTCAACCTGCTTCCGAGGGGATAGTGCTTGGCGATCGGGATTAAATTGAAGTCGTTCGACAACTCCAAGAAGATTGGCAGTACGGTAAAGCTGCTGACGGCGCGGGAAGTGCTCGCGGGCTTCCCGGAGTCGACGGCGGGGCGCAAGGAGACTGGAGTTAACAATGCCACGCTCGCGTACATCCACGACAAAGGTAGTCCTGCGCGGGGAATCCCTCAGCGCGAGTTCGTGCACCCGGGTATCAAGCTCGGGCAGGAGGAAATAGTGGCTCGGCTTGGGCAGGGCGCTCGCATGGCGCTGGACGGGAACAGGAACGGCGTCGAGCAGGCGCTGAACGCGGCAGGCCTGATTGCGCAGAAGTCAATACGCAAGAAGATCAGCGACGGCCCGTTCACGCCGCTGAAACCCGCCACGATCCGCGCTCGCAACCGGAAGCACCGGGGCAGGACTTCTACTAGCGTGCGCCCGCTAATTGACACGGGCCAAATGAGACAAGCGGTTAACTACGTTGTAACGGATAAAAAGAAGTAGTGGACCTTTCACTCGCGCTCGCGGATACGAACATGGCGGAAAAGTTCACCGTGGTGCGCCTGGAAGGGGCTTGGGGCGCAGGGGGATGGCAGGAGACGAAGCGCATGAACATAACGGCGCGTGGCGTCATTAGCATAGCAAGCCCAAAGCAGTTGGAGACGTTGCCGGAGGCGGACCAGGTGCACGGAGCCATTGTGATCAACACGCGCACGCCGCTTTTCGGTACTCGTATTGGGGCCAGCGGGCCGGACGAGACGGCGAAACCTGGCACGAGCGACATCATAGTCTGGCGCGGGCAGAACTACCGCGTGCTGACTGTTTACCCCTACCGTACGCGAGGCTATTGTTGGGCGATTGCGGGAAGGATGTTGGGTGCATGACCGTATCTGCCGCGCAGTACCCGCCGCCGTTGGTACCGAAAGAAGTGGAGAACGCCATGCAGGCGCTTACGATCCAACTGCTGGGGCTACCCGTGCCCACCGCGCCCACGGGCGGCTCATTGGATAAAGTGCGTGTGGGGTGGCAGCAGCAGGGGCAACCCGCACAGGCAATTAATGATGATGTAGTTTATCTACGGGCCACGGAAGTCGACGACCCGATTAATCGGCAGATTGACGTGAAGAACTTGCAGAACGACGCCGTTTCGGTCGGACAAGTCACGACTTATATTCGTGTCTGGCAGGTGTACTGGTGCGCGTACGGCCCGAACTCGTTCGACGCGATGCGGAAGATACGCTCGGGCTTGATGTCGCAGCGGCAGCACGACCTCGCCGCCGTGTTGAATCTCGGTCTTTATCTAGTGCCTGACCGAGTGGCTCCTCGTCGGGTGCCGGAGCCTAAAGACGGTGGGCAGTGGTGGGAGCGGGTGGACTGGGAAGTGCGGTTTAACGAGCGGGTTTCGGAATTGGAGATTGTGGACGCCATCGCGTCGTCGGAGATAATTGTGGAGAATGCGGACGGGGTTCAGACAGACGTTACAATCGGCGGCATGTTTACTGACAATTTCCTGCCTCCGCGCATGGCGCTCGGTAATAGCTACTTGTACGGTAGCGGGCCGTTCGTCTTCGACGCGAGCGGGGTAAGCTGTCCGCTGGGGCTTTGTCAGTCTAATCCAGCTATTTTAGACAGTAGACCGCAATTCATTTCCAGCGTAGAAGTTACAGTTCCGCTGTTCGACGTTTCGCAGACAAACAATAATTCGATAGGCTTGTTGTTGAGGTTAAGTGGAGCTCCAGTGGCGCTCGGTTCTTACTATCTCGCGTTCATTTCCGCTAACCACCCTTCCGTGCAGTTGGAAAAAGTTGTTCCTGGCGGCGGCGCATTGCTGGGACAGATTGACGACTTCGCATTCACGCCGAATGTTGATTTTAAGTTCGAGGCGGTCGGCTCAAAATTGACGGTTTCGATTAACGGGGTTCCGGTCATCGAGGCTGAGGACTCCGAACTGCCCTCAGGGTTGACCGGGTTTATCACTACCGGAGGCGCTATCGCTACGTTCACGAGCACCAAACTTTAAGAGGAGAGAAACAACATGAGCACCATCGCATTCCCGCTTCAGGACATCGTTGACGTAGTCGTGCTGGTGCAGCCGCAAGCGCCCGCCATTCCCACGTTCAACGTCGGCTGCATCATCGGCCCCAGCGCCGTAATCCCCGCGTCGGAACGTGCCCGTGTCTACTCTTCCAACGCCCTCGCTGCGATGCTTGCCGACGGGTTCACCGTCAATAGCCCGGAGTACATCGCCGCGCAGATTTACTTCAGCCAACTAGTTCCTCCCCGCAAGCTCGTCGTCGGTCGGCAGGACCTTACGTCGATCACGGGCTTCGTGATTAATGCGCTGGGTACGGGGTACGCCGTTAATGATGTTATCGGCATCACGCAAGGTGCGGCGGCAGGCGGGGCGCTCGCCGTGCTGACGGTAAACGGCGGCGGCGGCATTACCGGGGCTGTGCTTTCGAGCCCCGGAACGGGCTACAGCGTGGCTGCGGGGCTGGCGGTTACGGGCGGGCACGGCGTCGGGGCCACGGTAAATGTTACGTCGATCGGTGACACGCCGCTCGCCGCCGTGCAGGCAGTGCGGTCGGCGTCGTCGCTATGGTGGGCGTGCCTGGTCACGTCCGCCGTGAAAGCCGACCACATCGCCATCGCCGGGTTCGCGCAGGCCAGTCCGACGCCCATGATGTACTTTTACACCACGGGCGACACCGACGCGCTCTCCGGCGCGGCGGGAAATGTCTTCTCGACGCTGAAGGTATTCGCTTACAACCGCGCCATCGGGCAGTACTCTACGACGCAGAACGGCGCGTTCCCGAACAATATCTACGCCGTCGCTGCGGCGATGGGCGTAGCGATGGGGTTGAATACCGGCCTGGCGAACTCGGCGTTCACGCTTTGGGGTAAGACGGAGGTCGGCGTCACGACGGAGCCGCTTACGGAGACGCAGGTCGGTGTGATACAGGGTAACAACGGCAACGTTTATCTTAACTTCGCCAATGTCTACACATTGTTCACGAACGGTAAGGTCGCGAACGGGCAATTCATGGACGAAGTGCTTAATATCGACATGCTCGTCGCCGGGATGCAATTCAACGAAATGAACCTGTTCACGCAGAACGCCTCGATCCCGATGACGGACGCTGGGGAGACGCAGCTAATCCACGCCGTCAACCAGGCTTGCCAGCAGGCCGTGCTTCGCGGCTTTCTGGCAGGAGGGGTTTGGCAGGGTGTGCAGATTCTAAATCTGGTAGCGGGACAGTCGGTTCCTGCCGGATATTTGGCGCAGGCTGCGCCGTATAGCACGCAACTCACTTCAGATCGGCAGGCGCGAAAGGCGATGCCGATTTATGTGGCAATCATCGAGGCCGGGTCGGCGCAGAGTCTTTTGATCGGGGTTTACCCGCAGCGCTAGAGTTCGCGAATGCCGTAAAATCTTGAGGAGGAATTGAGTCATGGACGTTTACAGTTTTAAGGACATAATCGGGGCCTTCGAGCATCCCTTGGTGGGGCCTTTCGCGCTTGCTGGTGAAATCGGTGAAGGTAGCATTATGATATCCAACGCCACCGAGCGCACCGCCCACGCCACCGCCGCCGACGGCAACGTTCTCGTCAGCTACATCGCAGGAAGGAGCGGCTCCTGCACTGTAGAGGCTCAGCAGACCAGTGATATCCACAGTTTTCTGTTGGATTGGTTTAACCAGATTGCCACGCTCGCCGACCAGCACAACGTTTCCCAGTGGGCGACGGCGACGCTGTCCTTCCGCTCGCTGACGGATGGCGCGTACCATATTCTCACCGGGGTAAGCCCGGCCAAGATTCCCGATAAGCCGTACGCCGCGCAGGGCGGCAACGTGACATGGAACCTCATGGCCGCCGACATTCAGCATGGCTAAGGAGCGGCGGCAACGATGGCGACGGCCCGTCTACGATCCGCCGTACCCGGGCGACGGCGACCGCTGCACGATTTCGCTTTTTTCAGACCACGGGGAATGGCGCTACATCGCAGCCTTCCACCTGGGAAGTCAAATTTGGAGCGACACTAGATTGTTCGATCACCCGCCAGAAATCCGCGTCGACAAGAGAGGAATGCCATGCGAGACGAGCAAGTAAAGGAAATAACCATTGGCAGCAGGCGGTACCAGCTGGAGAAAATGGGCGCGATGGTCGCCAGCCGCGTGCATGGTTGGCTGATTTACTCGGCCATGATCCTGCAACAGCAGCAGGCTAAGTCGAGTAACGGAAGCTCCGCGCCCTCGGCGGAGGAGCTCGCGGCGATCCCCGTGCAGGAGCGGGCGGACGGCACGGTTTCGATGCTTTGGATCGGAGCGAGCAGCGTTCTTTCGGAGGATACGTACACTAAGATTCAAAACTATTGTCTTCGTTGTAGTAAGTATTATGATGCGGACTTGTCTACTTGGTCGCCCGTAGTCCTGTCCGATGGGCGATGGACGGCTAAGGACTTGGAGAAAGACGCGCAGGCGGTGGACGAGCTGATCCGGCAGGCGCTTCAGTTCAATATATCTCCTTTTTTCGTCGCGGGGTCCGAAAAAACGCAGTCGATCCCGCAGACGAAGACGGCGTAGACCCATTCGCTTGGCGTCCGGTGATGCAGGGCTTCTGGCGGCAGAGGGAGCTTTGGGACGGCACGTATACGGGTGACGACTTGCTGGACATGCACGCGATACTGGATTTAAGGGATAAAAAATGAACCCTGATATATTGCGATCATATCTCGTATCGCTCGGCTACACGGTGGATCAGCCACAGCTGAACCGCTTCAACGACGCCCTGCGGCAGGCGACGGCGAGTGTGCTGGGGTTCACGGGCGGCATGACTACGCGGTTCATCGAAGCGGGTGCGGCGGTGGTCGGGGCGCTGACGGGAATCTCCACGGGCACACTGGCGCTGATGGACTCTGTCGCGCAGAGCGACCTGGGTATGCAGCTTTTCGCCCGGCACATGTACATGACGACGGAAGCCGCGCGGCAGATGAGCACGGCGCAGAAAGCGCTAGGTTACGACCTTAAGGATATACTTTGGGGTCCGCCGGAGTTGCAGGAGCGGTACCGGCAGCTGATCGAGGACCAGAAGCGCCTGGAGTCGGGCTTCGGGGGCGCGAACTTCGAGCAGCAAATGCGGCGTATTCGTGATATCGGTTTCGAGTTTACCCGCTTAAAGGTCGAAGCGGGCAAGTTCGCGATGTACCTGGCCACCGCGCTGAGTCGGGCGCTGACGGGCGACGAGAACGGGCTGCTGAACCGCCTGCGCGGCTGGAACGAGTGGCTGATCAACAACATTCCGCAGCTCGCCGAGAAGTTCTCCACGTACCTCGTGCCCGTGCTCCGGGACACGAAGCAGATTTGGCTGGATATGGTTGAGATTCTGAAGGACGTTGCCTCCGGCGTCATCCGCTTCATCGGCACGGTTTCGGACGACGCGACGCTAAAGGCGGGCGCTGTGAATATCGAGAACATAGGCCGCGCTCTCGACAAGGTTTCCGGCGCGATCCGGGGCGTCATGGACTGGTTCGCCAGCGTCGCGCACTTTATCGACACGCACCCCTGGGCCCTGCGGCTGCTCGGTGCGGGCGTCGGAGCGATCGCGGGCACGGCGGCGGGTGCTCCACTCGCGGGTGTGGGGGCGTTGCCGGGCGCGGTAATCGGCGGCGTGGGAGGTTTCCTGCTTGGTGACGTGGCCACGGGGAAGCCTCTGTTCGAGGGCGCGGCCAACGATCTATCCTCGAAGTCCGGGATACAGGCCGCGATTGCCGTCGGCGCTGCGCAGGCGGGAATCTCCCCCGCGCTGGCGCTGGCAGTCGCCTCTCGCGAGAGCGGCTTTAACCCTACGGCGACGGGCACGAAGGGCGACTATGGGCTGTTCCAGCTTATGCCCGACACGGCGAAGGCGCTCGGCGTCGACCAATACGACCCCAAGTCGAACATACGCGGCGGAACGAACTATTTAAGCCAATTGCTGAAGCGCTACGGCGGCGACGAGCGCAAGGCGCTGGAGGCGTATAACTGGGGGCCGGGCCGGGTCGACAGCGGGCAGCCCGTGCCGCAGTCGGTTCAGGACTACGCGACGGACGTGATGCAGCGCGAGCAAAGTTTTAGCATTACGATTAACGTGCAATCGCAGGCAGACCCGGCGCAGATCGCGGACCACGTTACAAGATCAATTAAGCGTATGTCGCAGATAGGGATTCAGCAGTCGAAGGGGGCTCTGGCGCACTCGTGAGCACGCAAGCCACAATCAGCACGTTGCTTTCGCTGGCAAACTGGCAGCTGCTTCGAATGCAGGACGTGCCACCGGAGGACGTGGCACCGCCCACGACGGTGCCCTACCGCCCGCAGCAGTGGGCGAGCGCCCCGCAACAGGTTTCGCTGAAGGTGACGACGCAGACGTCGCAAGCACAAACAGCTCCTTCCGCGTTCTCGGACGAGGCAGTTAGCAGCGACATACTATTCGCCGGAGCCACGCCGGGCGCGGTCGCGGGAACTACAACTCCAACGACGACAACCTACTTTTTCGACGCCGTGGTGGCGACGGACCACTACCTCGCCAGCCGCTTTACCGACCATCCCGTCCAGTCGGGCGCTAGCGTGACCGACCACATTTACGAGCTTCCGCCCCGGATTGTTTTGGAGATACTGATGTCCGATGCGCTGGACAGCTTTGTGCACGGGCAGTACGCGACCAACCAGTCGAAGTCGGTTTCCGCCTACCAGACCCTGGTCGCCATTAAAAAGCTGCGCACCCCGCTCGTGCTTACCACCCGTCTGGCGACGTACGAGAACGTGCAAATTGAGGAAATTCGCTCTCCCGACACGAATGCGACCTACGCCGGGTTGCGGGTTACGGTTGTGTTTAAGCAGATTAATCTTGCTACCGTCGCTACAAACACAGTTAGCGTTCGGCCCAGCGTTACCTCCACCACGAACAAGGGCACGGTACAGACGCAAACGGTAAGCGCGGCGGTTTCTGCCACTCACGCAGAGCCCGTTGCCACGCCGACGACGTTTCCGGGCGTGTCGACGAACGTTGCCAACCCGAATCCGAAATGGCACAGCGACCCGTTCGCGCCCGGCGCGTTCGGCACGCATCAGGTGCCCACGGGGCACTAAACGAAATAATGGCCCAACAGATCTTACCGCTCGACAGCAGCCCGAACCAATCGCTGGCCTGCGTCTTGAACGTGGACGGTAAGCCGTTGCCGCTCGGGTTTACGTTCCGGTACAACGAGATCGCGGACTATTGGATCATGGCGATATTCAGCCGCACTGGGGTATTGCTGATAAATTCGCTGCCGCTGGTCACGGGAAACGACCCCGCGTGCAACATACTGGGAAAATTCGCGTATCTCGGGATTGGCTCCGCCTTTGTAATTAATGTGAGCGGAACACTGGCGCGAAACTACCCGGGCGCGAGCGACTTGGGCTCGGACTTCATCTTGATATGGGGGGACACTCCGCTTGAGTAGTTTGGCGATCGTGCCCGGCGCTGCCGTATTCGGGCGGAAATATGAGCTGACGCTGTCGGATCCGTCCCCGGACGGCGCGAGCGTGGAGATTTTCACCATTTCCGACAGCGGGGACGAGCCGGAGGCGCTGCGGATTGCGTTCGACATATTCACTCCTTGTTTCTCTGCGTATTGGTGGGCGACGATCGACATCTATAATCTTGACGTTACGTTCGTGGATCGCCTGCTGGCGGACGCCTCGCAGATTCGGCAGGGCTTGACGGTCACGCTGAAGGCAGGATACGCGAACGGGAACTTCGACATTGTATGGCAGGGACCGATATTCCAGCCCCTTTGGTCGCGGGAGAACGTGGTGGACTTTAAGCTCTCCTTGAATTGTATCTTCAGTTTAGCATCGGTACTAAGCGGCAGCGAGGATGCCGCCCCTAATGCTGCGCTAGGGGCCAACCAGACAGAGATCGTACGGCAGATTATCCGCAATCTCGGACTACACGAGGATTTCGTGGCTACGGATTTAAATCCGAAAAAGCTCTCGCGAGGCAAGAAAATGTTCGGGTCGCCGGACAAATACCTTAACTGGATCGCAGAGGATAATCAGATGGTATGGTTTCTCTCTCATCGCGGGCTATCAATGGGCCGACTGGACGATCCTGCGGTCTCGAACGATCCTGCGGTTATCTACACGCCGACGACGGGGCTCGTCGGTACGCCGGAGCAGACGCAGAACGGGGTGAACTTCCGGGTCCTGCTAGACCCGCGTTTGCAGGCGCGTATACCGCTAATGGTCGCCGCGATCCGGCAGAGCGCCATCCGCGAGGCGAAGAAGCAGCTCGGGGAGCTGATACTCCCGCTGGACCAGGACGGTCAATACGTCGTCGGCGCAGTGCGGCACGTGGGCGATTCGCGGGGAGGTCCGTGGTACACGGACGTTACGGGCTATACGAGGATCGAGGACGCAATGGCGTGGGGCGCATTGAACGCGAATTTGTACCGATGAGCTCGCCGAGCTTTCTCACAATACCGGATCGGCTCGGGCTCCCCGACGGGCCGCTGCGGGAGCGCGTCTGGCAGCTGCTTTGCGAATTGCGCGTTGCGCTACCCTGCATTGTGCAGTCGTTCGACTCGGTGAAGCAGACGGTCTCGGTTCGGCCTACGGTGATGGAGCGATTAAACAAGTACGCGGAAGGGGTTCCCATTCCAACGGATACGGACATCGGTGTTATTGACGACGTGCCGATCATGCCGTTCCGGGCGGGCGGCTTTGTGCTTACCATGCCCGTGCAGGCGGGCGACGAGTGCCTGGTCGTGTTCGCCGACATGGATATGAGTTCCTGGTGGGCGAAGGGCGGCGTGCTAAACTTGCAGGAGGACCGCCGACGGCACGACCTCTCGGACGGCTTTGCCATATTGGGGCCTTGTTCAAAGCCGAACGCGGTGCCGAACTACTCTGCGACAGCGGCGGAGTTGCGCTCGCTGGATGGCGCGGTTACAGTTTCCGTCAAGCCGGGGGAGATAGATATTACTGCGCCCGTGGTTAAAGTGATGGGCGCTACGGAGGTTGACGTGAGCAGCTCCACGCTCGTCAACATTAACGGTAGCGGGCACACGACCATTGAAGGAAAGAATTTCCTCACTCACCAGCACACGGGCGTGCAGGCGGGCGGAGCGAATTCGGGGCCGGTAGTATGAGCCAGATTACCTATCGGCAACTAGGCCCAAACAACGACCCCATCTGGACCAGCTATCTCACGGACTTGGACGCCGTTGGTCAGGCCATCCTGACCCGGCTTCGGTTGTTCGAGGGCGAGTGGTGGGCGGACAAGTCGGACGGCCTTCCGCTTTGGCAGCAGATACTCGGCGTCTCCGGCGCGAATTCTCGGCAACAGCAGATCAGCCTTCTGATCCAGCAGCGGATTCTTGGCACTCCGTTCGTTACGAGTCTGAGCAACGTGCAGGTAAGCTACGACGGGAACGCCCGTAGTTTTTCATTCTACGCGGTGGTGCAGACGCAGTTCGGCAGCATACCGATTTCGTCGTCAGGACAGGTGTAAATTCTATGGCCTACACTCCGCCTTCGATCGGCGCTACGGGACTGACGGTTCCGGTGTACCAGGACCTTATCGATTTCTACGAAGCGAACGCGCAAAGTATCTTTGGACCGGGCGAGTTCCTGGGGAACGACTCGGCGCTGTTTCAGATGATGAGCATCTTTGCGCTTACCGTTGCCGACGCCTACGGAGGCTTGCAGCTAGATTTTAACAACCACAGCCCGAACTTCGCCGTCGGCGCGGCGCTGTCCTCGCTCGTGGAGTTGAACGGGCTGTCCCGCAAGGTCGCCAGCTTCTCCACCTGCACAGTGACGGTTTCTGGCGTTCCGGGCACGACGATTAATAATGGACTTATACGTGATTCAGTTCCGCAGCAGGGGGCGCTGTGGTCGCTGCAAAGCGCGGTGGTCATTCCTTCGGGCGGCTCGGTGGATGTGGTAGCTACGTGCCAGACCGTCGGCGCTCTAAACGCGCTTCCTGGGCAGCTTAACAATATCGCTTCGCCCACGGCGGGCTGGACCGGGGTAACGAACGCGAACGCCGCGACGCTCGGGCAGCCCGTCGAGACCGACAGTCAGCTACGCACTCGGCAAGCCATCTCGACCGAGGGCCCGGCGAACACAATTTTCGCAGCCACGCTGGCGGCGGTCGCGGCGGTCGCGGGGGTTACGCGCTCGACGGGCGACGAAAATCCTACGAACGTGGTGAACGCGAACGGCAATCCTCCGCACTCGATAACGATGGTTGTCGAGGGCGGCACGGATACGGACGTGGCGCAGGCCATCTACGACCGAAAGAGCTTGGGTTGCTTCACCAACGGGTCAGTGCACGTCTCGGTTACCGATCCGAACAGTGGCGTGGTGCAGGTGGTCAGCTTCCTGCGCCCCACGCTCGTGCCGATTTACGTCACGCTCGGCGTGCACGCGCTGCCCGGATACGCGTCGGCGATCTCTACCGCGATCCAGAGCGCCGTCGTGGACTACCTTAACAGCTTGTCGATAGGGGAGCTGGTCACGCAATCGGCGCTGTACGCGGCGGCCATGTCGGTTACGCCAAACCTTCAAAACCCCCTGTTCTCGGTTCGCTCGCTGACGCTGGGCATCATTCCTTCGCCGAGCACGACGGTGGACATACCCATGAATTTCAATCTTGTCGCGCAGGGTATCGCGGCGAACGTGGCGGTGAACTCGGTCTAATCCCATGTCTGCCGTCAATCTCATTTATTTAGTTGATGCCTCAGGCCAGCAGTGGCTCGTCACTTGCGACGACAACGGGCAGCTTTCCACCGTGCAGGTGACGGGGCAAGTTGCCGTGGCCTCGCTGCTGGTCCTGGACTCGGTTACCGCGCAAGTCTGGCAATTGACCGTGGTCCCGAACCCTCCGCCGGGCGGGTACAGCTGGGGCGACTTGCGGGTGGATGTCGTGGCCCTGGTGACTACGGTCACCGGGCTTCTGGTCGCCAGCCCGAGCGGAATTCTCTTTAATTTGGTCGTGGTTTCCGGGGCCATACAAACCGTTCTCGCCGCCGCGCCCGTCGCAAGCGGCGCGGCGACGGGTCCGTTTAACGTGCTGAATTTCACTGCCAGCGCTACTTACGTTGGAGGCGTAAGTGGCGTGCAGCTTCCATGTGCGCCGGGCGACTCCGTAACGCTTACGGCGACCATACGCTGGCTGGCTGGCGCGGCGCGTCCCACGATTGGACTTTGGTTTTTCGATGCTACGTTGACAAATAGTTTTGGAGCAATTGAAATCTGTTCTCCGAATACGGATCGCGGTTGGCACATTGGAACGGTCACTGTTGACGCGCCCGTAGGTGCGGCGGTTATGGTGCTGGCTACGATTTGCAAGGATCTGCTTGCTAGCGGTAAAAGCTACTTTGTCGGGTTTTCTCCGAACGCCTCGGGGCCGTTCGGCCCAGCGGGAAACTTAAGCACTCCGGCAACGTGGGAAGTTAGTGACTACAGGATTACACAGAACGGGCGGGCGCTCTATGCGCCGTTGGACACGTTTAATCCTAACACTGTAATTGGTGCGTTAAATGGTGTAACCGCACTAACTGTCGGTTCAGGGTACCAAGTTGACGACGCTATAACCTTATTGCAGGCGGGTGCATCAGGAGGAACTGTTGTTGTGGGAGGAATTAACGCGGGCGGCGCTATCGCATTTATTGAAGGTGGCAATAGTGGGAAAGGATACAGCGTCGCCGCCAGTGTGCCCTCGACAAGTCCGCACGGCTCGGGCGTAGACTTCCAGATCGTGGCCGTACAGAATGTAGCTATTCCCGCTGCAACGGTCGTGCGAATAAAGGAGTTCGTCTTCCCGCTCTACTACCTTTCGCTGCTCACGAGCCAATACCAGCAAGCGCCGAACTTCTACGCTTGGATGGCGGCGCTGATAGGCCCGGTCGTCGACCTGCTCGCCTTGGAGCAGGAGGCATACCTGGCGTTCGACATTGACCTGGCGGTCGGAGCGCAGCTCGATGTGCTCGGGCAGATAGTCGGCGCGAGTCGCATCCTGCCCTTCCAGCCCACCAGCACGAACTTCATCGTGGGCTCGCAGGGAGCCTTCGGAAGCTTGCCGTGGATGGATGGTAACTTCACGATACGAGATGGGTCACTGGCCGACCCGATGGGCGGAAACACGGCATCCTCATTAGTCGGTAAAACTACGGATAGTTTCATCAACCAACTTGTCATTTCTCCTTCTGTTGCAAGTCAGGCCGTCGCTTTCTCCGTGTACTTGCGGGTTCCTTCGGGAACTCGAATGGTGAATATCTATATTTTGAATCAAGTTTCCGTGACTCGCGTTGGGGTAACGGCAAACCTTACGACCGCATGGCAGAGATTCTCGGCAACGGTTACTATGGCCGCGACAGACACTGCCGCCAACATCCAAATTGGCGGCGGTGGAACTGTGGGCATTGGTGCTGAGATTGACGTTTGGGGTGCTCAGTTCGAGTTCGGCGGCTCGACCACACCATACGTGAACTCCACGATTACCCCCGTGCTTTCGGACATGGATTTCCGCATCCTGCTCCTGGCGAAGATAGCGCAGAATCAGTGGGACGGTTCCTCGCAGGCGCTCTATGACCTGCGGCGGCTGATCTTTCCAGACGGTAGATTATCGATCATTGACAACCAGAACATGTCGCTGACGCTGATTCTCGCGGGCGTGTTTAGCTCCCTTCAGAAAGATATGATCCGAAATGGCCTGATATTTCCCCGGCCCGAGGGAGTGCTGATCAACTACACATTCGCGAATCTGCCGCTGTTCGGGTTCGACCTTAACAACGCCACGATAGCGGGATTCGACTTAGGACATTTCGCGTAACTAGAGGAGAGGCAGCATGGCAGGCACAGACAATTTCCAGATTTTTAACCCGAATGCCACTAATCAAGAGAACGACGCGGCCTACCTTGCTGACTCCTTGCGCACCAACGGAGCGCCAACCGATGGCATTTGCCCTTCGCCTACGTTCAACAAGTTCGCTTACCAGCAGTCAATATTTGCAAAAGCCTTTGCCGATATGCTGGCGAACAAGGGCTATAGCCCGAACGATGGCTCCGCCGCGCCCGGCTCGGCGCTGGCGAACCTGGTTAATGTGTTCGCGAACGTGATGACCCAGGCGGACATGGCAGTCTTCGCCCGCCTACTCTCACCGATTTTTACTGGCGTGCCCCAAGCGCCTACGCCCGCACCCGGCGATAATTCTACGAAGATTGCCACGACCGCGTTCGTCACCGCATTGCTATCTCTCGGCTTCACGTTTTTGGCGAGCGTAAACGGATACTTCAAATTTCCCTCTGCGCTCGGAGGGTTCGTATTGCAATGGGCGGTGGGCTTTAGCATTCCCGCGAACCAGCCCTCCACCGCCGCCTCGCAAACCATCAATTTTCCGATTCGCTTCCCAACGGCCTGCCTTTTCACGAACGTATCCTCGCGCGTAGGTGATACGAGCGGTAACTGGGACGGGGCATGGCAGTGCGTCGGAGCGCCGACAGTAATCGGGCAACTAGTAAATTGGCAAGCTATCAATACGTCATTGAGTGGTGCTGGCACGGCCCCTTTGTTGCTAGCGTTTGGATACTAGAGAAAGGTAGCTCATGGATTTTATTACAGCAAAAGATTTCGTGCGGTCGCGCTACCCGCGTGCCGTTTGCCACGGCCCAGTGAATATCCTTTGTTGCGCGGAGGGCGAAAATGTCAAGAGATTCGTGATTCTCGGCGATCCTACGCGGCAGCTGGGCGAGGGCGAAACCGAGGAAGCGGCCTGGGCGAATGTTGCGAAAACTTTGAAGGAGACATCGAAATGAAGAAGCTGCTTGCGCTGCTAACACTAGTGATACTTTCTTCGGTAGCTTGCCCGGGGCAGCAGAACTTCATGACCGTGACGGCGTCGAACATCCTCACGACGCTCAGCGGCCAGCCGCAGCCGCTCCCCTCAGGCTCGATCATCTTCCAGCCCACGGACCTGAACGGGAACCCCGTGGGCTACCAAGTCGGCGGCGGCGGGCAGCTGGTCAGCTTCCCGACCGTCTGCTCCATTGTCGCCGGGGCGATCACGGGCAGCTGCCAGCTGGCGAACGTCTCGATTACGAACCCGATGAACGTCTGCTTTAACACAACTGTCAAGGACGGCTCTAACCGCGTCGTCCTCGGCGGGCCCGGTAGCGGGTACAACTGCGTCCAGCCGCAGACCACGAACAGCTGGTGCGCGAGTGGCATCTGCAACTTCGACAGCTTTGTGCCGTCGATACCGGGCGCGGCGCTGGCCCTATTGGGCCCGGCCCGCACGTTCTCGCTGGGCGGCGTCTACGCCTCCACCTGCCCCAGCGGGCAGGCGTTTAACGGCCTCGCCGACGGCACGGGGCGGTTCTCCTGCGTATCGACGAGCGGCGGAGGCGGAGGCGCGGTCTCGGCGGTCTTCGGTCGTACGGGCGCGGTGGCGGCGCAGACGGGCGACTACACGGTGGCGCAGGTGACGGGCGCAGCGCCCTCGTTCAACCCGTCGTTTACGGGCACGATCACGCTTCCGATTACCGGCATCAATCAGTGCCTCCACGTCAACTCTTCGGGCCAAATCAGCGGCACCGGAATCGACTGCGGCTCGGGCGGAGGCGGCGCGGTCGCGTCGGTTTTCGGCAGGTCTGGCGTGGTGATCGCCGCGATCGGCGACTACACGGTTTCCCAGGTCACCGGGGCGGCCCCATCCGCCAGCCCCGCGTTCAGCGGCGCTCCGACCGCGCCGACGGCGACTGTAGGCACGAACACGACGCAGCTCGCCACTACGGCATTCGTACTTGCCAATCAGGCCGTGGCCAGTGTCTTTGGACGTACAGGAGCAGTCGTCGCAGCGGGCGGTGACTACTCCGTAGCGCAGGTGACGGGCGCAGCTCCGCTAGCTAGCCCGGCGCTCAGTGGCACGCCGACCGCGCCCAACGCCACGGTAAGTACCAACACGACGCAAATAGCCACTACGGCGTACGTCCTGGGCCAGCTGGCCTCGACGCTGCCCGTGATGGACGGCGCGGCGGCGGCGGGGACCTCGCTGCTAACGTCCCGCGCGGACCACGTGCATCCCAGCGACACCAGCCGCGCCCCGACTGCGAGCCCCGTCTTTACCGGGACTATCACTACGCCGATTACGAACGCCCCTGCGCTCAGCACGGGCGGCGGCGGTGTTGTCGTTGCGGCGACGACGAGCGGCTCCGGTGCGCTGGCGCTCGTTACTAGTCCAGCTTTGCTAGGTACACCGACTGCGCCGACAGCTGCGCCGGGCACGAACACCACGCAGCTATCAACTACGGCTTTCGTAACCGCCGCCATCGCCGCCGGGGTGAGCCCGGGCGGCACGGCAGGTGGTGATCTTACGGGAACCTACCCGAACCCGAACGTCGCCCGCGTAAACGGCGTCACCATGCCGATCAGCGGTACAGTCCTAGGCACAAATGGTAGTGGGCAGATCGTGACCGCCACGACGACGGGAACGGGCGCGATTGTCGCACTGGCTGCCAGCCCCTCGCTTACCGGAACGCCTGTAGCGCCCACGGCCGGCGTTTCCACTAACACGACGCAAGTAGCCACAACTGCGTTCGTCTTGGGTCAGGTCGGCACGGCAACACCGCTCATCAACGGCACCGCTGCCGTCGGTACGTCGTTGCTCTACGCCCGGCAGGACCACGTACATCCGATCGACACTACCCGCGCACCGCTTGCATCGCCGAATTTTACTGGAGTGCCTAGCGGACCCACGGCAACGCCAGGTACCAGCTCGACGCAGTTCGCCACAACAGCCTTTGTCGCCGCCGCCATAGTGGCTCCGGGCGTGTCAACGGAATTCCTTTACAACAACGGCAGCGGCGTGACGAGCCCGGTCACGGGCAGCACGGTGGATGGGAGTTTTAACGTCCACTTCCCCGCGAACGTCGACATCGCCAGCGGGTGCTACAGCATCGGCGGCGTGTGCATTCCCAGCACGCCGACGACGATCCCCGGCATCAACGGGCAGGTGATGTACAAGTTCGGTGGTGCTCTGGCGGCGAGCTCGGGGTTCACGTTCGACCAGTCCACAGGAAACATTGTCGTCGGTGGTACCGTAACCGCTGCCGGATTTATCTCCACCGGGGCAGGCAGCTGGTTCGTGCAGTCTCCCTTCGGCGCGGCAACGCACGCGGGCGTGGCGGGGCAGAACCTCACCACGTTCGACTCCGGCACGGGTGACTTATTCTGCTCGGCCAACGGCGTCACACCCGACTATTGCCGTACCTCGTTTTCTAAGATCATTACGGGCGGCAATGCTAATGCGCTATCCATCACTTCGGGCGGCTCGCTGATAGCTACCGGGACTGGGACCATTTCAGCCACTAGCGTGACCGGGTTCTCGCCAACGGCGGGTAAGACGCTTAGTCTCACCAACACACTTACACTCTCCGGTACGGACGGCTCGACGATCAACGCCGTTACGGGCGGGACAGTTAGCTATGTCGGCAGCTTCCCCGCCACGGCGCACCTTATTGGTACCAACGGGTCGAATTTACCCATCGTGGCCACGGCGGTAGACGTTGCTGCCGTGCAATATGTGGCTGCCGCAGGAGCGGTTAACGTACTTACCGCCACGCTCGCGCCTGTGCCCGCCTCGCTGACCACTGGTCTGCAAGTGCGCATTCTGCCGAACCTGGCCAACACCACGACGACGCCAACCCTAAACGTCAACGCGCTGGGCGCGAAGACAATCACGAAGCTGGGCACCGCCGCGCTGGCGGCTGGCGACATCACCACGACGGCGATCGCCATATTGGTCTATGATGGGACGGAGTGGCAATTGCAGAACCCGCAGACTGGGACGGGCGGTGGCGCCGGGACCGTTACTACCACGGGGTCGCCCGCCAGCGGCAACCTTTCCAAGTTCTCCGGCGCAGCGTCGATCACCAACGCCGACCTGACTGGAGACGTTGGCACAACGGGCACGTTGGTTACCACTTTGGCTTCGGTCGGTTCCCCCGGGTCCTGCGGCGACGCCACCCACAGCTGCGTCATTACTTTTGATGCCAAAGGTCGCGAGACCGCCCAGACCAGCACCGCTATCTCTGCTGTAGGCGGCGCTGTGGGCGCGGCGATCACTTCCTCCACCACCGTCACCGTCACTAACCCGACCGCCGCCACTGATACGCAGTTGACGGAGCTCTCGCTGCCCGGCGGGTACCTGAACCTGGCGGGGCAGGCCGTCGTTATCCACGGCGGCGGCGTCTACTCCACCGGGGCCGCGTCCTCGCCGACCATCACCATTTCGGCCAAGCTCTGCACCGTCTCCGGCTGCGGTAGCGGCACCGTGGTACCCCTTTCCGCCATCGCCAGCGGGGCGGCCTCGGCCTCGGCCACGACGAACGCGCCCTGGAACTTCACGGTTAGCGCCGTGACCAACGCGGCGGGAGCCACCGGCAACCTGATCGTCAAGGGCTCGCCCGGGCTAGCCGTGGACCTGTCGAACGTGGTCTCGGCGGCGGCGACGGTCTACCCCGACGTCAACACGGCGGTCAGCTCGAACATCGACCTCACCGCCCCGCTGTTCCTCGACTACACCGTGGCGCTCTCCGCCACCGGGGCCTCGAACATCGTGAAGCAGCAGTACGCGCTGATCGCCCCGCAAACCTCAGCCCCTCCGCCCGACGTCATCAGCTACCAGGTGCCCGGGACGACCAGCGCGGTCACCGCCGTGAGCGGCGTCGATACCACGCTATACACGGTGACCCTGCCAGCCAACCTGTTCTGCCCCGGCTGCGGCGTGCACATCCTGGCCGCCGCCCGCCACCAGACTGGGACTACCTCTACCAACTGGCAGCTGAAATTCGGCAGCGCTTCTAACTTTAACTTGACCACCAACACCGACGGCACCGCGTCGCAGCGGTTCGACGTGAACATCATGGAGGACCCGGTCATCGCCAACACGCAGTACCTGTACCAGGAGGGCGGGCAGCGCGGGTCCACCCTGATCACCAACTCTCCCGGCCCCACGACCTACACACAAACCACATCGGGCACCATCGTGCTGACATTCAGCATCAACCAGGCGGCGACCGAGACCTTCACGCCGCAGGAGTTTCTCGTGACGAGGTTCCAACACTAAAATGAGAAGATTGACTCTAGTTCTCGCGCTTCTCTGCGCGTCGGCAGCAGCGCTCGCACAAAGCTCCGGCGGCAGCGGCAACGCGATCGGCGGGGCAGCCACCGTGGCGACGGGCTCCACCGGGGGCTCTGCGCCCATCGTCACGTTCTTCAACCCGTCGAACGCGTTCCCCGTGCAGGGGGCGACGGTAACCCTCGCCTACACGGTCACGGGGGCCGCGTCCTGTAGCATTAATAATGGCATCCTGACGCTCACGACCCCGTGCCCCGCCAGCCCGACCAGCGCCTTCACACCCCCGTTCTCCGCGCCCGGCCCGACGGTCACCACCTACACTTTTTGCGCGCAGAACGCCTTCGGCACGGCCTGCGCCTCGGCGAACGTCACCGTCAGCGCCGCCATCCTAAGCGGCGACGACTCGCGCTACTGCTCGGTGCTGGAGTTGGCGGCTTTCCCAGGTGGCGTGACGACGGACGGGCCCGTGGACCTGTTTAAAATTTGCAACTACACGGCGATCAGCTCCACGCCCTCGCCCGGCGTGGTGCACACGGTTGGGTACTCGGGCGGGGTAGCCACGTGTGGTACGGCCAACGCTGACTGGGACACGGCCATGAGCACTGCGTCCTGTGGCGACATTATTAAAGTGGCCCAAGGCTGCGCCAAGACTAATTGCTCCACCACTAGCGGGTGCATACTGCCCGCGAAGCACTGCGCGAAGTCGCAGACCATTCTGGTGGAATCGGTAGACCCAGCCACGGGCGTGCCCGACGTGGGGTTCCCAGGCGAGGGGCTGCGGGTCACGCCGTGCGACGCGGGCCTGGCAACGTTCCTTACCGGATACCCGGACTACTCCGCCGACTGCACGGCGCGGGGAGGACCCAAGAACCGTCTGTTCAAGATACAAAGCACCAGCGCTACCACGCCCGCGCTCGCGGCCTACGACGGCAACGCTGTAATCCCCACCTGCGACGTTACCACGTTCCCCTGCAACCAAGGCTGGCGGCTGCAAGGGCTAGACCTTACTACGGTCGCGGGCACACGCACGTCGCACAAGCTCTTGGAGTTGGCCGGGGCGGACCACATGATCGCCGACCGGGTGTTCATACACTGTCAGGATGACCCATTGTTTCGCGTCGAGTGCCAGGGGGGAGTAAATTTTAACGGTACCCACTTATCGCTCATTAATTCCTGGGTTGGCCCCGTCATGTGCGCCAACGCGCCCTCTGGCACCACCTGCATCGACTCGCAGATGGTGGCGGGCGGCGTGGGCCCGTTCCCGCAGTATGCCCATAAGATTGTTAATAACTTCGGGGCTTCGGCGGGGGAGTGCTGGTTCTGGGGCGGGGGGCAGGAGGCGTACTTCCCGACGGCGGATAACCCGGACGGCGTGGTTTCGGACACAGAAGTAAGGCGGAACTTTTGCATGCACCCGCTGGCCTGGTTCCTTGCGTCCCAGTCGCCCGCGATCACGCTTACGGCGGTAAACACGACGGGCGTGTTCACGGGAACGATTATCGGCGGCACCAACAACGCGCTGGTGGGGAAAACGTTTAAGACTTCTGGGTTTACGAACGCCGCAAACAACCTCGCCGTGTCCCTGGTGACGGCGTCGACGGCCTCCACAATTTCTTTCGCTGCTACGACGGTTACGGAAAGCGGCGTCGCAGCAGGGAAGGCCACGCAGTCCGAGCCGCACTGGGACCCGAAGAACCTGGGCGAAACGAAGTCCACGGTGCGGGGCGTATGGGAGGCGAATGTTAACTACTATTCCTGGCAGGGGTTCCAGTCGGACCAACCCGGCGCGGGGCTGCTGATTACTCCGAAGAACCAAAGTCAGAAACTTTCGCTCAGCGGCGCTCTTTCTGGCTCCGTATTAACGGGTTCGACTTCAAGCGGTCTGTTCTACATTAACTGCCTGAAAACGGGCGTGGCATGCTCGTCCAGCGGCGGTAACATGTTCACCTGCGGCTTCGACCCCAACGCCATCCCGGACTGGACCGGAACAGGTACTGCGGTCTCCAGCTGCGGCGAGATCGTCGCCTTCCCTTGCACTGCCGGAACGGCTGCGCAGCCGGGCCCGTTTACGCTTACCTCGGTCAACACGACGGGCGTCTACCAGGGCACCATTACCGGGGGCGCGGCGAACGCGCTAGTCGGTTGGGCCGTGGAAATTAAGGGCTTCGTGAACGACGCCAACGGCTCCAGCAGCCCGAAGCGCGGCGTGATCACAGCCTCTACTTCCACTTCCTTCACCATTAGCGCTACGACCGTCTCCGAAACCCACGCCGCCACCGCCGCCGCCATCAGCAACCCGCAGTGTCCCGGGTCTTACGTAAAGCACTGCGCTTCGGCGGGAGACCAGACGCGCTGCGCCGTCATTGTCGGCGGGCTGGGCGGCACCTACTACCATATACAGCAGGTGATCAATTCGGATCAAGTGCAAGTGGTGGAAAACTCCACCAGTGTCGTGGGTGTGGTGCCGCTGGCTTATAAGCGAGCCTTAAGCCCCTTCGCCGTCGTGCGGGACGTGGTGGTAAGGTACGGCATCATCGCTCATACAGCGAATGGCATGCAAATTTCCAGCGCTGGCGACGACGGCGGATCGGAGGCTTTGGGCGTACACGAAATCTACGTCCACGACATGCTGGGCTACGACATTAATTCCTCCGTTTTCGATAACAACAACTCCTGCTGCAACAACGGCTATTGGTTCCAAACCTTGAGCGGCACGGCGGTGCCCTCCACCGCGCCCTCGGACCTTAACGTATCGCACAATTCGGTGCAGATTATAGGATTTACGTCCAGCCACCAGTCTGGGCTCGCTGGCATCTTCGACAATGTATGTAGGAATCCCACGAGTGGGACGTTGTGCGCCAACGGCGTGGTGCCAATGTTCACGTCAGGATTAACCCTTAACAATAATCTCGCCGCCGCCGCCCTACACGTCACCAACGGCTCGGGGAACTTCGCCGTGAACACGCTGGCGTTCGGCCTGGGCTTCTACGGCTGCGCGGGGCACGACGCCGTAACGGGCTGCAACTACTCGGTGCATCGTAACGTTACGCTACAGGGCATTTGGTCGGGGCAGACGACCCAACTTCCTAACGTCAATCTTTTGGGCTCGAACACGGTCGAGGCCTGTAGCTGCACGACCGCCGCCCAGGACCCGGTTAACGGGCACTGCACGGGCACGCCGGGCACGCCCGCCACGTGGGCCTGGAGCGCTCCGGTCGGCACGGGCTCGCTCGACGCCTGCGACCGCGCGGCGGGCTACAACAGCGTCTTTAACAATTACGACCCCAACGGCGGGCCCACGAACGATATGCAGCTACCGTCCAACAGCCCCTACAAGGGGATTGGGTTCGGCGACGGCCTGGACTTGGGCGCGAACGTGTCCACGGTGCTCTCTGACACTGCCGGAGTGGCTTACCCCTTCGTATACCCTACACTAATTATTGACGGGTTCTTCGGGAACGTCACTTGCACGAACGGTGCGAACTGCGTCCTTCCCGCCGCAACGAACGGGGCCTTTTACACGATTACGCTCCACGCCACGGCAGGAGCTTCCCCGTACAAGCGTTGGACCGTGGTGACGGGTTCGCTGCCGACGGGGCTAACCTTAAACGCCGGGACAGGCGCGATCTCCGGTGTACCGACGGTGCCGGGTACTTCGACGTTCTCGGCAGGCGTCGAAGACGCAGCGCACCAGACGGACACCCAGCCCTACGCTCTTACAGTCAACTAAATTTTATGTATTTCTGGGCCAATGCTACTTGGAAGTGGATTTTAAAACTCCTGCTGGGGGGGTTGACCGCTATGAATATTAGAATACAGACTGGAAGAACACCGGAAGAACGCCTAGCGGCGGTGGCGGTGGAAGTAGTGAAGCGAATGCAGAAAAATCATGGTCGGTTGCCCGACTATGCTGATTTTGCCAAGGAATTCAAAAGCTATCTGTTGGAATTGGACGTAAAGGCACGCCTGGAGGAAAACGCCGTGGCTCTGCGATTAGAACTTACGAAGCGAAGGGTGGATTTGGAAAACATATTGCAATCCATATCGTTCTCAGATGAATTTTGAGTCGTCTCTGCTTCCGGCGATCACAGCCCTGATTTTCGGGGCAGGGGGTACTTACTTTTGGATTAAGCAGTCCCGGAAGGACGTGGACGGTCTGGGCGGAAAGTTCGGGCGGGAGGCGAAGCAGTCGGCCTGCCGCCACCACAATATCACTATGGCGATCCTTTGCGTGGCGAAGGATGACGAGATGCGGTTTAAGCTGGCGGAAATTCTAAAGGAGCCTGTGGACTAAAGGAGAGTAGCGATGATTAAATCACAGATAGGACTATACGTTTTCTTCTACATCGGAGCAGCTTTCCACGTGCTGCTGCGGGCGGGGTTCGCCATTCGCAATCCGGTCAACCCCATCACCAACCGACGGGCATTTCTAAAACAGTATTGGGATACCATCCTGATCCGGGCGGCCATAGCCACGGGCCTTTTCGCGTTCTGGCTGGGACACTCCACGGCCATCAACAGCATCCTGGCGTATTTCAACAACCCGTTGAAATTCGACTTCGACGTGCCGGTGACATTCGCCACGTCGTGGGGCTTCGGGTTCCTCATCGACCAGCCGCTGGACTCGCTGCAATCCGTGATTGCCACGAAGCCCTCGCTGGCATGGTTGAACACGATCATTCGCGGACAAATTCCGCAATACGCCGCTGCCATCGTTGTCGCGGAGCCAGTGGTCGCGGCGGTAGTTGTAACACCTGCCGTCACGGACAAGGATAAGGAGGCGAAGCCATAATGGACCCAATTTCCCTGCAACGCCTTAGTGAAGCCGCGCCCGAGTTCCGACGGCGAGCAGTGCGAATGACCGATGCGCTGGCCCAAGAAGGTATCCCGATCCGCTGGACGGAAGTGCTTCGTTCTTATACCCGGCAGGCGCAGCTTTACGCGCAAGGCCGCACAGCGCCCGGTAGACGGGTTACCAATGCACCGCCCGGCGAGTCCGTGCACGAGTACGGGGGTGCGGGCGACTGCGCACCGCTGACCCTTCCGCATGGACAACCAGATTGGAACGAGACCCACGATGCTTGGAAGCGCATTGTGGCCGTCGGCGAGAGCTGCGGGCTGCGGGCAGGTGCGCGGTTTAAGCACAACCCCGACGCGCCGCACTTCGAGTTGCCGGAAATGCCGGCGAAGCCGACCGACGCGATGCGAACACTGCTCGCGACGCATGGACTTGTGGCAGTGTGGGCGGCGGCTAGGGTTATCGAACCTATTGCCGCGTTCGCAATGGAAACAAAGACGGAAGAAGTGGCAAAAGCGCCAACAAAATCTACCAAGGAGAAACAATCATGAAGACTGACTTGAAAACCTTCGTCCTGCGCCTGCTGGCGCTGAACGTCATTGTGCTTTGCATCCTGCTAACCACGGGGTGCAACGCGAGCTGGACCGCCCAAGCCATCAGCATCGTCGCGATGCTCGAACCCGCCATCCTTTCCGCGCTCGGCATCGTCACCGCCTTCGGCGTCGGCGTGACCCCGGCGACGCTTACGGCGGTGCAGAAATGGGGCGCAGAGGCACAAACTGATTTGCGCGAGGTCGCGAACCTGATCAACTCTTACAACTCTGCGGACGCCACGGAGCAGCCGGGAATCCTAGGGCGCATCCAGAACATCCTAGAGACGATCACCGACAACCTCAATACGATCCTACCCGACCTGCACATCGCCGACCCGGTGACACAGGGGCGCATTTTCGCTGTCATCGGAGCTATCGACTCAGAGATCATCGCCTTAGAGAAGCTTGTACCGATCCTGCAAGGTAAGACGACGACGCACGCGCAGCTCCGCGTCGCCGTGCATGCCGTAAAGAGCGCCGACGAGTTCGAGAAAGAGTTTAACGTTATCGCCGGAAGTTTCGGCGATCAGTACCGTATCAACCGGGCGAAGACTCTGCCCAAGCCGGGCCACGACCCCCGGGGCGATTGGCACGACGAGTTTCACCCTAAGGCTACCGCTAAGCCCGTTGAACAGGGTTTAGCGGGTGAGTCTGCCTTTGCCGATGCACACAGTCATGCTGCGTTCGCCGCACACGAACCTGCTGCAACCGGGCAAGCTCCAAAGCGTCCACCGAAACCCGTCGGCCCAGTAGTCCCCGGGCCGCGTTAAACCACAGTACGGGCCGCTATGGGGTTTTCCTTAGTTGGAAAACCCCTCTTATACCCCCCCTCGAGTAGCGCTAGTCTACGCTTGGACAGCTGTCCAGTCGCTGGCCTACCCCTACCTGTAACGCCTAGCTAGCCTTCTAAACCTGAAAGGACCCCTCTATGCCTCCCGTTTTACCCGTTAGTCCTGCTGGACGTCGTTATGGCCGCTCCGCACCGCCACCCTTACCCTTGCACCGTATGCTCCGCCGCGTGGTGCCCAACCTCCCGCCCGCCGTTGATCTTCGCCCGAACGCCGGGCCCGTGAAGAACCAGGGCGACGAGGGCAGCTGCACCGCCCACGCCGGGACCAGCGCCGTGGAATGGATCTTTCGCCGCTACCTGCACACCGAGCCCGTCTTGTCCCCGCAGTACGTCTACGCGCAGGAGTTGATCAGGCAGGGTAGTTTCCCTGAAGGCTATGCGGCGGACGACGCCGGATCGGACGGGACTACACTTTGCGAGACGCTGATCTTCAAGGGCAGTTGTCCGGAAGCGAGCTACCCGTACGTTGCGGGTCGGATCGCGCGGCCCACTTCGACGCAAGAAGCGGCGGCGAAACACTACGGTATGGGCGCGTACCACGGCGTCGCCGGAAGTGCCGTGGCACAGAGTGTGCTGGGTGATTCGACGCCTTGGCCCGTGGAGGTTGGCTTTACCGTGTACGCTTCCTTCGAGTCCGATGCCGTGGCCAATTCGGGCGTCGTTCCGCTACCGCAGCGGGGCGAGCGGGTGCTGGGCGGGCATGAGGTACTCTGCCTGGGGTACGATGTTGGTCGGATGCCAACTATTCGACCGCAGAACTGCCCGGCTGCCTTTCTGATCCAGAACTCCTGGGGCAACGGATGGGGCCTCGGGGGGTTCTGCTGGATGCCCGTGGCGTACTTCGACGCGCCGGATACGGACCTTAAGATTGTGCACTCGGGGCACCCCTGGATTTAACCGCCAGTCCATACATCGACAAGTAGGCTCTTCGCTGAGTCCCACGCTGCCGCCAGGACCTCACCGATATTGGTGAGGTCTTTTCGCGTGCAGCCGTGCAAGGCGTCGGCGTTGTTTTCTTCTTGCGCGTCGAAATGCCAGTCCGAGCAGCCGTCGCACTTTACCGTGCCGTGCGCAAACACAGCAGCTTGCACTATGTTCTCCGTAACATTTACACCATTACCGTAGCGATCCAAATAGACGGGTGCACTTTCTGGCGGCAATGTACTGCCCCAAATGCGGTAAATTCGGAAGTCCACCGAAAGCTCGCGCCTCGCTATAATAAACGCAAATTCGATCTTCTCTACTGTATGCTGTATGTAATTGGGATTATCGCTTCTCGTATCGAACCTCCGTCAGCAACACCTGCTCCTGGCAGCCAACACAAAAAGCTCGGATTGGCTCTTCCAGTGTAACCCGTGGCATCAGCGCGAGATTGCCCAAGCCACAGGCGGCGCAGACGGGGAAGTAGTTAAATTTGTCGGTCATTTTAATTTCCTTTGCGTTCCGTTCCGCTCGCTGAGTGGTTGTGCTGGTCTAAGGGTGCACCGTAACCCTTCACGGTGATCAGCCGCTACTCTTGGGAACTTGCCGTTCCTCCAGCTACCCTTTGCGCGGGTGCGCGCGAGCGGGACGCAACGCAAAGCGTCGCGCAAATTCTACTTCTTTACTGGCTCTGACGGCGGCTGCTTCACACTGGCAATCTTTGTTGTTGGGTCATAAACAATAGTCGCGCCCTTGGGTAATTTGGCGTCGGCAGCCTCTTTCGCGAGCAGAGCGTTATAGTCGTCCACGGTTTTTTGGAATGCCTTGGTTGCAGTTTGGCAGTCGGGGGAGGCAGCGATGACCGCCGCTTGTACGCGCTGCACTTCCGCCGAAGCCAGCATGGCGTCTTTATAGGCGTTCTGGATGCGTAGCTGCACGACCTCGGGCAATGTTAGTGTTGTTATGGCAGTCTCGGCGAATACGAAGCCTACTACAGCTAAGCACAGTAAAGCTTCTAACATGTAAGACCCGATTCGGTCTACTATTTTCATTTTAATTCTCCGTTTTCGTAATTGATTCTCAACAGCCCGTCGTCCTCCGCACTTACGAGGACGGAAACGAGCTTCCCGCCCTCGTCGCGGTCCACGTGGAGCACGTCGAACCTTACGCCGCCCAGGTTGCGGGCGGCGATTTGGTACTGCCCACCGCCCATGCCTGTCAGCGGCCCACCCAGCGCCGTGACCGCCGCCAGCGTTCTTCCGCACCGCTCGTCCATCGCGCCGCAGAGCCCGAGAAATTCTCTTATCGAAAGCAGCTCGGTTATGGCCCGCTGGGAAAGCGGCTCGGGGCTGAGCATATTTCTTCGAGCGCCCATCCTATCGCCTCCAATTCCTGCACATTCTCGGACGTAAGCTCGCCCGGCTGAGCTAGTATACGCTGCGCGAACGTTAACATACAGTCTTCCCAACGCTGTCGATAAAATACAAAGTAGTACATTTTAACGGGTTAGTGCATTCCGGTATGCCATTGTCAACCGCTTCGCCGTACGGACCTCTTCCAGCGTCGTATAGCCCAGTAAGAGCAAGAAGATATCCTGTTGCGCCTGCGTCGGGCAGTTTTCCTTACAGTACGCGTACCATCCCGCTCGGCTTCGCGCCGGGGGAAGTTGTCCGTACAGTTTACCACCGGGCGCGTAAAGTGATTCTAATTTCTCAATGTAGTGGATCGCTTTATCCGTATCCTGCAATGGGTTCTTCGCGCGAGCTAGATACTTTGTAGCACAGCCGACCAGGTACCCGGGACCTATCGTGTCGATCATAAGATCCCAATGTTGGTATGTACCTCCGCCGTAATGCATGCCTCCGACCTGTCTACGGTTAGGATCCTTTACTCGTAAATCTTCTTTCAATTCTTTCATTGCCGTCTGTCCTCCGTTCAATAATCGGTGAAGCTCGACCGTCCAATCCATTACCCCAATCATTGGGCCTAGGTCGTTGCCGACCTTTTTATGCGCCCCACAGCGCTCGCCCCGGTCTACGCGCAGACAAATATCGATTAAGTGCACGGCGTGGAGAACTTCGTCCAGCCTACGATCCGGCGGGCGCAACGAGTTTCATATTTCTTAGCTCCCGGCGTTCGATCCATTCTTTACAGGCCGCGTACCAGTCCCGATAAGCCGTTTGCATAGGTTCTAGTGCTGCGAGCCCCGTTCCTCGCTTTTCTTTCCGTTCCGTCCACGCCGCGTACATCGGCAGTGCGCACTGTGTAAAAAATTGATCAGTGAATTTTGACCAATCTAGTTTGCCTGAAGCGTTAGAATCACACAGCCGGAAAAAATTACTCAGTTCTTCGTCCCACTCATCAACATTGTCAATGTTAATTACGCGCGACGGCGGAATACCGTCTTCATAGCGATTTGAGGTTTCCACGTCCTGCGCCAATTGCCAAAGTGCCCAGTCCGGGCCATCGGAATGCGCTTCGAAGTCGCGCGTGTACAAGTGGTAATTGTTCGAGAATTGTCGATATGTACCGATCGCATAGCCCGCCCGGGCGGCGACGTACTCTTGCAGGATCGACATGTGTACGGCGTTGGCTCCGTACGCGCCGAGGATAATATCGTTGGAGCGGCAGCATACGGTCATATCCAACGTACCACCATCCTGCACGAGAAAATAGACGTGTGTGTTGCAGGGTACATCTTTTCCACCGCCGATTGCTTTGTACAGATCGTTATACTGCCCGGCTTCCTGCGTTGCATCCCACATCTGCAATATACAACGTCGACTTTCCGGGTTATTCTTCAGCTCATTCGCAATGGGGATAAGTTGATCGAAGCCCATTCCCACGCGCCAGCGGTCGCCGTATGCACCGTGCACGGTAACACCGTCGTCCGAGTAAGCTCCGAACTTGGAGTTAAAGTACAAGGGCCAGGCTAAGTCGTTCCGCCCGGCGAGCATCCAGAGCGCTTCCATTAAATGGAAAAAGGGGTTAGCATCTCGCCGTGGCGAAAACAGCACTCGTTCCTGAGGCTTGCGGTAAACGGTAAGGACTGGCTCTGGTGCAACCAACACCGGGCCGTTGCGAGAAGTTTGTGTGATGCCGGACGTACGAAGGTACATGATACCGTCGGCAAGAGCTGCGTTCACGTTACGACACTTTAATTCCATATTTTCCTTTCATTCGTTCTTGCTTTGTCATATCCCACTTCCTCGATAAAGTTGTTTCGGTCGACCTTCGCCCGTGCGAGCGCGTTCATACTTGTCGAACTCGCAACATGCGTTCTGGGTATTTTGTGCACACATACGTGGCATCCCTACTTTTTGTAAAAGCGGGGCCAACTCCGATTGTAATTTTTGCAACGTAGAAAGCCAATGATTTACCTGCCCGTCTTTCCAGGGATGTTCTGTAGGATATCCGCACACTCGATTCAGACCCCGCATGCTACCCGGCCCGGGCGCAGCCCACGTCCACCAGTCTTTGGCTCGGTTAAGCGGTGCTACGTACTTAAGATCCGCGATTACTTGCGCGGCCATAAAGCTACCCATGCCGTAATATTGGGAAAGTACACTGTGTATATCGGCGAGCGTAGGCGGGGGAATAGTGCCGAGTGTTTCATTGTTAATTACGGCCCAAATATCTTTTCTTGCTTTCCACATCGGCGCCAACACGGCATTAAGTACATAGTCGATTTTATCGCCCGGGTCCGAGCGGACCATATACGCCGCGTTAAAGACGGGCGGGGTTAGCTTCTTAAGTCGCTTTCGGAGCTCCGCTGGGCGGTAGGGTACCGGATATCCAAGCGTCGCGAGCGTCGCCGGTAAGTTGAAGAAGCGAGCCACTGTTAATGCGAACCACAGATCGGGGTCCGTCGCGTGCGGCGTACGCCAGTGTTCCCGAATCCAGATTGTTACCTTGTCAAGCTCCCTGTAAACATTGCAAAAACGGAACTTCTGTAAAATTGGGTCTTCCGTCCAGGGCGCGGGTTCACCACGCTCCCGACAGACCCAGATAGCGTGGCGGACTTTAATAAATTGAAAGAATTCCGTCGTTCTCACGCTTTAGCGCCTTTCCACTGCTGAGATAGGCTTTTTTCCATTGCACAACTACGTCCGTCCGCGTTGCGCCGCCCCACGCTGTTTTGGTGGTCTTCTGTACAGCTTTAACGAAGCCGGGGTGCAGTCGGGCCAAGCGCCGAGCCGTCTCGGCCTGTACCTTAAGCGTACGGTAACCGCTACAGCCGCCGATAGTGTTGCTACCGCGTTGTCCGTGGGCCCACAGGTGGAGCACCTTATTGGGGTGCCCCAGCCGTAGCAGCTGCAATGTCATGTCGAAGTCTTCCATGGGTGGGTTACGGTCGAAACGAGCAGCACTCCCGCGCAGTGTGCTCATGTGGTAGGCCAATACGCGACACATGCGCATACAGTATCCGTCCTCCAACATGCGGTTACCGCCTTCGCGGGGACAGACGCCGACGTGGGGGATTCGAGCAGATAGTGTCCGCTCGATAGTTTCTAGCATTTCGCCGACGTCGGTAGTGCTCGCGGCTAAAAAGTGCGCAGGTTCGTCGGAGCGGCGGACTAATAGCTCGAGATCGTCGTCGAGCATACAGATCTTAGGCCCTTGCGCTTGTTCCACTATCCATTGTCGCTTCATACCGATGCGTTGCACGCGCTCCGGAACGGCTTTTACCGTAACCCAGGGCGGTACCGTTTCCACGTACGCCCGGCGCTCGTGGGCGTAGACGACGACCGTGGTAACCCGTTGCCAGGGTTCCGGCAGTGCGAAGATAGTGGTCTGCAGCGCCGCGCGGCCCGTGCTCGGAATAAAGAGTTCGAGCGAGTTTTTCACTTTTGCTCCAAGGCTTGATACTTACTCACGTTAATGATGTCAGCAACCGTAGCTTTCTCTTTCTTCAACATTGTTGCCAGCTTAAGAATGTTGCGTACAGAACGCCCGCTGATGTTGGGAAGCTCTTTTACTAGCTGTGCAATTTCTTTCGTTTTCAACTCCACACGATATTGCCGGCACAGCACGCTCCAGATTGTAGCGAGAAGCTCGGCGGAGGGTAGTTGGTATTGAATCCAGGCTGTGGCTCGCGAGAGAATGGCATCGTCAACGATATTCCCGCGATTGCTAGTCATAAACAGAACGCCCCGGTAGTATTCGAGCAGCCGCAAGAACACACCCACAATTGCGTTTTGGGTTATGTCCTCGCCCCGGTTACGGATGTAAACGTCGGATTCGTCAATGAGTAGGACTGCGCCCCATCGTGACGCCCGCTGGAGAATCTCTTGTAGGTTGCTTTCGATGGTGTCGACGCTAAGACCTAGCTGGGAACACTGCACGTTGTAGAGCGGCTTCTCAATGTACTCCGAGAACACTTCTGCGGTAAGCGTCTTACCCGTGCCGGGCGCTCCCGTAGCCAAGACGATTACACCGCTCATTTTGCCGCGTACAATGTCTTCGATGGAGTGCCCGCTGGAACTGATGAGAATTTGTAGTAGGTCTTTCTGCTCTTGCGGTAAGATCAACTTTTGTAATAGCGTTTTATCCCAATCGTACGGTTGTAGGTTAGCGGCGTGCAGGTTAATCCAGCTATGAGTGTCCAGATCGAAGCAGTACAAATAAGGATGCAGCGGGAGCATAACTTCGAGTTTCGGCTTCTCCGGCTCGTCTGGATCGTCTTCATCCTCGTCTTCATCCTCGTCTTCATCGAGTTCAATGCCCCGCGCGGTTAGGCCGTTACGGTCGGGTACGTCTTCCCAGAAATTAACTGTGTAGAAGCGGGGCTCGTCATCACCCTTATTGTCTTCAAGCTCCTCGGTTCGCGGGTCAAGAACTACTTTTGTCGCCTGACCGTTACGGACCATTTCCACCTGGCTGTAACGAGATTGCCAACGGCTAAGTTGTATACCGAAGCCCACTCCGATAGCCAATGCCTGGACGCCACAAGCATTCTGGTAAACTCCATAGGTTTCCAACGACGCCGTGTATTCTGCTACAGCAGCGGGCGTTTCATGACTAAGTCCGAGCTGCTCGAAAATCTTAGGAACTGTAGTCGGCGTAAACGCGTCCTCATCAATGCTCGCGCTTTCGCTTTCTCGAGAGCCGTTCTTGTAACCAAGAAAATCTATTTTCACGTAGGCCGGGTAGACATACCCTCCACGTTCGCGGCGGCGCTTAAAGTACTTAATATCCGTAACTAGATAGGGGAGCAGGATGTGGTCGCTATTCTCTCGGAAAATCCAACGATGCGGTGCAGATTCTTCCAGGTAACGTTGAATGGCAATGGGAAGCATTTGTAGGTTCTTAACCTTTGTCGCGGAACTAACCTTGCCTTCGAACAATTCGAAGTAAGCGCGTAAGCGACCCTTTACCCATTTATTATGCCGATCGGTCGGTGCCTCCGCTAGCCGGGCGTCGATTACGGCGGCTAGCGTCTTAAGCTCCCCGGGCGCGAAGACGGTAGTGGCCAGCGTGGTCCGCGAGTCCTCGTTCTTATAGCGAATAGCTTCGCGGATTTTCTCGTTCTTGTTGCCAGTCCGCTTTAACAGTTCGGTAAGCTCGCGGACTTTTATTTGGAATTCCACAAACGTCTCCAGTGTTAAAATCCCTCCGGTCGTAAGACCGGAGGGCCTACAGCTTTTTACCGGGAGGACCTGCTTACTTGACTTCGACGTGACCGTGCGTAACGTCGTAAGCCAGGTCGCGGCTGCTGCCCCCGGCTGCCAGGAAAGACTCCACCGTCTTGTTCTTGCCGTAGAGCTCGAAACGCTCACTGGCGGCGCTCCCTTCGCGCTTGGGGTTCTTGTCGGCGAGAACTTTGATCTTCATTTCGGGACCGAACTGCCCGGCGCGTCCGCGCTTACCTTTGGCTTCTCCGTTCGCTTTCGTCTTCTTTGCTGCCTTTTTCTTGGTTGCCATATCGATACCCTCCTCGGGTGTCCTGCTGTTTAGATTTGTACTACGTGACCTTTGTACTCCATCATTCGCAGATTGTAAAGAGAAATCTTTTGTTCCTTCCAAAACAGTGACTTCCGTCAGCAAAGACCAGTTTACGCGCGTCCGGCGAGCGGCAGTAAAGTCTACGGCAGCCCCACTGCGAGCGTCCTTAAACTGACGGCGGCTGGGCGGACTGTCAAGCTCGACTAGCGCCCCACCTGCTGTGCAATAGACCAGATAACCCGCAAGACTGTGACCTCCATCATTGCCCATCTTTGGCATATCGCAGCGGAACCGCTGCCCGGGCTTTAGGGCATTAATTGGCCCTACGGAGCCCAGCGGAGCCTTAGGGCGGCGGTGCTCCTCGTAGCACGCCTCGCTACAGAAGTCACCGTCGATACCCTGTATCTTATAGCCCGGCTTACCGCAGGGACAGACGGGCGCGGCGGCGGCTTTCTGCTCGTCGAGCGGGGGAGGGCCGCTTACGACGGCGTTGGGTTTATTGCCACGGACAAGCCCAGCGAGGACGCGTCCAGCCCGGGCGCTGGGGACTTTCACTTTCCGCTTCTTCAACTTAATTCCTGCCATGTCGAGCTCCTTTATTGTAAGTCTAGTTTTTACAGCACCCGCGCCGCCTTGATCGCCGTTACCGCCAGGTAAAGCGCCGTCCATCCCATTGCCGCCATCGCAATGATGATGGTTGCCCCCAGGAGCCAGTCGAGCCGCCGCCTCAGCCGCGAACGTTCCAGTAGGATGGTGTCGTACCGCCACTCCCGCCGCTCCACCGCCGCGTCCTTGACTTCCACGGAGGAATCCCAGTGGATCGTCATAGGCCCATCCTACTAGCACACTCTGGACCGATTCCGGCGGCGATGGACTCCGGTACGGTTAAGGGCCTGCCGCAGCGTCCGCAACGCCCTTCGTGCCAGACCTCCAGCGAGTCTGGTAGGACGCCGAGCGCCAACTTCTCCACCGCCCAAGAAACAGCCTTAACTGGAGCTGAGTCGCGGGTCATCTTGGACTTCTTCGTCAGCCGGAACGTCGGGCGGTTTGTACCCGCTTGTTCCACTAGTCCGATATAGGAGTAGTCGTCCATGTTCTCTGGCCCGGTCAGCAGCGAAACAAAGTAGCGCCGCAGGTCTGTTCGTTCGTCGGCCCACAACCCCGCCTGCTCCGCTGTCTTCTTGGCCAGCGCGACGCGGTAGGTATAGCGCGTCCCGGTTGCTCGGCTGCGTAGCGTAACATAGGCGTTTCCGGCGAGGATATACGTCAAGGCCGCTACCGGATCAGTGAAAAGGTTGCCGTTTACCACACCTAGCTGATATGCGGTAATCGCGCCGCTATTTTTCGGCACCATGCGGGCGACCGTGGCGGTGAGGCTGTCGATGAGGTTGCCCTGGTACTGTTGGTTATCCACGGGTCACCCTATCTTTCATACGCTGCACAACGAGTTTACCGATTTGGCGTATTTCGTTGTGCAAATTGGGATTGAGTTTTTCTTGTTTAACTTCAGTATGCACCTGGATCACGTCGCCGACGAGAATCTGCTGGAATTCGAGGGAGGCGAGCGCGTTCACGGGAAGCCCGATTAAGCGGCCCTCCTCGTTGCAGTACGCAAACGGGCGGGTGTGCGGAACGTGCTCAATGGTACCGCCGACCGCATCCTGCAATTCTCGGAGGGAAAATTTCTTGCCGTCCGCCGGACGGACCTCGCGCACGATACGGTCGCTTTGCCAGATGGTCGCTACTTGTGTTTTTGCCATTTTTCCTTGCTCCTCGTTAGCGGACGTCTTTAAGGACCGCCATAACAACATCAGTATAACCGATCCGTTACGGTTTGTAAAGCATTTATTTTTATGCGGTTTTGCGGCCTTTTTGTCGGTTTTTCGCGTATTCACGCAGCGCCGCTAAAAATGCCTGCTGGGTTTTGTCCTTGCTACGGAGCGCCCGTAAACGGGCTTCGTCGGTAGTGCCGTTGACTACAATAAGATGTGAGAATATACGGTCATGCTTCGAGCCCTGTCGCGCCAGCCGCCCGTTCAGCTGCTGGAAAACTTCCAGGTCGAAGGTGAGCGAGTGCCAAATTACGTCCTGCGCCGATCCGCGTTGCAGGTTCAACCCCCGGCTTACGCTGGTAGCCTGCACCAGCATTACCGGGAACTCGTCCCGGTTCCACGCGTCGCAAAGCCGCTCACTTTCCTTAAGCGAAACTCCGCCGCCGATAAAGGGCGCTCGCGGGAAGCGCTTACGTAGGCGGTCCAAGTCGTGTAGGAAGTCGTAGACGACGAGCGCGGGCGAGCCGTTTAGCTCCTCGACGAGCTCCTCGACGGCGTCGGTCTTCGCTTCGTGCAAGTTTTCCCACGTACGCTTTAAAGTTTTGAATGTATTCGCAGAGGATTGCCCCAAGCTAAGATTGGTAAAATCAATTCCGCCAGGACCTACCATGTGATACAATCCGCCGTTGGCAATTTGTGCACACTTCATATGGGCCGCGCCCGAGTTCGCGGCCACGACGAAGCGTTGATTATTCAACTCAACCAACATTTCTTCTTCCATCTTATTGTACAACTTCCGTGCCGCCGGGGGCAGGTCCACGCGCACGACGTTGGGCTCTACGGGGATTTCCCGGTAGTCGCCGGCATCGAGTTGAAAAATGTAAGGTGCAATTTTCTCTTGAATCCGCTTATCCGCTCCGGCCTGCAAGCGCCACTCCCAGTCGTTGATGGGCACGAAGTACTCCTGCCGGAAGCGGGTGACGTACTTCCCGAGCGCCAGCCCCAGGTCGATCAGGTAAATCTGCGGGAAGAGGTTCATGTAGCCGTTCGGGTTGGGCGTCCCCGTCATGATCCAGCGGCGCTGGAAGGAGGGCAGGACCTTGGACACCATCTTGAAGCGCTTCGTGTTCCTGTTTTTGAACAGGGTGCTTTCGTCCACGATGAACGTGTCGATTACCATGCATCTAAAGCGCTTGAATTTACCATCTTCAAAAAGCCACTTTAGACCTTCCGCGTTAATGACGTAGATATCCGCGTCCTGCATAGCCAGCGCGTCCTTGTCTTCGCCGTGCAGCATCACCACGCGAAGCTCTTTAACGCGCTCCCACTCCGTTCCCGCCCACTCCGCGGCCTCGCGCGGCCACACCTGCCGCATCACGCGCGGCGGGGCGACGACCAGGGCGCGGCGGAAGAGCCCGGCGTCCTTCAGCGCCAGCAGCGCCCGCAGCACGACCGCCGTCTTCCCGCTGCCGATGGCGGCAAAGATGCCCGCGCCGCCGTGGCCCACTAGCCACTCAACGCCGCGCTTTTGGTACTTGTGTGGTTTTCGCGGTGAGGACTGCGGAGCCGTTTTTAAGACGGCGGATTTGCGAGTTCTCGTAGCGCTCGCGGATACATTCTTCGATAAACGCAACGGCTTTTTCTTTTGTGTCTGCGACGGTAACGTCATATCCTAGCTCCAATAAGATTCCGATTCGGTGTAATTGCAAAGGGGAGGGCTCCGCGCCCGAGCGCTTAAACTCGATTAGCGCCGGGCGTAGCGGAAGCCAGAAGATGTAGTCGGGGTAGCCGTTGTCGGTGTTCAACTTGGAACACTCCACCCCGCGCTCCCGCGCCCACGTGGTCACCGATTTCTGCACATCACGTTCCAACTTTTTCACTTCAAGCGTACCAAATCCATAGAGTTATGCGCCGTCAGCAACACTTTATTTTTACGGGCCAGCCAATGCGGCGTGTTCTCATCGACTAGATTAAAGGTGTGGAACTTATCGCAACTATACGCGATCGTTATTTGTTTGCCTTTTGAAGTTTTCATTAGCAAGTAAACCAATACGCGCATAAATTTGTATTTTATTCTTCTTTTCATCGTACCCTCGTGAAGTCCATAATCAATTTGCGGTAGAGAACCCCAGACTGCGAAAATATTTCTTGCATTAGCGAGGCACATTCCGCGCAGCGGAAAGCCTTTTCGAAGCCTGTTTCAATTCTCGTTTCTACCTGTATTTCACAATTCTTGCAGAACCAATGCTGTCTGTAGATTTTCACTTCTTTCGCTCCACAATTTTCCTTACCAATTCCCGTTGTGTCAGCTCTACGGCTCCCGCCCGTACCGCCAGCACGCGCTTACTAAGACAGACGTCGAAGTGCTCCCGGTGCGTTCCCCGCCATTGTAGCCACTTCTCCGCGACGCCGATCGACCGGGCCATCGTTACCAGTTCCTCGTGCGAATCGGCGATCATGTGGCACATGAACATTCTTCCGTAAATCGCACGCATATCGTCCACGTACACGCTCATTTTTCTTTTTCCGGGTCGATGCCAGTATTCAGATATTCGGCGTAATCTTTTAACCGCTTCCGCGCCCGCCCCTCCGTGGGATAGGGACCTTGCCGATCCGCCCAGGTTTCATCCCAAAACCACCAGCCTTCCGCGTCGTTGTGGATAGTATCGCTCACTCGTAATGCTCCGTTACCTCAAACCACGCGGCCCGCTCGCCTTCCTGCATCGAAGCAGCCATCCGTAAAAGCCATGGCACATTGGGAAGTGCCGTCGTGGTATTAATCTGTCGATCCGGAACAATCTTGATTTCTTCCGTTTCCATCGTCTGTAGTTGTGCCAACAGTTGCGCTGTTTGCCAGGTATAGAAAAAGTAGACTGCCGACGCGCCCATACCCGGAGGCGAACAATGCAACAGACAAAAGTATTCCCACGAATCTATGTGCAGACTAGTTTCTTCATAAAACTCACGGACTATCGCCTGTCGGGGCGACTCGTCGGCTTCGATCTTACCACCAATACCGTTCAGCCTTCCCGCTAAAGCGGGAGGCTTATTTTTGTGCACTAGTGCGACCAGCCCATCGTGGGTCATCATAAACCCTGCGACATAACGTGTCAACGTAGATGTGGGCTCAACGGGTGGGCGCTGTTCGGGCAGAGGACAGGATAGCAGCCCTGAGAGTTCATGCATAGTTCCAAACTCTCCACACAGTGCATAGCCACATAAAGTGCAGAATCGCTTACTCATTTTTCTATCCTTCGCCTTTCGACGGTAACTGTTTTTGCAGTTAACGCACTTCCACAGTGCCTACAATAGTGACTTCCCGGATCGACGCAACCGTTCGGGCAGACAAGCGCTGTGAGGCTCTCTGCATTGTTGTGCAACATAGCGATCGCTTCCGCCTGCTCGGCGGCAGCTTCTCGGCCTTCACCGATAGCAATGGCTACGATACGTTGACCTTCGTAGATCGTATTCCCTTTTACATACCAGTCTACCACAATATTTCTCCTTTCTATCCGTGTTCGCACGGTCCTTCGGCTAGTTGTGGTCCACTCGGGCAGATGCAATTCCCCCGCCCGCATACGGTGCAGTGGGGCGTGTGGCGGAAGAAGCACCACTGACAGTTCTCCGCCGTCGGGCGCGGGGCAAAGGTCGTATCCGAGAGCAGGGCCCGGGTCCGCTTGGCCCAATATTCACGCAACTTCTCGAAATCTTTCGCCTGCCACGTATCATGGCGCTCCAAGCCGGGTTCTAAATACCAATGTGCCGCTGTTACCGAGCGCAGGTCGGGGTACAGCAAGAACATACCTAGCGCGTACAGCGAGCGCTGCTCGCCATGCTCCGAATACTCACGCCCGGTCTTATAGTCGATAATAAAGCCGTCGCTGCTTCGCAGCTTACCCTTCTTCTCGACGACGATATAGTGAAAGTCCGTTTTGATGCGGAGCCAGCAGCCCGCCCAGTCGTCCCAGCGCGTAAGCGACCAGTCAGACTTAAAGCCCCACGACTGTTCCCCCTTACCTTTTGTAAGCCGTAACTCTGTGAACTCCTCTTCGAAGGTGGAGAGCTCGGTGGGTATGGGAGCGCCTTTCTTATTGACGGCCAGCAGTTCAGCATGGTAATTTTTATTATCCCGGTCCAGCGGAGGCACTTCACGTGTAACCCACACTTGCGCTAGGGCGTGCACGCGGTTACCCTTAGCGTAAGCGGCGCTGCCCGGCTCCCGGCGCTTCTCAACGTGCTTAAATTTAGCCAGCTGGGGGCACTTCTCGTAATCCTGGTAGCGGCTGTACGACCAGGAAGAAATTTGAACGAGCCTCGGTCTAGGCATTCTTCTCCTTAGGATCTATGAATTTAGAAAACTTACGGAAAAATGTTTGCACTTGGAATAAGCTGGTTACAGGCGTTCCGTCCATAAGTTGTAGCTTGGGTAGTGCGGCAGCGACCGTATCAAAGGCAGTATGAGCGTCGAGTACACGTTCGCCGTTGCACTTTACCGATAGCAGCTGTGCCAATTCTAAGGGCGTAATCCGCGATTTGGGCGGAGGCGCATGCTTATAAAAGCCGCGTTGAATATACAGCGGTACATCATTGCTGCCTACATTACTCATGGTGCCCCCGTTAATAAATCGCGTTGCGCCTTCCACGCCGTCCACAGTGCCAAGGGCTCTTCGGGCTTATCGTAGGCCGCCAGTGCACCCCAATTCTTTCCCAACTTCCCGTCTGTTAGCATGGGTACGTCGACTTCGACCGACTCCATACACTCTCTAAGCACGGCCATTTCTCGGGCAACGAAGTCCTTTACCGCTCGCGCCGTTAGACCCTTCATAGAGGGCGTGGAGACGTTAATCTCATCGTACACAGCGACTAAGAATCGTCCTTCGCGCCGGGGGTGCTCGTCGTAGCGGATCATCGCTTCTTTTGTCACGTCGGCAGAAGAGCCCTGCACCAGATAGTTTAGGAGCTTGTACAGGTAGTCCATCACATAGCCGAATTTCTTGTTGAAGCCCGGCTCTTCGGCAAAGTACTCGCGTCCGCCCCACGTACGTATGGCTTCGCCCGCTGCGCCGCGAGCCTTTACGCGGGCCGCGAGACCGTTAATAGGGTGGTCCACGCCGGGCATTAAAGCTGCCTTTGCGGCTAGGATCAACTTTGTCATTGTCATATCAATATGCAAGTCTACGGATAGCCCCGTCGCACCTTTTCCGTAGATAGAACTAAAATCTACGATCTTCGTACGATCGCGACCCAGCGCAATGGTAGTAATTTCCTCAATACCAATTTCCATCGTACTGTGAATGTCGAAACGCGGCTCTAAATTGTACCGTTCGCACAGTGGTCCACCTTCGAAGTGTGCCAACATGCGTAGCTCTTGTTGATTGAAATCACGATGTAACCACAATCCGTCTTTATCTGGTAATAAGTAAGTGCGCATCAAGGGTAGCTCGGGCAATGCCGCGAGATGGGCAGGATGATAATATCCGTCGTTCTTGTTGTTCGTGAAATTCTTGCTTACGTTAAACAGGTTCGGATCGTCGCACGACGGGCGTCCGGTGCGGGTGCCGCTAAAATCTCCGTCGGTAGACTGTTGGCGAACCTGGTTCCAGTTAGGCTTAATGTACCCGCCATTTAAGGATGCAGTTTCGAT
>Ga0137404_10000025_pt1 | contig 72860 bp, 76 predicted proteins | sample CZOMad2_1_16fung_FD_108285 | JGI IMG/M metagenome (GOLD analysis project Ga0137404, IMG submission 108285) | Vadose zone soil fungal communities from Angelo Coast Range Reserve, California, USA - CZOMad2_1_16fungal (Illumina Assembly) | ecosystem: Environmental > Terrestrial > Soil > Vadose... | reverse complement strand
TGCCGAGTTCCTTTTGCACGATGGTGTGGACTTGCGCGCGCGGCGTGAGAGCCTCGGAAACTTTCATTTTTGCGTAACGCGGCTTGACGACGTGGCCGGACAGCAGGCCGACGAGTTTTCCTTTTTCATCCACGACTGGAAAGGTTCCGAACGCGAATTTTTTCTGCTCGATCATCGCCAGCACGTCGCCGATGAATTGGTCCGGCGAAACCTGGATCGGTTCCTGGATCAAACCGTGAACGTGATTTTTGACACGGCTGACTTCGGAGAGTTGCTGCCGCTCCGGCATATTGTAATGAATCAAACCAAGCCCGCCGTTGAGCGCCATCGCAATCGCCATGCGCGATTCGGTGACGGTGTCCATGTCGGACGAAATCGCCGGGATGTTCAGATGCAGATTTTCCGCGAGAGTCGTGTCGAGCTGCGTGTCGCGCGGGAGAATCTCGGAATAAAGTGTGGCGAGCGTGATGTCGTCGAACGTCAGGCCGATTTTGCTGTTTGCAGGGAAAAATTTGTCCGCCGGTTGGTAGAACGGATCGTCGAAGCCGGAATTGCGCGTCGCTGCCATGTCAGAAAATGCCCGCCAACTGGGAGTTTTGGCAAGCAAATTACGCTTTTGGCAGGTTGGTTGGAATATCCCACCTGATGCCGTTCAAAACATCTTTGACGGTTTTAATCAATTCATCGGGAGTGCAGCGTGATTTCAGCAAAACTCCTTCGACGCCAATGGCCAGCGCGCCTTGCGCGAGATCGGCGATGCTGCAATCGGAGAACATGATGACGGGAATGGTTTTCAAATCGGCGATTGAGCGGATGTATTTAAGCACATCTGTGCCGCTAATTTTGGGCATCACCAAATCCAGCAGGACAACGTCCGGCTTGATTGCCAATAATTTTTTCATGGCTTCCAAACCGTCTTCAACCACTTCGACTTTATAGCCTTCGCGCTCTAAAACGCCGCGATACGCCTTAACCACCAGCGGATTGTCTTCGACATAAAATATTGTTTTCATGAGTTGGTTTAATCCGGATAACCGTTCGGATTTTTTTTGTGCCACGCCCACGCGGTGGCGACGATGTCTTCGAGTTTCGGAAATTGCGGCTTCCAACCAAGTTCGTGAATGGCTTTGGCGGCGGACGCGACGAGTTTCGGCGGATCACCGGGGCGACGTGGCTTTTCAATCGCCGGAATTTTTTTGCCGGCGATTTTTTCGCACATGGAAATCACCTGCTTCACGGAATAGCCATCGCCATTTCCCAGATTGTAAAATCCCGTTCTGCCCGGAGCAAGGCCAAGAATATGAGCCTGCGCCAAGTCCTTGATGTGAATGTAATCGCGGATGCAGGTGCCGTCGGGCGTCGGATAATCCGTGCCGTAAATCTCGCAGTTTGGTTTTTTCCCGAGCGCGACGAAGAGCACGTTCGGGATCAGATGCGTTTCGATGCGATGATGTTCGCCAAATTTTTCGCTCGCGCCGGCGGCGTTGAAATAGCGAAACGCGATGAATTCCAGTTTGTAAATCTGCTGATACCAGATCAACGCTTTCTCAAACATCAGCTTGGCTTCACCGTAAGGATTGATCGGTCGCTGCGGCAAATCTTCTGTCATCGGAATTTTATCCGGCGGGCCGTAAGTTGCGCAGGTGGAACTAAAAACAAATTTTTTCACGCCACATTCCACGGCGGCATCGGCGAGCTTGAGCGCGTTGACAAAATTGTTGTGAAAATACTTTTTCGGATTTGTCATGGACTCGCTGACAAGCGCGTTGGCGGCAAAGTGCATGATGGCGTCGGGCTTCGTGGATTTGACGGCGTTGAGAATGTCGCCGTCAATTTCTGGTTTGGCGAAAATGAATTTCGCGCGCGAGTCCACCGCCGAGCGATGGCCTTCGGTGAGATTGTCGTAAACCGTGACCTGATGGCCGGCGTTGAGCAATTCTTCCGTGCAAATCGAGCCGATGTATCCCGCGCCGCCAGTGACAAAAACGTTCATGCGCTGAACTATGGAAAAAATTCGCGCCGGTTCAAAGTCAGAAATAATAGGACGGCGACACGCCGTCCCTCCCAATTACAATTGCTTCATCGCATTATCCAACGCGGTGAAAAGCTGATTCATTGTCGCTTCAGTTTCATCGCCCATATTAGAAATGCGGAACGTCGTGCCTTTGATTTTTCCGTAACCGCCGTCAATCAAAAATCCCGCGTCCTTTGCCTGTTTTTGCAATTTAGCGACGTCCACGGTTCGTCCGCCGGGACGCGCGCCGTTGCTGACGCAAGTTAAAGTGATGGATTCAAATCCTTTTTCCGGGAACAAATTGAAACCATGTTTCGCAGCCCAGTCACGCGTCATTTGATTCGTCTTTTTGTGGCGCGCGTAACGAACGTCCAAACCTTCGACAAAAAATTCGTCCAGCTTTGAACTCAACGCGTAAATGTGCGCGATGCTCGGTGTGCTCGGCGTCATGCTTTGCTCGGCATTTTTTTGGAATTCAACGAAATCAAAATAATAACCGCGATCTTTTGCCGTCGCCGCTTTTGCGAGCGCGGCGGGTGAGCAAACGAAAACTGCAAGCCCGGGCGGCAGCGCAAATGCCTTTTGCGTTCCGGCCAGCAAAACGTCAATGCCGAGTTCGTCAAAATTCAGCGGCACGGCGCTCATCGAGCTGACGGCGTCCACGATGAACATGACGTCGGGATATTTTTTCTTGAGCGCGGCGATTTCCGCGAGCGGCGACATCGTGCCCGTCGAAGTCTCGTTGTGGATCAACGTCAGCGCGTCGAATTGGCCGGTGGCAAGTTTTGCGTCAATCTGTTCCGCGCGGATCGGTGAACCCCATTCCACTTGCAACGCTTCGGCCTGCTTGCCGCATTTTTTGGAAACGTCGAACCATTTGTCCGAAAACGCGCCGCACATGCAGTTCAAAACTTTTTTTTGCACGAGATTGCGAATCGCGCCTTCCATCACGCCCCATGCCGATGACGTGCTCAAATAAACGAGCTGCTTCGTGGAAAGCAATTGCTGGAGTTGCGGCTGGATTTTCGCGTAAAGGTCTTTGAAACCCTGGCCGCGATGGCCGATCATCGGCGAGCAAAGCGCCTTGAAAGTTTTTTCGCTGACTTCGACCGGTCCCGGAATGTGTAATTTAACGTGCGCCATAGTTTGTGAAATGTTTCACAAGCAGTGTGTTATAGCAAGAAAACTTTAGCCGCAGATGAAACACAGATTAACACGGATGAAAATTAAAGTAACAACACAGCACGATTCTTTACGAGTTGTAACTTACTTCAATATGCGTTTCCTTTTTGGGAAAAATCTTTGTCACAACGCATTTTCCACAATTGACAAAATCCAATCGCACACGGTTGTCAGGCATCCAGCTAATTTTTAATTTTTCACCTTTAGAACCATAGACAATTTCATGTCTTAATCTTTTGCTCATATTATTTTGAATTGATGGTTACAATTATGAAAATGGCACACAATATCATCATAATTATGAAAATGATGAGGTTGCGCCCTTTGTATTCTTCCATTTTGCTCTTATCGCCGCTCGTAGTAGCTTTTTGCGCTTCGTCGAGCTTTTGATAATCTTTCTTGACCAACTTTTGAGCTACAAATTGTAAAAGCACGTTTAGCATAATTGGTGTTTCAGCAATCCGTGTTCATCTGTGGCTAACTAATCCTTATTTTTTGACGTAACCATTCGCGCGAAACCATTCGACGGCGTCGGCGAAGGCTTGCTTGGGCGGCGTTTGCGGCAGGCCGAGGTCGCGAATCGCTTTGATTGGATTGAACCACATTTTATATTTGGCCATGCGCACGCCGGCCAGCGGCGCTTTCGGCGGTTTGCGTGTAAAAAATGCCGTGCTTTCTTCAACATGCGCCGCCGCCATCGCGACCCAATGCGGCACTTTCATTTTCGGCGCGGAAATGCCGGTGATTTCTTCCAAAACTTTGAGTGTTTCTTCCATCGTCCAATTACCGTCCGCATTTCCCAAAATGTAACGGTCACCAATTTTTCCTTTTTCAGCGGCTAGAATATGTCCAGTCGCCACGTCGCGCACATGAACCCAGTTCAATCCGGTGTCCACGAATCCGGGCAATTTGTGGTTCAGAAAATCCACGATGACCTGTCCGGTCGGCGTGGGTTTCGCGTCGCGCGGTCCGACGGGCGCACTGGGATTGACGATGATGACGGGCAAGCCGTCGCGCGCAAATTTTGCGGCGACAAGTTCCGCCTGCCATTTGGAACGCTTGTAATCATTGGTCAAATCGGTGTCGGCAACTTTATCTGCTTCCGTGGAAGGAACAATTTTTCCGTCCACTTCTTTTGGCAATCCGATGCAGCCGACAGTGCTCGTATAAATAATTCGCTGGCAATGATGTCCCGCCGCTTCGATGACGTTGAACGTGCCTTCGACATTCGCGATATACATCGGCTTGTAATCGGCAGCCCACAACCGGTAATCCGCCGCGCAATGAAAGCACCATTCGCAACCGTCCATCTCGCGGCTCAAAAAATTACGGTCGGTCAAATCGCCGGTGACAGTTTCAATGTCCGCGCCCGCCAACGCCTGCGTGTTGCTGCCGGGCCGCACCAGCGCCTTGACGCGATGCTTGCGCGTGAGCAGTTCGTGGACGAGGTTCGAGCCGATGAATCCTGATGCGCCTGTGACAAAACATTTCATAAGTTTGAAGAGTTGACGCATCTTGTGGCAAAGGCCAGCTCGACGCCACAAAAAGTTTTTCACATTCCGCCGCTTGACTTGTCGGCGCGACGTGCAAAAATTACGGCAGTTGTATGCAGGCAAAAAGCAGTTCCCAAAAAACAAACCGCGTCCATCAACGCGAACTCGATGTAAAAATCGAATTCATGGAAGGAGTCGTCCGGCGCGATCCGAATTATGTGGACGCGCTGCAACTGCTCGGCGACCACTACACGCAACGCGGCCGTTTCGACGAAGGCCTGGACGTGGACGAACGGCTCGCCCGCCTCGAACCCAAAAATCCGCTCGTGTTTTACAATCTTGCGTGCAGCTATTCGCTCACCGACCAATTCGACGCTGCGGCGCTCGCGCTGGAAAAAGCGTTGCAGTTCGGCTATCGCGATTTTGCGTGGCTCGCCAAAGACCCGGACTTGAAAAAACTCCGCGCGCAGCCGATTTATCGCGAAATCCAAAAAAAAATTCGCGGAATGAAAATCAAAGTCCGCTAGCATGAACGTCACCGTCGGCGGACGCACGCGACATTTCCGCACCGTCACTTTCGACGCAAAGACAAATTCAGTTTTGCTGATCGAACAGCGACTGCTTCCGCACGAATTCAAAATTGTTCCCGCAAAAAGTTTCAAAGAAACAGCGGCGGCGATCCGCGACATGATTGTTCGCGGCGCGGGCGCAATCGGCGCGACGGCGGCTTATGGTTTGGCTCAAGGCGCGCGCGAAGTCAGAATTCAGAATTCAGAATTCAGAATTCAGAATAAAAAATTTGATTTGCACATCGAAAAAGTTTTTCAAACACTCGCCAATGCGCGGCCAACCGCCGTTGATCCTGTCAACGCAATGAACGGCGTTCGCGCCGCGATGCGCCGCGGCAAAACGGTTGAGGAAAAACAATTTCTCGCGCTCGCTGCTGCTGAAGAATTTGCGAGCGATGATGTCCATCATTGCGAGGAAATCGGAAGGCACGGCGCGAAGTTGATTCGCAGCGGCATGAACATTTTGACGCATTGCAACGCCGGCTGGCTTGCCTTCGTGGACATCGGCACGGCTACTGCGCCAATGTATGCCGCGCAAGCGCAGGGAAAAAAATTTCATGTTTTCTGCGACGAAACACGTCCGCGTTCGCAAGGCGCGACGTTGACCGCGTGGGAATTGGCGCAGCAAAAAATTTCGCATCAAATCATCGCCGACAATGCCGCCGGCCATTTGATGCAGCGCGGCGAAATTGATCTGGTCATCGTCGGCAGCGACCGCACGCTGGGTCGCACTGGCGAAGTGACGAATAAAATCGGCACTTACACGAAGGCGGTTTTGGCCGCACGGCACAAAATTCCATTTTACGTCGCGATTCCGCTTTCGACGATTGATTGGAATTTGAAACGCGGCCTCGACATTCCGATTGAAGAACGCAGCGAAAGCGAAGTCTGCGGCGCGTGGGGAGTCCTTGCGGACGGCCACCAATTCGGAAAGCGGAAATACATTCGCGTCGCAAACCCGACGAGCCGCGCGCGCAATCCGGGCTTTGACGTGACGCCGCCGGAATTGATTTCTGGAATCATCACATCGGCGGGAATCTTCAAGCCGAAGGAGCTTTGGAAGTATCGCGAAAAGTTGCAAAGCAGTCCGCGAGGTTGAAAATCAAAATTTCTTTGTGTCTTTTATTTTCTTTTGCGGTTAAAACAATCTGCCGATGAAAGAAATCGTTCCAACGCCGCCACCCCTCGTTCATAACCAGTTCGAGTCCGTGCGCGATTTGTTCAGTAAAAATGTCGTGCCGAGCTACGGACGTTTTGACCTCGCGTTGAGCCACGGCTCCGGCAGTTACGTTTTCGATGTCGCGGGCAGGCGCTATCTCGACCTCGGCAGCGGCATTGCCGTGAATTGCCTCGGCCACGCGCATCCAGCCATCACTGAAGCCTTCGTCGAGCAATCGAAAAAACTGATTCACGTCTCGAATCTTTACTACACCGAACCGCAAGGACGACTCGCGGCTGAAATCGTCAAACGCATCGGCGCAGGAAAAGTTTTTTTCTGCAACAGCGGCGCGGAGGCAAACGAAGGCCTGTTCAAGGTCGCGCGCAAATTCGGCCACGACGAAGGACGATTTGAAATTCTCACGGCGACAAATTCCTTTCACGGACGCTCGCTCGCAACCATTGCCGCGACCGGACAGGACAAAGTCAAAAAAGGTTTCGAGCCGATGATGCCGGGCTTCCGGCACATTCCGTTCAACGATTTGGACGCCGCACGAAATATGATTTCACCTGCGACCGTCGCCATCATGATTGAAGGCGTTCAAGGCGAAGGCGGCGTGACGCCCGCGACGCCGGAGTATTTGCTCGGCCTTCGCGCGCTGTGCGACAAAAAAAAATTGCTGCTGTTCATGGACGGCGTGCAGGACGGGCATTATCGCTCTGGAAAATTTCAAAGCTTTCAACGAATTCTCGAAAATGTTTCCGGCGGAGAGAAATTTCTGCCCGACGGAATTTCGACGGCCAAATCGCTCGGCGGCGGATTTCCGATGGGCGCATTTTGGGTGCGAGCGCCATTTGCGGATTTGCTCGGGCCGGGCACGCACGCTTCGACCTTTGGCGGCACGCCGCTCGCTTGTGCTGTTGCGCTGAAAATTCTTGAAGTCATCGAACAGGAAAAATTGGACGAACAGGCGCGCAAACTTGGCAATTGGATGCTGAACGAGTTGAAGCGGCTCGCGGAAGTTTATCCAACTGTCGTCAAAAACGCGCGCGGCCTCGGCTTCATGCTCGGATTAGAGCTGGTTGAAAAAGAAAAAATTCCTGCGTTCGCTGCGAGCGAAAAATCTGCGGCGATCCAATTTACAAATCGGCTGCAAGCTGCCGGCGTTTTGGTCATTCCCGCCGGAACGCAAACCATTCGCCTGCTGCCGTCACTGAATTTGAAACCGCAGGAAGCCGGCGAAGGCATTTCCAAAATCGAGGAAGTCGTGAAAAGTTTAGCGTGAAAATCCTCACCTCACCCCGGCCCTCTCCCCTCCATCCGATGGAGCGGAGAGGGAGAATTATTTCCAGCGTCTTGGTAAATCGGAAGCGGACTTTTGCTCAACGATTATGCGAATTTCAGAAAATTGACAACGCTATTCCCTCTTCCATCGGATGGGAGAGGGGCAGGGTGAGGGCGATTTGAAATTTTGATTATGACGCCCGAAGCGCACAAACATTTGTCCAAACGCGATCCGGTTTTGAAACTGCTGATTCTCGAACACGGACTTTGCGATCTCGTGCCGGAAACGCGCCGCCCGCCGTTTCAATCGCTCGTGCAAGCTGTCGCGCACCAGCAACTCAACGGCACGGCGGCGAACACAATTCTGTCGCGTTTCAAAAAATTATTTCCCGGCAGAAAATTTCCGCGCCCGGAAGATTTGGCGGGCGTGACGGACGCGCAAATCCGCGCCTGCGGATTTTCGTTCGCGAAAATCAAATCCATCCGCGACATCGCGGAGAAAACGCTGTCCGGCGTCATTCCAAGTTCACGCCAAATTGTGAAATTGTCCGACGACGAAATTGTTGCGCGGCTGACGGAAGTTCGCGGCGTTGGCCGCTGGACGGTCGAGATGCTTTTGATTTTTCAGCTTGGTCGCCACGATATTTTACCCGCAGACGATTTTGGCGTTCGCACCGGATTTCGCCACGCCTACAAAAAACGTGAAATGCCGACGCCGAAGGAATTGCTCGCGTTCGGCGAAATCTGGCGTCCGCATCGCACGACGGCTGCGTGGTTTCTCTGGTGCGCCGCGGATGCGTTGAAGAAAAAGAAGTGACGGCACGAATTGTTTTGGATATAAACTTTCCTTTGGACGAAAATTCCCAAAACGCAAAATGAAACATCTGTTGTCATTGGAAAAATTGCCGAACGCGGACATCGAAAAAATTCTGCGCGATTCCATCGTGTTCAAGCGCGAACGGGCGCGGGTGGATCGCAAGCCGCTCGCCGGACACACTTGGGCGCTGATTTTTTCCAAATCTTCCACACGCACGCGGGTTTCATTTGAAACCGGCATCCGTGAATTGGGCGGCAACGTGATGTTTCTCAACGCAAATGACATTCAACTCGGTCGCGGCGAGCCGGTCAAAGACACGGCGCGCGTTTTGGGACGGATGATTCACGGCGCGGTCATCCGCACATTTGCGCAAAGCGACGTCGAGGAATTTGCGGAATTTTCAAAAATCCCGACCATCAACGCGCTGACCGACGACGAGCATCCGTGCCAGATTCTCGCGGACATTTTTACGTTCAAGGAAAAGCATGGGCCAATTGTCGGCAAAGTTGTGACGTTCATCGGCGACGGCGCTTGCAACGTGCCGCGTTCGTGGATTTGGGCTGCGGCGAAGATGGGATTTGAATTGCGAATCGCTGCGCCGAAAAAATTTCAGCCTCCGGCGGAACTTTTGAAACGCGCCGGCGGAAAAATCATTTGCACGGAAGACATTCAAAAAGCCGCAAAAGGCGCGGATTTGCTTTACACCGATGTTTGGGTTTCGATGGGCAAGGAAGCCGAAAGCGCCGCGCGCATTAAGGCGTTGCAAAATTATCAAATCAATCAGGCACTTGTGAAACTCGCAAATCCCGGCGCGCTGGTGATGCATTGTCTGCCTGCGTATCGCGGCAAAGAAATTGACGAGGAAACGTTCGAGGCGAACGCGGAAACGATTTTCACGCAGGCGGAAAACCGGTTGCATGTGCAAAAGGCGATTTTGAATTGGGTGGTTGCGTAATAAAAATGCACCGTTATTTACTTCAGCAAAATAGACAAGCCTCATCAACGAGTCGGCTCGATTAGCAACGCGCATGTCGGAAATGATTTCGAACTGGTTGCTTTCAAGTTTTTCGCAAAGAAAAACATTACGCTTTCCCGAGATTTCGCCGTCGAAATTGGTTTGTTAAAGAAGAAACTTCATTGTTTCGATCTTGGCACCACCAAAGAAAAAATTCTCGTGGAATGCAAATCACATACATGGACAGCGGGCGCGAAAGTGCCGAGTGCAAAGATGACTGTTTGGAATGAGGCAATGTATTATTTCCATCTCGCTCCGCTAGACTATCGGAAGATTCTCTTTGTGCTTCATGATCGAAGAAAAAAAGAAGGTGAAAGTTTGTTGACCTATTATAAGCGAACCTATTCCCACATGATTCCAGAAGGGGTAGAATTTCTTGAATGGGACGCAGTGACGGGCGACATCGTTAAGATGTGAGAGAAAACTGTCGCAGATATTTCAGGGCGACTTTCAAATCTTTCGGCCATTCGCTTTTGATGGTAACCATTTCATTCGTGACCGGATGCGGCAAGGTCAATTCTTCGGCATGGAGCGCGACGCGTGAAATCAACGCGCGTTCCTCGCGGCCTTCCTTCAAACGATAATCTTTTTTCAGCCGCGAAAGCCAGAGCGGTTTGCCGCCGTAAAGTTCGTCGCCGACAATCGGCAAACCGGCGTGGCGCAAATGTGTGCGAATTTGATGCGTGCGCCCGGTGAGCGGCTCGCATTTGAGCAGCGCGTAGCCGAAGCGTGGAAAATTTTCCAGCACTTCAAATTTTGTTTTCGATTGCTTGCCGTTTTTCGGGTCAACGCGCATCTCGCCAATTTTCACCGGATGCGGCGCGAGTTTGGCGTCCACTTCAAATTGGTTTTCAGAAATTTCACCGCGCACAAGCGCCAGATATTTTTTCAACGGTTTTTCCGTTCCGAACAAATTTGCGAGCGTGACGAGAACCTCTTTCGATTTTGCGAGCAAAATGACGCCGCTGGTTTCAAAATCGAGCCGGTGCGCGTTGCTCAAATAATTGAGATGGCGTTCGCGCGCCCACGGTTTTGCGGCGGCAATTCCGGCGTGAAGCAATTTCATCAGGTTCGGGCGATTCGGATCGTAACGGTCGGGTGAAGTCAGAAGTTTCGCGGGCTTGTCGAGCGCGAGCAGATGCTCGTCCTCGAACAGCACGGGAATTTCCCAAAATTCGCGCGTCGCGGGCGAGGAAAGTTTTATCGCTGCGCTCATGGGATGCGGATTTTCATCCGCGTGAAATCATTTTACGCCTGCCGCCGCCTGTTTTTGAAATGCGGGGATATTGCGGAACTCACGGTTCGCTTCAGTCTGGATCCATGACTGGAAAACTTCGTTGGCGCGTTCGCGGCGAAGTTGTTCGGTGAATTGCGGCAATTTCGCATTCATTGCGGTTCGATCCAGCGGCAATTTCTTGTCAACAAATACGATGAAGCCGCCATTGTCGGTTTCTTCAAAATTGCCCGCATGTCCCGGCGGCGTGCTGAACGCAGCCTGCTTGACTTGCTGAAAATTGACGCGTTCCGCAAGTTCGGGCAATTCTTTGGTGGCCAACGAAAACGGCGAAAGTGTTTCTGGATGAAATCCGGCGGCAGCGCAAGCCGAAGCAAAAGTTTTTCCCATGGAAAGCTGCATGGTCAGCGTATAAAAGAAATTTGTTCCATCGCGCCGCGCGAGCGCTGCGGCTTCGAGGTTTTTGTAATCCGCCGTCACGCGCTCGCGGATGCTGTCGAGCGACGGGATTTCCGCAGGCAATTGTTGCGCGAGCGCGATGACGTAAAAAGAAGTGTTGCCGGCAATCGGCCCCGCAAATAGATCGTCGTGCGTCAGGGCAAACGCCGCTTTGACGAATGCCGCCGGCGCTAAAAATTCCTCCGGCCCGTATTGGCTGCCGAACGGCGCGGTGGTGCGGACGGTCAATCCTTTTTCTTTGGCAACGGCGGCGAGATTTTCCGGGCGCAACGGCGTTTTGTCGAAAACTTCGGTGGCAAAATCATTTGCCAGTTTGCGCGCTTCGGCTGCGGCCCCTTGTCGGAGCAATTCAGCGCGAATTTTAGTTTTTGCTTCGTCGTCGGTTTTCGCGCCCGGCACCGCATCCATTCCGTATCGCCGAAAAGTTGCGTCAACCTGGTCGTCCAAATTGGTCTTGCCGATTCTTTGTTCTGCGGCGGAAAGATAATTGCTCACGTTAAATTCGACGTAGCTGACTTGCACGCGGTCGGGCAGACGATATTCCGCCATGTAATTCGTATAAAATTGCGCGGCGATGCCGGGCGTGACGGTGATTTGCGACAAATAATTTGACGCGGAAAAGAAAACCGCCTGCGCAGCGACTTCCTGATAGTCGCGCCCATAAATTTCTGCGGCCTCCTGCGGCGTGACCAGTTGGCCGGTCAACCCGAGCGTCTGGATCAATTGCTGGATGACAAGGTCGTTGCGGGCAAACCGCATGAAATCTTCCTCCGTCAAACCTTCCTGCTTCAAAACTTTTTTGAAATCTTCAAACGTGACGCGCTGGCCGTTGCGATCAAGCGAGTGCAAAGCCGCCGCCGCCGCTGTCGCCGCCTCGTTGTCGCTTACATGGACGCCGAGGCTTTCCGCTTTTTGCGTGAGCATCAGGCGCAGATAAATTTGTTCCTGCAAGTCCTTCTCCGGAATGTTGGCCGGCCATTGCAGGTTCTGGAAAAAATAAAAAAGTTTAAATTCATTTTGCGCGTTGACGTAATCCCGCTGCGTGATTTTATGCCCATAAATGGAGCCGAAATCGCCGGTCGCGCCGCCGCCGCCATTTCGCGACGGGCCCGAGCCCATGAAGGTGACGAATGAAATCGCCGTGACTGCCATGGCGATAATCAAAATCCAGCGGTGTTTGCGCAAAAACCTAAACATAACGTGAACGAAAAGCCTAACCCGCTGAAGCGATGCTGGTCAAACCAAAAGCGCGAACATTAGCGAAGCCATTTTGCAACGTCCATCGCCGCGTAGGTGATCAAAATGTCCGCGCCCGCGCGGCGCATCGCCAGCAAACTTTCCAAAGTCACCGCGCGCTCGTCAATCCAGCCGCGCGCGGCGGCCGCTTTGATCATCGCGTGTTCGCCGCTCACGGCATAAGCCGCAGTCGGATAACCGAATTCTTTTTTTACACGACAAATCAAATCCAGATACGCCAGCGCCGGCTTGACCATCACGATGTCCGCGCCTTCCTGGATATCCAACGCCACTTCGCGCAACGCCTCGTTCGCGTTCGCCGCGTCCATCTGGTAACTGCGCCGGTCGCCGAATTGTGGCGCGGACTCGGCGGCTTCACGGAACGGCCCGTAAAATGCCGACGCAAATTTCGCCGCGTAACTCATGATCGGCATGTCCTCAAAATGATTTTTGTCGAGCAATTTGCGAATGGCGCGAACGCGGCCATCCATCATGTCGCTCGGCGCGACCATGTCCGCGCCCGCTTCGGCGTGGCTCAACGCCGTTTGCGCGAGCAATTTCAGCGTCGGGTCGTTCAAAATTTTCCCGCCATGCACGATGCCGCAATGCCCGTGCTCCATGTATTCGCACAGGCACACGTCCGTGATGACGAGCAGCGACGGCAATTCCTTTTTCAGCAGGCGAACGGCTTGCTGAACAATTCCATTTTCCGCAAATGCGCCGGAAGCTTTTGCATCTTTTTTATCGGGAATGCCGAAAAGCAAAATCGCCGGAACGCCGAGCGCATGCGCTTTCGTCGCCTCGCGAACGATTTCATCCGGCGACAATTGAAAAACGCCGGGCATCGCGCTGATTTCGTGGCGAAGTTTTTTTCCAGAGCGCGCGAACAACGGCAAAACTAATTGCTCGACGCTCAATCGCGTTTCGCAAACAAGTTTTCGCAGCGCGGGCGACTGGCGCAAACGGCGCGAACGATAATTTGGAAATGTGGCGTGCAAACTCACGAGGCTATTCTAGTTTGAAAGCGAGAAGTGCAAAGCGGAAAATGGCAATGAATACGCGCTTCTGCTAGTTTTTTGGTTTGATGCGAATGTCGCCGGTCGCGGAATCTTTGACGATGATTAAATCATAATTTTCGCACAGTGCGACGATTGCCTGTCTTGCCGTGATTTTTGACCAATGAATGGAAATTGCCGGTGCATTATGAACTGTATGGTCTGTCGGGTCAAAATAGCTCGATACCTTTGGGTCAAGAACGACATTAAGATGATTTTGTTCGATAAGATTTTTCAGCGCTTCATCAAGCGGTGCCTCCTGAAATACTATTGGAACAATCTGATTTGTATTGCTACCCAGCAGGCTGGCGTCCACTGGATTTGCGGTTCGATTTGCATATCCAATTTCAGCAATAGAGGAAATTCTTTCGCCCCGGCAGGGGCTTCGTCCGTTTTGCATTTGATACCCACGGTTTCACCGTGGGCTACTATGGTCGTCGCTACGCGACTGTTTTTATGGCGTTCCTTTCGGCTCGCGAGGACGCTCGCCCCACCATTTGAAATTCAATCCGTGACAATCCGTGAAATTCGTGTCAAAAATTTCTTATGCAGTCATTGAAAAGATTTTTTCTGGCGGCGCTGGTTCTATTGATTTTCGCCGCAGGCATCTGGCTCGGTTTGAAAATTTCCCGGTTGATGAAATTCAATTCCGCGCCGCGCGAGGAAAACACCGTCGCCGTCGTTCGACAAATTCAAACGCTCTCGGATTTGGTCACGGTCAAATACGTCGTGGAAAAAGTCATCATCCTCGATTCGCCGCCGCAAAGCACGCTCGGGCAATTTGTTCAAGGCAACAATCGCGTGTTGATGCTCGCGCATGGCATCGTCAAGGCTGGCATTGATTTGAAAAAATTAAAATCCGAAGACGCGCAGGTTTCTGGCAAGACGATTCGCCTGCATTTGCCGCCGCCGGAAATCACTGATGCATATCTGGATGAAAAGCAAACCAAGGTGATTGATTGGCAGCGCGGTTTCCTGCGCGACTACGACAAGGATTTGGAAACGACCGCGCGCCAAAATGCCGTGGACGATATCAGCCGCGCCGCGCGAGCGGATGGAATTTTGAAGGAAGCGAACGACCGCGCGCAATTGGATCTGGCAATGTTTTTGAGCAAAGCCGGTTTTGAACACGTGGAATTTGCGGACAATCCCTTAAGCACAATTCCCAAAGCCTCGTCGGATGAAATGCCTAAAAACTAGGCAGCGTGGATGATTTTTACGAACTGGAAAACTTCGGTCTGCGTTTCAACTTCAATTTTTCGCGCCCGTTTCGGCGGGGCAATTTTCAGCGGCTGCTCGCGAAGCTGCATCAAATAAAGCGCGGCTGGCAATGTTGAATGCCGATTCGGGATTTCAAAACCGTTGCGGACCGGCTGCTCCTGCTTCAAAAGATTTGATTTCTTTGCCACGAACCAAATGCCGCAAGTCGCGTGCCAAATTATTTTTTTGCGAGCCGCTCCAGAAGTTTTCCGTGAATGCCACCGAAACCGCCGTTGCTGAAAACGCAGATCACATCGCCGCCCTGAACGCTTTTTGAAACGTGCGCGATGATGGAATTCACGTCCGGCAAATAGGCCGCGTTTTTTTTTGCCGCGCTCAAATCCTGCATCAACTTTTCGGGATTCAATCTTTCGTCCGGTGCTAGTTGCTCCAACCGCGCGACTTCGGAAATGACCACCGCATCGGCGTCGGCAAACGACGAGGCCAATTCATTTTGAAAAACGTTTCGCCGCGTCGTGTTGCTGCGCGGCTCGAAAATCGCCCAGATTTTCTGATGCGGATATTTGATGCGCAACGCGCGCAACGTCTCGCGGATCGCCGTCGGATGATGGCCGAAATCATCCACGATCGTCACGCCGCCCGCGATGCCGCGCACTTCCATACGACGCTTGATGCCGCGAAACGTGTCGAACGCGCTTTGGATTTGTTTGTTCGACAAGCCGCAATGTTTCGCCGCCGCGATGACCGCGAGCGCATTGCGGACATTCAATTCACCAATCAGATTCAAGTGAAATTTGAAACTCGGAATCTCAAATTCCGTCGCCGTCGGGCCAAAACGCAGATTGAAAGCCTGGACGGAATTATTTTCGCCGAGGCCGAATTTTTTCACCGGACAATGCGTGACGTTGAGCAGCGGCGCGAGATTTTCGTCGTCGCCGTTGCCGAGCAAAAGGCCGTTTCGCGGAATCAGCCGGATGAATTGCGAGAACGATTTTTTGATGGCGTCGAGATTTTCAAAAATGTCCGCATGGTCGAATTCCAGATTGTTGACGATGGCGATTTCCGGCAAATAGTGGACAAACTTGCTGCGCTTGTCGAAAAACGCCGTGTCGTATTCGTCGCCCTCGATGATGAACCACTCGCTGTCCGTGAAGCGCGCGCCTTGCGAAAAATTATTTGGAATGCCGCCGATGAGAAAACTCGGATTCAATCCGTTGTGTTCAAAAACCCATGTCAGCAACGAAGTCGTCGTCGTCTTACCGTGAGTTCCTGAAACAACAATCGAGCGTTTGCCGCGAATGAAAAATTCCTTGAGCAATTCCGGCAGCGAGCAGTAGCGCAATTTGTGATCCAAAATAAATTCTGCTTCGGGATTGCCGCGAGAAATGGCGTTGCCGATGACGACCAAATCCGGTTTGTGCGAAAGATTTTTTTCGTCGTAGCCGTTCATCACCGCGATTTTTTTCCCGGCGAGAAACGATGCCATCGGTTCATACACATTTTGGTCCGAGCCGCTGACGGCAAAGCCTTTGTCGAACATCGCCGCCGCCGCACTTGCCATCGCCGTGCCGCCAATGCCGACGAAGTGAACTGATTTAATTTCCGATGAAAACATGAAATGGAATTAAACCACGAAGACACCAAGGCACAAAGATTTTTTGATTCCTGGTGTCTTTGTGTCTTGGCGGTTAAGTTTTGAGCTTCTTTTCCAGAATTTCGCCGACGAGATTTGGGTTCGCCTTGCCTTTGCTCAATTTCATCACCTGACCTTTGAGAAAATTCAGCGCAGCAACTTTGCCAGCCTTGTAATCGGCAACGGAATTTGGATTTGCGACAATCGCGTCGTCGCAGAATTTTTCAATCGCGCCGGTGTCGCTGACTTGCGCCAGACCTTTTTCTTGAACAATTGTTGCCGCAGATTTGCCGGTTCTTTTCATTTCAGGAATCACTATTTGTTGCGCCGTCGAAACATTTATTGTGTTGTTTTGGATCAGGACAGCCACATTTATAGTTTCTTCTATTGAGAAAGGTTCCGGCCCATCAAAAAGCAATTTCACGGTCGGTTTTCCTTCAATAGGTTTTGCCTGTGAACTGTTGATGACCAAATTCGCGGTTGTTTTGATTAATTTTGTTCGTTGAATTTCAGCAGGAATTTTTTCGACCGCTTTCTCAAAAGCATTTCCAAGCTCAACGTTGCTTGTAAAAAATTCTGCGTCACCCGCAGGCAATTGATAATCGCGCATGAAACGTTGTTTGCGAGCGAGTGGCAATTCAACGACGCGACTGGAAATTTCTTCCAGCCATTTCGCGGTCGGCTCAAACGGCATCAAATCCGGTTCGGGGAAATAGCGATAATCGTGAGCGTGCTCTTTCGTCCGCATTTCTTCAGTCACGTTGGCAATGTCATCCCAGCGACGCGTGGATTGAATTAGCTTTTCGCCGCGTTTCACAATTTCAATCTGGCGCGGAATTTCGTATTCCAGCGCGCGACGCACGCCGGAAAAGCTGTTCATGTTTTTGATTTCAATTTTTGCGCCGAGTTCTTTCGAGATGACTGGACGAACTGAAACATTTACGTCACAGCGCACCATGCCTTTTTCCATGTCGCAATCGCTGATTTTTCCGTAGCGAAGAATTTCGACCAGCGCGTTGAGATAATCGTAGGCTTGATTCGCACTCGTCAAATCCGGTTCGGAAACGATTTCCATGAGCGGCACGCCGGCGCGATTGAAATCCACGCCGCTGTTGCGGTCGAAATGAAAATTTTTGCCGACGTCTTCTTCCAAATGCGCGCGGGTGATGCGGACGCGCGAAAGGCCGCCGTTGAATTCAAAATCCACAAAACCATTTTTCGTGGACGGCTGGTCGTATTGCGTGACCTGATAATTCTTTGCGACATCGGGATAGAAATAATTTTTGCGGTCGAATTTTGCACACGACGGAATTTCGCAATTGAGAAGCAATCCCGTCAATACCGTAAGTTTCAATGCTTCTTCATTGGCGACGGGCAAAACACCGGGCATTCCGAGGCAAATCGGGCAAACGTTTGTATTTGGGTCGGAGCCAAATGAATTGGCACAGCCGCACCACATCTTCGATTTAGTTTTAAGCTGGACGTGCGTTTCCAGTCCAATGACGGCTTCGTATTCCATGCGCGGAAGATTTAGCCACAGATTGAACACAGATGAAACACGGATTTTTACATTGCTCCGGTCAATTTGATTTGGGCGATGAGTCGCGCAAATTCTTCGTCGCCGACAAGACGCGGAATGGCGCGGCAGGTTTTCTCGAAGCCGGGAAAATTCCAGAGATTCGGAAAATCCCGGCATTGCTGCGGCTTGACCGATTGCACGGAGCAATTTTCGCCGTCGAGGAAAACGCACTCGCCATTTGGTTTTTCCTGCAAGGCAAGTCCGCCACGGTCCCAGCGCAGCCGCGTGAATTGCTGAATAAATTCATTTTCACTGACGTCTTTGAATTTGGCGAGACGGGTGATTTCTTCGTCCGTCAAACGCACTTGTCCCGGCCAACGGCAACAGGCCGTGCAGCGTTGACATTCATAAAAAATTGGCATTTGAAAATGGTTTCAGATTTTTTTAATTCCCCTTTGCCACAAATCGAAATGATACAGCGCGACGACGACAAGCGAATGGCCGATTTTTTCATCGGCGACGAGTTTTGGAATTTCCGCAACCGGCACGAGCCGCGTGATTAAATCTTCGCCGTGATCCAATTCAATCGGATGTTTCAATTCACAATTTTCCACGAGCACGGTGTAGGTGAAATTGCTCAAAATGGCCGGATTGGAATGAATTTTTCCAAGCAGGCGCGCATTTTTGCCTTCGTAGCCGGTCTCCTCGCGCAATTCACGCACAGCGGTCGCCACGGGATCGGTTTCGTCCGCGTCCATCATGCCGCCGGGGATTTCCAGCTCCACCGTGTTCGAACCGTGACGATATTGCTCGACCATGACAAGCTGTTGGTCGGGCGTGACAGCAATGACGTTGACCCAATTGACGCTGTCGAGGACGAAGAAGTCGTGTTCCTTGCCCGTTCGCGGAGAAATCTTCACGTCCGAACGCAACGTGAAAATGCGAAAGTCGCCAAGCAATTTGGAACTGATTTTTTTCCAAGGTTTAATCACGAAGCCAGAAGACAGAATTCAGAAGCCAGAAGCCAGAAAAATAGTTTAACGCCGTCCGACAATTTCTGAATTCCGGATTCTGACTACTGACTTCTGTCCTGCGCCGCCCAACCTTGTTTCATCAATTGAAGCAAATGCTGTAACGCTTCGTCGTAAGCGCGGCTCTTTTGTTCGGCCAATTGTTTGGCGCGCTTGTCCAATTGCGCGGCCATTTCCGAAGATTTTTCGGATGGACAGCCGAGAGCAACGAGAATTTTTGCCAATTCGGATGTTTCCATAAAATGGTAGGGCGGCGCTGCCGCGCCGCCAAAATCAATCAAGGCCGCGCAGCAGCGCGGCCCTACCATGAATCATTTCACCGAATCGCGCGGAACGATTTTGATGCTGGTGACGCCGATGCGTTTGTCAGGCCGGTCCTGCGGATGCGTGGAGGTCGTGGCGATTTTTTCGAGAACGTCATCGCCCTTGATCAATTTGCCGAACGCGGTGTATTGATGGTCGAGAAATGTCGGATCGCCGTGGCAGATAAAAAATTGGGAGCCGGCGGAATCGGGATCGTTCGAGCGCGCCATCGAAATCACGCCGCGCACGTGCGAGCGGTCGTTGAATTCGGCTTTAATCTTGTAACCGGGATCGCCCGTGCCCCAACGGTCTTCCGCGTTGGGATCTTTCGTGAGCGGGTCGCCGCCTTGAATCATGAAGCCTTTGATGACGCGATGAAATGCCGTGCCGTCGTAAAAACCTTTTCCGGCAAGTTTCTTGAAATTGGCGACGGTGTTCGGCGCGACATCCGGCCAGAATTCGATGACCATTGTGCCTTCGGTGGTGGTGATGACGGCGACTTCGTTTGTGTTGGTTGTGTTCACAGTTTGATTCTCCGGAGGATTGTTGGTTGATCCAGCCTTGCTACATGAAACGGACGCAAAGCTGGCGATGAGACTGGCGGCGAAAATCCAATTGATAGATTTCATGGCCGGAGAATTTTCCACGTCTGCGGCCAAAAGTCACGCTGAAATTATTTTTTGTTCATCGTGCGCGTGATGAGGCTGCTGCGGTCGGAATGGCGCGAACGGAAAATAAACCACACCGTCAATGCAATTGCGCCGATCAAAAATCCCGCCGCCAATGCCATTGTGCCGTTACGGGTGGAATCCAAATTTTCCGAAGATGCAATGGCATTGGTTGGAGCGACGGAATTCGTCGCGGGAGCGGCAACGACATTGGAAACTGCCGGTGCGACGTTTGGTGGCGACAAATTAGTTTCGGGCAACGGCGTGCGTGGCGTGATTTCTGTGTTCGTGACCGCTGGTTCAATTTTCGGAGGCGGAGTTGCCGGAGCAACAGGATTGGTTTGTTGAATTGGCGCGGGATTTGGTTTTTCCGGCACATTGGTCATCGCAAAATGATATGCTGCCCAGTTCGTTTCCACTCGTGTGCCGATGATGACCAGTGGTGGCGCAGCCGGGACAGGCGCGCGAGCGGGCGCATTTGTTTTCAATGGTTCGGGAGACGGCTGTGGCTGCGGCAACGGCGGAAATTCCGGCAAGCTCACCATGCCGGGAGAATAATTCACCGAGCAGCCGACGTATCGGCCAAGTTGCGTCCGCAATACGATGACAAAAGGCAACCGCGCTTTCTTTAATCCAGCCCGTTGCTGCTGAAAAATCTGATTGACGCTGCCATCGTAAGGCGTGCCGCTGAATCCGGTTTCACCATCGCAAAAAATCAGCACCGTCAAGCGCGGCGAACTTTGTATGACGCGCTCCAGCACGGGTTGCAGGGCATTGAAATTATTCGTGCCAGTGTAACGTTGTTTGCCGATGAATTTATTGATCTCCTCCGCAATCGTCGCAGCAGCGTCGGGATTCCACGGCACTTGGGGAAATTGTCCCGCGCCCACATTTTTGCCTAGTGTCCAGACGCCCATCGTGTCGCCCATATGCAATTCACCGTGCATCGCGGCGGACAAAAGTTGATTCATTTCGTTTTGTTCCGATTTGATGCGGCTCTTCATGTCCGCCGATGTGCCAAAGATGAAAAGGAAACGGTTCTCGACGCCCGGCTGGTCTTCCTGCGCCCAGACTTTTGAAATTAACAAAACTCCGGCCAGCGCCGCGAAAAAAAATCGCGCCATTCGAAAATGTTTTGAAAAAGTTCTATTCACGTTCAATTCACTTTGGCCGTTTGAAACGGTTTTGTTCCGCGCGATTGCGCTGCTTCAATTCATCCTGCAATTCCGTCAGCGCATTTCCAATCATGCGGATGAAATTCGCGCAACTGGCCACCGACCCGCCAAATCCGCCCACCACGTCGCGTTCCGCAAAATCGTCCGTCACCACCAGCACTTCGCCGTAATCCCGAAACCGATGCGCCGCGCGCTCAATCATGTCGTCCGCCGTTTGTCCGGCGCGCGAAAATAAAATTTCCACTTCGCGGCTCGATTCATTTTTCGGCACGTTCGGCGGCGCGCCCGCTCCATCAAAAAAAATCGTGATCGGCTCGCCCGTCACATCGTGATAGCGCGTCAAAATTTGGATCAATTCATCCCGCGCCCGTTCCGAATGCCGTGGCGCGCCCTCTGCCAGTTCCGGCCAATTGTGCAACAGGCTGTAGCCATCCACCAAAATCCGCACCAGCGCCATAAATGGAGAATAACCGTTTTCAGGTTGATGCAAACGGAAATTACAAAAGAAAAATGTCGTGCGAAAAACGCGAAGGAAACGAAGGCCAAAATTCCTTCGCAAACTTCGCGCGAGGCTTATTTCTTGAAATTAAAGCTTCAAGTTGAACTTGAAACTTGAAACCTGAAACTTGAAACTCTGTGTGTGTCCGCTGCCAAAACCATTTTTCAGAAATCGAACCGCCATATTGCCATCCTCGCGGTGATCATTTTTGCGCTCGACCAATTCACTAAATGGCTCGTGCTGCGCTCGCTTGGCGCTTACGACGAAAAAATTATCATCAGCGGCTTCTTCAAATTCGTTCACTGGGGCAACACCGGCGCGGCATGGAGTTTGTTCAGCGGCAACAACGGCGCGCTGGCACTCGTCGCATTGCTCGCGCTCGTCGCGCTATTTCTCACGCGGCATCATTTTGATTCGCACACGCTGACCGGCCAAATCGCATTCGGTCTGATTTTCGGCGGCATCGCGGGAAATCTCGCCGACCGTTTGATCCGCCACGAAGTCGTGGACTTCATCCGTTTTTATATGCAACTGCGCGGCGGCAACGGCTACCGCGAAATCGGTTTTCCCGCGTTCAATGTTGCTGACACCGCCATTTGCACCGGCGTCGGCTTGATTTTTCTCATCACTTGGAAAAACGAACGCGCGCCAAAGAAGTCGAATGACTCTGACACCGGCTTCCAGCGAAAGGATGCAGATTAAAATTTCATCTGCGAAAAACTGCGCCATCTGCAAATGAACTCGCGCACGGAAAATTTCGTTGTCGAAAAATCGCTGCCAAACGAGCGACTCGATAAATTTCTATGCGAGAAATTTCCCGCCGCTTCGCGCGGAGCGTTGCAGCGATTGATTGAAGAAGGCCACATTCGCGTCAACGGCAAAACTGTCAAGCCGACATATTCGCCACGCGCGGGTGAAAAAATCGAAATTCATTGGCCCGAACCCAAATCCGCCGAAGCGCAGCCGGAAAAAATTCCGCTCGATATTTTGTTCGAGGACAAATCGCTGCTCGTGCTGAACAAACCTGCGGGACTCGTCGTGCATCCTGCCTCCGGACACGAGGAACACACGCTCGTCAACGCGCTGTTGCATCATTGCAAAGGCTCGTTGAGCGGCATCGGCGGCGTGGCGCGACCGGGCATCGTCCACCGGCTCGACAAGGAAACCAGCGGCTGCCTCGTCGTCGCCAAAAATGACGAGACGCATCTCGCGCTTTCAAAACAATTTGCCGCCCGCGAAGTCAAAAAAATTTACAACGCGATTTTGTGCGGTGAACTCGCGCGTGAATCCGGTGAAATCCGCGCGGCGATTGCGCGGCATCCGACGCATCGCAAACGCATGGCCGCGCTCGACGATGATTCCGGTCGCGCGGCGCATACGAGCTACAAAATTCTCGAACGGCTGAACTCCGCCACGCTCGTCGAGGCGCAAATCCACACCGGGCGCACGCATCAAATCCGCGTGCATTTTCAATTCCTCGGCCATCTGCTCGTGGGCGACGACACTTACGGCGCGCGGCAAAATGCGCGGCTCAAGGAATTGACGAATTACGCTGCGCCACGCGTGATGCTCCATGCGCGCGAACTTTCATTCGTCCATCCGCGCACGGAAAAAGAAATGAGCTTTGAATCGCCGTTGCCGAAGGATTTTCGCGATGCGCTGAAATTTTTGCGGGTGAAACATTGAAGCGCAGAAAATGGATCAATTTTTTGACACCGGCTACTTTCATGCCGTCGCCAGATTGTCTTCCAACACTTTCGAGCGCGTGGAATTTTCTTTGATTTCCGCAGCAGGCGCATTTTCCAAAATCTTGATCGGCTCGTAAAAAGTATTCCGTTGCACTGGCGTCCGCCCGGCTTCGCGAATCGCTTTGACCATTTCTGTTTCCGTTTGTAATTGTGGCGAGGTCGCGCCGGCCATGTGGAAAATATGTTCTTCGATAATCGTGCCGTGGATGTCGTCCGCGCCATAACTCAACGCAACTTGCGCCAATTTTAATCCGAGACCGACCCAATACGCGGTGATGTGCGGAAAATTGTCGAGGTAAATTCGGCTGACGGCGATGGTGCGCAGCGAATCGTATCCGGTCGGCGCGTGCTCAACTGGAATGTCGTTGTCCTGCGGTTGATACGCGAGCGGGATGAAGCCGGTGAAACCGTGCGTCTCGTCCTGCAACGCACGCAATTGCCGCAGATGATCCACGCGGTCGGCGAGGCTTTCGACGTGGCCGTAAAGCATCGTGCAGGTGCTGCGCTGGCCAAGCTTGTGCCATTGCCGATGCACGTCCAGATATTCCTCGGCGGATTCCTTTCCTTTGGCGATCTGCGAACGGACTTCCTTGCGGAAAATTTCCGCGCCGCCGCCCGTGAGAGAATCGAGTCCGGCGGCTTTCAATTCAATCAATGTCTGCACGACGGATTTTTTAGCGAGCCACGCGAGGTGGAGAATTTCAATCGCCGTGAAACATTTCAAATGGAGGCGCGAATCCAAATTTTTCAACGCGCGCAACATTTCAACGTAATAACTGAACGGCAGCGACGGGTGCAATCCGCCAACGATGTGCAATTCCGTGATTCCGATCTTCAACGCCTCGCGCGCTTTCCCGACGATTTCCTCGGTGGAAAATTGAAAGCCGTCCGCGTCGCGTTTCTTGCGCGCGAAGGAACAAAACTGGCACGACAAGATGCAGTAATTGGAATAATTGACGTAGCGATTGATGATGTAGCTGGCGCGGTTGCCGACTTTTTTCTGCCGCACAAAATCCGCGATTGCCCCGAGCGCGTTCAAATCCTTCGATTCAAACAACCGCAGCGCATCAGCTTCGGAAATGCGTTCGCCCGCGACGACTTTGTCGTAAATGTCGCGCAACTCGCTGCGTTGAATGAAAAAATTCATCGTCCGCAGATTAAAGCAGGTTCAACGCGGCAACGCAAACGCCCGCCGCAAAAAGAACGTGTCACGCCACCAGCCGTAGTGTGAGCGGATAACGGTAGAAGCCGCCGTCGGAAGCCTTCACCGCCGCGACGATGGGCAGCACTAACGCCATGATTGCGAGGGCAAACAACAGCGGAATCCCGATGAAAATCACGCACAACAAAACCGAGCAGAAGCCGTAGATGAAGAGCGAGATGTGGAAGTTCAACGCTTCGCGCGCATGAGCCGTGATTTTTTCCGATTCGCCTTTTTTCACGAGGTAGATGATGAGCGGAAAAATCAACCCCACGCCGAGAAACAGCGAGACATGGCACAGGATGATGAGCAGCTTTTCATTGCTGTCCGGCTTGGCGGGCAATGGCGGGCTGTTCAATGGTGGCGGGGCTTCCATCACAGGAGCGAACCAAAGTCGGCGGGTTTGGGCAAGGATTATTTCCGCAGTGACAGCCTGGAAAATAAATTACTCAACGTAATTTGAAACCGCCTTGAAAAATAATTTCCGCCGCGACGACAATCAAAAAAACCGCGCCGACGAGCGCGTTGAGGCGGAAGAACGCGAGATTGATCCAGTTCAAACTGCGGCGGCGCGCGATCCAATGTTCCAGCACGAGGCAGCCGACGATGATGAACCAGCCGATGAGATACGCGATGCGGAAATGGCAGAGCAGTCCGAACGCGAGCAGCAGTCCGCACATGACCATGTGCGCGAGAAACGTGGCGGCCAGCGCATTTTTTTGTCCCCACGCGACGACGAGCGAGCGCAGTCCGTGCGATTTGTCGAACTCGTAATCTTGCAGCGCGTAAATGATGTCAAAACCGACGAGCCACAAAATCACGGCGAACGCGAGAATGGTCATTTGCAAAATTTCCAGCGCGGAAACATTTGAACCTTTCACTGCGAGCCATGCGCCAATCGGCGCGAGCGCGAGCGCGATGCCGAGAAAAACGTGCGTGTAATCTGTGAACCGTTTCGTCAGCGAATAAAAACAAATAACCACGAGCGCGACCGGCGAAAGATAAAAGCAAAGCGGATTCAGAAAATAACTCGCGACAATCAAGCCCGCGCCGGAAATTGTCCAAAGCAAAATCGCGCTCGCCAAAGAAATTTGTCCGCTTGGCAAATGGCGATTTGCCGTTCGCGGATTGAGCGCGTCAAATTTTCGGTCAACAATGCGGTTGAACGCCATCGCGCACGTTCGCGCGCAAATCATCGCGGCGAGAATCAGCCCGAAAGTTTTCCAGCCCGGCCAGCCGCGATTGTCGCGCGCGGCCACGAGCATCGCCGCCAGCGCGAATGGCAGCGCGAAAATTGTATGCGAGAAGCGGACGAAGCTTCCCCATTTTTGAATTACTGAAATCATTCTTTTTCCTCACTCCAACGCGGCGCAAGTTGATTTTCAATTCCCAAATGGTCAAGCACGCGCGACACAACGGTATCCGCCAGTTGTTCAATTGTCTTTGCGCCGGAATAAAAACTTGGATTCGCCGGCAAAATCGTTGCGCCCGCGAGCAGCAGCAATTCCATGTTTTTAACATGAATCAAACTCAACGGCGTTTCACGCGGCACGAGAATCAATTTTCTCTTTTCTTTCAACGTCACGTCTGCCGCGCGCAACAAAACATCTTCGCTGTAACCGTGAGCAATTCTTCCCATTGTTCCCATCGTGCAGGGAATGACGACCATCGCGTCCGGCGGATTCGAGCCGCTGGCGAACGGCGCGTTCATGCTTTTCAACGAATGTGATTTCACGCCATCCGGCAGTTTCAGTCCGTCCGGCAATTCCTCGGCGATGACTTGCTGTGCATAATTGCTTTGAACGACGTGGATTTCGTGTTTGCGTGAATCCAAATTATCGAGCAGCCGCTGCGCGTAAATCGCGCCGCTGGCTCCGGTGATGGCAACAAGAATTTTCAAATTCGTCTTATGTTTGGCCGATTATCGTCAAATGATTTCAAACGAGCAAGACCTCATGGTTCGTCGTAATCCTAATTTTAATCGTAATCTTGGGATTAAGAGAAGAATTAGGATTAAGATTTGTCTGAAACAGCTTGAGTCCGTTTTGCCGTTCAGCACAATGGGCGCGTGTTCAAAAACGCAGGAATTATTTTTGCCGCAACGATTTTTTTAGTCGGCTGTTCGACATCCAAGCCGCCCGAAAAAGTCATCGAGCCGGTCGAAGGCAAAACTGTTTCGCCGGAATTGAATTGGACCAGTCCCGATGCGAAGAAAATTGTGCCGTCCAATCCGATGGTTTCGAGCAATAAATCTGTCATGCCGCAAAATTCGGCGCCCATCATGACGTGGACTTCGCTCAAGCAATGGGCGGCGGAACACAAATTGAAATCGCCGCAGCGCTTGAAAGATTTGTCGGAAACGGCGTTCACCATTGAATCACCAAACGGCGCGATGATTTTGGGCATCGGCAGCCGCGAAGTGACTTGGAATGGCATCACCATTAATCTCGGTTTTGCGCCGCAATTGATTGATGGCGAAATTTATTTGCATGGACTCGATTTGCAAAGAAATCTCGAACCGCTTTTATGCGAGCCGCCGCTGACATTTCCGCAAACCAACCGCGTCATCATCATTGACCCCGGACATGGCGGTCATAATTCCGGCACCGTCAGCGTTCTGGACGGACGATTAGAAAAAGAACTTACGTTGGACACCGCGTTGAGACTCAAGCCGCTGCTCGAAACAAACGGCTGGACGGTTTTTCTCACGCGCACTGCTGACGTGGATTTTCCAAACACCAATCGTGTGACGTTTGCCGAGGAGTATCATGCGGATTTGTTTATCAGTTTGCATTTCAATGCGACTGCCGACCGTAGCGGACGCGTCGGCGGCATCGAAACCTATTGCGTCACGCCGGCTGGAATGCCGTCCACGCTCACGCACGATTACGCCGACCCGTGGTATGAAAATCTGCCCGCCAACAATTTCGACGCGCAAAACCTGCAACTCGCCGTGAAATTGCACGATGCATTGATCCGTGCCACCGGACTCGAAGATCGCGGCGTCTGTCGCGCGCGATTTATGACCGTGTTGCGCGGACAAAATCGCCCGGCAATTTTGATTGAGAACGGCTATTTATCAAATCGGCACGACGCCACGCTGATTGAAAGCGCGGACTTCCGCCAAAAACTCGCCGAGACGATCGCGAACGCCCTCAAATGAAAAGTGCAAAGAACATTTTGGTTACTGGAGGGGCTGGATTCATTGGATCACATCTTGTCGAGCGATTGTTGAATGATGGAAAGAACGTTGTTGTTATTGACGATTTCTCGACCGGCAGTCTGAACAATTTGCGCGCGGTCAAAAAAAATCCCCGCCTGAAAATTGTCCGCTGCAAAATTTCTGAATGCAAAGATTTGTCGAAGCTCGTCGCGAAAGCAGAATTCATTTTCCATCTGGCCGCGACCGTTGGCGTGGAACTCGTCGTCAAATCCGCGCTGCACGTGTTGGAATCCAGTTTTCATGAAACGGAAATTCTTTTGCGCGCCGCTGTGAAAAATTTCACGCCGTTGCTTCTGACTTCCACCTCGGAAGTTTATGGCAAAAGCGCGAAGGCGGAATTCAGCGAGGACGACGATTTACTCATCGGCCCGCCGAACCATTCGCGCTGGAGTTATGCGAGCGCAAAACTCACGGACGAATTTCTCGCGCTGGCCTGCGCGCGCGAACGCAAATTGCCCGTCATCATCGCGCGGCTGTTCAACACCGTCGGCCCGCGCCAGACCGGACGTTACGGAATGGTGCTGCCGCGATTTATTTCCGCTGCAAAAAAGAATGAGCCGCTGAAAGTTTTCGGCGATGGCAAACAATCGCGCTGTTTTTGCCTCGTGAACGACGTGGTGGAAGCGCTCGTGCGTTTGCAGGATTGCCGGAAGACGCGCGGGGAAATTTTCAACATCGGCGGCACGGAGGAAGTTTCCATGCTCGAACTCGCGCGGCTCGTGGTGAAAACGCTCGGCTCGAAATCAAAGATTGAATTGATTCCCTACGACAAGGCGTATCCGCCTTCGCCCAAAAGCTACGGCGTGACAGGCGCGCCGGGCTTTGACGACATGCGCCGTCGCAAACCGCTCGTGGAAAAACTGGAACGCTTCGTGAAATTCAAACCGCAAACGCCCCTGCACGAAATCATCCGGCTGACGGCAAAATAAATCAGCACTCGCCTTAAATTTTGGGAGGGATTGCGTCACGTTTTTTGCGCAATTGTTCAACGAGAAGAACAATTCCAAAAACCAATCCTAAGCTGGCATTCAGCCACATTGGCAAAAATAAAAACACTAAACCATTCAATGCATCCTTTTGAATAGCAGAAATGTCATTGTAAACAAATCCTCCAAAAGCAAATGCGATCACTGCGGCTGCCAAAAGAATATAACGTCCAATAAGGGATTTGATAATTATAGAAAAAATCCATAAAGCCACGATAGGTGAAAGCGCCGCGCCGCACAAAAGCGCGAGAAAAATGTCTCCTCCGATGTCCCATGGAGAAGATCCCCAGAACAAATATCCGAGGGGAAATAAAATAGACGCAGCCGCTATCGCGGATAAAATCCATTGCAGGATGCGTTGAGTTTTCATTACGAATGTTTCTTTAATTTTCGGGTTTAATCCCTTCGCGCTTGAGCAAACTGCGTTTCCAATCCAATCCGCCGGAGAAACCGCCGAGTTTTTTGTTCGCGGCCAGCACGCGATGGCACGGAACCAAAACCGGAACCGGATTCGTGCCGCACGCGCCGCCCACGGCGCGGACGGCCTTGGGCTTGCCAATCGCAATTGAAATTTCGCCGTAGCTTTTCGTCTTGCCGGCGGAAATCTTCAGCATTTGCCGCCACACGGATTTTTGAAAATCCGTTTTGCCCGTCCAGTCGAGCGGCGGTAATTTTGATTTTTTCCCGACGAGAATTTTTTTTAACGCGGTTTCAGTCGCGCGATGCCAATTTTTGATTTTGGAGGGAATTCCATTTGATCTGGTAGGGCGGCGCTGCTGCGCCGCCTGGCCGAGCGGCAGCTCGGCCCTACCATTTTTTGGGAAATCGAGTTCAGCCAGACCTTTTTCAGAATAGCGCGCGATAAATTGTCCGTCGCGTGTGGAGATCGGAAGTTCAACAAGATTATTTTTCATAGGATTCAATATTTTAACTCAATGATGATATTTCACAACCAGCGAAATAATGCCCAAGAGGACAACCATCAGGAAAATGATGAGCGCGAACAGGCGGTTGCGCGCGACGCGTTTTTCGTAGCGCAACGGGCGCAATCCCTGCACGCCGCCAGCGGCGAGATAATTCACGAGGCGCGGATTGCTCGTGGTCGGGCTGCGAAAATGATTGCGGATGCGTTTCCACAGCGCGGGCAGATCGTATTTGCGCACGCCGAGTTCGTTGTAATGCTCCGGCGATCCGGGTTCGGCGGTCGGCGCAGATTTTTTTATTTCTTCAAAAACGGGTTCGGTTGGTTTGGGTTTTGGCGCTGGTGCGGGTTCGGGTTTTCGTGAAACGGTTGCGCCGTGGGGAATCGCCGTTGATTTGAATTTTGGCGCGGGCGGACGCTGCAATTGCGAATCAATCTTTTTTATTTCGGCTTCGAGCGAGGAGATTTGTTCGTTCAGGGCGCGCGCGCGTTCGGAAATCGGGTCAACCTGTTTCGCCTTTTTCTTCGCGGCCATACGACAACAACTTTCAATGCTGCCGGAGCAAAATGGCGATGAACACGCCGAGCGCGCCGAGTGCAATCAACAACAGCGGCCACGTCATCGCCAAACCGAATTTGCAAAGTTCGCCGAAGCTCATGTTGGCAAACGGCGAAACGACCGGCGCGGGCGCGGTTTCCGTTTCGGATTTTTGCTGCGCGGCTTCACCGGCGAGCGCGGACAATTTGAGACGCGCGGAATTCCATTCCATGCGCGCGTTTTCGACGATGGTCAGCGCGCGCGTCAATTCCATCTGAAAATTTTCTTTCGTCCACGTTTCATCGCGAACATTTTGAATTTTTTCCATCGCATCGCGGAAGTCAGCAATGGTTTTGATCATTTGCTCGGAATCGCGGCGCGCGTTGAATTCCGCTTCTTCGAGCAAGCCGAGTCCGCGCGTGAGATTTTGCACCATTTCCTGCCGGCCGTTTTGAAATTCAAGCTGGCGACGGCGCAATTCTTCGAGCGAGGCGCGTTCGCGTTCCAAATCTTCCTGCGCGCGTTTCAGCTCGGCGAGTTTTTGTTGCGCCTCGACGACTTTGCGGTCCACTTCCTCGCGCGTGGGCGCGCGGAGCGGGTCGGCGGCGGACGTGCTCGCGCCAAACGGCGACGGCGTCTTATGCGCTTCAAAATCGGTGTCAATAAATTCGGTCGCGTCGTATTCAGCAGCCATGTGACGACTCTAACGCCGTTGCAAAAATGTGTAAAGTGGTTTGCGCTTGTAAAATGGCGGGCAAAAAAACAAATCATTCCCTCGCCCCGCGATTAAGCGGGGAGAGGGTCAGGGTGAGGGGATTTTAGTTTTGAAAGAAATCAGCGCCACCTCACCCCGGCCCTCTCCCCCATTTCATGGCGGAGAGGGAGAAACGTTCGGGAATATTCCGCAACTTGTTTGTCGCAGACATAATTCCGCTTGTAATTCATCAGCTTCGCGCGAACATTTTTGCATGATTGAACTCATTCAATTTCCGTGGAGTCCGTTTTGCATCGTGCAGCGGCGCATTTTGGAATTTTCCGGCGCGCCGTTCAAAATCACGAACATCCCGAATCAAGACCGTTCGCTCGTCTGGAAACTCACGCGGCAACGTTATTACGGCGTGCCGATTTTGCGCGACGGAAAGGAAGTGATTTTTGAAGTGGATGAAAATTCGCAGGTCATCGCGAAATATCTCGACGACAAATTTAAGCTCGGCCTGTTTCCCGAACGCTGGTGCGACGTGCAATCCATTCTCTGGCGCGACATCGAAAATGAAATCGAAGGCGCAACGTTCCGGCTCAACGACATTTATTGGAAAGAATTTGTTCCCGCGCGCGATCAATTGCAATTTTTACGGTTCAAGGAACGGAAATTCGGGCGCGGCTGCATTGACCAATGGCGCAAAGAGCAAAAAACCTTGTTAAAAAAATTGGAAGCGGAATTGATGCCGTTTGAAATGATGCTGACGCACTTGCCATTCATTCTCGAACGGCATCCGCGCTTTGTGGATTTTGATCTGTTCGGGATGCTGGAAAATTTTCTTTACTCCGGCCATTACGAACTGCCCAAGCCACACAAACAAATCCAGAAATGGCACGCGCGGATGAAGACGATCAAGCATGGGAAGGTTTGAAGTGAATTTTAGCGCCGGAGGCGCGGTAAGATAATAGCCCACGGTTTCAACCGTGGGTTTGAATCGAACGAGGCCGAAAAGTCCCGTCAGGGACGGCGGAAAATTTCGACATTGCGCGATTCTGTCGCCCCTGACGGGGCTTGATTTGTTTTGACGCTTTTACCCGCAGTTGAAACTGCGGGCTATTTTCGGTCGTCGCTGTGCGACTGAAAATTACGGCGACAATTTTTCGCGGTGCGGCTGATGGTCGCGATTCCAGCGAATGAGTTTAATTAGGCGCATTGGTAAGCACCAAAGTAATCGGTTTGCCACCGAGTGAAGCAATCGTCAATGGTTCAAAAAATTTGTAGGTTCCATTTACGGCAACGATTGAAAAGAAATTTTCAAGTTTGGTGACTGGTCGCACTGGATAGGTTGACGTGCAAGTCGCGCCGCCATTGTGAATGGCATCACTGACTTTGGTGACGACCTGAATTTTCGTCCAATTTGTATCGCAATCTACTTTTGCCGCGCTCAATAGGATTTGCCCTTCCGTTGTTGTTCCATTGATTTCGGGCGAAAGCAGCGCAGACCCGGACGAGTCGCCATTTTTTCCTTTGTAGCTGAATTGAAGGTCAGCGGCACGCGGCGATTCAATTTTCAAAACTGCAATCTGCGTCTCGCCGTCGTCAATCAACTTGTCAATCGTGAGGTGAAAACTGTCCTTATCTTGTAGATTTGTTTTGCTGCAACCAACAAGCAGCAGGCAAAAGATTGATGCAAGAAAAAGTTGGCCATTCATTTGAATCAATTTCATGTGATTGTTGTAGTTGATTTCGCCTTTTCTTTCACCGGCCAACATTTAATCTTCGCACATGGCACATTTGCAAAAGGCGATTGACGAAGCCGTCGCGACGTTTCGCGGATTGACGAATCTGGAAGAGCCGCTCGCGCGCGCGGCCAAAATGGTTTTGACCTGCCTGACTTCCGGCAAAAAATTGCTTGTCTGCGGCAACGGCGGCAGCGCGTCGGACGCCACGCATTTCGCCACGGAATTTCTCTGCCGCTTTTCGGAAGATCGCCGTCCGTATCCGGCCATCTCGCTCACGGCCAACGGCGAATTCATGACCGCCGTCTGCAACGATTATCATGCCGACGAAATTTTTGCGCGGCAAGTCCAGGGACTCGGCGCGCAAGGCGACGTGCTCATCGCGTTCACGACGAGCGGCAACTCAAAAAACATTTTGCGCGCGCTGGAAGAAGCCAAACGCAAAGGCATCGAAAGCATTTGTTTCCTCGGTCGCGATGGTGGCTTCACAAAAGGAATCGCGACGATTGATTTGATTGTGCAAGGCAACAATACGGCGCGAATTCAGGAAGCGCAGAAATTGCTCATGCACGTCTTGTGCGAAATCGTGGACGCGCAATTGCCGAAAAAATAATCACGCCAGCCCCAGATTTTTCAAAACCTGCACGGTCGAATGCGCTTTGTTGAGCGTGTAAAAATGCAGTCCCGGCACGCCGGCGCGCAGCAAATCCTCGCATTGCCGCGTGGCGTATTCGATGCCGAATTTCGCAGCGGCTTCGTCATCATTCGCCAGTTCATCCAATTTGGCGCGCAACGCCAGCGGAATTTTTGCGCCGCAAAGCTGCGTGAACTTCGTGATTTGCGCCGCGCTCAAGATGGAAACGATTCCCGGCACGAGCGGAACTTTCACGCCGAGATGGCCGGCGACATAATCGCGGAATTCGAGAAAATCCGCGTTGTCGAAAAATAATTGCGTCAGGATAAAATCCGCGCCCGCGTCCACTTTTTCCTTCAAATGCTGCCAATCATCGTGCTTGCCAACCCTGTTGGCGATGTGGCCTTCGGGAAATCCGGCGACGCCGGTGGAAAATCCATTTTGTTCGCGGATGAATTTCACGAGCTGCGCCGCAAATTCAAATCCGCCGGGTGTTTTATGAAATTCGCCGCCGCCTGGCGGGTCGCCGCGCAACGCGAGAATATTTTTGCAATTGAGCGCGCGGATTTTTTCCAGCACGTTGCCAACTTCATCGCGCGTATGGTTGACACACGTTAAATGCGCCAGCGCGACGATGTGTTGCCGCTGGATGGAATCAACGATTTTGAGCGTTTTATCGCGCGTGCTGCCGCCGGCGCCATAAGTGACGGAACAAAAATCGGGTTTGGCCTGCGCGAGCGCGGGAATTTGTTTTTCGAGCAACGCGCGGTCGCCTTCATCCGTTTTCGGCGGAAAAAATTCAAACGAAATGACCGGCTTTTTGGCGGCCTTTTTTTTGGCGTAAATGTCGCGAATGAATTGCACGCAGTCGCATTATGGCGGAAATGCGATTGAATCCAAGTTTGTTGTGCGTGAACAAACTTGCTCCGCTTGTATCGCGCCGAATACTCTGTGGCGATGCGGTTGCTTGACCGATATTTATTCCGCGAATTGCTCGCGCCATTGGCATATTGCCTCGGCGGATTTCTCATTTTTTGGATTTCGTTCAGCCTTTTTAATGATCTGGACAAATTACAGACCGCAAAACTGCATCTGCTCGACGTGCTTGAATATTCGATTGCGATGACGCCGGAATTTTTGGTGACGGCGTTGCCGGTCGCGCTGTTGCTCGCGCTGCTTTACACGCTCACGCACCACGCACGGCATAATGAAATCACGGCGATGCGCGCGGCGGGCGTAAGTTTGTGGCGGATTTGCGCGCCATATTTTGTCGTCGGATTTTTTGCCAGCATGGTGCTGTTCGCGCTGAATGAATTTTGCGTGCCGCGCAGCGCGGATTGGGCGGATAAAATTCTGAACCGTTACCTTCCAAAAGCAGAAATGGCTTCGGCACAAAAAAAAATGGCGTTTCAAAACGATCGCGCGCATCGAACGTGGTTTTTCTCGAAATTTAATTTCAACGCCGCCCAATTGGACGATGTGCAGGTGAATTGGTCGTTGCCGGACGGTTCGAGCCGGCAGTTGAATGCCGAGCACGCGGTTCACACAAACCGGATTTGGACATTTTTCAACGTTGCCGAATATGTGCAGGCGCGTCCGAGCGAGCCGTTTGTGCCGTCGTTGCAAACCAATGTGCTGGCGACGCCGGAATTCGCGGAAACGCCGCGCGAAATGAAAATTGAATTGAAAATCAATGATTCTGAACAATTCGGGCATAAAAACATATTATCGCTGGCGAATCTTTTGGAATACTTGTGGCTGCGGCCAGGCGTCCAATCGGGATGGGTGCAGACGCAATTGCATCAGCACTTTGCCGAGCCGCTGACGTGCCTCATCGTGGTGCTCATCGCGATCCCGTTTGGCGCGGTGTCGGGTCGCCGCAATTTATTTTTTGGCGTGGCGGGCAGCATTTTCATTTGCTTCACTTTTTTTGTGATTCAAAAAATCAGTTTTGCGCTCGGCACAGGCGGCCATTTGCCCGGCTGGCTGGCGGCATGGCTGCCGAATTTTATTTTTGGCGCGGCGGGAATTTTTCTCACGGCGCGCGTGCGATGAACGACGAATTTGGAAAATTAAAATCGCGTCACGAGCGGTGGCGATTGCTCTATCAGGTGAGCAACGTCATCCACTCGACACTTGACCCGCAGGAAGCGCTGCAATTGATCGTGCGCGAAGCCGTTCGCCTGATGAATGCTTCGAGCGGCTCGGTCGTTTTGATCAATCCCACGACGAATTTTCTGGAAATCCATGCGTCGCAAAATTTGCCGGCGGCGGCGGCGAAATTAAAATTGCGGGTCGGCGAAGGCATCACCGGCTGGGTTGCCCGTCACGGCAAACCAGCAAATGTTGGAAATGTCACTCACGATGCGCGTTACATCGTCGCCCGGCGCGGCGTGAAATCGGAATTGGCCGTGCCGCTGGAAGTGAACGGCGAAGTGCGCGGCGTGTTGAACGTGGATTCGGATCGCGTGGATGCTTTTAGCGCTGACGACCAGGAATTGCTTCAAGAATTGGCGGTTCAAGCGGCGAAAGTGATTCAAAACACATGGCTTTACGAGCAATTGCGATTGAAGGCAAGATTGTTTGAGTCGCTGGTCGCCGTGAGCCGCACGATTAATTCCACGTTGAATCTGGACGAAGCATTGCGCGCCATCACGCGGGAAGCGTGTGAATTGATGCGCGCGCGAATGTGCTCGCTGATGATGCTCGACGAAAGCCGCGAGTGGCTGGATTTGCGCGCGAGCCACGGCGCAGAGGATGCCTATTTGAAAAAGCCGCGCCTGAGCGTGGAAGAAAGTTTTCTTGGAGCGGTTGTCCGCAGAAAAAAATCTCAACAATTGGAAAACGTCCAAATTTCTTCGCGTTATCAAAACGTTGATGTCGCGCGGCGTGAAGGTTTGATTTCATTGTTAAGCGTGCCGCTGTTGTTCGCGGGCGAAGCGATCGGCACTTTGAATGTTTATACGGATCGCCCTTATCATTTTTCCAACGAAGAGATTCGTATTTTGAGCGCGTTGGCGGAATTGTCGGCAATCGCGATTGAAAAAGCGCGGCTTTACGAACGCATCGTGGACGTGGAGGAACAATTGCGGCAGAACGAAAAATTGTCCGCGCTCGGATTGCTTGCCGCCGAAGTCGCGCATGAAATTCGCAATCCGCTCACGGTGATGAAATTGCTGTATCATTCCCTGAATCTGAAATTTCCCGACAACGATCCGCGTGCGAAAGATGCCCGGCTTATTGACGCAAAAATCGAACACTTGAACAAAATCGTGGAGCAGATTTTGGATTTCGCGCGGACAACGGAACCAAAACTTGCGCCGGTAAATTTGAACGAGTTGATTGATGAACTTGGATTGCTCGTCCGTCACAAGTTGGCGAATCAAAATGTAAAATTAATTTCCAAATTGCAGCCGGATTTGCCTGTGGTCTTGGGCGATGCGCCGCAATTGGAACAGGCATTTTTGAATTTGATTCTTAACGCCGCCGAAGCGATGCCCGACGGCGGAACGCTGACAATTCAATCCCGCGCCGTCCATTCGCCACGCACTGCGGAAAAAACGACGCATATTTCCGTTGAATTCAAAGACACTGGCGATGGCATGAGCAAGGAATTGCAGCGGCAGGCTTTTACCGCAATGCTGGCCACGACAAAATCCAAAGGCACCGGTCTGGGTCTGGCCATTGTCGGCCGCATCATCGAAACACATCGGGGCAAAATTACCATCAAATCTAAAATTGGGCGCGGCACGACGATTTGCGTTTTGCTGCCGTTGAAATAATTTTGTTTCTCCCGGAATCATCTTCGCCGTTTCACTGAATTTAATTCGTTCCGTTTTGCATTGTCGCAGCGAAAACTATTGTGCTATTTTCTCGTTTTGTTTCTCCGCCGTTTGGCGAAGTTTCATTTCATTTTATGAATTTATCAAAACAGGAATGGTGGGAACGGTTCCAAAAATATTACACCGAATTTCCCGAAGTCGGCCTTGCGGTGGATTTGAGCCGGATGAATGTGTCGGATGAATTTTTTGCGAGCATGGAACCGCGCGCGCAAAAGGCGTTTGAAGAAATGGATGCGCTCGAAAAAGGCGCGATTGCAAATCCCGATGAAAACCGCATGGTCGGTCATTATTGGCTGCGCAATCCCTCGCTTGCGCCAACGGCGGAAATCCGCGCTGAAATTGAGAAAACCATTGTCAACATTAAGAAATTTGCGGGACAAATTCATTCCGGCGAAATTCGAGGTGCGGGCGGAACATTCAAAAATTTCCTACTCATCGGTATCGGAGGTTCGGCGCTCGGTCCTCAATTTGTGGCTCACGCGCTTGGCGATCCGCGCACCGACAAACTAAAGCCTTACTTCTTCGACAATACCGATCCTGATGGCATGGACCGTGTTTTAGCAACCATTGGAAATGATTTGAATCGCACGTTGTGCATCATCATTTCCAAATCGGGCGGAACGAAAGAAACGCGCAATGGAATGCTGTTCGCAAAAGCTGCTTATGAAAAAGCATCGCTTGATTTCGCTCAACACGTCATTGCCGTGACGATGGAAGGAAGTGAATTGGATAAATACGCAACTCGAAATAAATGGCTGGCGCATTTTCCTATGTGGGATTGGATTGGTGGACGCACCAGCGAATTGTCAGCAGTAGGGTTGCTGCCTGCGGCTTTGCAAGGATTTAACATTGACGGTTTGTTAAGTGGTGCTGCTGAAATAGACCGATTGACAAAATGTAAAAACGTTAAAGCTAATCCTGCAATGCTTCTTTCATTGGCATGGTTCGAGTCAGGTAACGATAATGGAACCAAAAACATGGTTATTTTACCATACAAAGACCGGCTTGAGTTGTTTTCCAAGTATCTTCAGCAATTGGTGATGGAATCATTGGGAAAAGAATTGGATAGAGATGGTAAAGTGGTCAATCAGGGAATTACGGTTCTTGGAAATAAAGGAGCGACAGATCAACATTCGTATATTCAACAATTGCGAGAAGGCCTTAATGATTTTTTTGCAACATTCATTGAAGTCCTGAATGACGGCCATGGTTCAGCTTTGATGGTTGAAGAGAAAGTGACTGCGGGAGATTTTCTCCATGGTTTCTATTTGGGAACGCGGCAAGCATTGGCGGACAAAAATCGTGAGTCATTGACAGTTACCGTAAAGGACGTTTCTCCGCACACTGTGGGAATGTTGATAGCACTATTTGAACGAGCAGTAGGCTTTTACGCCTCCTTGATCAACATCAATGCTTATCATCAGCCTGGAGTTGAAGCCGGCAAAAAAGCCGCTGGCCAAGTCATTGAAACTCAATTACAAATTCTGACTTGCCTTGCTAAAAAACAACAATCTTGCACTTTGGACGAAATATCAGCGGCAATTAATAATATAGATAAAGAAATTATATTAAAAGTGTTACAATATTTATTTGAGAACAAAAGAATTTCTAAAATCAACGATAAATATGCCTTGAAGTGATGTTTATTTATCCAAAAAAATACGATGTGATTGTGGTGGGTGCCGGTCACGCTGGTGTTGAAGCGGCCTTGGCTGCTGCGCGAATGGGTTGCCAAACTTTGTTGCTTACCATCAACGCAGACACTATAGGCCAAATGTCCTGCAATCCGGCAATTGGTGGATTGGCAAAAGGACACTTGGCGCGAGAAATTGACGCACTTGGTGGCGAAATGGGCAAAGTCACGGACATGACTGGAATTCAGTTTCGAATGCTGAACACCAAAAAAGGTCCGGCAGTTTGGGCGCCGCGAGCACAGTGCGATAAAAAGGCATATCAATTCCGGCTTAAGTGGATTTGCGAATCAGAGCCAAACTTGGATGTAAAACAGGGACAATCGGCGAACATTTTGCATAAGGATGGAATTGCTTTTGGCGTCGAAACAACCCTCGAAGTTCAATACCTCGGCAAGACAATTGTAATCACGACTGGAACTTTTCTTCGCGGCCTGATGCACATTGGAACAAATCAGCAATCTGGCGGACGAGCAGGAGATGCCGCCGCAATGAACCTTTCAGCATCACTCAAAAAACTCGGCCTTGAACTTGGCCGATTGAAGACCGGAACACCGCCTCGTCTTTTGCGCCGATCCATTGACTTTTCAAAAACTGAAATCCAGCCGGGTGATGAGCCAGTTCCCTATTTTACGTTTTGGAAAGATGATTTGTTCCATGTGGAACATTCCGGGGACAAACCGCTAATCAGAAATATAAATAACAAATATCCACCTCATTCGATTCTTTCGCGAATTAACGGCCAATTGCCTTGTTTTATCACATTTACCACTTCAGAAACAGCTAAAATCATTCACGCAAACATTCATAAATCACCAATGTATTCTGGTGTAATTGAAGGAATTGGGCCGCGTTATTGTCCATCAATTGAAGATAAAATCGTCAAATTTCCAGAAAAAGAACGGCATCAAATTTTTCTCGAACCGGAAGGCATCGAAACTGATGAATTTTATGTCAACGGATTTTCAACGTGCTTGCCATTTGAAGTTCAAGTGGATTTGGTTCGCACTATCATTGGATGTGAGAACGCGGAAATTTTGCGTCCGGCTTATGCAGTTGAATACGATTTTGCTTACCCGACGCAATTACACCCCTCACTTGAAACCAAAATTTGCCAAAATCTTTTTCTGGCAGGCCAAATTAATGGCACTTCGGGTTACGAAGAAGCTGGCGCGCAAGGTCTGATAGCCGGAATCAATGCAGCCCGGCGAGTAAAAGAATTAGAGCCTATCGTGCTCCGGCGGGATCAGGCATACATCGGCGTTTTAATTGACGACTTGATTACCAAGGGCACGTCCGAACCCTATCGAATGTTCACTTCGCGCGCCGAATACAGATTGCTCTTGCGACAGGACAACGCTGATTTGCGCCTTTCAAAAATTGGTCATGAAATCGGATTGTTACCGGAACGCAATTTCCAAAAATTCAAAGCCAAAGAAAGCGCGATTAAAATTGAATTAAATCGCTTGTTATTAACGAATTATGAATCAGATTCTCTGGCAAAAATTCTTTCGCGTCCAGAAACAACTTATAAAAACCTGCCCAAGCGCGATGAAGCATTGCCTGACGAAGTCGTTCAACAGGTGGAAATCGCGGTCAAATATGCTGGCTACATTGAACGGCAGGAAATTGAAGTTCAAAAGTTCAAAAATCTGGAAGACAAAAATATTCCGAACGAATTTGATTTCACAACTGTTCCAAGTTTGCGGCTTGAGGCGCGGCAAAAACTTTCCAAAATCCGGCCAGCCACAATTGGTCAGGCGGCGAGAATTTCTGGCGTGTCGCCCGCCGACATCAGCATTTTGATGGTTTGCCTGAAGCGTTTTGGAAATGGCAAAAATGGTTCTGCAACGATTGAAGAAAATTGCTGTAACGCGGAATTGGAAGAATGAATGGCTGTCCGACATGGATTCGAACCATGAATAACGCCTCCAAAGGGCGCTGTGTTACCATTACACCATCGGACAAACCGCGATTATCTTAAGTTTTTAACATCCTTTACGCAAAGAGAAAATAAATTCTCACGAAAGAACGTTTGCCCGCAACATTTCTTGCAGCCGCAATTTCATTCTGATGGACAACGTCCTAATTGCGCCGACAATTTTGTTTTGCGTTTACTGGCGTTGACCAAAACTTCCCTCTTGTCATCGCGCGTTTTCCTGATAGATTTTCAGTCCTTTTTATGAAGACGGACATTCATCCGAAATATGTGGACGCGGAAATCCGTTGCGCCTGTGGCAACGTGATCAAGACGCGCTCCACCAAGCAGACCATCATCGTCGGCATTTGCAACGTGTGCCATCCCTTCTACACCGGCACGCAAAAATTCGTGGACACCGCCGGCCGCGTGGACAAATTCCAGCAACGTGCCGCCAAGACCGCCGCCGCACAAGCCGAACACGCCACGAAGAAAAAGAAAAAAGTTTAGCTGCACGATTTCATTCCGCCCGCCCGCGCATTTGCGTGAGCGGGCGGATTTCTTTTTGCACAAATGGATTTGCGCCCATATATTGAAAAATTCCGCCGCCGCTTTGTCGAAATTGAATCCGCGCTGAATGATCCAAAGGCCTTCGACAATCCGCAGCGCGCGCAGGAATTGGCCAAGGAATATTCGCGACTAAAAGAATTGGTCGCGACAGGCGACAATTTTTTCAAAACGCAGGAACAATTGGCGGAAAACCGGGCGCTGCTCAAAAGCGAACCGGCGGAATCCGAACTCGCGCAACTCGCGCGCGAGGAAGTGGCGCGGCTTGAATTTGCAGAAAAAAAGTTCGCGCAACAAATCCAGTTCGGCCTCGTGCCGCCGAATCCAACCGATTCACGCAATACGATCATTGAAATCCGCGCGGGTGCGGGAGGCTCGGAATCCGCGTTGTTCGCCGCTGATTTGTATCGGATGTATTGCCGTTACGCCGAAGCGCGCCGATGGAAAGTCGAGCCGCTCGATTCCAGTCCGTCCGACCTCGGCGGTTTCAAGGAAATCATTTTTCAGATCAACGGCACGGATGTTTTCAAGCGGCTGAAATACGAGAGCGGCGTTCATCGCGTCCAGCGCGTGCCCGCGACCGAGGCGCAGGGGCGCATTCACACGAGCACCGCGACCGTTGCCGTTTTGCCCGAGGCCGAGGAAGTGGACGTCGAGATCAAGCCCGATGAAATCGAAGTCACCGTCTGTCGCGCGTCTGGCAAAGGCGGCCAGGGCGTGAACACCACCGATTCCGCCGTGCAAATCCAGCACAAGCCGAGCGGCCTCACCGTCCGCATCGCTGACGAGCGCTCCCAAATAAAAAATCGCGCCAAGGCCATGACCGTCCTGCGCTCGCGTTTGCTCGAAAGAAAAATCGCCGAGGAAAACGCGAAATACGCCGCGCATCGCAAAGACCAGATCGGCACCGGCGACCGCAGCGAAAAAATCCGCACCTACAATTTTCCGCAGAACCGCGTCACCGACCATCGCATCGAGTTGACGCTTTACAATCTGGCAAATGTCATCGAAGGCGAAATTGATCCGCTCATCGAGCCGCTCATGACGCACGATTTGGAACAGAAATTGACAGAATTAAAAATTTAATTTCGCGCGAAGGCCGCGAAGTTTGCGAAGAAGATTTTTTACTTCGTCTCCTTCGCGTTCTTCGCGTGACAAAATGAAAAATGAAAGAAATTAAAGGTCTAATCTTCGACTGCGACGGCACTTTGGCCGACACGATGCCGTTGCACTGGCGCGCGTGGCAGATGATTACGCAGCGGCACAACCTGCATTTTCCACAGGACCGTTTTTATGCGACCGGCGGCGTGCCATCGCGGGACATTTTGAAAATGCTGGCACAGGAGCAAGGTCGCTCTCTCGACCATATCGCCGTCGCGCATGAAAAAGAGGAGACTTACCTGAAAACACTTGAGCAAGTGAAACCGATCCATGCCGTCGTGGAGATTGCGAAAGAAAATTTCGGAAAAATTCCGATGGCCGTCGCTTCCGGCGGCACGCAAAAAATCATTTGCATGGTGCTGGAACATTTGAAAATCCGAGATTTGTTCGACGCCGTCGTGACGAGTGAAATGGTAACGAATCAAAAGCCCGCGCCGGACATTTTTCTCGAAGCGGCGCGGCTCATCGGCGTTGAACCGAAAAGTTGCCGCGCTTACGAAGACACAGAACTTGGCTTGCAGGCAATTCGTTCGGCGGGAATGGAAGCGGTGGACGTGCGGGAAATGCTGGCGAAATAATTTTTTACGCTTTGCAGTTTATCTAGGTGTTAGGCCGCCAATCCGCCGAAATACTCACAAGTCTTCTTATCCCTAAACAGCATAAACGCCCATGAAATCGGCACACCAATAATAGCGCACCAAATCAGCACACCGCCTGCCGTGTCAAACCAGCCCTGATCTGGCAATGCAGCGAAAAATAATCCTCCAAAGGCAACGCTTGGAATCAGGACTCCGAGTATCGCCATAATCCACCGCGAGAAACGGATGGGAAGGCACGCAGCAATCAATCCAACCAAACTGAAAAAAGGAAACCCAGCTATCACCAAAATGCCAGAAACCGGGCTGCCATGATGGAGAAGTCGCAGAAACGAACCGAAATAAATGAGACTCAAAGTAAATAAACAGCGGTATAGCTGAACTGCCACTGGCGCTTTGATGACAGACAAAATGCTCATACGCTTGGCGGCCAGCGGTTTTGCAGTCGATTCATGTCTGGACTGTATTTTGGATGCAAGTTTCTGCCAAGCACGATTTTGAATGGAATTTTCCCGTTTTTCACTGCCGACAAATGCAATTAAATTTCCGGCCTCGGCGGTTCCGGTTTTTTCCAGACGTAACGGAACAGCAGCACGCGCAGCGCGGCGGCAAGGGGAATTGCCAGAATTCCTCCAAGCAATCCGCCGAGCAGCGTCATGCCAATCATCAGCGCGATGATGACGACGACCGGATGCAGGTTCACGCGGTTGCCCATGATGCGCGGCGAATAGAAAAAGCTTTCCAGCGATTGCACGACGGCGAACACAACGACGACCATGAGCGGGTGAAATAAATCGCCGAATTGTATCGCCGTGAGAATGAGCGCGATGATGCCATTAATGATGGCTCCCAAATACGGAATGATGGTTAAAATCACTGCGCACACGCCGAGCAAAAAGGCGTAGTCGAGTCCGAGGATGAGATAGCCGACGGTGTAAAGCGCGCCGTTGATGAGCGCGACGAGCACTTGTCCGCGAAAAAATGCGACCATGTATTGGTTGACCGATGAAAGGATGAAGACAAGTTCGTCTTTCGTGTGCGAATCGCGGATGGGCAGATAGTTTGTCCACTGCGTTTTGATTTCACGTTTTTCACGCAAAAAATAGAATGCGTAGATTGGAATCAAAATCAACGCGACGACAGCGTCCACGAGCGAGGTCGCCTTGCCGAGCAGATTGAAAAGCCAATTGCCGACTTTGGGCATGACTTGTGTAATCCAATCTTTCGCGGACGAAAGCAATTGCTTGTGGATTTGCTGATTGTTCTGGCCGGAGGCAGCGGCGTTGGTTTGGAAATTATTTTCTGAATTTGTTGGCGACGCGGAATTTTTTTGCGAATGAACTTTAGATTTTGGCGGAGTAAATGAATTTTCAGTTTTCGGCGCGGCATTGGTTTCAACGGGCACGGTATTTGTATTTTGCTGCTGCGCCGCGTTGTCCGCCTTGTTCGCCCAATTTTCAATTTTTTGTTGCGCGTGCGCCGTGTAACCTGGAATTTTTGAGACGAGTTTATTCGTTTCATCTACCAATTGCGGAATGATGCTGGCGAGAATTCCGCCAAAAATGCAGAACACGCTGATGAAAACGATAACGATGGCCCATGTGCGTGGAATTTTATGCTGCTGAAGCCAATTGACCGCCGGGTCGAGTAAATACGCGAGCACTGCGGCGATCGCCAGCGGCCAGAGAACGGGGCTTAACAAATCAAGAATTTTTCCAATGCCCCAAATCAAACCGACCGCGACGCAAATGATTGCGGCAATCGCCAGCGCCGTCAGCGCAAACCAGATGATTCGCGATTGATTTGCGCTCGGCGGTTTATGATTTGTGTGCGTGTGCTCCACAATTCCTTGTTGACCAAATCATACGCTGTTTTTGCAAATCGGCGAGTTTCTTTCGGCTAAAATTCCGTCAGCTTTTCCAATTCCTTTACCCGGCGTTCGATGTCGGTGCGTTTGATTTTCGTCGTGCGGTTCAGTCCAAACCCTTCGCAGCAAAACGACGCGGTGACACTGCCGTAAATCATTGCGCGACGAATATTATTTTCAGTTGAGCCGCGCGCCGTCGCCAAAAACCCCATCATGCCGCCGACGAACGAATCGCCCGCACCGGTCGGGTCGCAAACGGTGTGCAGCGGATACGCCGGACAAATGAAATAACCGCGCGGGCCGGACAAGATCGAGCCATGCGAACCTTTTTTGATGATGACGTATTTTGGCCCGAGCTTGTGAATTTTTTTCAGCGCGGCAAACACGTTGTCTTCCTTCGTCAACTGATGCGCCTCGCTGTCGTTGAGAACAAAGCCGTCGAGACGCGGAAGCAACTTCAACAATCCGTCGAGCGCGATGTTCAACCACAAGTCCATCGTGTCGGCGACGACGAATTTCGGGCGCGACATTTGATCAAGAACGTGGTGCTGAAGCGCGGGCGCAATGTTCGCGAGCAGGACGAATTGCGACGATTTGTGCGCGTCCGGCAAATGCGGCGTGAAATTTTCAAACACGCCGAGTTCGGTCAGCAGCGTGCGGCGATTGTTCATGTTCACTTCATATTCGCCCGACCAATGGAACGTTTTTCCCGGCACGATTTGCAGGCCGCTCAAATCAATTTTGCGGCGGCGATATAATTCGATATATTTTTTTGGAAAATCTTCGCCGACGACGCCGATTAATTTGACCGGCGAAAAAAAACTGGCCGCGACCGCCGCGTGGCTGGCCGAGCCACCGAGCAATCGCGGATTTTCCGCTTTCGGCGTTTTGATGGAATCCAAGGCGGTTGAGCCGACAATGAGGACGCTCATGTTAAAAGTGCGGGTTTGTTCCAAATGGTGGTGTTGCTGCCTTCGGAATTTTTTTGGATCAATTCGATTTCGTAACCTTCGGGCGCGTCAATGAAGGCAAATTTCGTGCCGGTCGAACTCGTCGTCGGCCCGTCCGAAAATTTCATTTTATGTTTTTCAAGGTGCCAACTGAATTCCGTGAGATTGTCCACTTCAAACGCAAGATGCGTCAAATCCGGTTGCACTTGCACCGGGCCGCTGCCGGGAAAACAGGTGATTTCGATTTGCTCCTCGCTGCCGGGCACTTTGAGAAAAACAAGTTCGGAGCCGCGCGGCGATTTGTGCCGCCGGATTTCCTCAAGGCCGAGGATGTCGCGATAAAATTTCACGGTGCGTTCCAAATCGTTCACGCGGTAACGTGTATGCAGGAGTTTGTTCACTTTCACTTTTTTCATCGCGCGAAATTTTAATCGTTCTCATCCTCATCGTCATCCTCATTCTCAAAAATTTGACGATGAGGAAGAGAAAGAGGATGAGGATGATTGCAACTTTGGATTTGGGACTTTAGACTGACGGCATGGGAAAACGCCGTGAAGCGCGCGAACGCGCCGTGCAATTTTTGTTCCAGCACGATTTGAATCCGCCGGAGGATTTGGATCGCGCGCTGAATGAATTTTGGGACACGCAACGCGCCGCGGCCATCGCCGAGGAAAAAGGCGCGGCGCATTGGGGACAACCGATTGAATTACCGCCACCGACTACGGAGGAAGCTGAAACAAGGCTGTTCGCCGACCCGCTGATTCGTGGCGTGATTCAAAATCGTGACGCGATTGACGAAAAAATAAAATCTCACGCCAAAAACTGGGAATTTCATCGCATCGCCGCCGTTGACCGGAACATCATGCGACTGGCGCTTTATGAAATGCTTCATCGCGAAGACATTCCGCCCGTCGTCAGCATCAACGAAGCCGTGGACATCGCCAAAAAATTTTCCACGCAGGACAGCGGGAAATTTGTGAACGGAATTCTCGACAAAATCCGGCACGAACTTCCGCGACCGGCAAGAATCGTAAAATGAAATTTGCCGACCTCCATCTGCACACGAGTTTTTCCGACGGAACATTTTCACCGGAGGAACTCGTTTTGCACGCGCAGAAAGCCGGTTTGTCGTGCATCGCGCTGACCGACCACGATACGGTCGAAGGTTGCGCCCGCGCCGCAACTGCGGCGACTGCGGTGAAAATGGAATTTATTCCCGGCACGGAATTGACCGCCGAACACGACGACACGGAATTGCACGTGCTCGGATATTTTCTGGACACGCAAAACAAAAAATTGCTGGCGGAAATCGCGAAATTTCAGTCCGTCCGGCAAAATCGCATCCACGAAATGGTTGCGCGCATCAACGAGATGGGCGTGCCGTTGAAAGCGGAATCTGTTTTTGCGATGGCCAATTGCAAATCGCCGGGACGCCCGCACGTCGCGCGCGCGATGGTCAAGGCCGGATTGATTTCAAATCTGGACGAAGCATTTGACCGATTTTTGAAAAAAGGCCGTCCGGCCTGGGTTCCGAAATCCAAAATATCCGCGCTGGAAGCGATTGAATTGATCCATCAAGCAGGCGGCCTCGCGGTCATGGCGCATCCGGGCTTGAATCGCACCGACGAAATCATTCCCGCGCTCGTGGAAGCCGGGATGGATGGCATCGAATGCTTTCACACAAAACATTCAACCGTGACGTCCGAGCGTTATCTGGAAATTGCGGACAAATATAATCTCCTCGTGACCGGTGGTTCCGATTGCCACGGTTTCAGCAAAAATAAACCGCTCATCGGCACCGTCAAATTGCCTTATCAGCACGTTGAAAAGTTGAAGGCGAAAAGGATTTCCAACCACAAATGAACTCGAAACAACACAAATTTTTTAAGGCCAAAAGTTTTTTTCATCTGTGTTCATCTGTGTTCATCTGTGGCTAAATTTCATGGGTTTATTTTCCAAATTCAAAGCCGGCCTCGCCAAAACACACAGCAAGCTCGCTCACGAAATCAAACGCATCGTCACGCGCTCGCCGAAAATGGACGCGACGACGCTTGAAGAACTCGAAGCCGCTCTTATCGCCGCAGATTTGGGTTTGGCGATGACCGAGCAAATTATTTCTGCCGTCAAAAAGAATTACGAAACGCAAGGCGGCGCGGGTTTGGACGTTTTTGCAATCGCGCGGAGCGAAGTTGAAAAAAGTCTTTCAACAGACAAAAATGAGCTTCATAAAACCCCCGGCGAACTTTGCGTCGTTTCCATCGTCGGTGTGAACGGCACGGGCAAGACGACGACCAGCGCGAAGCTCGCGCATTTCGTTCAATTGCAAAATAAAACAACGTTGCTCGCCGCGTGCGACACGTTTCGCGCGGCTGCGATTGAGCAATTGAAACTTTGGGGGACGCGATTGAAAGTTGAAGTTGTTGCCAGTGCTTACGGCGCGGATCCGGCGGCGGTCGCGCACGATGCCGTCACCGCCGCGCAAGCGCGCAAGGCGGATTTTCTTTTCATTGACACGGCGGGACGATTGCACACAAAACACAATCTGATGCAGGAATTGCAGAAGTTGCATCGCGTCATCGGCAAACAATTGCCCGGCGCGCCGCACGAAGTCCTGCTCGTGCTCGACGCAACGACTGGCATGAACGCGTTGAATCAGGCGCGCGAATTCAACAAAGCCGTTCCGCTCACCGGCCTTGTCGTGACGAAGCTCGACGGCACGAGCAAAGGCGGCATGGTCGTGACGATCCAAAAGGAACTCGGCCTGCCAATTAAATTCATCGGCCTCGGCGAGCAGCCTGACGATTTGCAGCCGTTCGACGCGAAACAATTCGCGCAGGCGCTATTTGAAGAATGAAATTTAATTTGTATTTAATTTTTTTCGGAGCGTTGATGTTCACTGGCTGCACAACGGTTTCCTATCAATCCCATTCTCCGGCTGGCATTGCCAAATTAGCCGATTATCCAATCCCCATTTACACGCCGGAAACAAGAATTCCCCGGCCATGTGAAGTCATCGGCACGCTTTCCATCAATGCCGGAAAGTTCACGATGTTCGGAGGCTCGTCGGACAAAGAGGTCAAAAAGGTGATGCAACAGGCGCGAGAAAAAGGCGCGGACGCGGTGAAATTTATTTCCATTGATAAACCGGACTTTGCGAATCCGAATTATCGCATGACGGTGAATTTGCTTCGCTATTCCGACATTTGGGAAACCGTCGCCATTTCAAAGAGAGAATTTCAAGCCTATCTCGACGCAAACCGGCAAAATCTTGATCCGATTGAAGGTGTCTGGTTTTCGGGTGGGTCGATAAGTCCTCATTCCCTCGGCATCATGAGAAATAAATCCAAGGCGGGACGGGAATTCGTTGGAATTATTTTAGACGCAACAAATCCTGTCTGGCAGACCGGCACGAAGAAAATTGATATTCATCGCGGTCTCCAAACTGGCAGTTACATCCTCACTTATTACCTTGATGATTTTGCGTGGCGCGAAATACCAATCATTTTGGGACATAAAAAGCAATTTGCATTTACTGTTCAAAATGCGGACGGCGAAGATACGATTATCGCCTATACAAAAAAATAAAATGCCCGGGAACGAAAATCAAAAATTCCGCATCGGCTCGGTGAAATATCTCAACGCCGCGCCGCTCACGCGCGGCATGGATGGCAAGACCATTTTTGCCACGCCCGCCAAGCTCGCCGAAATGCTCCGGCGCGATGAATTGGACGCCGCGCTCGTCAGCATCACCGAAGTTTTGTTCAATGACCGCTACGATATTTTGGACGGCATCGCCATCGCATCGTTCGGCGAAGTTTATAGCGTCATTCTCGCCCACAAAAAACCGCTGGAGGAAGCGGAAGAAATTTTTTGCGACACGGCGTCGCTCACGAGCGTGAATCTGCTGAAAGTGTTGCTCGCGGAAAAAAATCTGTTTCCGCAATTCAAACCGCTGGAAAATTACGAAGCCGCGCCGGAAAAAGATTTTGTGCTGCTCATCGGCGACCGCGCGATTGATTTTCAACGCGCGCCGAACGCCTTTCATAAAATTTATGACCTCGGCGCGGCGTGGACCGAACTGACGAATTTGCCCTTTGTTTATGCGGTCTGGGCGCTGCGGCGCGGGATTGAAAACAAGGAATTGCGCCGCGAATTGCGCGAAGCGAAAAAATTTGGCATCGAGACGCTGGATTATCTCATCGAACAGCGCGAAGAATATGACGAGGATTTTCGGCGCGACTATTTCGAGTGGAACATTCATTACCATCTCGCGGCCGATGAAAAGCGCGGCATCGCGAAATTCAGCGAGCTATTGCGAAAACACAATCTCGGCACTGTGTTCGAGCCGAAGTTTGTTTCGTGATAGAAGTGCAAGCCATTCGTGCGGCGGGAATGGAAGCCGTGGACGTGTGGGAAATGCTCGGCTAAATATTTACTGCACTTGCTGAATTTGAATCAACTTCCATCGTGTATAGAATTTCCCGTAAGTCACCAGAAGTCGGTAATCGTGTTCGGCACCTGACGCACCTTTGACATGGGTTTGGATTTCGTAATCTGTGAGAATATCGCTGCGGTTCGTGCTGCCCGTGACTTTGAATGATACAAATTCCTCTGGCGATTCAAATTTCCAAGAATCGGGCCACTCACCAATTTTCTGACCAATAAGTCCCTGCATGATTTGGCTGTCCGAAAGATGCTGGTTTGGAGCAGATGATTTAGCAGCGTCGGCATAAGTTACCAATGGAGGAAATTCACGATCAAATCTTTGTGCAAGCTTGGCGCGTAAATCTAATTCCTTGGATTTAATTGTTATGAGGCTGCTCTTCAAAGCTGTGGTGCGCTGCTCAAGCACTTGAGCAGCCGGCTTCATACTTTGTAATTCTGTCGCAGTTTGTGACACTTGATCTTCTCCTGCTCTCAATAAAATTCCATCTTCTTCGTCGTTAAGATGTTTGCCAAGGTTGTTAAGAAGTCCTAAAAACTGATTTGGCCCGCTCGTGATTTCATTTTGCTTTTCAATCAACTTGGAATAATCACCCAATATGTCAGCAATCTCTCCACGAGCTTGGGCAAACTGCACAGCGTAGGCTGCTAGATCGGGATCAACATATAGGACAGGCAGTGATGTAATTGCGGCGCACCGCGCTTGTTCTCCGTCGGCAATATCTTGGAAAACAGCAGCCATGTCTTTGTCGTCTACACCGGTTTCAATGTGCGGGTTTTTCAGCAACTCTGCGCCGTTTCCTGAAACAGCAGCCTTGTTAAAAGCCTCCCAGAACTTCCAAGTTTCCTCTGCTTTGCCAGGCGGCGGGATTGGTAATCGGTGGGCAACGCGGTCAAATAGTGGAACAAAAACAAAGAATACCAAAAAGCCGATAAAGCATAATGAAATTGTGGCAAACAATTTTTTAAATTTGCCTCCATTCGATTTTTGCTTTGGAAGTAATGGCGGAACTGGCTGTTCTGGTGTTGCACTCATAAAACAATTTTCAGCTTATACAGTTTTTAGTTTTGCCCCAGCTTCTTGGATTTCTCCGTTGCGGCGCGGACGGCGCTCATTACAGTGGCGCGGAGCTTGCCTTTTTCCAATGCGTGCAAACCTTCAATCGTTGTGCCGCCGGGGCTGGTGACTTGATCTTTGAGCGCGCCAGGATGCTGGCCGGTTTCTAAAACCATTTTCGCCGCGCCCAAAACTGTTTGCGCGGCGAGCTTCGTCGCGATGTCGCGCGGCAATCCGGCGGCGACTCCGCCGTCGCTCAACGCTTCGATGAATTGATAAACATACGCCGGACCGCTGCCGCTCAATCCGGTCACGGCGTCGAGCAGACTTTCTTTGACCTGAAATGCCGTGCCGACGGCGGACAAAAGTTTTTTCGCCAGTTCGCCGTCCGCAACTGTTGCATTTTTCCCGAGCGCAAAAGCCGACGCGCCTTCGCCCACGAGCGCGGGCGTGTTGGGCATGACGCGAATGACGCGCGCGTCGGATGGCAGCGCATTTTCCAATTTTGAAATTGTCACTCCGGCAGCGATGGAAACGATCAAATGTTTTTTTGTGAATGCGCCGGAAATTTCCGCGAGCGCAGCGGAAACCTGATCAGGCTTCGTGGCCAAAATCAAAATGTTTGCAAATTTGGCGACTTCAAGATTTGACGCAGTGGTTTTCGCGTCGAGTTCCTTGGAGAAATTTTTTCGCGCGGCATCATGCGGGTCGCTGGCGATGATTTCTGACGGGAAAATGATTTCTGCGCGGATAAAACCTTTTGCGAGCGCCGTCGCCATTTTGCCCGCGCCGATAAAGCCGATATTGGATTTCGAAGCCATGTGGTTTTGTAGCAGGCGGAGTTGCAAAGCGGAAGTGAAATTGCATCGGAAATTCGTTGCTTGGAATTCGCGTTCAAAGAACTTATTGTTATGGCGAAACTCATTTCAGTCAGTTTCAATTTGGATATGTCCAACCGTCGTTCATGGGACAATTTTGAGGCGATGCGCGAGGCCGCCGAGGAAGGTGACGCGCAGGCGCAATGTTATCTCGGCGTGTGTTTTCAAAACGGACAGGGCGTGCAGCAGGATTATCACGAAGCGGTAAAATGGTTTCGGCGCTCGGCGGATCAGGGCGATCCTGTCGCGCAATGTTATCTGGGCGTTTGCTATTTGAACGGCGCGGGCGTGCCGCAGGAATTTACCGAGGCGGCGCGATGGCTGCGCGAAGCGGCGGAGCAAGGCGATCCGGCGGCGCAATTCAATCTCGGCGTGCTTTACGAAACCGGCCAGGGCGTCATGCAAAATTATGCCGAGGCGGTGAAATGGTATCGCGAATCGGCGGAACGCAGTTATCCGGCGGCGCAATTCAATCTCGGCGTTTTTTACGAAGGCGGACAAGTTGTGCCGCAGGATTTCAAAGAAGCCGTGCGATGGTATCGCGCCGCAGCGGAACAGGAATGTGCTCCCGCGCAGTGCAATCTTGGACTTTGTTACCAAACCGGTCGCGGTGTGGAAATAAATCCGCAGGAAGCGGTGAAATGGTTCATTCGCGCCGCGCGCCAAGGCGATAAAACGGCGCAACACAATCTTGGTTTGTATTATGCCTCGCTCGAAGCGGCTGAAAAGGCGACGGCCTCAATTGCAAAAAATACGCCGCGCTGAAATTAGCGCGCCAACTCTTCCAATTTTGCTTTTGCTTTGCCGCCGTCAATTGTTTCAACAGCCAAATCGCGTCCTTCAGCCAGTGATTTTGTTTTTCCGGCAATAAATAATGCGGCGGAAGCGTTGATCAAAACCGCGTCGCGCTTCGGGCCTTGCTCGTCGCCGCTCAAAATGCGGCGGACGATTTCTGCATTTTGAATTTTGTCGCCGCCGAGCAAATCCGCGAGCATCGCGCGCTGCAATGAAAATTGTTCCGGCGCAGTCGTGGAAATCGTAAAGCCGCGCTCCTGATAAAATTCCGCAATCGTGTTTTCGCCGAGCGTGGAAAGTTCGTCGAGAAATCCCGCGCCGGAAACTTTGCCGCAAACGACCATTGCGCGACGGATGCCAAGTGATTGCGCAACGCGAGCGAGCGGCTCGCAAAATTCCGGTCGCGGCACGCCGATGAGCATTGCCGAAGGCCGCGCCGGATTGAGCAGCGGTCCGAGCAAATTGAAAATCGTCCGCTGGCCGCGCCCGGCGCAAAGTTTTCGCGCAGGCGAAATGTTTTTGAATGCGGGATGATAATTTGGTGCGAAGAAAAACGCGAAATTCCGGTCGCGCAATGATTGCGCGGCTTCGGCGGGCGTCAGATTGATTTTAATTCCGAGCGCTTCGAGCACGTCCGCGCTGCCGGCCTGTGACGTGACGGCGCGATTGCCATGTTTCGCAACAGTTATTCCGGCGGCGGCGCAAATGATGGCAGCGGCGGTTGAAATGTTGAACGTGCCGAGACGGTCGCCGCCAGTGCCGACGACATCGAGAATTTCTCCGGCACGAGTTTTTTCGTCAATTGGCGGCTGGATTGATTTATCGCGCAATGCGCGGGCGAAAGCGGCGATTTCATCCGGCGTTTCGCCTTTTTTGGCAAGGGCGGCCAAAAAATCTGCTTTCGTTTCCGTTGAAATTTTTTCATCGGCAAGCGATTCGACGGATTGGCGGCTTTGCGCGTCATCCAAGGATTGTCCGGCCAAAAGCAATTGTGTGAGTGGTTCGAGCACGGCATGAATTTTAAGGTGAGGCGAGACTCCCGGCGAGCCGAATATAAAAATGGTGGCTGTGCGCAAGCACCGGCTCGCGAGGACGCTCGCCCCCACCAGTGAAAGTTAGTGTGCAGGCGAAAAAAATTTCGTAACTTGTCAACCGCGCGGGCAGTCTCAATTGTTGGCATTTTCTCGAATTCAATTTTATGTCCGAACAAAAAAACGGTTTTTCATGGAAATGGCCGGCCATCATCGTGGCCGGTCTTGCAGTCATTGGAATTGGCGTTTGGTTTTTCAAACGCGGCAACGACGCGGCGCCGCAATTTCAAACTGCGGCAATTGAGCGCGGCGATTTAACGCAAGTTGTCACGGCGACGGGCACTCTCAATCCGGTCGTCAGCGTGGTGGTTGGTTGCCAGGTTTCAGGACGCATCAAGACGCTTTATGCGGATTTTAATTCACAGGTCAAATCCAACGAGTTGATTGCGGAAATTGATCCGCGCACTTACGAGGCGCAGGTGGCGCAGGCGCAGGCGGATTTGGCAAATGCGAAGGCAAACATGGAATTGCAGCAGGCCAACGCGGAACGCGACAATCAATTGCTCACGAACAAATTAATAGCGCAAGCTGATTATGACACGGCCACCGCCAGCCTGCATGAAGCGACGGCAATGGTGCAGATCAAGGAAGCCGCGTTGAACAATGCGGAAGAAAATCTCGGCTATTGCAAAATTTATTCGCCAGTAGATGGCATGGTTATTTCCAATGCCGTATCCGTGGGACAGACTGTGGCGGCGAGTTTCAGCGCGCCGACATTGTTTCAAATCGCGAACGACCTGACGCGGATGCAGATTGACGCCAGCGTGGCCGAAGCGGACGTTGGCGGCGTTGAAGAAGGACAAATGGTGGATTTTACGGTTGACGCGTATCCAGAGCGCACATTTCGCGGTGCCGTCAGACAGGTGCGAAATGCGCCCGCGATGCAGAATAATGTCGTCACCTACGATTGCGTCATCAGCGTGACGAATGCGGATTACAAATTGAAACCCGGCATGACGGCGACGGTTTCCATCATCGTCGCGAAACGAGAAGGCGTTTTGAAAATTCCCAATTCGGCGCTGCGATTTCGTCCGCCGGAAGAAACGGTCGCCAATACAAATTTATTCACAAGTCAAATTGCCAAAACGAACAACGGCAACCGTGCTGCTGCGGGGGATCATCAAGGTGACTGGCGGCGCGGCGGCGGCGCAGGACACGGCGAACATCAATTGGTTCACACGGTTTATGTGTTGCCTGCGAACGCCGGAAAAAACCCGAAGCTGCAAGCCGTGCAAATCAAAACGGGAATCACCGACGGCATTTACACCGAAGCGCTTGGAGGTTTGAATGAAGGCGATCAAATCGTCACCGGCGCGACTGTTGCGCAAGGCCAATCCACCACGAGCAATCCATTCGGCGGCGGGGGATTTCCGCGCCGCTTTTAATTTCTACCGCCATGAACGCGGTCATTCAACTTGAAGAAGTCCACAAGACGTATCACACGGGCGAGGTGGATGTTCACGCTGTGCGCGGCGTGTCGCTGATGATTCAACCCGGCGAATTCGTCGCCATCATGGGCGCGAGCGGCTCCGGCAAATCCACGTTGATGAACATCATCGGCTGCCTCGACCGCTCCACGCAGGGAAAATTTTTGCTCGACGGCACGGACGTTTCAAAATTGAATCGCGACGAACTTGCCGACATCCGGAATCAAAAAATCGGATTCATTTTTCAAGGATTCAATCTGCTCGCGCGAACTTCGGCGGCAGAAAACACAGAATTGCCGATGCTTTATGTTCGCCAACACTTGCATCACGGCGAACGTCATGCACGCGCTTTGAAATCGTTGGAATTAGTCGGTCTCGCTTCACGCGCCGACCATCATCCCAACCAACTTTCCGGCGGACAACAACAGCGCGTCGCCATCGCCCGCGCTCTCGTCAATCAACCGGCGCTGCTGCTGGCCGACGAACCGACGGGAAATCTCGACAGCCAGACGAGCATCGAAATCATAGGCGTGTTTCAGAAATTAAATGACGCGGGCATCACGATTGTGATGGTGACGCACGAATTGGACATCGCTCGTTATACCAAACGCACGGTGATCTTGCGCGACGGGAAAATTCTTACGGACGAAGCCGTCAAAGACCGGTTGATTGCGGAAAAAGAATTGAGCCGGCTCAAAGAGGCGCAACAAGCGGTGCGGTTGGCATAAAGGATGAAGGTTGAATTATGAATGATGAAAAAGATTTGCGGGTGAGAACAAAAGAATTTGCCCATCGCATCATTCGATTATACGTCGCGTTGCCAAAAAATAATGCTGTCGCCCAAGTCTTGGGAAGGCAGGTTTTACGTTCCGGCACATCTGTCGGCGCAAATTATCGAGAAGCACACCGGGCGCGATCAAAATCTGAATTTATTTCAAAAATCGGCGAATGCTTAAAAGAAGCCGATGAGACATTGTATTGGTTGGAATTATTGTTGGATGAAAAACTTTTGCCAGCAAATCGCCTTCAACCATTGCTTGATGAGACAAATGAATTGCTCGCCATTTTAACCACGATTTCCAAACGCGCAAAAGGCATCACATGAATTTTTTCATCCTTCATACTTCATCCTTCATACTTCATCCTTCATACTTCATCCTTCATACTTCATCCTTCATACTTCATACTTCATCCTTCATACTTCATCCTTCATACTTCATACTTCATACTTCATACTTCATACTTCATACTTCATACTTCATACTTTCCAGATGAGAATTCTCGCGACCATTCGTCTGGCCATTCGCGCATTGCGGCGGAACAAATTGCGTTCCATTTTGACGATGCTTGGCATCATTATTGGCGTTGGCTCAGTCATCGCCGCCGTGAGCATCACGACAGGCGCAACGAAACAGGTTGAAGACAAAGTCGCGAGCCTTGGCCAAAATGTCATCACCATTTTTTCCGGCAATTTCACCAGCGGCGCCATGCGCGGCGGCTGGGGCAGCGCGCCCGCGCTCAAACCGGAAGACGCGGATGCCATCGCGACAATTGCCAGTGTCGTTGCCGTCAGTCCCGAAGTCCGTGACCGCGATCAAGTCCTCGCGAACGGCTTGAATTGGAACACGCTGATTCTCGGCGAGTCGCCGGATTATCCGCAAATCCGCAATTGGAACATCGCCTGCGGCGCAATGTTCAGCGATCAGGACATTCGCAGCGTCGGCAAAGTCGCCGTGCTCGGCCAAACCGTCGTTGACCAACTTTTCCCCGACGAAAATCCCGTCGGCCAAATCATTCGCATCCGCGACATTCCCTTCAAAATTGTCGGCGTGCTCGAGCCGAAAGGTTTCAACCTTTTCGGCCAGGACCAGGACGATACCGTGATCATTCCTTACACAAGCCACATGAAACGCGTTGACCGCCGCACGTTCGTCAATTCAATTCAAATCGAAGCCGTGACTGCGAAATCCATTCCACAAGTGCAACAGGACATCAACAATTTACTTTTGGCGCGGCATCACGGCGAACAGGATTTCACCGTGCGCACGCAGTTGGAATTGGCGCAAGCCATGACCGCCACGTCGAAAGTCATGTCGGTTTTGCTCGCGGCGATTGCAAGCGTGTCGCTCATTGTCGGCGGCATCGGCATCATGAACATCATGCTCGTTAGCGTGACCGAACGGACGCGTGAAATCGGCATTCGCATGGCCGTCGGCGCGCGGGCGCAGGACATTCTCATCCAATTTTTAGTTGAAGCGGTTACTTTGAGCTTCATCGGTGGAATCATTGGTATCATTGGCGGAATTGGATTTGCAAATGTCGTCGCGCATTTGACCGGCTGGCCGACGCTGACGCCATTTATTTGGGTTGTCATCGCATCGGCGTCCAGCGCCATTGTCGGGATTGTCTCCGGTTTTTATCCGGCATGGAAAGCTTCGCAACTCGACCCCATCGAGGCATTGCGGTATGAATAGCGCGTGACCGCTGAAGTTTTACCAACGCACACACCGGAGCTTTTTCAAAAAGCCGTCCGCCGTGCGACGGAATTTTTGCGGGCGGGTGAAGTCGTCGCGCTGCCCACGGAAACGGTTTATGGTCTGGCCGCAAACGCGCTCGATGAAAACGCTGTCGCAAAAATTTTCCAAATCAAAGGCCGTCCGGCAAATAATCCCATCATCATTCATGTTGCAGGAATTGAAATGGCGAAACGCTGCGTAAAAGATTGGCCGGCGCTTGCGGATAAATTAGCGAAATCGTTTTGGCCCGGCCCATTGACGCTCGTTTTGCCACGCGCAGAAAAAATTCCTGACATAGTTACGGCTGGCGGCAAAACGGTTGGCGTTCGCTGTCCAAGCCACCCGCTCATTCAAGCCGTGATTCGCGAGTGCGATTTTCCTCTGGCCGCGCCGAGCGCGAACTTGTCCAATTCCATTTCGCCGACAAACGCGGATCACGTTCGAAAACAACTTGCCGAAAAAATTCCGCTGATTGTTGACGGCGGCCAATCGCAAGTCGGAATTGAATCCACAGTTTTAGATTTGACGGTTTTACCGCCGCGATTGCTGCGGCCTGGAATGATTCACGAACGGGCGCTGATGGCATTGACGGGAGAATTGGCCATCGGCTTCGGTGACAGCGAAAAAATTCTCAAAAGCCCCGGCCAATTAAAAAAACATTACGCGCCAAAGGCAAAACTATTGATTTTGAATTGGGAAACCGATGCGGACTTGAAATCCCAACTTGCCGCTCGTCACTTGTCACTCGTCACCTGCTTCGTCATCGCCCACACAAAAATTCCTTCGGGCGAAAACTTCACGGGCGTGAGCGTGATCCCGCATGATGCCGAGGCGTTTGCCCGCGCGCTTTACGCCGAGTTACACCGTTGCGACGAAGCGCACGCAAAATTAATTGTCGTCGAAGCGCCGCCGGATTTGCCTGAATGGTCGGGAATCGCAGACCGTTTGCGTCGCGCAGCGGCAACGGCTACGATGCAAGATGATGTCTGACGTCCAATTCATGCGCCTCGCCCTTCGTCTTGCCCGGCGCGGCTACGGCGCGACTTCGCCAAATCCAATGGTCGGCGCAATTTTGGTGAAAGGCGGAAAAATTATCGGACGCGGCTGGCATCGGCGAGCGGGTTTGCCGCACGCGGAAATTGAAGCACTTCGCGATGCGCAAAAAAATGGGCGGAATCCCAGTGGCGCGACGCTTTATGTGACTCTCGAACCGTGTTGCACGCATGGCCGAACGCCGCCTTGCACGGAAGCGATTATTTCAGCAGGAATAAAAAAAGTTGTCATCGGCGCGACTGACCCAAATCCAAAGCATGCAGGGAAAGGCTTCAAAATATTGCGACGTGCGGGAATTGAAGTTTTTGGACTGCGCCGACATGTCGGTGCTTTGAAAAGCGGTGACATGTCACCGCACTCCAAACTTGCCGAGGAACGTGAAAAGTTGAACGAAGCGTTCAATCATTGGGTTGTTCATCGCACGCCGTTCGTCACGGTCAAAGCGGCGATGACGTTGGACGGAAAAATTGCGACGTCGCGCGGCGAATCGAAATGGATCACAGGTGAAAAAGCGCGCGCGCTTGGAATGAAATTGCGGCGAGGCGCGGACGCGATTCTTGCCGGGGTGAACACAATTCTCAAAGACGATCCGTCGCTGACTGTTCGCCCTGCAAAAAAAATCAAGAGGCTTCGGCGGATTGTTTTGGATTCAATGGCGCGAACGCCGCTGAATGCAAAAATTGTGAGCGATAAATTCGCAGCGTTGACAACAATTGTTATCAGCAAGCGAGCGCCGAAAAAGCGCATCGAAGCTTTGGCGAAGAAAGTTCGCATATTGATTTCCCCTTTTCGCGCGCGACGCGCTTCCCCGCAGGCGGGACGCCCGCGCTACCCAATTGATTTGCATTGGCTGCTGAAAAAGCTTGGCGCGGAAAATATCACGAGTTTATTGGTCGAAGGCGGCGGCGAAGTGAACGCTTCGTTTTTGCTCGGCGGGTTTGCGCCGCGCGTTGCGTTTTTTTACGCGCCGAAAATCCTTGGTGGTCGCGACGCGCGCAAGGCTGTTGCAGGCGAAGGCGTAAAAAGTTTGGCAGACGCAATCCAACTGCGCGATGTGGAATGGGAAAAAATTGGCGCAGATTTGCTGCTCACGGCTCTTGTTGTGCGAAAAGAAAAAAAGTAATTTCCAGCAATGTTCACAGGCATTATTCAGGAAACAGGAACGGTCGAGAAAATTGAGCGTGGAAAGAAATCCATCCGCTTGATGATTTCAGCCCGCGCGGCCGCCCGCGGCTTGAAAATCGGCGGCAGCCTCGCGGTGAACGGTTGCTGTCTGACGGCGACAAAAATTGTTTCGCGAGGAAAATTCAAACGCGTTCAATTTGATCTGCTCGCGGAAACGTGGAAGCGAACGAATTTTCAATTTCTCCAGATCGGTTCGTCCGTGAATCTGGAACGTCCGTTGCGCGCGGGCGACGAATTTGGCGGACATTTTGTGACGGGTCATGTTGACGGCATCGGAAAAATCAAGCGCTGGGAAAAGTCGGGCGCGGATCATGTCCTTGAAATCACCGCGCCGCCGGGCGTGATGCGTTATGTGATTTTGAAAGGCTCGATTGCGATTGACGGCATCAGCCTGACGGTCGCGGGCGTCGGCAAAAAAAGTTTTTGCGTCTGGATCATTCCGCACACGATTGCGGTCACAAATTTGCGGGAAAGAAAAGTCGGCGATGCGGTGAATCTGGAAACCGACTTGCTTGGCAAATACGCGGAGAAGTTTCTGGCGCGCCGGCGTTAAAGATTTGGTGCGCATAGCAGGACTTGAACCTGCACACCTTTCGGCACTACCACCTCAAAGTAGCGTGTCTGCCAATTCCACCATATGCGCACTCGGCTTAATAATGAAGCAGGCAAAGTCCGCGAACGCAAGGCAATTTGATTTCTTGCCATGGTTTTTATTGAAGCAGCCATTGCCATCCGCGCCAGTGCGTCGGCTCGGTTTGATTGAATTCTTTGCTGCGCATTTTGCCCAAGTCCATTTGCAGGAGCAGGCCGACGCTATGCGCGCCGCGACCGCCGTCGCGGACTGCGTCAATGCCGTAAGCGTAAGTGAGCATGATTTTGAAGCGGCTGTCGGGCGTGCGATATTGAATGCCGCCGCCTGCGCCCGAAAGCCAGTTGCCCGGTTGAGCTTCGCCCGGCAAATAATCCACGACGGCTGTGGACCAATTGAGATTTATGTTCCAGCGCTTTTCCAGATCGAGCGGAAAAAGATAATTGATGTTGAGCAGCACAAACTGGCGCGCCGTGATTTCCTGATAATAATAGCCGGGCAGTGAAAGTGGATATTCGGCGATGAGCGGCAAAAATCCGCCAAGCCGGTAGGCGCTGAAGCGGTCGGCGTCAATGCTCGAACCGGCGGTCATGCGGATGTAAATATTTTGCCGGGTTTTCGGCAGCGTGTAGGAAAGCGCCGCTTCGGTCCAAAACAAATGCGAATGCGCTTCGACTTCATCGGGATTGGCCGCAAAGCCATACGCGCCGGCGCCGGTGCGAAATTCGCCTTCATACCAAACGGACAATTCCATCGCCAGTTCGGGAAAAAGCGTCGGCTCGATGCCGCCCCAGCGAAAACCGCCGCGGAAATTAAATTCGCCGCGGTTTTCCGGCAATTGAAATGCCGGATCGGTGTCGCCGCTGCGCTCGTAAGCGGAATAATGGACGGTGCCGCGCAACACGAGATTCAATGGGATGAGATCGCCGGGATTGATCAAATGATAAATGCTTTGCGAGATTTCGCCGCCGTGGCCGGTGAAAGATTCGCCCGGAATAAATTTCCCGCCGCGAATCTCATTGTAGCTGTCCGCGAAACCGCCGCCGGCGACGCCGATTGCATAATCCGTGTTCGGGCCAAGGCCGTTGATAAAACCCAGCTCGGAGTCCAGATAAACCGGCGCGAGCGCGAGGCGCAAAGTCATATTCGTTTTCAGAAAATCCGGCTGGTTGTGATAGTAAAATGCGTAACCCGCGAACGGCACATGGCCTTGAAAGGACTGGTTGTAGCCGAATTGTATCAGGTCACGCGGAACGGGATCAATTTGCGCGGAAGCAAAAATCGGAGCGAACAATGTCAGCCAAACCAGCGCGCGCCCAGTTTTATTCACGCGGATTTACTAACGCACATTTGCATTTTCGGCAAGAGAGGAATGTTACTCTCTCGCTGGACAAATTTTGGCGGCGATCGCTGCGGCAAATTTTTGGATTGGAACGAATTGTAAATTTTGATATACGAATAGTTGCTCGTATATTGATAGTTAGGCCACGAGAGTTTATGGAACGCAGACCATTAACCTACAAACCAGGCATGTCATTTAAGGATTTTGTGCGGGGACTGCCATTTATCATTGGTTTGTTGATTGCGTTGTTCATTATCGGCTACGAGACCAGCGGTTTGACGATGGTTGCTTTGATGATCATCGCACTTATTGTCTTTGCAGTATTGCATTTTCGAGCGAACACACAGTTTAGGATATTGGCATTACTCATGACACCTTGCCCGCAGTGTGGGCAGAGTCCCATGAAATATGACCGAAGCTTGGAGGGCGATTACGTTTTTATATGCGACAAGTGCCAAATCGAGTGGACACTGCCTTCATCCGGTCAGCATAGTTAGTTATGACGATTTCGTGGCCTAACAAGTCGCCGGGACAAGTCAGCTTTCTACGTTAAGCTCATACTTTCTGGACAGGCACGAAAATTTCCGGCTTACTATCGCGCCGATGCCGCCATTGAATTCTGACATTTTACGCAAAGCAAAAGGTTTGGGCTTTTCCGATAAACAGATCGCGCATTTGACCGGCTCGACCGAGGACGAAATTCGCGCGTTGAGGAAAAAAATAAAATTGGTTCCGAGCTATCGCCTCGTTGACACCTGCGCCGCCGAATTTGAGGCTTACACGCCATATTACTATTCCACTTACGATCGTGGCGACGACGAGGTCAAAGGCAACACCGCGAAAAAAGTGATGATTCTCGGCGGCGGACCGAACCGCATCGGGCAGGGAATTGAATTTGATTACTGCTGCGTCCACGCCGCGTTCGCGCTCAAGGAAGACGGATTTGAAACCATCATGGTCAATTCAAATCCCGAAACCGTTTCGACAGATTACGACACGAGCGACAAATTATTTTTCGAGCCGCTGACCTTGGAAGACGTGCTGCACATTTACGAACGCGAAAAATGCTGGGGCGCAATCGCGCAATTCGGTGGGCAAACGCCGTTGAATCTCGCGCTCTGTTTGCAAAAAAACGGCGTCAACATCATCGGCACGTCGCCGCAGAGCATTGAGATTGCCGAAGATAGAAAATTGTTCGCCGCGATGCTCGACAAACTGAAAATTCCGCAGCCGCCAAACGGACTTGCTACAAATGCCGAAGAAGCGCTCGTCATTTCCAAGCGCCTCACTTATCCGGTGCTGGTGCGTCCGAGTTTCGTTCTCGGCGGTCGCGCGATGCAGATTGTTTATTCTGACGCGGAACTTTCGCATTACATGAAATTCGCCGTCGAAGCGTCGCCGGAACGTCCGGTGCTTGTTGACAAATTTCTCGAAGACGCGACGGAAGTGGACGTGGATTGCATCACCGATGTCGGCCATTTCAAAAATCCGAATGAAGGCACGATCGTCATCGGCGGAATGCTCGAACACATCGAATTTGCCGGAGTCCATTCCGGCGACGCTGCGATGGTGCTGCCGCCGCACACGCTTTCCAAAGGCGTGATTGAAACAATTCGTAAATACACGCACGCGATGGCGCGCGAGTTGAAAGTCATCGGCCTGATGAACGTGCAATACGCCGTCAAAGGCGAAAAAGTTTTCGTCCTCGAAGTCAATCCGCGCGCGTCGCGAACGGTTCCATTCGTTTCCAAAGCGATTGGCAAACCGCTCGCCAAACTCGCGGCGAAAGTCATGGCCGGAAAAACTTTGAAGGAACTGGATTTCACGGAAGAAATCTGGACGAAGTATTGGGCGGTGAAAGAATCCGTTTTCCCGTTCAACAAATTCGTCGGCCAGGACATTTTACTCTCGCCCGAAATGCGTTCCACCGGCGAAGTCATGGGACTCGACGCCGACCTCGGCGTGGCTTACGCGAAATCGCAAATGGCCGCGAACTCACCGCTGCCGCTCGCGGGAAAAATTTTCATCAGTGTCAGGGACGCGCATAAAAACGAAGTCGCCACAGTTGCAAAATTATTTTCCGATTTGGGATTTGAAATTGTCGCGACCAGCGGCACATCTGCGGTTTTGGAAAAGGCCGGATTAAAAGTTCAACGCATTCTCAAGCTGCTCGAAGGCCGCCCGAACGTGATTGATTTGCTCAAGAACAAGGAAATCCAGTTCGTCATCAACACGCCCAGCGGTGCCGCGCCGCGCGAGGACGAGGTAAAAATCCGCACGACCGCCATTTACACCGGCACGCCGATCGCCACGACATTGAGCGGCGCAAAAGCCGCCGCGCTCGGCATCGCCGCGCTGAAAAAATCCGGCTACGCCGTCAGGACGGTTCAGGAATATCACTGACGATTTCTTTTCCAGCCGCGCGCAGCACACGATAGTGGTGCGTCCATTTGTCAATCCGGCACGCAGCCTGATAATCGCAAAACTCGCACGGCGTCTGCTTGCCCTTGCGATACGGGTCAACCTGCGCCGCGCCGGAAAAAATCCTTTCGCCCATTTCGCGCAATTGTATTTCAACGCCGTCGAGCAATTTTTCAAATTCCTCGCGCGGCATGGCTTCAACCGAACCTTTACGCAATGAACCGTCATTGTTCCGGCGATAATTAAATTGATCCGCCACGTTTGCGGAATCCAATTTGTCCAGCGCGCCCGCGTCAAATCTTCCCGTGTGGCGATACGCCATGCGCCGCGCCGCGTCGGCGTCCGCCAGAATTTCCGCGCGCGAGCCGCCGCCTTTGTATTCGCCGCGCAGGTTGACGTAAAAAACTCCCGCCGGAATCAATCGCTTCGCGCCAAAAATTTCCTGCGGATTTTTCCAGTGGCGCAACACGTTCAGATACGCGAGCAATTGCAATTGGATTCCGTGTTCGACAAAAAGCGCGTCCAGTTTTTTCTGGCTTGATTTGTAATCCAGAACAATTGCGGCGGCAGAACCATTTTCGTCGCGGAATAAATCCACGCGGTCAATTCGTCCGGTCAACGCCAGTTTTTTTCTGCCGTCCAGATCAATTTCCCAGGCGGTTTGCGGCGATTCTTTTGTGCCAAAATCCAGTTCCGCCGCGACCGGGTCAAATTCATTTTGTCCGCGCAGCCACGCCACGATGACCGCGACAAAATCCTGCAACGATTCCGCCAATGCCCGCGCCGTAAAACGCGATTCCGCCGTGTCGCGCAGCAGTCCGTCGCGATAATTTTCCGTGAGTCCGTCGGCGATTGCGTGAATTCTTTCGCGCGCTTCCGCCGGCGTCAGATCGCGCCAATGTTTTCCCTCGCCGATGATTTGTTCATGAAATTTTTTCAGGATGTCGTGCTGAAAACTGCCGCGCTCGCGTGCGTCGAGTTCAAACACTTTCCGCTCGTCGTAGCGCAGGCCGGAGCGGACAAAAAACCGGAATGGACACGCGGCGAATTCTTCAAGCCGGCTGACGGAAGTCCGTAGTGTTGAACCATAAAGTTTTTCGGCAATTTGCGGCGACAAATTTTCTTCAGGATTCGGCTCGCGCAATTCGCGCAAATTTTCAGCGAGTTGAGAAAGCGCTGGAAGCAGCAACAATTCATTCCAGTTTTCAACAACCCCCTCATCCGGCCTTCGGCCACCTTCTCCCCGCTTGGGCGGGGCGAAGGAATGTTGCGGCGCGGCTTCAAATTTTTCTCCCTCTCCCCGCCAAACGGGGTGAGGGGCTCTCATTTGAATTTGAATCAATGGCGCAATGATTTCGTTTGCGTGCTCTGCATCATTCAAATCAACTTCATTTTGAAATTCTTCAATTTCGAGCGCGGGAAAAATTTGTTGCAAGTGCGCGATAAACGGCGAAGGATTCAGTAATTTTCCGTCCGCGTCTTGTCGTGAAAAAGTCACGACCAGTTTTTTGCTCGCGCGCGTGCAGGCGATGTAGCCGTAAAAGCGTTCGCGCGAAATCTGTTCGCGCAAACTTGCGCCAAGCGAAATGGTCAGTTCGTCGCGGTCGGCGTCCGTCAAAATCGCCGGAGAATTTGGCACGGACGGGAAAATCGTTTCGTTCATGCCGAGGACGAGCGCGAGTTTCAGATCGGGATTGCGCGCGCGGTCAACCGCGCCGATCAAAACCTCATCAAGCTTTATTGGCACAACTCCAACCATTAAATTTTCAAGCGCTGCTTCTAAAATTGGAAGCCATTCGCGCAGCGATAATGACTCTTTCGAAAATCCCATTTCTAAATTATCAGCCCACAAATTCATTTGCTTCCAAACAGTGAAATGAATTTGCGAGTGTTCATCGTTTGCCGTTCCCCAGTTTTCCAAAGTTTTCTCAACGCTCAAATTGTTCCAAAGTTCGCGCAAACCTTCAGCTAATTGGATTCCGTCAGCTCGAAATCGCAGCTTTGCAAGATGATTATAAAAATTTTCAAATGGCTGGATGATTCTTTTGCGAAAATTCTCAAAAGAATTATCAGGTAAAGGCTCGCGCCATTTTTTGCCGCGCCATCCGAATTCGAGTGACGCGTTTTCCAGAAGATCAATTTTTTCTTCCAATTCTTTTACAGTTTCATCAGGGGCTGCGAGGATAAAACCGGTTTTGAGTGCGGCATACCAATCTTCGTTTTCCCATTCGAAGGCAACCATTTTCAATGCGCTGCGCGTGAGTTCGGCCAGTGGGTGGTGCGCGACGGATTCGCGGCGGTCGAGAAAAAGCGGGATTCCATAACGGCGAAATTCGCGGGCGAGCGGCTTGTGATAATTGCCGAGGCTGCGGACGAGGACGGCGCAATCGCGGAAACGATTTCCAGCGCGGACGAATTTCAGAATCTCTCGCGCGGCAAAAATGGCTTCGGTTTCGACATTTTGACACGCAACAATTTGAACGGCGTTTTCTGGATTCTGGATTCTGGATTCTGGATTCCGATTCGGCTGCGACCAGCTTTGTTCCAAATGCTGCAATGCCGGATTTTTTGAGAAACGATTTCTTCCTGAACTGCGCGGGAGAATTTCGATTTCAATTTTTGCGTCCGGCAGATTTTCAACCCGCTGGCGGCATTGCTGAAAACTTTTGACGACGACGTTCCAGATTGAGAGCCATGAATTTTCTTTTTCCTTCGCGCCGGATTCGTCGAGGCAAAACGCGAGCGTGGCATTTTCACAGAACGGCAAAATCGCGGCGAGCAAATTCAATTCCTGCGGCGTCATTTCGGCGAAACCGTCGAGCCACAGATTTTCAATTTTGAGTTTTGAGTTTTGAGTTTTGAGTTCCGAACGAAGTGCGTCGGTTGCGAAATCAAGCAGACAGTTTGCGTCCTGCAAATCATGTCCGTCGAGCCAGTTGGCGTAGGCTTCGTGCAGCAGGGCGAGGTCGTTTAATTTGTCGCGCAGTTCGGCTCGGAGATTTTTATTTTGCGCAAGCATGCGGAGTTTTGCAGGCGTGAGTTGATGCTGTTGCAGCTCGCCGAGCAACTGGCTCAATTGCAGGGCGAAACCCGGTCGCCGCGCGCTTTTGGAAAATAACTTCAATTCTTTTTCATGCCGCATGAGCAATGCGCGCAGAACCATGACTCGGCCTTCATCGGACAAAAGTTCCGGCGGCGCGACGTTCAGTTTTTCAAAAATAAAGCGTGCCAGCCGTTCGAAGGACAAAATGTGCAGCCGCGTGAAGCCTTGCAGCGATTTGCCGGCGAGCAATTGACGTTCGAGTTGAAACGTGGCTTGTTTGGGTGCGAGGAAAACCAGCGGCGTGCCTTCGGGATTTTTTTTGAGCGCAGCGCGGATTTCTTCAAGACAGCGGAAAGTTTTGCCGCTGCCAGCGGGTCCGAGGAGAAATCGCGCTTGCACGGTTTATTTTCACGCAAAGGCGCAAAGGCGCAAAGGAATTTGTTGTGAATAACCATTGGCCTTTTTTATTTCCTTTCGCGCGAAACCATTTATGCTTTTCGGCTGTCGCTAAAAATTATTAAAAATTTATGCCATTAACACACACACGGGAATTGTTTGCGAAGGCGTTGAAAGGGAAATATGCGCTCGGCGCGTTCAACGTGAACAACATGGAACTGCTCCAGGCCATCATCGAGGCGTGCGAAGAGGAAAAAGCGCCGGTGATGCTCCAGATTTCCAAGGGCGCGCGCCAATACGCGAATCCGGTCTATCTGAAAAAACTCATCGAAGCGGCGGTCAGCCTGTCCACGATTCCCATCGCGGTGCATCTGGACCACGGCGATTCGTTTGAGCTTTGCAAGGAGTGTATTGACGAAGGTTTCACGAGCGTGATGATTGACGCCAGCCACGAGCCGTTTGAAAAAAATGTCGAGATCACGAAAAAAGTCGTTGAATACGCGCACAAACATAATTGTGTAGTTGAATCCGAACTCGGCCATTTGGTCGGCGCGCAATTCGACGAAGGCGAAGAAGGCGGCGCGCATTCGGCCAGCGGACATTACACCGAGCCGGATGAAGCGGTGAAATTCGTGAAAGAAACCGGCTGCGATTCGCTCGCCGTCGCCATTGGAAATTCCCACGGCGCGTATAAATTCAAAGGCACGCAGCATCTCGACCTCGAACGTCTCAAGCTGATCAAAAAAGCGTTGATGGACGCGGGCATGGGCGATTATCCGCTCGTGTTGCACGGAGCTTCGAGCGTGCCAAAAGATTTGGCCGTCGAAATCAACAAATACGGCGGCAAAATGGGCGAAGACACGGCGGGCGTGCCGGAAGCGGACATCGAAATCGCGCGCCGCACGGGTTGCACGAAGGTCAACATTGACACCGATTTGCGTTTGGCAATGACGGCTGCGATTCGCAAGGTGTTTTTTGAGAATCCGAAAGAATTCGATCCGCGCAAATATCTCGGCCCGGCTCGCGCGAAAGTGAAAGAGCTTGTTCGCCACAAAATCAAAGACGTGCTTTGCTGCGCAGGTCACGCGTTCGATTAAAACTGTAACGACGCTCTGTGAGCGCCGAGAATAGAATTAAAATTCGGCGGTCATAGACCCGCCGCTACATAAAATTCCAAACGTTTCGGCGTTTGGAATTTTTTTATTTGCGCAAAGTTGTCGCAAACAGCGTGACAATTTTGCACGATGGACTTTCGTTCTTCGGTTGAGAAATTTCAAAAACCCTTTATTTTTCGCGATTTTTTGGTTGGCACGCATGAAGCTGAAATAACTTCGTAGTTAAAAACAAAACATTTAACGAAAGGATGATTGTTATGAAACTGATGAAAAGCACAACCTGGCCGACGTTGGGTCGGCTGACGGATTTACGCGACGAGATTGACCGTCTCTTTGAGTCGCCGCTCGCGCGCACGTCCGAATTTCTGGCCGGCTGGACTCCGGCCTTCGACGTTTATGAAGAGAAAGACAACTTCATCGTCAAGGCCGAATTGCCCGGCATGAAACGGGAAGACATCAACGTTTCGCTTCACGACGGAAACCTGATCATTTCAGGCGAACGCAGGAGTGAGACGAAAAGTGAAAATGCCGAAGTATATCGCGCCGAGCGGTTCTTCGGAAAATTCCAGCGCGCTGTGGCGTTGCCGACCAGCGTCGCTGCGAACAAAGTTCAGGCGCAATACAAAGACGGCGTCCTGACGGTCACGCTTCCGAAAAGCGAAGAAGCCAAGCCGAAACAAATCGAAGTGAACGTGAGTTGATTCACTTCAATCAAATTAAAAACTCCCGTGATGAAAGTTACGGGAGTTTTGCTTTTCAAAAATGGCTTGCCGAGCCGCAGCTCGAAGAGTGAAAAATGGTGGTAGGTGATGGATTTGAACCATCGAAGGCGTAAGCCAGCAGATTTACAGTCTGCCCCCGTTGGCCACTTGGGTAACCTACCAAATGCTAATAAAATCAAGCGTTGACGGCTACTTTATCCGATGCATTATTACATCATTGTATCCGCATATTGTATCCTGTGTGATTTGAATTAACATGAATACATAGAACGGTCAAAGTGGAAAAAACGCCAGTCACATCTCTCCAGACGGCAAATGACGGTCATTTCCCCGCGTTCCGCACTTGCTGGAATATGTCAGCAGTGGGACATATTTTGCACGAATAAAAATCAAGGGCAAGCTCATTCGTCAAAGCTTAGAAACAACTGTCTGGACAATTACGCAACTGAAGCTGGTGGACTTTTTCAAGGATGCAGTCGAGTTGTTCAAGAAGCGTGTTTAATATGATACGGCATTACGCTTTAGCTCCGATTCCCCTTTGGTTCGCTTCGTATGTAAGGCCAAGCGATACAATCCCCGAAATAGGGGATGGTAAAAACTAATAGATGTAATAAGATTCAACCGAATCTCCATGCGCAACAAGTTCACCTACCACCAAAATTTTTGTTTATGACAAACTCATTTGAAAAATCTCCAGTGCGGTTCAGGCTGTTTGTTTCCATGGTTTATGTGGTTGCAACTCCCATGCTGGCTATGCTCTGTGCTTCTACCGGCCAGGCAGAGACAATTCTAATCAAAGCCAACACCGCCACCATGAATCTGGCCGCAGACTGGACGCCCAACGGCGTTCCCACAAACGCCAACATCGGTAAATTTGACGGCGCGATTTCTTCCGGCAATGAAGGGTCGCTCGCGCTGGGCGGCAACGTCACCCTTGCGGGATTGGTTTTTTCCAACAACCTGAACGGGCCGGTTAGCATTGCTGCCAGTGTCAACACGCTGACGCTGGACAGCTCCATGATTGCCGGCGGCACAGGGATTGACATGAGCATCGCCAACCAGAACGTGACCAACAATTCCCCGCTGACGTTGAAAGGGTTTCAGGCATGGAACGTGATTTCAGGCAAGGCATTGACGCTTGGCGGCGCATTGACACACACGGGCGCGGGCGTGGATTTCAGCAGCTTTGCCGGCAAGCTTGGCACGCTTGCCAACGTGAATGGTATTTTGGGTCCGTGGGCCACGATCGGTTCCGGCACATCCTTAAAGTATGCAACGAACAATGCAGGCGTGGCGATTGGAAGCTATACCGGCGGCACGGCTCTTCCGACAACGGGCGGCAGCGCAACGGCAAATTACACACTTTCAACTGCGCAGACCGAGACGGCGGCAATCACTGGCAACACGCTTCAATATACTGGTAACGCACAAACCTTGGCTCTTGGCGCTGCTGGCACCAGCACGCTTACATTGAACGGCCTGATGAACTCCGGCACCGGCGCTTTGACGATTGGAGCTGATGGAAACACCAACATTGTAATCGGTGGTGCAAACAATGAGCTTGTGATTGCGGGCAACACGAACGGTATTACCATCTTTTCTGCCATTACCAATAATCCGGCGGGGGCTTCTTCAGTGACCTATAATGGTCTGGGCACGTTGACGCTTGGTGCTGGCACCACCAGTGGCGTCAATTCCACCACGGAAAACTCCAGCAGTTTCACCGGCGATTTTGTCATCAACAGCGGAATCGTTTCGGTTAAGAAAGAGGTTAGCCTCAATAGTCTTGGCGCAGGCCAAAACCTAACAACATCTGCGTTAGGCAGCCCTGCCGTCGCCCGCAACGTAATCATCAACAACGGCGCCATACTTTCGATTGACATCAGCAATCCGTTTGGCCCGGGTGCCACCAGCAAATCCAATCCGGGCTACCCGCAATTCACCATTGTGGTCAACAACGGCGGGATGTTTAGAACTACCACTGGCAACGCCACTATTGGGCCGCTTGTGCTCAACGGCGGCACGGTAAGCATCACAAGCCCGAACAAGGCAACCTTCGCGCCTCTTGGCTTGGAAAACGATGTGACCGTTGGCGGTTCGAGCCCTTCATTCATCACCGCCTCGGCGGGCGGAGGCTTCAACCTTACCGTCACCAACACGCAAGTCAGGATCTTCAATGTGGCCGACGCCACGGGCGACGCCAATGTGGACTTGACCGTGTCAGCCGTCATGGACGATAACACCAGCCCCGCCGGCGCCTCCAGCTTCATCAAAGCCGGTGTCGGCACGATGCTGCTTGCCGCGACGAATATATATAGCGGTGTGACAACCATCAGCGCCGGAACATTAATCGCCGGCACCAACAGTCCGTCAGGTGCCGTCGGCGCTTTCGGCAATGCGTCCAGCGCGATTGTTTTGGGCGATGCCAACACCACGGCGAACAATTCAAGCCCGGCCTTGCTGGCCGGCGGCGCGTTCACAATTGGCCGCGCCATCACCGTGGCCGCCCAGCCTAGCACTGGCACCTACACCATTGGCGGCTATACGGATAACAACTCCACCTTCAGTGGCCTGATCACAATCAACACAAACCTGACGGTTTCACAGGCGGCCAACGCGGGGGCAAACACCCTGACCATCAGCGGCGGCATCACTGGCGGCAACGCCGGCAGCAAAACCATCACCTTTGCCGGTCCCGGCAATGCCTTGATTGCCTCAACAGCAATATCAGATGGCGGCGGCACGGTGGCGGTCAATGTCACCGGCGGCAAGAACACTTTCGCGGTGCCGAACACTTACAGCGGAAGCACAACCATCATCAGCAATGTGCTGGCGCTGACGGGTTCTGGTTCGATCTCCAATTCGGGCAGCATCGGCATAAACGCTGGCGGGACGTTCGACGTGTCGGGACTTGCCGGCACGACGTTTAATTTGAGCG
>Ga0137404_10000024_pt1 | contig 73035 bp, 58 predicted proteins | sample CZOMad2_1_16fung_FD_108285 | JGI IMG/M metagenome (GOLD analysis project Ga0137404, IMG submission 108285) | Vadose zone soil fungal communities from Angelo Coast Range Reserve, California, USA - CZOMad2_1_16fungal (Illumina Assembly) | ecosystem: Environmental > Terrestrial > Soil > Vadose... | reverse complement strand
TGGTTCCGACTTTTACTTCATCGGCGAAGCGCAGACGTTTCAGAGAGTGCCCTCTACCAAGCCCGCTTATTACGAATCCTATGCGACGGTTTTTCTGGTGAGCGCTCGCACAGGCAGGCTGGTCCTCTGGGAGAGACCGTCGGTGCAACGCGATACTCCGGAAGAATCTGAGCAAGCATTGCTCGCAATCCTGTCTGCGGTGGAAGCTCGTCAACGTTATCTCTTGGCGGTGCGCCGCGCGCTGGAAGACGAACGAGCCGAGCGAATAACCGCGGTTGAAAACAGCGCTCGCGTCATCGAAGTAATGTCCGACGATCAAAGCAACGACAACCAGGAAGTTCGCGCCCCCCGCCCCTATCGCCGCCTGAAACCGCCCTACCCGGAAAGCGCGGCGCGCGCTGAAGTAGAAGCTACCGTAGATGTGCTGGTTGATATCGATGCCCGCGGTGAAGTTGGACGCATCGAGATAGCTCGCTGGGCCGGCTATGGTTTGGACCAGTCAGTCATCGATACGGTGAGACAGATGCACTTCTTTCCCGCCATGCGCGACGGTACAGCGATTCCGATGCGTGTGTTGCTCCGTTATAACTTCCGCAAGCCGCCGAAGTGAGATCGGATTGCTGAAGACCGAAAGGCAATAGCAGGTGCGAAGGTTTACGCCAGGACTACGGACGAATGTCCTTATTCGGACGGGTTTGTTCGGTCACAAATGTCGTGACCTCGGATATCTGATGTTTCAACTCGACGTCTGTAACTTTCCGCTCCAAGCGTGCGAGAAGAGGTAAAGTGACTTTAGGTTTTCTATGCTGCGCCGGTACAAGGGTCGGATAGAGAAATGCCGACCGAATAATTGGAAGAAACCTTCTTATATTTTCCGGGTCTTCTAACTCATTATTCTTGAAGATTTTCAGAAGGGCAATCGATACTCTATCGCCGAGCCGGTCAGACTGTTTTTCCGAAAAGCCGCTAGAGAAACCGGACGGCTGCTGCAACAAAGCTTCGACTGCACGCACGGATGGATCCCGATCCTTAGGCGGGACATTGCTTGTTTGCGAAAAGACGTGTGGCACGATGCCAAGTACAAACGAAAATATCAGACTCAGAAGGATAGATATTAAATCCATCCCTTTATGGCCTGTTCTTCTGGACATCTGAACCATTTGAAATACTCCCCTGGCCGGACGTGGACGTAGAAACGGATACATTATTCGTTCTCACGGTGTACCGCTTACCACCAACAAGGATCGAAATATCCTGCTGAAACGTATGAGTGAAGGTGGCGTTGTTACAGGCGCCATAGGGCGCATCGACGAACTGCCCATTAGCATTAGTGAACCGCGATGTTTGAGAATTTCGAGACGGACCAATGTCGCTCCAGTTTGGTTGTGGATCAGTGATGGATGAGCCGTTGAAGGTGGCATGTGTCACCTTCTCCTGCGGCTCCATCTTAGCGTTCTGCAGAGGCTGACCATTTTGACCGTTCACTTGGTATGTCACAGCAATCTTAATACCGTAATCTGCCCCCGAAGTGCAACCGTTATTGTTACCCGATCCGGTCGACAGAGTTTGAAGGGATAATACAGTCAGCGATCCTGGTTTCTGCGATGGCGTCTGGACCGAAGCCTCATCAGTGGTAAATCCTAAAAGCATTGGTGCATCTGGCCGAGTTACCGCGGGTCCAGGTCCCCAAAACCCGTAGTACCAGGGTACGGTAATGCCCTGACTTTGAAACGAACTGAAGTTGTAATAGTCATAATAAAAAAGACTAACAAATGGCCAAAACGTATAGTCATAATCGTATTCTAAAGCGACTGCCTTATGACGCCCTATCGCCGTATAGGTAGAGTCCGGGCTGCCGAAGAACTCAATTTCTACCGAAGCATAACCGTAAGTGCCGTCGTCGGTCTCGGTTTGTATTCCCATGATGTTGCTATCCTGATCCCAAACGGTGAGCGAGACATAAGCTCCGTATGAGCTCTCAACATCGTAATCCTCATCTGTTTCTGAATACGCATCAACTGTGTTGGTATCTTCGTAGTAATCAATTGACGTGTAACCAGTGGCTGTTTGCGCTCCGGCATCGCAAGTGAAGAAAGACAGACCGAATAGGAGAATGAACGCTGCGGTAATGATCTTTCCATTTATCATGGCCATCTCTCCGTGAGGAATACTTACTTCATTAATCGAGTTTCGAATTAACCTTGCGTCCTATCTCGCAGATTGGATATTGGTATCAGCCGCGACACGAGTCTTTACGAATTTGTCGAATCGCGCGAAGTCACTGCCGAGCGCCGCGCTCAATTGATCCCTTCCCCGCAGAGCCAACGCATCGCGCTCCAGCGACAAGCCCCGCAATTCGACCGGCGGCGGCGTTGGTTTCTGACCATGTGGCACTTGCCCTCCCGGATACTGCGCTTTGTAAGCGTCGATGATCGGCTTAGCTCTAGCGTCTAAGACTTTCTCTTGCTCGTCGTACTGCGCAGCAACCAAATCAAGAGCCTGCACCTGTTGATCATTTAGTTGCGCCTGGCGTTTGAAATGAGTTCGGATCTGTGCTGTGTCTTTGCCGTCGTTCTCAAGTTCCTCCGCTTTCTTCTTCAAGGCAACAACATGATGGAAGAGGTGCCTGTATATGACATGCTCGGGAACTTGGGCCTGCGGTGACTGGGCTCGAGAGGGACGCTTGGTGATAATCAAAACGCCAGCCAGAAAGGCCAACGAGCATAATCCAGTGACCATGTACTTGTTTCGCATAATTCGTCTCCTTAGAATGCGCCGTCTATCACTTCGAATACACTTTTGCAAGGAATTCGTGCTCTGATCGATGTTGAGCGGCTAAAGCGAGTGAGTTGGCGACAATCGATTCGAACCCTGATATCATGCGCGAAACGTAAGCCGAAATAATGCTTTATCTATCTCAAGTACTCGGTCGGCCTATCCTCGACCTTGACGGTGAGCGTGTGGCAACGCTCAAAGACGTCATCGTCAGGCTGGGCGAAGACGAACATCCGCCGGTGGCAGGTTTTGTCGCGCGTTATCGCCGGCGCGATTTTTTTCTGCCGCGCTGGGGCATCGCACACTTTGGCGAGGACGGCGTCCGACTAGTCTCCGACATTCTTGATTTGCGGCCATTCATGCGACGTGACGGAGAGGTTTTGCTGGCGCGCGACGTGCTCGACAAACAACTGGTCGACGTTGATGGCAAGCGCGTGGTGCGCGTGAATGACGTGCAGATAATTGAAGCCGCAAACGAATGGCGCGTGACCGGCGCTGACGTCAGCATCTTCGGATTATGGAGACGACTCGCGCCCGGCATTATGCGCAGCGGCAAACCCGTCGAAGTGATCGATTGGGCCGACGTCGGCTATCTCGCGATCGACGCAGCCACCGTGCAGTTAAAGTCTTCCCGCGGAAAACTGGCTCGCCTGCATCCGGTCGAAATCGCGCGCCTAGCTGAGGCTCTCTCCTACCAACACGGCGCCGATATTGTGGAATCGCTCGACGATGAAACGGCCGCCGAAACCCTTGAAGAAATGGCCGCCGAGCGTCAGGCTCAGATCATCGGCGACATGGATGAAGAACGCGCGGCAGACATTCTGGAACACATGTCGCCCGACGAAGCGGCGGACGTGCTGGGCGATCTGCCGGAAGCCAAGGCAGAAGATTTGCTCAACCGCATGGAAGATGACGAGCAACTCGACGTGGCCGAACTGCTGCCTTACGCCGATGACACCGCCGGCGGACTCATGACAACTGAATTTGTGACTGTGCCTCGGGACCTGACGGTTGGCGACGCCCTGGCGCGCCTGCGCGAGATGGCCGAAACGCCGAACATGATGTACTACCTTTACGTGGTGGCCACCGAAGGGTCATGGTCATTGGAGGGAGTGATCGCGTTGCGCAGTTTGATCCTGGCCGATTCTTCGGCGCCACTTGAGCGGGTCATGCGCAGCGATATCCAGGTGGCGCATCCCGACGATGACGCTGCAGAGGTGGCCCAGAAGATCGCCGAATATAACCTGCTGGCTCTGCCGGTCGTCGACGAAGCCGGCGATATCCTGGGGATCGTAACGGTCGACGATGCAATTGAAATCCTGCTGCCGAGAGGCTGGCGGCAAAGACTACCGAAGTTGTTGGGATGATTAACGAGGCTTACCTACTCAAGTTTGATCGACGACGGTGGTTTCTTCCCCTCCCTTTGGGAGGGGTTAGGGGAGGGTGCGAAGCTTAGCGCGAAGTCTATATAAAGATCCGTTGTGTTTTGCCAGGCACGACATGCGGATAAACTGGAGTGCGCTCAGGCCCTCACCCCGGCCCTCTCCCAATGGGAGAGGGAGAAAAGAACTAACCGAAAACGTGCAAGAATTGAAATGACTGAGGACCCGCCGAGTGCCAGAGCAACGAACAGACGTACGCGATGCGGGACGCAAGCTCTTGCAGCGCAGCGCACAGGGAGTATCGCGCGTGCGACGCACGATCGCGCGGCGCCCGCGGGCGTTGCTGTACATCGCCGTCATCGGCCCTGGTGTCATCACCGCATGCGCCGGAAATGACGCCGGCGGCATCGCCACGTTTGCCTCAGTCGGCGCTGATTACGGCTACAAACTCGTCTGGCTCTTAATTCCCCTTACGATCAGCCTGGGAATCGTTCAGGAGATGTGCGCCCGCATGGGCGCAGTTACCGGCAAGGGTCTCTCTGACTTAATTCGCGAGCGTTTTGGCGTGCGCTGGACTGCCTTCGTCATGCTGGCCCTTTTGATCGCCAACGGCGGCGTTACCGTTTCAGAGTTTGTCGGCATCGCCGCCGCGATGGAATTGCTGGGCGTAGCGCGCTACGTGTCGGTGCCGATCGCGGCGATCGCGATCTGGTGGCTGGTCGTCAAGGGAACTTATCAGCGAGTTGAGCGCGTGTTCCTCGCCATGTCTTTGGTCTTTCTCGCTTATGTGGTTTCCGCTTTCATGGCTCATCCACCCTGGCGGACTGTGGCGATCGAACTGGTCCACCCGCATCTTGATCTTACGCCGGCGTATCTGCTTAGCCTGGTCGCCATCATCGGCACGACCATCTCGCCTTATATGCAGGTTTTTATTCAGTCGTCGGTCGTAGAAAAGGGCGTGCGGCTCGAGAACTACCGAATGATCCGCACTGACGTTTGGATCGGCACCGTGTTCGCCATCCTGATCGTTTTCTTCATCGTGGTTTCGACTGCCGCCACCCTGAACGTGCATGGCGAACACGTCGATTCCGCCGAGCAGGCCGCCCGCGCCTTAAAGCCTTTGGCCGGACCCTACGCGGAGATGCTGTTTGCGATCGGTCTGTTTGGAGCTTCAATGCTGGCTGCCGGCGTCTTGCCGCTGGCCACAGCCTATTCAATCAGCGAAGCGTTCGGATTCGAGAAAGGCGTCTCGAGCAGCTTTCGCGAAGCGCCGATTTTCCTGGGTGTTTTCACGTTTCTGGTGGCTGTGGGCGCGTTTATCGCGATGATGCCGGGCCTGCCATTGATTCATGTTTTGATCGTAACGCAGGTCATCAATGGAGTGCTCTTGCCGGTGATCCTGATCGCCATTCTCCGACTCGTGAACAACCGCGAGTTGATGGGCGCATACGTAAACGGACGGCTCTACAATTTCGCGGCCTGGTTGACCGCGATTGTGGTCTCGGCACTCTCGATCCTGCTCATTGTGGTGACTCTGTTTCCAAGCCTTTTGTCTCGCAGCGGATGATTTGCACCCCCGGCGATTTTCGAGATCAGAGCTTTCCCGCGGACTCCTCCAGACTCGCTGCCTTTCGGTTTTCACTCTCGCCAAGCGCGAACTTTGATGGTAAAAGTACGTACGCTCGCTCCGAACCATACGATCTGAGAATTGAGTCATTGCATGGCGGCTGGTAGCTCAAGTAGAAAGAACAGATTTCTCCTTTTCATCTTCGCGACCGCGGTCGTGGCGATGGCGCTCTATTTGTTTTACCACTTCGCGCCGGCCTTGCATGATGCTTTGGCAGTCCGCATGGGTGCGCGGGCAGCGGAAGACAGCATAATCAGAATTCCGAAGCTCGTCCTCTGGTCCATCCTGGCGTTCCTTGGAGTACGCGCTCTGAGCACGTTCATCTTTGACTTCCTGTTCCGGATCCGCCGTGGCTATGAAGCGCCCACTCTCGTTCGCAATATCTTTTCGCTGCTGGCGTTCACCGGCCTGTTTGTTCTGATCTTCAACAAGATCTACCAGGAGGTAAACCTCGGCGCGCTTTTCACGACTTCCGCCATCTTTGGCGTCATTATTGGTCTCGCTTTGCAAGACACTTTGGGAAATTTCTTCGCCGGAATTTCCCTCCACGCCGACCGACCCTTCCAAGTTGGTGACGTGATCGTGGTTGGCCCGCAAAAGCACACTGGTGTGGTCGAGAGTATTACGTGGCGGGCCATCAAGATCCGGACCTTTCAGAATCACATTGTTCTGGTCAGCAACAGCAACGTCGCGAGGGAAGCCATCGAAGTCTCACCGCGCGACAACTTGAACGCGCGCCTGGTTTTTTTCGGCACGCTCTACACTGATTCACCGGCCAAGACGATTCACGTCGTCCGCGAAGCAGTGCGTGACGCCGATAACGTTTCCGAAAAGATCACGCCGATCGTCCGCATCAGGAACCTGGGCGACTCTGCGATCGAATGGGAAATCAAGTACTGGCTCGATGACTACGCCAAGTACAACGATACCGACGCCCTCGTTCGCCAGCGCGTCTGGTACGCTCTGCGCAGAAGCGGTCTGACCTTCGCCTTCCCGACGCGAACTCTGCACCTCGACCGCAAAGCGGTACAACGGCCGGTGACCGCTGAGGACCAAATCGCAGATCGCTTGTCGGCGATCGATGTCTTCTCGCCCTTGTCGGCGGAGGAGTTGAAACAACTCGCGACCGCGACCATGGGACATGTCTTCGCCCCCGGCGAGACTTTGATTCGCGCCGGCGACGAGGGTTCGTCCATGTTTGTCGTGAACAACGGCCGCGTATCGGTGCAGGTGGCCGACAAGACCGGACCGCGAACGGTTGCCGTCCTAACCGAGGGGAACTTCTTTGGCGAGATGGCCCTGTTCACCGGAGAGCCGCGCACCGCAAACGTGGTGGCGCTGGAAGAAACTGAAGTGCTCGAGATTGGGCACGCCGCCATGAAACACATTTTCGAAACCAACCCCAGCCTGGCCGAGTCAATCAGTTGGACTATCGCCGAGCGTCAAGCCGACCTGGCCGCCGGCTCGCTCCAGGCCTCCCAAAACAGCATCCAGGAATCCGCCGGGGTGCTGGCTTCTATTAAGCGCTTCTTCGGCCTGCGCTAAATAATACAGAGACTCGCCCGACAGTTTTCCGCCCTAGAAATCAGCCTTCTACTCTCGAGCTTGAGACTTGACAACAAAAGACTCAGCCTTTATTATCGCTTCAGACTCAGGCTCGAATTCGATCCGAATAAGGATGTAGCCTGAGGGATAAAGCTATCAAGGAATCAGGAGGTTTTTGATTATGAGTGTTGTTCGTTACGACCCGTTTCGCGATCTGCGAACTCTGCAGCAGGAAGTCAATCGTCTTTTCACTGGGAACGCGGCCCGAGCTTTCGACGATGAAGGCATTGCCCGCGGTTCCTGGAGTCCCAGCGTAGACATCTATGAAAACAAGGATCAGATCGTGCTCGAGGCAGAACTGCCCGGCATGAAACGTGAGGACTTTGACCTGTCGGTGGAAAACAACGTGATCACGCTCCGCGGTGAGCGTCACTTCGAAAAGAAAGACGAAACCGACAACTATCACCGGGTAGAGCGGGCTTACGGCAGTTTCACGCGCTCGTTCACTCTGCCGAATACGGTTTCGAGCGAGGGCGCAACCGCCGATTATCGTAATGGCGTTTTGCGAGTCACCTTGCCAAAGCGCGCGGAGACGAAAGCCCGCCGCATTGAGATCAAAGGCGAGGGCGAGGAGACAGCCAAAACAATTGAGGCCAGGGCGGAGACCGCCAAAGCCGCAACCAAGTAATCAATTGCTTTCAACTTAGGAGCGGGGCAACTGGTTCTGACCGGTGGCCCCGCTTGCTTTCAAACCAACGGATTTTGTAGTTAACTTTTCGTATGCGCTTAGACAAATTCACCCTGCGAGGACAGGAAGCCATTCAGGCCGGCATCGAACTCGCTGAACGAAATCAGAATCAGCAGGTCGAGCCGGAGCATCTTCTCTGCGCGATGCTCGAGCAAGCGGAAGGGATTGTGCGCCCGCTGCTGGGCAAGCTCGGCGCGAATGTTCAGGTAGTGCTCAGCGATTGCCAGGCGGCGGTCGCGCGTTTCCCGCGTGTCCAGGGTGGCCAACAGTATTTTAGTCCGCGCCTGACCCAGATTTTCACCGCGGCGGAAAAGCAGGCCGGGAAGATGCAGGACGAGTACATCTCGACTGAGCATCTGCTGCTGGCTATTACCGATGAGAAGGAAGGTGCGGCCGGAAAGCTTTTGCGGCAGCACGGAATAAGTCGCGACGATCTGCTGAAAGCGATCGAGCAAACGCGGGGCGGCGTGCGCATCACGGATCAAAATGCCGAAAGTAATTATCAGGCATTGGCAAAGTACGCGCGCGACCTTACTGATCTCGCGCGCAAGGGCAAGCTTGATCCGGTGATCGGCCGCGATGATGAAATTCGGCGGACGATTCAGGTGCTATCGCGGCGCACCAAAAATAATCCGGTGCTGATCGGCGAGCCCGGCGTCGGCAAGACCGCTATTGTCGAGGGTCTCGCCCAACGAATCGTTTCAGGTGACGTGCCGGAGACTTTGCGCAACAAGCGACTGGTCGGGTTGGATCTCGGTTCGATGTTGGCGGGCGCGAAATATCGCGGCGAGTTCGAAGACCGTTTGAAAGCGGTGCTGAAAGAGATCGAAAGCGCGCAGGGCCAGATCATTCTGTTTATCGACGAATTGCATACCCTGGTCGGAGCGGGCGCGGCTGAGGGAGCGATCGACGCCTCGAACATGTTGAAACCGGCGCTGGCTCGCGGCGAACTTCGCTGTGTGGGCGCCACGACCCTGAACGAATATAAGAAGTACATCGAAAAGGACGCCGCCCTTGAGCGCCGTTTCCAGCAGATTTACGTCGGCGAACCGACGGTTGAAGACACCATTGCGATCCTGCGCGGCTTGAAAGAACGCTACGAAGTTCATCACGGCGTGCGCATCAAGGATTCCGCGATCGTCGCCGCGGCCACGCTCTCAAATCGCTACATCACTGATCGTTTTCTGCCTGACAAGGCCATCGATCTGATTGACGAGGCGGCGTCACGTCTGCGAATTGAGATCGACTCGCTGCCCCAGGAAATCGATATCGTCGAACGCGAAACCATGCAGCTCGAAATCGAGCGCCAGGCTCTCCAGCGCGAAGAAGACGAACGGTCAAAGAATCGTCTACACGAGATCGAGCAGAAGATTGCCGACTTGAAAGAGAAGTCCTCGGGCATGAAAGCCAAGTGGCAGTCTGAGAAAGAAGCCATCGAGCGGATGCGCAAGTCCAAGGCCGAGCTGGAACAACTGCGCCTGCAACTGGATCAGGCCCGCAATGCCGGCGATCTGGGCAAGGCTTCCGAGATTCAGTACGGCCAGATTCCGGAACTGGAAGCAAAGTTCGCCGCGGAACAAGCCAAACTCGCGCAGATTCAGACAGACGGCGTTACGCTGAAAGAGGAAGTTGACGAGGAAGACGTGGCTGAGGTGGTCGCCAAATGGACAGGCGTGCCGGTTTCAAAAATGCTCGAAGGCGAGATGCACAAACTTCTAACGATGGAGGACCGCCTGCGTCAGCGCGTGATTGGCCAGGATGAAGCCCTCGAAGCTGTGGCCAACGCAGTGCGCCGCGCACGCGCCGGCCTGCAGGATCTAAATCGTCCGGTTGGTTCGTTCATCTTTCTCGGCCCGACGGGTGTCGGCAAAACTGAAACTGCCCGCGCGCTCGCTGAATTCCTCTTCGACGACGAAAAGTCGATGGTGCGACTCGACATGTCTGAGTACATGGAGAAGCACGCCGTAGCGCGCATGATCGGCGCGCCGCCGGGGTATGTTGGGTACGAGGAGGGCGGACAGCTGACGGAAGCAGTGCGGCGGCGTCCTTACAGCGTCATTCTTTTCGACGAAATCGAAAAGGCGCATCCGGACGTTTTCAATGTGCTGCTGCAAATTCTGGACGATGGCCGCCTGACAGATTCAAAAGGCCGCACGGTGGACTTCAAGAATACGGTCTTGATCATGACTTCGAATCTCGGCTCGCGCGAGATCCAGGAAGCCAGCGAGGATGAAAAGGAAGTGCGCGAAGCGGTGACGCTGGTGCTGCATGAACACTTCAAGCCTGAGTTTCTGAATCGCATAGACGACATCGTGATTTTCCACCGGTTGACGCGCGAACAGATCACTCAGATCATCGATGTGCAACTCCAGCGTCTACGCGCGATGCTGCACGAACGCAACATCTCTTTAGAGCTAAAGGACTCAGCCAGGGAATTGTTGGCTCGCGAAGGCTATGACCCGAATTTTGGCGCCCGGCCGCTCAAGCGGGCGATTCAGACCATGATTCAGAATCCGCTGGCCATGAAGCTGTTGCGCGCAGAAATCTTACCGGGACAGACTGTAATCGTATCGGCTCGTGACGGTGAGATGGAATTCACGACCGACACGGCAGCGGCGGCGGCATGAACTGCGGCGAAAAGGGCGTGGGTTTGAGAGATGAGACCGCTGGCAGGGTATTTGCTTAGAAAACCACGGAGAGATTCTTGTTGCACTGAAACGCAACGATGAATATGCTCTCCTCATCAAAGCGGTGCGTGCCTGACGGAATTTCGGGCAGTCTGAAATGAACGCCGCTGGGTTTTAAAGGAAGAGGCTAGGTAATCAGAATGGCCGATTTGGAAGCATACAAAGATAAGTTTGGCGAGAGCGGACAGCGAGTATTTCAGAACGCCCTGAGCGAATCGAAGCGGCGCGATCAGAATTATATTGCCGTCGAACACATCATCAGTGGCCTGGCGAAAGAGGAACCCGATCTCTTCAACTCGACCATCCGCAGTCTAGCGCTTGATCCCGCCGTGGTGGCGCGAGCAATCGATAACCGTCTGGACCACGCGCGCCAGCACGTCGGCCAGGGAGTCAGAATAGCTCCGGACACTACTGACCTCTTCAAACGCGCAATGGAGCGCGCGCGCGCTCATGGACGAAAGACGATCGAATCCACCGACATCTTCGAAGTGCTTTCAACTAACAGTCTCCTGGTCGAGGTCCTGCTTAATTTGGGCGCCACGCCCGAAGCCGTGATCGAGCACGTGCGCACGAATGTAAACGAACGTGAGCATCACGAAGAGCAGTATCGCAAGAAGTTTGAGCTTCCTCCGTATCTAAAGCACTTTGGTGTTTCCCTGAACCGCATGGCTCGGGCCGACAAGATTCCGCCCACCATCGGGCGCGAAAAAGAGATTCAGCAAATCATCGAAATTCTTTGCCACCGCGAGCGCGCCAACTCACCGATGCTGGTCGGCGAGCCGGGCGTGGGCAAGACCGCAGTGGTCGAAGGACTGGCGCGGCTGATCGAACTCGAGCCGCAAAAAGTTCCTGCGCGCCTGCGCAACTCGCACGTCGTGCAACTGCAAATGGGCGGCATCGTGGCCGGGACTATGTTGCGCGGCATGTTCGAAGAACGCATCAAAGGCATCATTGATGAAGTCAAAGATCGGGATAACCTGATTCTCTTCATCGACGAGGCGCATACGATCATTGGCGCGGGCGCGGCGCTGGGAACATCTTCAGACGCGGCGAACATGTTCAAGTCGGCGTTGGCAAAAGGCGAGCTGCGGATTCTCGGCGCGACCACGCTTACCGAGTACAAAGAATATATCGCCGAAGACGAAGCCCTCGCGCGCCGCTTCCGTCTGGTCAAAGTTGACGAGCCCACAATTGGTGAGACCCGTGAGATTCTCCTCGGCGTTCGCCCGCGTCTGGAACGCAACTATTCAGTGCAAATTTCTGACGAAGCTATCAACACCGCTTTGGAAATGGCGCCGAAGTACATTCGGAACCTGCACCTGCCGGACAAGGCCATCGGCTGGCTCGATACTGCTTCCGTAAAAGTTGAGATCAACGAGCCGCACACGATGATCGTCAAACCCGAGCACGTGATCGATGTCATCTCGCAGGAGTCGCGCATTCCGCGCGACATGATCTTTCGCGACACCAGCGATCGCTTCGCTCTGACTGAAGTACAACTCTCCGAACGGGTCATCGGCCAGAAGGAAGCGATCAAAGCGGTGGCCCAAAGGCTGCGGCTGAACAAGGGTCCGTTGAAAGAGTCGCATTACAAGCCTGACGGCGTGCTGCTGTTCCTGGGCCCGACCGGCGTGGGCAAAACCGAGTTGGCGAAAGCCGTGGCTGAGTTCATGTTTGGTGACGAGCACAAGATGGTCCGCCTGGACATGTCCGAATACACCGACGGCACCGTCGGGATCGAAAAACTGATCGGCATGCCGCGCGGCATTGTCGGCTCAGAGCGCGGCGGGATCTTGACCGAGCAGCTTAAAGAGAACCCTTACACGGTGCTGCTGCTCGACGAAGTCGAAAAGGCCTCGCCCTATTTGATGAATCTTTTCCTGCAGGCTTTCGACGAAGGCTGGTTGACCGATGGCCGCGGGCGGCGCGTCTATCTTTCCGACGCCATCGTGATCATGACTTCGAATTTGGGTTCGGAGAGCTTTAAGAAGTATGAAAAGCCTTTGGGCTTTGGCACGAAGACCGCGGGTGACTTCCGGGCAATCAAGAACGAAGTGATGAAAGCCGCCGAGACGCGCTTCTCGCCTGAGTTCCGCAATCGCATCGACGAGATTGTGGTCTTCGCTCCGCTGACTCTGGACGAAGTGAAGCAGATCGCGCAAATCTATCTAGAGAAGACTCGTAGGCAGATGAAGAGCCAGAGCAAGACGTTCCAGACTACCGATCAAGCGCTATCGCTGATAACCGAAAAGGGATTTAGCATGCAATACGGCGCCCGCTTCCTGAAGCGCTTCATCGACGAGCGAGTGAAGCTCCCGATCACCACGATGTGGAAAGAAGGATCGCATTTCATTGTCGACGTTGAAGACGGAGAAGTCGTAACGAAAGTTGCCGACGCGACGGACGGCAGCCCAGCTTGAGTTTCGATTGCGGAATAGTAGTTTTGGATAGAGCCTCACAATTGGATTGAGGCTCTTTTCATCTTGCTCCTTTGGTCGCCGGGTCCACCATGCGAATATCCCTCGTCAGCAAATTCACCTGCGCCAGCTTCTTTTTACTCCTGTCTTCGTTCGCCGGCTCAGCCCAGACTGAAAAGCCAACTCCTGTTAGTCCCGATGAAAAGGCCGCGCAAATAGTTCAGAAAGCGATCAAGGTTATGGGCGGCGATCGTTACCTGAACGTCAAGACGGTAATCGGCCGCGGCTTCTTCACGGATTATCACGACGGCGTGTCCGGGATTCCGGTTCGTTTCGTCGACTACATCGTTTATCCCGACAAAGAGCGCACCGAATTCAGTGGCGGCGGCCAGCGCCTGATCCAAACAAACGACAAAGACCGTGGCTGGATCTATGACGGCGCGGCGCTGACGCTCAAAGACCAGACCGCCGAGCAGTTGGAAGATTTCCGGCTCGCGACCCGCACCGGATTAGAGGCCCTGCTGCGTGGCACCTGGCGGACCCAGGGTGCAAAGTTGAGTTACGTGGGTCGGCGCGAAGCAGGCCTGGCGCACCGCAACGAAACTGTGCGGCTGACATATCCGGATGGCTTCTGGATCGAATACGAGTTCGCCTCCGACGATGGCGCGCCCGCAAAAGTTCTTTACCAACGTAAACACAAAAGACCCGACACCGAAGAAGTGGAAGACGTACGGGAAGAGGACCGGCTGTATAAACCAATCACCATCGACGGGGTTGTGGCCCCATACGTAATCGACCATTTCCGCGACGGCATCCAGGCCAGTCGCACAAATTACGAGTCGGTCGAGTTCAATAAGAAGATTGCCGACTCCCTCTTCGCCAAACCGGCGAGTTTCAAAGCTGTGAAGTGACGTTTCCGAGCGATTCTGTTCCGTCACCGGCATCTTAGTCAGCCGAGACGACAGTCCAACGATCAAAGCGTCAAGGCGAACGTAGTCGAAAATAAGTCAACATGGCGCTCGATCTCAAAGAATTAGATTGGAAGCTATTTCGGCGGCTGCACTCACTCGCGCTTGAACGTTTCTGCCAACATGTGATTGAGGATATTCACCAATCAACATCCAACTGCACAGGAGACTATCACCAGCGTTATCTGGCAGTTTTCAATCTCATCATGGACCGTAACGAGCAGATGGCACGGGCATTCAACGACTCGCGCCGTTCGACGGCAATCGTCCTCCTCACTAACATCAGGGAACTGGGCTTACTGACAGACGAGGAGTTTTCTCAGTTCAGTCCCGACGCGCGCGCAAGCGTCGAAGCAGTTCTCGAAATTCGCCGCAGGTGACTAAGCCGAACGGCTCAGTGATTCTTCGCGGGCCGAGGCAGCCGTAGATCTGATGACGTTAGCGCGATCTGCCTCGGGCAACGTCAGGCCGGCCATCTCGGCAAAGAGACGCTCGTACTGATCGACGACATAGTCCCAATCGTAATGTTCCAACACCCGCGCCTGAGCGCGATTGCGATACGACTGGACCAGAGAGCCGTCGCGCAAAACCCGCTGTAGTTTCTCGGCCAGATCGTCTTCGTCGGCGTAAGCAATGCCCGCGTCGCCGATGGCTTCCATGTTCTCTGGCGCGGCGAGGGTCAGCACGCAATTACCAAAACCCATCGCCTCCAGCAGGGCCGGATGGGTGCCGCCAACTTCGGTGGCGTGAATATAGCAATAGGCGTTCTGTTGCAGCGCCCGGTAGTCACGGCCGAAAACAAAACCGGTGAAGATGATTCGCCGATCGCGGCGCGCGCGCGCCTTGAGGTCGTTGATGTACTCGCGCGCATAAGGCGCATCGCCCACGATCAGCAGCTTATGCGCAGTGCGCACGCGCTTGAACGCTTCGATTACCAGGTGCGCGTTATTCTCCGGCTCCAGCCGCGACACATACAGCACATAGCGGTTCGGCTCTACGCGCCAGCGCCGCACCGACGGATCGGGACGCCGCTCGACCTCGGCGCCGTAAGCGATCATGGTCGAGGCCGCCCGGTAACGGGCCAGGTAGTATTCCTGAATCACGCGCGCGTCAGTAACAGTTTCAGTCGGCAGGATGGTCGCCAATCTCTCGGCCATCAAATAATATCTGCGCGCAATCGCGTTCCACTTCTTCCGCTTGTGTTCCAGCCCGTCCACGTTCAGCGCGACGGGTGTGCCGGCGAGCCTTAGGATGGAAGCGAACGGCGCATTGGCCGCGTTACAGATCAGCGCGGCATCGTAACGCTGTGGCACGGCGTGCAACGCCGAAAGAAACGCATGCACAACGGTGTCAAAATACTTATGTCTGATTGTGGGGAGGACTTTGAGCTTAACGCCCTGGAACTCGAGCTCGCGGGGGCTGACATAGTGGGCCCGGCAGTAGACGGTAACGTCGTGACCACGGGCAACCAACCTGGTCGAAAGATGTTCAGCGAAGGTTTCGAACCCGCCATAGTTGGCGGGAATTCCGCGGGTGCCAAGAATCGCAAGGCGCATAATCAAAAAGGAATCAAAGAACTGAATGCTCTTAATCAGTCGGCTGTTCTTCGGTCCTCTTCCTTTGCACAGCTCGCTCGTAAACTCCGAGAGTCAGCCGCGCGGTAGTCTTCCAGTTGAATTGTTTTGCTCTCTCAAGACCCTTTGAGCGCAACGTTGCACGATACTCCGAATCATCTATCACTCGCATGAGGGCCTTAACCAGGGCCTGCGTGTCGAACGGATCAAATAACAAACCCGCTGCACCGACAACTTCGGGGAGGCTGGTTCGATTTCCCGCAATCACCGGTACGCCGCATTGCATGGCTTCGACCACCGGTAAGCCAAAGCCCTCGAAGTAGGAGGGATAAACGAAACAGACAGCGCCGCTATAGAGTCCCGCAAGATCTTGCTCGGGCACATAACCGGTGAACAGAATGTCTTTATCAAGGGCGTTTCGCTCCGCAGCCCGAAAGGTTTCGCCATCACGCCAACCACGTTTTCCTGCCAGGACAAGCTGGGGAAGCTTACCCTCTGGACGAACTCCGCGCAAGCATGAATATGCCTCGATCAGCCGTACCAGGTTCTTCCGCGGTTGAATGGAGCAAAGCGAGAGAATGTAATCCTCCCGGATTCCATAACTTTCGCGAATCCGTCTCAGTTCTGTTTCATTGGCAACGGGTAAGAGATTTGGTGGCGCTGCCTCCGGGGTGACTGTAATCCGCTCTGAAGCAATGCCATAGGTGGCGCTGATATCGGCGCCCGAATACTCGGACACGGTGATGATCTGCGCCGCCCGTTTTGCAGTCCGCCGCACCGTCAGCCGCATCTGCATCCAGCTCCGGCGGTTGAAAGTCTCGGGCAAATGCTCGAAAGCCAGATCGTGAATAGTCGTAACGACCGGGCACGGGCAGAAGGGTGGAGCGGTGTATTGGACGTGTAATAGATCCACGGGATTGCGGCGCAACTCTCGAGACAGCGTCAGCGGAATGCGCACCAGCGGTGTGTGCGGCAACGTTTGCGTGACTTTGAAGTTGGGCCAGCGCCGATCAAAGCGCTCGACTGCGGCGGGCTTGGTTACGTACAGGGTGTAAAGATTCGTCTGATCGATCTCGGCAAGGGCCTCGATCAGGTTGGCGGCGTAACTTTCATTGCCGCCGAGTCCAACTCCGACGGAATGCGCATCGATTGCGATGTGCAAAATCGCTCCAGGTTAATGAGAAGAGTACTTTTCTTTTGCTCCCTCTCCCTTTGGGAGAGGGCTGGGGAGAGGGCTTGTCTGCGTCAAGCTTTGCACCCTCCCCTAACCCCTCCCAAAGGGAGGGGAAGAAACCACGCAGGTTCAGCCACTTGTTTATTCTTCGTCAGCCTTCGACGACTGGCGACTGGCGACGGCGGCGGCTTCGACTACTGCCGCGGCAGCGGACTGACGCGTATCGCGCTCGCGGATGCGAGCCGCTTTGCCGCGCAGACCGCGCAAGTAGTAAAGCTTCGCGCGGCGCACGTGTCCTCTCTTAACCACGTCGATGTGGTCGACGATGGTGGCGTGCAGCGGAAAGATTCTCTCCACGCCCACGCCGAAACTGGTCTTGCGCACCGTGATCGTTTCCCGGACGCCGCCATGCTTGCGGGCGATGACCACGCCTTCGAAAGCCTGCAGGCGCTCTTTGGTTTCGGATTCCTTGATCCGAACGTGCACCCGGACGGTATCGCCCGGCTGAAAATCCGGGACGTTACTTTTCAGTTGTGACTTATCGACGCTGTCTAAGCGATTCATGACTTACTCCATTTCGTTCTTTGTACTTTGAGCTTCGTTCCTGGATGTCTCAGTACAGCGGCCGCGTATTTCGACGACAGCCAAAGTACAAAGATCAAAGTACAAAGTTCATTCCTTCAAAAGATCCGGCCGGTTGCGCTTCGTCTTTTCCTGCGCCGCCTCTTGGCGCCAGCGCGCGATCTCGGCATGGTTGCCGTTCAACAAAACTTCCGGGGTGCGCATCCCTTCAAATTCAGGCGGCCGCGTGTACTGCGGGCAATCCAGCAAGCCGTCTGAGAAGGATTCGTTGGTCGCCGACGTAGCGCTGCCCAACGCTCCAGGTAATAACCTGACGGTCGCGTCGATTACCACGAGCGCGGCCGGCTCTCCGCCGGACAAAACGTAATCGCCGATCGAGATTTCATCAGTCACCAGCGCCGCGGCCACGCGCTCGTCAACACCCTCGTAACGGCCGCAAATCAAAACCAGTTGCTCAGCTTCGGCAAAGTCAGCCGCGATCGCCTGAGTAAACGGTTGTCCCTGCGGAGAAAGCAGCACGACACGCGTCCCGTCGGCGATGCTTTCGCGGCGATTGGCGCCGGCCAGCGAGGCAACTGCTGCAAAGATCGGTTCGGGCTTTAGCACCATTCCGTCGCCGCCGCCGAAGGGCCGATCGTCTACGACGTGATGTTTGTCCCGAGTCCAGGCGCGCAAATCGTGCGCCCGAATATTTACCAAACCCGCGGCACACGCCCGCCGGACAATTCCATAATCAAACGCTTCGCGAAAGTAATCCGGGAAGATCGTGATGATATCGACGCGAAGCGGTTCCATTGCCGATTGCCAATTTCCAATTGCCGATTTTCAAAACCATTGAACGTCCGCCGCTTCAGCCGGAAGCCTTCGAAAGAGTCGCTGCCAATTGGCAATTGGAAATCGGCAATCTACAATTCCAAAAGCCCCTCAGGAGGATCGACGCGAACCAGTTTATGTTCGACATCAATCTCTACGCAGATGTCGTCCGCCATCGGGATCAGGAAGTCGCGTCCTTGATCGTCTGCGACGACCAGAATCTCGACTCCGCCCGTCCGCATTACCTCACGGGCCTCGCCAATCAGCTTTCCGTCGACAGCTTCGACGCGGCAACCAGCCAGTTCCCATTCGTAGAACGTACCCGCGGGCAGTTCGATTCGCTCGCTCTCCGGAATCGCCAACTGCGATCCCGCGAGTTCCCTGGCTTCATCAATCGAATCGTAGCGGGCGAACTTGAAAATGATTCGCTTGCCCTGGAACCAATGTTCTTCAATTTGCAAAGATCGGCGACTTCCATCCGGCGCGATCGCAATCACGTTCTCGAGCGCGTCGAAACGCTCGGGAAAATCGGTATAAAGATCGGCGACCACTTCTCCGCGCAGCCCTCGGGTTCTGGCCACGCGCGCGACGACGATCAAATCATCGGCGGCTTCACTCAACGACGTCGAGTACGAACCGGCGATGTTTTTTCAAACCCGCGGCGTAAACCAAGGAGCGCAAAGCCCGCACTGTACGGCCTTGCTTCCCGATCACTTTGCCCATATCGGGCTGGGCCACGCGCACTTCGATCCGCGTAGTTCCCTCGCGCTCAATCTCGCGCACGTCGACGGCTTCCGGATCATCGACCAGAGCTTTGACGACTAATTCGACGGTGTCGCGCATACATTCACCCTACCGGTGTTTAGTCGCGGTACTGGGCCGCGCTCATCAAAGGCGGACAAGTCCGCCCGCTCATAAGACTACCCCGCCGCGACTTCCGGTTGAGCAGCACTCTCCGCTTTCGCGGCCTGCTTGATCAACTGGCGCACGGTTTCGGTCGGCTGCGCGCCTTTCCCAAGCCAGTAGCGAATTCGTTCGGCCTTGAGTTTAATCTCTGCCGGTTGACGGGTCGGATCGTACGTCCCGACGTTTTCCAGGCACGCACCGTCGCGCTTCGACTGCTTTTCTTTGACGACGACGCGGTACGAGGGTCTCTTCTTGGAGCCCATGCGCATTAATCTGATTGCTAACAATTGTCTTTCCTCCAGCTGTTCTGTTCCCTCTCCCTTTGGGAGAGGGTTAGGGTGAGGGCATTACTGGCGGCGAACCAGTTTAAGAAGTTCCTGTCGCTTCAGTCCCTCTCCCATCCCTCTCCCAGAGGGAGAGGGCGTAAGCGTATCAACGCCGCTTCTTCTTTTTCTTTTTCTTCCTGCGCGGCGATCCAGATAGGCCCGGTAATCCAGCCGGCATGCCGGGCATTCCGCCCATCATCGCATCTTCACCGCCGCCTTCCATTCCCTGCATCCCGGCCATACGCCGCATCATTTTGCCGCGTAAGCCGCCACCGCTGAACATGCTCTGCATCATGCGGCGCATTTCGGTGTACTGCTTGATCAGCGAGTTCACCTGCGCCACGCTGGTGCCCGAACCGCGCGCGATACGCCGCCGCCGGTTCGCGTTCAGGATGATGTGATTCGCGCGCTCTTCGCCGGTCATCGAATCGATGATCGCTTCGGTGCGCCGCATCTCCTTCTCCATCATCTCAGTTTGTTCGTCGGTCAAATCCGGCATGCCCACGCCGCCCAGAAGTTGATCCGGCAACAACTTGAGAATCTTTGAGAAAGACCCGAGTTTCTTTACCTGCCTGAGCTGCGAACGAAAATCATCGAGCGTGAACTGATTCTTCTGCAGCTTCTTGAGCTGCGCTTCAGCTTCGTCTTGATCGACCTTGTCCTGGACCTGCTCGATGAGCGACAGCACGTCGCCCATGCCGAGTATGCGCTGGGCCACGCGATCGGGATAGAACGGTTCGAGCGCGTCGTACTTTTCGCCCACGCCGACAAACTTCACCGGCTGTCCGATGACTTGTTTGATCGATAAGGCCGCGCCGCCGCGCGCATCGCCGTCCATCTTGGTCAGGACGACGCCGGTAATGCCGATCCGCCGATGAAACTCTTCCGCCGATCGCACCGCGTCCTGTCCGGTCATCGCGTCGGCGACAAAAAGGATTTCGATCGGATGCGCTTCGCTCTTGATACTGACCAGCTCTTCCATCAACTCGTCGTCGATGTGCAGGCGTCCAGCCGTATCGATCAGCAGCGTGTCGTAGCCCGTATCGCGTGCGTGTTGCAGCGCCGCGCGAGTCAAATCGAGCGGATCATTCGTCTCAGGCTTTTCAAAGATCGATTGGCCAGTCGCATGTGCTATGACCTTTAACTGTTCCCGCGCTGCCGGACGGTAGACGTCAGTCGAAAGCAACAGCGGCTTGCGGTCCTGGTTCTGCGCCAGCCAACGCGCAATTTTTCCGGTCGACGTGGTCTTGCCTGAACCTTGCAGGCCGACAATCATGACGACGTTCGGACTTGTCTTAGTAAAAACAAGCCGCGAAGATTGACCGCCAAGTAACTCGACTAACTCATCGAACACGATCTTGACGACCTGTTCGGATGGTTTCAGCTCCAGCCAGACCTTTTGGCCTTCGGCTTTTTCCTTAACCGACGCAATAAAGTCTTTGGCGACCTTATAATTAACGTCGGCTTCGAGCAGCGCCAGCCGAATCTCGCGCAGGGCCGCGTCCACGTGCTCTTTGGTCAGGACGCCTTCGCCGCGCAGATTCTTCAGCGTCCGCTTCAGTTTGTCGGAAAGAGACTCGAACATACGTTGCTAGACGAAGATTCCCGGTCTACGCGGAAACAAGCATGATAAGGGCGGGTCAGAGGGGTGTCAAGGAATGGGGTGGGAGTAGCTACCTTAATGATTTGGAGTAAAGCAAATCACGAGTCGTCCACCATTTCGCGCTTTTAGAACTTGAAATCACAAATTGTGATTTCAAGTTGGGGGCGGCTCGCTGGACTTGCTCCGTTAGGAGCAAAATGTTCATAGAAGTGAAGTCATTTGATTATCTCTTCCGGCGAGAGAGCGATGACGGTCATCGCTCTCTCGCTGGAGAAAAGGGTGAATTGGCATGCGGGCTATAAACATTACGCTCCTCCGGAGCGCGGGTTATCACGTTCTCAGATTTAGCCTTCTGATCGGACTCTTGGCGTACATATCTTTTAACGCCGCGATTCCAAGCGCGAGTCAAACGCTAACCCCCAGCGCTCAAAAACCCGAAGTCCTCGCTCCCGGCATCGAGCACATCCAAATTATTCGCGGTTACAAATCAGAGAAAGAAGCGACGGGCCCCTGGTTCATCAACATGCTGCGCATCGATCTCAGCCGCGCGCGCCTGCGTCTGGTTCATGGGATGGACGAAGCGGTGGGACTGGAGACGGTGAGTTCAATGGCCGCCCGTTACGGAGCGCTGGCGGCCGTTAACAGCGGCTATTTTCGCACGACCGGGACGTATCGCGGCGATTCTGTCGGAGCCGCTGTGACCGCTGGAAAGATTTTGAGCGAATCGAATAACGTTCGCGCGGCGATCGGTTTGATTGAAGAAGGAACAACGCAGAAATTGATCTTCGGGCACTTGAAGTTCAAAGGACACCTCGCTTCCGGTAAGGGGACGACGTCGCGAGGGGAACTCGTCGGTGCACACACGCACGCCATTAATGGTCTTAACCGACCCCGCGCCGACAACGAACTAATCGTTTTCACTCCGGAGTTTCATCGCACTACCTTAACTGAACCGAACGGTTTGGAAATCGTAGTGCGTCATGGTCGAGTTGTTTCTGCCGGAGATCTGAAGGGCAGCAGTGCTATCCCTGCCGACGGTTTTGTCGTTTCCACATCAGGAACCGCCCGTGAATGGGCCCTCGAACATCTACGTCTCGGAACCAGGGTGCAATTGCGTCTAAACCTGTCGCCGGTTGAAGTAGAGCAGGCGGAGGCATGGAAACGAGCCACCAGCGTTATCGGCGGCGGTCCCCAATTGATCAAGAATGGCCGGGTTGAGATCACCAACACAGCCGAAAAAATCCTGCCCAGCTTTGTCAGTGACGGCCACCCACGCACCGCAATCGCAAAATTAAAGTCAGGACAAATTCTACTGGTTACCGTCGATGGTCGTCAGCCCGGCGAGAGCATCGGCATGTCGCTCAATATGCTGGCGGATCTATTAATCGATTTCGGCGCCGTCGAAGCAATCAATCTCGATGGCGGCGGGTCAACCACGATGGTCATCAGGAATAAGTTGGTGAATAAGCCTTCGGATGCGACCGGCGAGCGGCCAGTCAGCGACGCCATCCTCGTCTATCCACGCTAGAATGTCCGTCAAAGTCCGTGACAAGAAGGCGTAAAGTGCGTGACGATGGTTCAGTACTGTGCTATTTTCAGGTCGTTGAACGCGATCTAGCGCGCTACTTAAGCAGCCTTCAGTCCTGCCCTCCAGGATTTCAGAGGTGAAAAGCGCAACTCATTCAGCCTTTATTAGGTTTGTAGGACTGACAGGAGAGTTGCGGCATTACGCGATCACCCTTTCACGGGAACTAGCCCTCTTGAGCAAAGACACGCACAAACCGGACAACGCTGTTGTCGATCTGGAGCACGCCCGCGTGCGGCTGCGGTCGCGCGCCGCCAAGTCTTCGCCCCAGGATCTGGCTAACAATCTGGAGGCGGTGCGCGGTCTACTCGATCAAGGCCTGACCACTGAGGCCCGTTCGCGTCTGAACTCGCTGCTCTCGCAAACCCGAAGTCAACCCGCGCTGCTGGCGCAAGCGCGCTGCGCGCTGTCGATAGCGCTCGAGATGCAAGCTCAATATCGCGAGTCGCTCGACGCGGTGGCTATGTATGAAGACCCGGAAGCCCGCGCCAAGCTTGATCCAGCTTTAAGCGCGCGTCTGCGGGTGCAGATTGCTCTGGCTTATAACTACAACCGCGATCATCCCAAGGCCATAGCCCTGCTGAAAGCTACCCAGCGCGACGTGCCTGAAGACGGCGCCGAAGCAGGCGCAGTGTATGCCGCAATGGCCCGCGTCTATCGCAGCATCAGCGAGTATCCCATCGCCCGCGATTATTCGCATCGCGCACTGGAAAGTTATCGACAGAGTGGCGATTGGCGCGGCCTGGCCGAAAGCTATTTCGGCTTGGGCGTCGCGGGTATTCAGGAAGGCCTCTATGAACAGGCTTTGGAAGACTTCGGCCAGGCTTTGCAACTCGTCGGTGATCACTCGGCTAGTTTCCTGCTCGGCCGTATCTACTCAAACATGGCAGGCGCCTGCTGGTTTTTGAAACGACCGCAGGATGGGATTCGCCATTTAGAACAAGCGATCAGATATTACGAACGAACCGATCATAAAAATAGCGCCGCCGAAGGTTATAACAACCTCGGCCTAAACCTGGTGCTGATCGGGCAATGGGATCGCGCACAACAAGCAATGGAACAAGCGCTGGCTCTGGCTACGGAAGCTGACGATCAGGGCGCGCAAATGCCGATGATTCTGGATTCGATCGGAGAGTTGTGCATTTTGCGGGGCGATCTCGACGAAGCCCATAACTATCTGGAACGTGCCGTCGCCCTGGCCAAGGAACGTGGGAATAAGTGGTACCAGGGACAGACGCAACGCACGCTGGGCCGCTGCTATCTGGCGATGAAGCGAGCAGACGAAGCGCGGGCCATCGCAAGTGGGGCGCTGGAGCTCGACGAAGAGATCGGTAATCGCCAGGCAATTTGCGAATCGCGGCTCTTGTTTGCCGAGGCCTCTCTGGAATGCGGGGCGACGGACGAATCGGCGGCCAATCTTCAGAGCCTGGACCAACTGATCACGGATTCACCCACGGATCTCCTTTTGGCGGGCGAGGCGCAACGGCTGCACGGTCTGCTGGAGATGGCCAAAGGCGAGGCCGCGATGGCTGCTCAGCACTTCGGTCGGAGCGTCTCCATTTTCGATCTGCTCGGCGATCGCTATCGCAGCGCGCGCGCGCATTACGAATTGGGTCGCGCTTATGCCATGGCCCAGCCCGAACGAGCGGCCGAGCATCTTTCGCGGGCCGTAAACATCTTCCGGGAATTGGGCGCGCGCGTTGATCTGGAACACGCCGAGGAAGCTGCCGGCAAACTAGATCAAACCAGACCGCAGCAGTTGCTCCAGCGCGACACCGTCGTGCAACTCTTGACCCTGCGGCTGGCGGAAGCGGTCGCGTCGCGTGAGTTACTGCTGCGCGAATTGGCCGCCGTCATTCGCCAGGAAACGAACTGCAGCAAGATCGTGGTGATCGAGCCCGACGAAGACGGTCGACAACGAGTGGTCGTCGCGCATGGTTGCGTAAAAAATGAAAGCACGACACTGGCTGATGAGTTTGCGACCCTAAAGAAGGACGCTCAAATCGAAGCTTTCTCGAAAAAGCAAAACGTGGCCGTCGTTGTTTTGAAGTCCACCAACGCGCCGCCGGCCACACTTTTGATTGGACCAAGAGACCGCGCTGCTCTTCCCGGCGGGCTGTCGTTGGATCCTTTGTTACGCGTGGTTGAGTTGGGAATGGACGTCTGCGCTTTGCGGAGCAGGGGCCGCGCAGGTCACGGGCAGGAAGAAGAGAGTGCCCTCGCCGGCGCCAGTCTGATGCCCGGCTTTATTCATTCCAGTCCGGCCATGACGCGTCTGGTCGAAGAGGTCCACAAGATTCGCTCGTCCGATGTGACGGTCCTGGTCACCGGTGAATCCGGCACCGGCAAAGAACTGGTCGCCCGAGCGATCCATGCACTCTCTTCAAGACGAGACAAGGTCTTTGTCCCGTTCAACTGCACCGCGGTGCCGAAGGAACTTTCAGAAGGTTATCTGTTCGGCTATCGTCGCGGCGCGTTCACCGGCGCCGTAAAAGATTCTGCCGGCGTGATTCGCACGGCGGTGGGCGGCACGTTATTTCTGGATGAGATCGGCGACCTGCCGCTCGACGTGCAGCCGAAGATTTTGCGCTTTCTCCAGGAAGGCGAGATTCAACCGCTCGGCGAGCAACGGCCGGTGAAGGTCGACGTGCGGATCATCGCCGCGACCAATAGCGACCTCGAAGAGATGGTCGCGCAGGGAAGATTTCGCGAAGACCTCTACTATCGTTTGAATGTCATCCGTCTGCGAGTGCCTCCGTTGCGCGAGCGCCGTTCGGAAATTCCCACGATTGTTAATTATTACGTCAATCACTACTCGGCTAAATTTGGCCGCAGCGATATTCAGATCACGCCCCAGGCAATCGATCTCTTGATGGTCGGCGAATGGCCGGGTAACGTGCGCCAACTCTGCAACGAAGTACAACGGGTGATTGCCCGCAGCGAAGACGGCACGATCATTACGCCGGAACAACTTTCACCCGAATTACGCCACATGAGCGCGCCGGTCACGCCCGCCGGGACCGTTACCTCGATTAGCGGCGGAACCGGCGCTTCAGTTAACGTGCCGCTGGAAAACGTCACGCTGGCCGACGCTCTGGCCGAGGTCGAGCGGCGTATGATTGCCGAAGCTTTGCGTAAACATAACGGCAATATTTCGCGGGCTGCGCGTGAACTTGGCCTCACTCGCCGCGGTCTCTATCTCAAGCTCGACCGCCATCAAATGAGCGCCAGCGCTTAGTTTCCCTTCTGTTTCCGAAACCAATCTCCTTTATTAACGTGTAACTCTGTGGCGGTCTGGCCCGCCGTATCCGTGGGTTTGCGCCGCTTTGCCGCGAGCGTGTATCCTTTTTACTGAACGTTTGGCTTTAGCAGGTTCCGGTAGAAGTAATGTCAGCAAAGCTTAATCTCGCCAGCAACCCCTTTCGCAACCGGGCGCTGCCGTGGACGGTCGCCATCATTGTCGTCCTGACGTCGTTCATTGCTCTGGGGTTAATCGCGAAATCGACTGTTCAGACGAGCGCCAAGATTGCGACCGCCCAGAGTGAGATCAACCGGCTGCAGAGAGAAAACAACGAACTTAATAAGCGCGCCGACGCTATCAAAACGGCGATGACGCCCGAACAACAGAGTACGCTTAAGTCCGCGCACGCGCTGGTCGATCGCAAAAAATTCTCCTGGTCACTACTGTTTGCTGATCTAGAAGCTGCCCTGCCCGGTGGCGTGCGAGTCTCGCGCATCGTAGTGAATCAGGTTCGGATCCAGGATGATCGCACGGTCGCGAATCTCGACCTTACCGTAGCCAGCAAGAATCCGACTCTGATCACGGAGATGATCGAAGACATGGAGCGCGACGGCGTCTTTCATGCGGAGCTGCGGACGCAAACTTTGCAGAGAGGCCGCGGTGAAAGTGGCGCCGAATACGAAATGGACGTGCGCTACCTGCCTCGCTCCGGCGTGCCGATTTCACCAGGCGAGAGAAACCACCTGCCGGTAGACACCGCGGGCGAGCGAGGCAAAACGCGATGAGTCAGGAGCAACCAATGCAGGGTCCGGCGTTGGCTGAGCGCCGGATTCAGATTCGTTTCGATCAGTTCAAGCGCGCGCCCGCCCTCAGGGTGATTGGGATTCCCGAGCTTTTCGCTCTCGTCGCTGCGGCGCTGCTCGCCTTGATTACTGTATTTGCTTACTTTTACTTTTATCTCCCGTCACAGAGTCGTTTGACCTCGACTGAAAATGAACTCGCGCAGCTAAAGATCCAACTGCTAACCGCACAGAAACTTGCCGGCGACACCATGAGCACCGGCGAGGCTATCAAGCAGAGGCTCTCCAGCGCCACGGACTTTGAGGATCGCTGGCTCGCCGTATCCGGATCTGGCCGCTTGTCGCTCTACACCGAACTTAACAATCTGATTCGCAGCAATGGACTGCGCAACACAGCCGGCCCGAGTTACACGCCGCTGGAGCCCATCGGCTCCAAGCCCCAGGGACCAGCCACCGAGAGCGCTGAAAAACAAGGCATTGCCAAGTGGCAAAGCATCTATCCCGGAATCCTGGTCAGCGTGACGGTTGAAGGGCCATACCAAAGCGTCCGCCATTTTGTGCATGACATTGAGACGAGCCGTCACTTTCTAATTATCAATGCCGTCGAGTTGGAAAGCGTAAGGGATTCCGGTGCGGCCCAGGAACTGCCGCCTGCGGTTCCTGTAACCAGGAGCCCGGGAGCGCTACCGCGGCCGGGTGCAACCAGACCAGGAGTAATTCTCCCGCCCATCGTTACTGCACCGGCCGGCAGCCGCGGTTCGCAGGTGAGTCTGCGACTCGATCTCGCAACATATTTTCAGCGACCCGAAGTGAAAGGCGCTCTCGAGGCATCAAAATAGCTTGCGTCCTCAGTATCCTCAGGGACGTGTAATGAGAAGTCAGTTTTAGATCGGACTTAAAGCAATGCAACTCTTTGATCCAAACAATCCGAACGAAAAAAAGAAGATGATTGCCGCTGCCGTGCTCGGCGTGGCCGCAATCGCGGTACTTGGTTACGTATTCTTTGGCGGCAGCTCAGCCACGCCGACGAATGGCATTAAGGTCGTCCGGGGGCCGTCACCGACTCCAAACAGGGTCATGCAAGGGCCACCACCCGATTCTGGGGGAGACGATTCGTCACGCTTCCAACTCGTTGTTTACAACCCCAACGCCTCGGTACTATCAGAAGCCGACCGTAATATCTTTGCGTACTACGAGCCAACACCAAGACCTTCACCTTTGCCGTATGTGCCGACGCCGACGCCCGCGCCTCCTCCGCCCCTAACGGCTTCTACGTTAAACCCATCGAACGTCTATTCGCGAACGGCGGATTTCACACTCCTGGTAATGGGCGACAGGTTTACTCCCGCCGTGCACATCATAATCGATGGGCGTGACATGCCCACTCGTTTCATAAATGCGCAGCAGCTTTCCACCACCGTGCCGGCCGTGCTCATTGCTAATCCGGGATCGCGCTCCGTGTTGGTGCGCAGCAACGACAATAGCCTGTACTCGAATACTCTAACGCTGACGGTCACGCTGTCGCCGCCGCCGAACTATAATTACATCGGCCTGCTTGGTAAGCCGCACTTCAATGACACGGCGGTGCTGCAGGATAAGAACAGCAAGGAACTCGTTAACGTCCAACGAGGCGACCTGCTGGGTGGACGGTATCGAGTCAACAGCATTTCTGAGAAAGAAGTCGTCGTGGTTGATACGACTCTGAAAGTCAGGCACACGATTGCTTATACGGTTGATAGCGCTTCAGGCACGCAATTCAGACCACCAGTGCGAACCTCTGATGAGGAGCCGCTGTGAAAGGCAAGCAGTAGGTGGACTTCGAATTTGAAAGATCCGTATGACTGAATCAGGGCACACGACTCTTTTGAATGAGAGCCATCATTCCGCCGGGCGAGAGGCGAAGCTCACCTCGAAATGCGAGCAGGGCTATGCCCTGGTCGCGCTGCTCGTCGTGATGAGTCTGATGGCCCTGTTCGCGCTGACCGCCGCCTCAAACGTGAAGCAGCAGGCGCAGCGCGAACGCGAGAAAGAGGCCATTTTCAGGGGCGAACAAGTAGCCGATGCCATTCGAGCGTACTACCGTTCGAAGGGCGGCCAGGGCGTCAATTCGCTGCCGACGGACATGGATCAGTTGCTAGATGGTATCCAAATCCCCGGCCGAACCAAGAAGTTGCAAGTTCTCAGAACGGCCGCCGCGAAGGATCCGCTTTCGAAATCAGGCGAGTGGAAATTAATCGCGCCTACGTCGCAGGATCTGGGCGCACTGGTGAAGAACCTCACCCTTTACGGTGGCGGCACACCTCCCACTCCGCGTCGAGACTTCGCCTCACTGGCTGCGCTGATACCGCAAATGATGAATGTGCTCGATACCAAATCCGAGAACACCGCGCCGGGCGGCGAAGACAACTCCGCAGGTTCGTCCGGCCCTTTCCTGGGAGTCAGCAGCCGCAGTCAGCGCAACTCTGTAATCACCTATTACGGTATCGATCGGCACGACGAATGGATCTTCACACCGATCTTCCGCTGACCACGATTTTATCCGTCAACATGATCGCGATTCATTCCACTCGTTCTGCGATTCGTTTGTCATGAGTAGTGCATTTAAGATTCAGCACTAAGCGTAAACCTATTCATCGCAAGTGCACGTATGATGATCAATCGAGAGCGAAGAGGAGTCTCTCTGCGCGCGTTGAGCGCTCTCGATTGCTGACAAGACGCGAAAGTTTTTTCATCTCTGGAGTAATAAATTGTTGACAAGCCCTGAATTTAAGTTTATATAGCAAGATGTTGTGCGCCGTTTTCTCTAGACCACAAGAGTTACTGCAACACACTATCTTGTGGTCACAACCAGAAAGCTAAAGAAGGAGAAACGACACTATGGCAACTAAAAAGAAGGCCGCCAAAAAGGCTGGCAAGAAAAAAGCGGCCAAGAAATCCGCTAAGAAGAGATAGCTCGTTCACGCAGTCAACACTAACGACCACGTTCAAGTGGCGCACATCCACTAAGGCCCTAAAGGCCCTTTCAAAAGGAACGGCGAACGCTTTAGAGCGCGCCGTTCCTATTCTTTTGGTCCGCTGCGCGCGCCAGTGCGTAGTTGCATCCGCCGCAACTCTAAACATATTCTGTTTGCCAGATCGTTAGGAACCGTGCGTTACCAGGAAAGGATCCTGTGCGAGAATTCGACGAGAGACCATGGGGTAGTTACGAAGTCCTCGAAGAGAGGCCCGGCTTTAAGGTCAAAGTGCTGGAAGTGAAACCCGGCGCGCGCCTAAGCCTCCAGCGTCACGCGCGCCGTGGCGAACATTGGGTCGTGATAGAAGGCGTGGCTGACGTTATCTGTGGTGATCGCGAGCTGCAACTTCAAAAGGGTGACCATATTCATATCCCTCCCGAAACCAATCATCGTTTGGGAAACAGCGGCGATGTGCGGCTGGCAATCATCGAAGTGCAGCTTGGTGACTATCTGGGCGAGGACGACATTGTGCGTCTTGAGGACGACTACAAGAGAATCCCATAGACCTCTGTTGCTAAGGTTTCTACTCGCTACTAAACGCGTCGTGCTTCAAAAACGGCTTCACCTACTTGGCTGAACAGCGCTAATATCCTCGCCTGAAAGCGAATGGCGCATCCTCTAATCATTGCAATCGATGGTCCGTCCGGCTCTGGCAAATCCACGCTGGGACGGATGCTCGCGCGCGAACTGGGATTGCTTTATATCGATACCGGCTCGATGTATCGCGCGGTGGCGCTGGCCGTTATCGAGTCGAGCACGAAGGAAACAGACGACGTGGCGGTGGGTGATTTGGCAGAAAGGATCGACATCGATCTCGCGGGTGATCCTAATTCGTTGCGAGTCACTCTGGACGGCCGCGACGTGTCTGATCGCATTCGTGATGAAGACGTGACGAACACATCTTCGATCATCTCGACGATTCCCGCGGTGCGTCGCGCGATGGTCAAGCGTCAAAGAGAGTTAGGCGAACGCGGCGCCGTAATGAATGGACGCGACATCGGTACCGTTGTCTTTCCCGCGGCCTCCGTCAAATTCTTCCTGGACGCCGCAATATCAGAAAGAGCGGAACGACGGCTGGCCGAAGAGCGTGAGCACAATCCAGCGGCGACTTATGAACAAACACTCGCAGATATCACAGAGCGCGATCGCCGCGATACCACCCGCGCTGATTCGCCCCTGGTTGCTGCCGACGACGCAATCGTGATCGATTCAACGAATCAATCAATTGAGGAAGTCTTTCACAGAATGGCGATAATCGTCCGGGAAAGGCGTGGAGCATGAAATCACTCCGCTTCACCTTCAAGAACGAAGCGATCTGGATGATCATCTTTTCGGTGGCGCAGCTCGCCATCGCACTCTTGTTTATCTTGATCGCTCTCGTCGTTAGGAAATAGTTCCTTAGCTAGCAACGAAAAATGTTCACCGGAATCATCGAAGAACTCGGTCGCGTGCGCCAGGTTGAAAAGCGCGGCGACGACGCGCGCATCGTGATCGAAGCGCGCACCGTCATGGAAGGAACAAACAACGGAGACTCAATCTCAGTCAACGGCGTGTGCCTCACCGCGCTCGAGGTAAACCCCGATTCCTTTGCCGCCGATGTCTCCAAAGAAACCTTGCTGCGTTCGACGCTGGGCAGTTTGCGTGCCGGCTCGCCGGTAAATCTCGAACGCGCTGTCACGCCGGCGACGCGACTGGGCGGACACATCGTGCAGGGCCACGTCGACGCTCGCGGAAAATTTCTTGGTTCAGAAAGCCACGGCGAGTCGTGGACGTTCCGCATAGCTTATCCCAAAGAAATCGCGCGCTATCTGGTTTTTAAAGGTTCGGTGGCAGTCGAAGGCATTAGCCTGACAATCGCCAATCTAACTGAGGACTATTTCGAGATTGCGGTGATTCCCAAGACGTGGGAAGCAACAAACTTCTCTCAACTAAAACCCGGTGACGAAGTGAACCTGGAAGGGGACGTGATTGCTAAGTATGTTGAGAGAATTCTGACCACCGGAGACTCCGGTTCGTCTTTACAACGCGCCCCATCAGGAGAATAATCCCAACCGAAACGGAGGCCCGTATGAGCAACAAGGCGCGATCCGGCTCTCACTACCTGATTTTAGTATTTGCGCTCGTCGCCAGTAATCATCAAAGAACATGGGAGCCATGAGTCCTATAGGTCCCACAGGACTCATGGGATTTGCGGCCCTGAGTCGCAAATCTCACCCATTTCGCGATAACATAGGTCCAACCCCAAAGTTCAAATCTGAGATCGCAGATTTCAAAGATGGCATTCGCTTCTATTCCTGACGCCGCCGCCGACATTCGCGAAGGGCGCATGATCATTATCGTGGACGACGAGGACCGCGAGAATGAGGGCGATCTCGTGTGCGCGGCCGAAAAAGTCACTCCCGAGATGATCAATTTCATGGCCCGCCACGCGCGCGGTCTGATCTGTCTGCCGCTGACTGAGGAGCGCTGTGACGAATTGAATCTGCCGCCCCAGGTCGCCGACAACACTTCGCATCTCGGCACCGCGTTCACGATTTCGATCGAAGCACGGCGCGGGGTGACGACTGGTATCTCAGCCGCGGATCGAGCGACCACAATCCAGACTGCGGTCGATCCCCGAACCCGGCCGCAGGACCTGGCGCGGCCCGGCCACATCTTTCCGCTGCGCGCAAAGAAAGGCGGCGTGCTGGTTCGCCCCGGTCAGACGGAAGCCGCCGTCGACATCGCGCGCATCGCCGGGCTTTATCCCGCTGGTGTCATTTGCGAAATCATGAACGAAGACGGAACCATGGCGCGGCTGCCGCAACTGCGCGACTTTGCCGTCGTGCATGGTTTGAAGATCATCACCGTCGCTGATCTGGTTCGCTATCGCATCACCAAAGAAGTCCTGGTGCGCCGCGCAGTTGAAACTGATCTGCCTACGATCTACGGAAAGTTTCGGGCCATCGCTTTTGAGAACACCATCAACGGCGACGTGCACCTGGCGATGGTGATGGGCGATGTCCGCACCGACGAACCGGTGCTGGTGCGCGTGCACAGTGAAAACGTGACCTGCGATATGTTCGGATCGACGATCGACGATACCGGTTACCAGTTGCGGCGCGCACTCGAAAAAATCTCGGAAGCCGGACAGGGCGTGGTGCTCTATCTCCGTCAAAGCGAGCACGGCCTCGATCTGATTCACCAATTGCGCACGTATGCGTTGATGCAGGAGCGCGGCGCAACGAAAGTCGAAGCCAGCGCTGAAACCGGCTATGGACTTAATCGCGATTACGGCGTGGGCGCGCAAATCCTGCACGAGTTGGGACTGCGACGCATTCAACTTCTTACCAATCACCCCCCCAAAGTCACCGCCCTCGAAGGTTTTGAATTAGAGGTCGTAGGCAACGTGCCGCTTGGTTCTCCGGCATCTGAGATCGCACAGACTTTAGTCGGTGATTCACCGGCAGCGGTCACAGACTAAGGTCTATGCTACGCGAGCCTTGAATTTCCCCGGCTTTCAGTTTACAAACGAACAGAAGTCCGAAGATCAGAAATCAGAGGTCAGGGAGCAGAGGTCACTCGGATCGAATCGTTAAGCCAACCAATATCTGGCTGTCTGACTTCTGACCGCTGACCTTCGGTTTAGGGGCTCTCCCTCAAACATTTGAAAGTTATGGGCCCGTCGGTCTGAAGTCTGAAGTGTCAGCCCTCAGGCCGGGGCTACGCCAATGCCTGTAGATAACCATCAAGATAATTCAGCCGAACGAACAGGCGCCACACCGGAGCCGACTCCACCGCCGGCTTCGGTTCGTAGAGGCTTGAGACGTTTCACGCGTCGTCATGCCGTGATCTCCGGGCTCATTATGGCGGTCGGCGTGCTCGCGCTGATCGTAGTGGGGCTGCTCGCCTACCGGCTTGGTTTCGTGGACCGCTACGTCGCCGGTCAAGTTAAAGACACCCTCGCCAACTATGGCATCCGCGCGGAAATCCGAAGTTTCCACACGTCGTTCTCACCGCTGAGGGTCGAGCTGCTGGAAGTCGAACTCTATGACGCGAAAACCAACGAGCAGCTCGGCAAGATTGGGAAGATGGTGGCGACGGTCCGAATCGAGGATCTTTATGCGCTGCACTTGCAGCGCAATATCAATCTGAAGGATTTACAAATTGAGGGACTGGAAGCATGGGTGAAGTTTGACGATCAGGGCCTGTCGAATTTTCGCAACCTCCACATTCCGCCGCCGCAGCCGAATCAGCGAATCCTGTTCGCATATTCTACCGCGCACATCGAAATCAAGAATTCGCACATTCATTACGGCGACGCGCTGCACAGCCTTTCAGGCGAAGCACTGAACCTGCACTTGACGATCCAACCGGATGACCCGTCGGCCCCGGCCGCCAGTTTGATGAATACGGTCACGTTGAACTCGACCAAATCGACTTTTGTCTATGACGGCCGGACGGTCGACAACATCGACATCGATGCGCGCGCGCGCATCAACCAAACCCGGGCCGAGATTTCCGATCTGACCATTCGTTCGCCAATCGCAGAAGCGCACCTTACGGGGGTGATGGATGACTGGCGCGCGCTCAAATATCACTTCAATATCACGTCGACGGTTGACCTCTCGCAGACTTCCAACATTCTGCAAACCAGCACGGCGATGCGCGGCGCAGGAAACTTTGTCGGGACGGTTGTCGGCGACGGCGATCGCTATCAACTCGAAGGGACAATGAAGTCCGACGCCCTTGCCGCCGACAACGTGCGTTTGCAGGGGCTTAACGTGACCGCAAAGGGATCGGGACAAGGGAAGTCATACGATATCAACGGCCGCGCGGTCGCCGAGTTGTTGACCGCGGGCGATTTTCAACTTAATGCTGTCCAGATCACCGGTGGCGTGATGGGGACCGGTTCGGACTTTCGTTGGGTGGGCGACTTGCGCGCCGCCGCCGAAAAGAGTTACGGCACCACGATCACCGGTTTGATTCTGCGCGATGCGCGGGCGGATTATCGCGACGGCGTGCTGACCGCCTCAGCGCCGCAACTTTCAGGCGGCAGCATCGCTTCGTCTTCGGCAAAAGTTAAGGCCGGCTTCTCTGCCACCGACTTGCGCGTGAAAGTTGCCAACGGCACGACGACCGCGTCGGTCGCCAGCGCCAAAGCCGGCAAGATCGAAGCGGCAGGCGCCACCGTCAATGGCGTCACCGCGAAAACGATCGACGTGAACGGCCGCGGCAACGTCACTAACGTCACCGTCAAAGAAGTCCAGGTGGGCGAGGCCAACGCATTTGGCGCGCAAACCGGCAGCATCAACATCGCGGGCGTGCGTCTGGCGATTCGCAACGGTCGCGTCGAAGGCTCGACCAATGACATCAACGCCGGCAATGTGACCATGAAAGATGGACACGTCGAGAACGTAAAACTCGCGCGCCCGGTCTTTACCGTCGAACCGTCGGGTCGATATCGCGCCAGCGCCGACCTCAGTCTGGGCGGCGGCGTTCTGGGTCAAATGAAACTCGGGCCGGCGCGGGCCGCCGTCGTCGCGACCGGCGATCAAATTCAACTGAACAATTTCGTCGTCGAGGCTTTGGATGGTCACGCGAACGGCAACGCTACGATTGCTCTCAAGAAGAACGGCGCTTCGCGCGTCACCTCCACCTTTGAGAATTTCGATCTTAGCGGCTTGATCACCATCCTGTCTGGCCGCGTGGTGCCGATTGCGAGCAAGGCCACCGGCACCGCCGAGCTGGCATTCAGTGGAACTGATCTCGCCAACGCCACGGGCACCGTCAGCGCGCAATTGAAAGGCGAGGCGCCGGCGGGAAGCGCTCTGGCTCCACTCTCCGGCGACCTGGCGGTAACGGCTGATCATGGTCAATTTCAAATTCAGCGGGCCAACCTGCAAACCGCGGCCACCACACTGACTGCCTCCGGGCAGTTCTCGATCGAACAACCAACTTCGAATCTGCGAATTGATCTGGCTTCGTCTGACGCCGTCGAGCTGCAGCGTCTGCTGATTTCTTCGGCTGCGATTCCGGAGCTTGACGAGCAATTCCGAACTTACGGAATCGAGCTGGGCGGCAAGCTGGCTTTCAACGGGACGCTCACCGGCGCCTTGAAAGATCCAATCGTCAGCGGCCACGCTGAGCTTGGTTCTTTGATTATGAACGGACGCGATCTGGGCTCGCTGACCGCGAACCTTTCTTCGACGGCCGTCGAAACGCGGGTTACCGATGGCCGTTTAATCCAGGCCAACGGCGGCGGCGCCCAGTTCGCGCTGACTGCACCGCGGATTGGCAAAGACAATATTTCGATCGACGCGACGCTGGATCGAATGAATGCCGGGAATGTGATTGCGGCGTTGCCGCTTAAGAGTTGGCGAGAGCTGCTGGCTGACACTGACGCCGATGTTTCCGGCACAGTGAAGATTACCGGAGCGCCCAATCAAATGAGCGGCGTAGCGGATTTACATTCGGGACGGGGACGGCTCGGCGGAGAACCATTAAAAGATATTACCGCGCACGCGACCTTTAGCGGCTCGACCGTAAACATCGATAAGGTTGAGGTTAACTTTGACGCGGGACATCTTTCCGGCAACGGGAAGTTCGACACCCAGACAAAAGTTTTCGAGCTCGTGGCGAGCGGTGATCGAGTACGATTGGATCGCCTTGAAGCTTTCGCCAATCGCCCGAACCTGCCGCAGCTAACTGGAACCGCGGTGATTAAAGAATTGAAGGCCACAGGTGTGGGCGTGGATGTTACGACCTACCAGATCAGCTTCGACGCTGTCAGCAGTGATGCGGCGATTGATGGCCAATCTGCCGGCTCGGTGACCCTGATTGGGCGCACCGAGAACCAGCAGCTCAACGTGACCTTCACGACCACGGGACTGCTCGGCCAGCAACCGCAGGCAGTCACGGCGCGCGTCGATCTATCTAACGAAAAACTGCCGGCTACAATCGAAGCAAACATTAACGCCGCCGATCTGACTCAGGTTTTCAAAATCCTTTTGCCGGCTACGGAGGTTGCGATTACGGGCCACGCTACGGGCACGCTCAAGCTGAGCGGTAATCTGATGACCGAAAACGATCAGGAAGAAGAAGTACTTTCGCTGGCTGGCTTGACCGGAACGGCCACCTTTACGGAGTTATCAGTGACTGTCGCCGACATATCGCTGTCTCCGGTCGGTCCTTTGGTGATCGATTTTGCGCGCAACCAAGTGAATTTTCATGAAACCAGATTCACCGGCACCAACACCAACGTTACGCTCAGCGGAGCTGTAGCCACGGCGGCGGGCGGTCGAAACACTTTGGAAGTCAACGGCCACGTTGATCTGCGAATTTTTAGCGGCGTCTCTTCCAAGGACGTTTTCTCTTCAGGCGACGCTGAATTGGCAATCAATGTAAGCGGCACCTATGAACAGCGTCGCATCACCGGCACCACCAGACTCAACACAGCCACGATTTCGGTACTAGTAGGCGATCAGCGGCTAACGCTCTCTAATCTCACTGGCGTGATTACGTTCCAGCCCATACAAATCAAGCCTTACCCCGAACCGACGCAGATTCAGGCCCAAATAGAGTCGCTCACCGGAATTCTCGGCGGCGGCAAAGTGCGCGCCACCGGGGGCGCGTTACTCGATGGCTTTTCGCTGTCGCGGTTTCTCTTCAACGTTCACGGGGACAACGTGACCGTTGATTATCCCCAGGGCTTTCGCTCCACGGTTACCACCGACCTGGAACTCAGGGGCGATTCTAAGAGCCAGTTCATTTCCGGCAATGTCAACGTGCACCGCACTGAATACACGACAGACATCGAGCTGACGGATCTGATCAACCGGCGTCCGTCTCCATCGATTGAAGAAGATACCGAGTTTCGATTCGCGCAAACCGCGAACTTTGACAAGCTGCGCGTCGAAGGCCGGAATGCGCTGATCATGCACAACAACCTGGGCGACCTGGTCGCTTCGGTGTCCTTACAACTAAATGGTCCGGTAAAAGATCCGCTTATCGAAGGCCGGATCACCGCCAGTCACGGCACGCTGAATTTTCGAAATAACCCCTACGATCTCACCCGCGGTCTGGTGTACTTCCCCGCTCGGCTGGGCGCCGATCCGATTTTGAACATTGAGGGCGAGTCGGTAATTCGCGGCTATCGCGTGCGGGCCCTGCTGGAAGGACCGCTCTCGCATCCGACGACCACGGTCAGCGCGGAACCGGCCTTGCCGCAGGCTGATGTGGTGTCTCTGATTCTGACCGGCACGCTGTCGTCGACCGACACCAGCACGTCGGTCCTGGCGCAATCGGGATTGGGGACCGCCGCCAGCCTGCTGACGGATGCGTTGATAAACGCGCCGATTTCAAAGGCGACGAACAAGCTTTTCGGTCTGAGCCGGCTGGAAATTAGTCCCGTGCTCGGCGGCGCCGGCACGCCGCCGACAGCGCGCCTGACCGCGGCGCGCCGAATCAGCAAAGACTTAACGGTGACCTATTCGACCAACATCGCGTCGGATCCGAACCAGATCCTCGTCGTCGAGTATCGCGTGTCGAACCGATTGTCTTTTGTTGCCGAATACGAACAAGGTTCCACCAGAAATCTCAGCACCCGAAACAATAATTTCAGTTTTGAGATCAGAATGAGAAAACGATTTTGATATTTAGAAGACAGACGGCAGAAGGCAGTAAGCAGAATACAGTAAGCAGGAGCCTCATTCAGGTTTTCTGCCTGCTGCTTTCTGCTTTCTGCCTTCTGCTTTTCATGGCGCTCCCGGTCCTTGCTCAGGTCGGAGCCTATGAAGGGCGGCCCGTGTCTGCAGTCGAAGTTGTTCTGGAAGGATCGCCGCCGGACCCTGCCGATCAGGCTGAGTTGCAATCACTGTTGAAAATCGTCGCGGGCGCAGAATACGCGGCCGCAAATGCGCGCCAGTCGCTGCACGAACTGTTCGCTTCGAACCGCGTCAGCGCCGCGCGAATTGAAATTGTTGAAACTCAACCCGGCGGCCGCAACAGCCCGATTCGCGTCCGCTTCATAGTTCAGCGGCAGATCGTAATCGCCGGCGTGACCGTGAGAATCGGACTGACGAGCGGCACGCCGATCGCCACCGACGAAATCCGCGCGCGCTTGAACCTGCTCGAGCCCGGACGCCGCTTCTCACTGCAGGCAATCGAACGCAACGCCGACGACATTCAGGCATACCTGCGCGATCGCGGTTACAACAATGCCACCGTCGAGCATACCGAAGAACCTGATCCGACGGACCCGACGGGCGCGCGGCGCAGAGTGATTTACACGATTACGCCAGGCCAGCAGTCGCACGTGGGCAAGTTCACGATTAGTATTCCAGATTTTGATACAAGCGCCGTCCTGCCCACCCTCAAGCTTCAGCCCGGCGCCGCGTTTACTCAAGATCTGCTCGGCGAGGATCTCAATCGCATCAAGCAGGCGCTCATTGCCAAAGGGTTCATGGCGCCGCAACTCGAGCCCCACACCGTCAAGTCCGATTCCGAGAAGAATGAAATCAATATTGAGTTGAAAGGCAAGACTGGGCCGCACGTGGAAGTAACGTTTCATAAATACACTTTGCCCGAGAAGAAACAGCAACAGTTGCTGCCCATCAAGCGCGTGGGAAACGTCGACTATTCAGTGCTGGAGGAAGGCGCCCGCCGCGTGAAGTACCAGCTTCAGGAGCAGGGCTATTTCTTTTCCGAGGTAGCTCCGCTCTGCACCGTGACTCCGCCCACGCCGAACACGGTCGAAAACGGCACGGAAGAAACCTGCAAGAACCTTAACCCGGCAGAGCTCGACGGTCATGAGCTCAAGATCGTCTACGACGTTAATCTCAACCGCCGTCTGAAGTTGACCGAAATACGCGTCACCGGAACAAACAAGATCACGTTCGCCGACGTGCAGGCTGATTTGAAATCTCAGAAGGCCAGCGCGGCCGGTTTCATCCCCTTTCTCGGCGGTTACGGTCGCGGCTTTACCAGCAACGCCTTGCTTCAGGAAGATACGCGGACCATCAAGGCGTACATGCAAAACCTCGGATACCGTAACGCGGTGGTGCATGTGCGGCAGGGCGTTTTGCCCAACCAGGACAATCTGATCATTACCTTCGAGGTAGAGGAAAAAGCGCTGACTCGCGTAGCCGAGATTCAGGTCCGCGGCGCGAAGGCCTTTCCCGAAGAGCGCCTGCGCCAGGAAATCAACACAATCAAGGGTGGTCCATACTCGCCGGCGCAAGTGCGCGCCGATAATGATCAAATACTCAATCTTTACGCGCGGGAAGGATATATTGAGGCGGAAGTGCATCCCTCGACCGATGACTTGGGAAAGAGGGGCGAGGACGACCAGGTCCGCGTCATCTTTAACGTCACCAAGGAAGGCGCCAAGGGAATTGTCAACGAGATCGTCGTCAACGGCGTGACCGGCAGCGCCGCAGTCCAAAAGTCGAAACGCGAGGCCATCCTGCGCGCGATTCCACTGACGGAAGGTGATCTGCTGCGGGCCGATAAGATCACCGAAGCCGAGCGCGCGCTCTATGTCACCGATGCGTTCCGCCAGGTCTTAATCAGCCAGCAACCCGCCGGCGACGCAGCCGGCGGCGCCAAGAAATACGACGTGATTATCGACGTCGAGGAAAAGAAGCCGCGGGTAATCGAGTACGGCGGCGGTTACTCAACCGACACCGGGGTACTCGGCTTGCTGGAGCTGGCCAACGTCAACTTCATGAACAAGCTGCGCCAGGGCGCGATCCGCATCCGCGCCAGCCAACGGCAGCAATTGCTCCGCTTCGAATTCATCGATCCGCGTTACTTCCATTACGGCAAGAAACAGTTTTCACCGCTGGCTCTTTCGGCGCAGTACCTGCGCGACAGCACCATCACCCGCTTCTTCCGCTCGACCATCGACCGCGGCACCTCCGGGGTGGTCCAGCGGCTCGACGCCAAGGGAAATCCGATCGACGTTTTTGGAGTTCGCACGGGACAGCCGACGATCGACCGGCTCACGTTCAGCCTGGAGACCCAGAGAGTTCTGAGTCAAAAGTCGCACAGCCTGCTGTCTCTGAATTACAAGTACGAAGATGTTCGCTTGCGTAACATTCAGAGTCTCTTGATTCAACCGATTCTGCAACCTGACGAAGTGGTGCGGCTTTCAGGTCCCGGCGCTTCGTTCGTCATCGACACCCGCCAGCGTTGCGAGCGGCGCCTGCCCGGCCGAGTGTCCGGAGAAGATGAAACGATTCGCGAGGGCGAAGTTTGCCGCTACAACCAGGTCGACGCGACTCGCGGTCAGTTTCTGTCAGCGGATTTCCGAGTGGCCGCGCGGGCGCTGGGCGGCAACACATCGCTGATGCGATTTGAGTCGAGCTATCACACGTACTACAAGGTCCAACAAGCGCGAAACACTGTCTTCGCCGGCAACCTGACTGTCGGCCTGGCCAGTCTGTTCAATCCCCGAGACCTGAATGGCAACGGCCAAATCGACGATTTTGACCAGTTGTTGCCGATCAGCGAACGTTTCTTCTCGGGCGGCTCGACCACCTTGCGCGGATTTGGATATGAAGAAGCAGGTCCGCGCCAGGTGGTCGTTCCGCAGGGTCAGTTTCGCAACGCTAAGGGACAGCTGATGGGCATCAATCCTTTCACCGTCCCAATCGGCGGCAATGCAATGGTCGTGATGAACCTGGAAGCTCGCGTGCCCGTCACCACAGATTTGCAGGTAGTTCCGTTTTACGATGGCGGCAACGTGTTTCGCAGCATCAGCGATGTGATTCACCCCCAGCCGATCACGCGCACGGGAAATTTCCTGGCCGATGTTAACGCGCAGAACCTGAGGGTGCGCTGGAGTCACACGGCCGGCCTAGGGTTTCGCATCAAGACGCCCCTGGGCGGCGCCCTGGCGGTCGACTACGGGTATCTAATGAACCCTTCGACGTTCTTGATCCCGCAGAACCTGGGTACGACTTCTCCGACGACGGCGAACTACCGTCTGCACCAGGGACAGATTCAGTTTCGTTTCACGCAAACGTTCTAGGGTGAGCAGTTGGCAGTGAGCTGTGAGCAGTCAGAACACTTGATGAGTCATACGAGGAAAGTCACCATGTCAGACACGAACATACGGCCGGCAAATTCTTTCAGATCTGAGAAAGAACGAACCATGCGAAGCACGCTCAGGTCGCTCCTGCTGCTCACTGCTCACTGCTCACTGCTCACTCTTGTTTTGCTGCTCACTGCTCACTGCTCACTGCTCACTGCTCAGACTGTCACCGACAAAATGGTCGCGAGTGTTACAAACGGTTCACGCGCAACTCCTGACTTGATCACCTATTCAGATCTCGTGTGGCAACTGGCGATTGAACCGGGCGCTTCCTTTGCTGAGCGGCCTCGCTCCGAAGACCTCAACCATGCTTTGCGCCGGCTGGAAGATCAGATCCTGGTGCTTCAGGAAGCGAGTAAGCTGCCTATCGCCGATACTGATCAGGGCCGACAAGAGTTCGATGCCGCGGTCCAGAAGAAACGGGATGAGCTGGCGCAAGCCTTCGGCTCGGCGGCGCTGTTGCAGGAGCGCATGGCCCGCGTCGGTCTGACCGGCGATCAGCTAAATGCGATCCTGCGCGACCGGGTAACCGTGGAAAGGTATCTCGACTTTCGTTTTCGCGCGTTCGTGCTAATCAGCCCGAAGGAGATCGCCGATCGCTACAATCAACAGTATGAGCGGCTGCGCAACAGCGGCCGCATCGTTCCCACTCTCGAGCAGGCGCGCGAAAAGATCGCCCAACAGCTTACCGAAGACAAGATTGCTTCACAGATCGATAACTTTGTGGACAGCCTGCGCGACCAGCCGGGAACCGAGATTGTGATCATTAGCCCGGTCTAATCGAAACGACTTCTGATCGTTTAGGCATGACTCAACCCGAAAAACTGAATCGTCCACGCATCGGCGTGGCGCTTTCCGGCGGCGCGGCGCGGGGGATTGCGCATGTCGGAGTTTTGCGCGCGCTCGAAGAAAACGCGATTCCCGTTGACGCCATCGCCGGGGCATCAGCCGGCGCACTGATCGGCGGTTGTTATGCCGCCGGGCTTACGATCGCGCAGCTCGAAGCGTTGGCGCGAAAGTTTCGCTGGCGTCATATCAGCCGTTTCTCATTCTCGCGTCTCGGTCTCCAATCAAATGCGCCCATGGAAAAATTTCTGCGCGCCAGCCTGCCGGTAACGCGCTTCGAAGATCTGCGGATTCCCTTCGCCGCACTGGCTACCGATCTTCAGACGGGCGCCGCAGTCGTGATGCGCGACACGGGCGACCTTACGCTTGCTCTTCGCGCAAGCAACTGTCTGCCCGCCTTCTATGCCCCGGTACGCGACCCCGAAGGCAGGCTGCTGGTTGATGGCGGTCTGGTCGCGAACCTTCCGATTAGTTACGCCCGAGACCTCGGCGCCGACATCGTAATCGCTGTCGACGTGGGTGCGGACGGCGCCAGATTCATGAACCGCCCGCGCACCGCGTTGGGAGTGCTGACGCAAGTCTTCGTGGCGGTGGAGCGCGTGGTTTCAAATCAGGAGTCCGCGAACGCCGATCTCATCATCGCTCCCAAAGTCGGCCACATTCGCTGGGACGAAACTCGACGTTCGGAAGAGTTCCTAAAAATCGGTTATCAGTCAGGCCTGGAATCGATTGAAAGCATCAGGGACCTTATCGAGCAACACCCGCTTAGCCAGGATCGCGTCGAGTTCGTGGTTTAGTTCATTGAGCCCCCCGCCGCAAGAATTTCCGGCCCATTCGCCGTTTACTAAAGACAACGGATTGAACAGATCGCTTTGCTCGGCGGGGTCTTATTTTCCAATGAGAGTCTCTGAAAGACTGGGAACCAGGTCTTCCTTTGCGCCTTTGCGCCTGCGCGTGAAAACGTTTTTCGCGAGGGAGCAAAGCCGCAAAGTTCGCCTTGCGCTGGCCATCCTGCTCTGCGCCCCGATCTCAATTAGCATCTTCTTCATTCATTCCTATCGTTCCTACGCAAAGATTGTGGATGCGCGTTTGTCGCACGGCTATCTCAACAACCGCGCCGGCATCTACGCGGCTCCACGAATTCTGCGCGCCGGACAGAAGTTTTCGCCGGCAGAACTGGCAGCAGCATTGCGCCGCGCGGGCTACGCCGAGAGCGACGACGCGAGCGAAGTTTGGAACGGCAGCTTCGCTGTCGCCGACGCGGCCGTCGAGATCCGGCCTAACAATGTGGGCGGCTATCCGGCCGTCGTGCGAATCACTTTTGATCCCGCCGGCCGCATAAACCAACTGACCGGAGATGAGATCAGCCTGGATTCATTTACGCTGGCGCCCGAATCTCTGACCAACGACGCGGTCATGAAGAGCGGAGCGCGCAGTCAACTTGCTTTCAAAGACATTCCGCAGGTCCTGGTCCAGGCCATTACTTCGATCGAGGATCGGCGTTTCTTTGATCACCATGGCCTGGATGTTTTCGGAGTGGCCCGGGCTCTGCTACGCAACGCCGGCGACGAACGCATGGGCCAGGGCGGCTCAACTATTACCCAGCAGCTCATCAAGAATACTTACCTGACGCCGGAACGAACGCTGCGCCGCAAATATGCCGAAGCAATGCTGGCATTCACTCTCGAGCGGCGGCTGTCGAAAGAAGACATCTTCGCGCTCTACTGTAACGAGATTTACCTGGGGCAACGCGGTGTGATGGCGGTGCGTGGCCTCGATCAAGCGGCCCGCGTCTACTTTGGAAAAGACTTGAAGGACCTTTCGTTGGCGGAAGCGGCCACCATCGCCGGCATGATTCAGAGCCCTTCGCGCTTTTCGCTGGTTCGTCACAATGACGCTGCTCGTTCACGGCGCAACACAGTTCTTGGCACGATGGTGCGCGACGGTTTTGTTTCTTTGGACCAGGCTGCAATCGCCGCGAAAGAGCCATTGATCGTCGCGGACTTTGATCCGGCGCGCGAATCAGTTGCGCCCTACTTTATCGACTACGTAAACCGCGTGTCGGAAGCCCGCGCGTCAGCCAGGGCCTTGTCGGCTGAAGAAACCGGCCGGGATGCCGGTGAACCGCAGGCCGCGGTGCCTGCGCTCCCGGCGGCCACGATCACCACTCTCGATTTAGATTTGCAGCGCGCTGCTTCGCAGGCAGTGCAACGTCAACTCGATCGCCTCGATGCGATTTACAAACCGCGGGGACTCACGCCGCAGGTTGCGTTGGTCGCCCTCGACCCTCACACCGGCAACGTTTTGGCGATGGTCGGCGGCCGGGATTATGGCCAGTCACAACTTAATCGCGCGACTGATGCGCGCCGCCAGCCGGGATCGGTCTTCAAGCCTTTCGTTTACGCCGCCGCGCTGGAGAGCGGCATGTCGCCACTGCGGATGTTCAAGGACGCGCCGCAGGAATTTACCTACGATCAAAGGTTGAAGTATCGGCCAGCGAATTACGGCGGCGGCTTTTCGATGCGCGACGTCTCGATGCGAACCGGCCTGATCAAATCGCTCAACGTCGTCACGGTCGATGTGGCGATGCAAACCGGTCTGGCGCGAGTGGCGAACACGGCTCAGCTCTTCGGCTTGCCGCGACCAGTGCCTTATCCGGCGCTGGCGCTGGGAACGACGGAAGTCACGCCTTTGCAGATCGCCGCGGCTTACGCAGCCTTTGCCAACGGCGGGCTGAGCATTCAACCGAAAGTCATCGCTGAATCAGATCAAGCGACGCAAGGCGATCAAATAATTCAGCCGGCGTCGGCCTATGTCATCACGGACATGTTGGAAGGCGTGATCGATCACGGCACGGCGCATGCCGCTCGCAACGCGATTAAGAATACTGCGGTGGCCGGAAAGACCGGAACCTCGCGCGATGGCTGGTTCGTTGGCTACACGCCGAATTTGGTGTGCGCGGTTTGGATTGGCTTTGACGTCAACAAACAGTTGGGATTGACGGGCGCCGAAAGTGCGCTGCCGCTCTGGACAGACTTTATGAAAACGGTCGTGGATTTACGGCCTGAGTTGGGCGGCAAGTCGTTTGCAAAGCCGGCCGGGATCACGATTGTCGAAATCGATCCTGAGACGGAAGCGTTGGCCACCGGCCTTTGCCCGCAACACGAACTGGTGGCAATCGCGACGGCGCAAGCTCCGACTTCGGAATGCTTTCGTCACAGTATTTATTTTGCTCTGCCTGACGATGAGCCAAGACAGGAGGTCCCTACTCTCGCGAGATCCGAAATTCCTCGCTCACCTAAGAGTCGACAGAAGTATTCATCGGGAGAGTTCGCTTTGCTGCGGGACACACGCATTGAAACGGATAAGCGCGGCAGAAGTGTTCTGGTTAATGAGATGAAGGTGGAACGATAGCGCGCGCGGCTTTGCGCATGATACGAGGAACGGGTTTCGCTCCGTCAGTAGCGAGATGTTTATAGCACCCGCCGCCCCAAACGACCCTCAGCTCCTTTAGGAGCGAAATGTTTACCACGAACGCCTCTACATTTCGCTCCTAAAGGAGCTCAGGACTTTCTATTTGTTTGGGAGCTATAAACATTCGGCCCCTCCGGGGCCACCACGGCGGTCTATCACCGAGCCGCAAAGACGCAATCACTCCTTCTCCAAAATCACTTGCGCAATCGCGTGCTCAGTCGTATGGGCAATCGAGATGTGCGCTGCGGTTGCGCCCGTCTGTTCATAGAGTTCGCGGGCTCGCCCATGGAATGAAATCACCGGCGCGCCCGATTCTTTTGCCGACACTTCTACGTCCTGCCAGCCGATGCCGCCGCTCCAACCGGTTTGCAAAGCTTTCAGCGCCGCTTCTTTTGCCGCGAAGCGCGCGGCATAATGTTGGGCGGCGACCGCGCCGCGCGATTCACAGTAGGCGCGCTCGGCCGCGGTGAACACGCGCTCAGCGAATCGCGGCGTGCGGGCGATGGTTTCGCGCACCCGGCGAACTTCGATAATGTCTATGCCGATTGAGATGATCACAGAAGATGAAGAACTAACCCGGCGACAACAGCACCCCAGCACGGATGCCGCGCCGGGGACCCCGCAAGTCGCCGCACTCCAAAACGCTGGTTTCTACTGGCGCGAACGCGATTCTGTGCGCGCTTTGATTTGCGCGCCGCTGGAACAAGACGGCTTTACCAATGCTTTTTCGACCCGGCTGGGCGGCGTCAGTCTTATGCCTCAGGACGCCCTTAACCTGGCCGGCTTTAACGAAGACGACGCTGAGCACATCTACGAAAACCGCCGACGCTTTCTCAAACTCTTTGACGGCGTCTGGACGCTGACCGGATGCTGGCAGGTCCACAGCGGCGACGTGCGCATTGTTCATAACCAGCAGGAAGCGCAGATGAAACCCGGCGTGCTCGGCGACGATGAATACTGTGACGCGCTGGTCAGCAACGCTCCGCAAATTCTGCTGGCCATCAAGACCGCCGACTGCGTGCCCGTGCTGATTGGCGACCCAAAGACCGGCGCCTTTGCCGCAGTGCACGCCGGCTGGCGCGGAACTTCAAGCTCAATAGTCCGGAATGCAATCAACCAACTTGAGCGCGAATTCGGTGCGCGCCCCGCAGACCTGCGCGCCGCCATCGGGCCGGCCGCCAACACCTGCTGTTACGAAGTCGGCAGCGACGTAATCGACCGGTTCAAAGAACTCTGCCCACAATCAGATCATCTTTTCACGCCGACGCGCGCCGGTCATGCGCGCATCGATCTGCAAACAGCTAATCGGGATCAGCTGGTTGCGGCCGGGATTAGTCCGGAGAAGATTCACGTGGCGCCGTTATGCACCATGGACCGCAACGACCTTTTCTTTTCCTATCGTCGCGAGAAAAAAACTCAGGGCCGCGTTGGTCGCCTGATGTCGGTCATCGGAACCCAGGGTAAATTCTAGATTCGATCACCGCACGCCCAACGTGCCTCCGTAACCAAAATCCGGAGGCGGTGGCGGTGGAATCAGGTTTCCGGCCTCGCCCTTAACCACCAGCGTCCCGGCCATCTGATCGTGCAGCGCCTGCTTTTTCTCGGTAAAGGCCACCATGACAAAACCAATGAAGAGGATTAGGCCTGACAAGATCTTGCCAAAGTATCGCCCGGTCGCTTTGCCGAAACTTATGCGACCGCCGTTCAAAGCCGTGACTCTCAGGCCGAGAATTTTCTTGCCGAGTGTTGCCTGCCACGGCGAGCTCTCGAGAATACCAAAGTACAGCCAGCCGATGAAGATGGAAACTATCCTGAACATACCTTCAAGCGCCGGCATACTGCCGTTCTGATCAGCACCCGTGGCTACAATAAGCACTCCGGCGACGACGCCCAACGGCAAAAGAACCAGAGTCATCAATAGAGTATCGATGAAATAAGCCAGGAAACGAATCCAGAAGCCGGCGTAAGTAGGTCCTTGAAAAGTTTGGAACACGGCGTTCGCCTCTTGCTCGATCGTCGGGGCGACGGCGATCTCTAACGCAAACGGACTCGTTATCGCCGGCCGCCAAAGACCCAGCCATTCGCTCTCTGCACGCGATCGTTCGGGCCAACGACGCCGATACCCATGTCGATCTCATGGCTCTTCGGCGGAAAGCAAACTTCATCGTTGCAGCTTTGATAACGCAGGCGCGCCTTGAGCACAACTTCGCCACCGTTGTAATCCGCGGGCACGGTGACGTTGAAGCGCAGGATCGCCTTGGTTTCGTAAAGCGCCAGCGGTTCGTTGTTGCCGGCTTTGAGCTTTCGCACCTGTCCCCGCGGATAAATCACCGGTCCCACTGTGACGCCGCGCGGCGCCTCGATCTTCAGAGAGGTTGGAATCGCATACTTGCCGAGCGGCCGGTTCGCATTCACGTGATAACCACTCGGAATATCAATCACGATTGCTGCCTGCACGGTGCGGCCGCGTTGCGCGTTATTGCTTGCGTAATAGCCGGCCACACCGATGTTGGGCTGTGGCTCAGGGGCCGCCTGGAAAATCGCAGGGGAACCAAACAGCACGCCTGCCAGCGCGAGACTGAAAGTTCGATGTAGTAGTTTTGTTTTCATTTTTGATTCGATGAATTTCATTAGGATTTGATTGATCGGGATTTTACCGTGCCCACTGGAAAATCGAAAGAGTGTCGGAAGCCCGCTCGTCAGCAAGAGCTCCTCACGCCGCCGGCCCTCCTCATGGTCGGGCTTCTGACACGGGTGGCGCGCTCCGCGCTGCCAGTTGTCCACAAGCCGCCAGGATGTCGCGCCCGCGCGGCTTTCTGACGAACGCGTGCACGCCCTTCGATTCCAGGATCTCGCGAAACAATTCCACGCGCTCCACAGGCGATGGCTGATAAGGCAAAGGGTCTGCCGGATTATGCGGAATCAGATTTACCTTTGCGCGCAGCTCGTGGCGGTTCAAGAGATTCGCTAATTGCCGGGCCTGTTCGTCCGAATCGTTGACGCCGGCGAGCATCACGTATTCAAACGTGAATCGTTCGTTTGGCTTCAAAGAGTTCTGAAAATCTTTGCAGGCCGAAAGCAAATCCTTGAGTGGCCACTTCTTATTAATCGGCATCAGTTCGTTGCGCAACTCATCAGTCGGCGCCGCGAGCGAGACAGCCAGGTGCGGCCGATCGGGAATTGTCGCCAGCTCTCGAATCCGCGGCGCCACACCCGCGGTCGAAACGGTTACGCGATTCGGAACGATGTGCAAACCTTCCAGCTCTTTCATGATTCGAATTGCTTTCAGCAACTCATCAAAGTTTAAGAAGGGCTCACCCGCGCCCATGCCAACCAGGTTCGTGCCGCGCGGAGGTTGGACGGAAACGCCGTAAGCATCGTTCAAGGCAAAGATGATCTGTTCGACAATCTCGCCGGCAGTCAGATTGCGCAGCAGCCCAAGCTGGGCCGTCAAACAAAAAGTGCATTGCAGCGGACAACCGGACTGTGAAGAAAAGCAGATCGTGTCGCGCCGCTGCTCGGGAATAAAAACCGTTTCGATCGGCAGGTTGTCCGGGGTCTTGAACAGGTAACGACGCGTGCCGTCCGTCGAGAGATAGCGCGACTCAAGCGTCAGGGTCGAGACCGTGGCGTGCTCGCTGAGTTTGGCGCGCAACTCTTTCGGCAGGTCGGTCATCTCCGCGAGAGATTGCAGCCGCCGTTTATGTATCCCGCCAAAAATCTGCCGCGCGCGGAAGGCGGGCTCGCCGACTGAGGCGATAAACTCAGTCAGCTCTGCCTGCGATAAACCTGCGAGATGGATCGGTTGCATTGGTTAACCGGGATTCTAACATTCGGAAACGGAGTGGGGTTAGCGGGGGCGGGTCAATTGAGCGTTAAGGTATCGGGGCTGGAGCGCGGACATCCTGTCCGCCTGAGCACGAAGTGCGAATATTTCAGAATCCTATGGAGTGAGGCTGAGCGTGCCGCGCACGCTGGCGGACAAGGATGTCCGCGCTCCGACTCGTGTCCCGGCACTGACCTCATCGCGATCGTCGCTTTGGCCTACTTCACGATCTTAAACTTCGCCGTCTGCACCAACTTTGCTTCGCTGACGCGATCATGCGCGCGCACTTCAACTGAATAGTCACCCGGGTTCAGGCCGCGCGAGCCGATCAAACGCGCCAGCGTCAACCGATCTCCCGTCGTGCCCAGGCCGCGCCAATCCTCGGTCTGCTTGCTGATTTCCTTCCCGTCCTTGATCAGCGCGTACTCTACGTCGATCGAAGGCCGCAGAGTGGTTTGATCGATCCCGGCGTTGTAAATTTGCATGTAGATGCCAATCGGTGCTCCGAGACGATACTCAGCGGCGAGATTCGGAATTACTTTCTTGTCGCCAATCACGAACTGCCGCGACTGAGGGATGTCAGAAGCCTGCTCGAGCACCGACGCCAGGATCAGCGACGACGAAGTCAGGTTGGCGCCGAACTTTGGCACTTCAAATCCAATGTGAGACTGCGACGCGGCTCCCGATTCAATGTCGCGCACCAGCACGTCGATCCGGTACCGGCCGGGCGCGAGCGGCACAGCCTTCTGATACGCCGACTTGCGCTCTTTGGCTTCAGCCAGCTCAGTTACTGTTGCGGTTGTAGTTACCGAATCTTCAAAGAAACCGGCGCGGCGCTCAGCTACGCTGGTGATGCGGCCGGAAATGTTGAGCCGCGCAGTCTGAATACCGCCGATGTCGCGGAACACGAGGTCCCGATTGTCCGTCTGGACGGTGAAAGCAACGATCACGCGGTCGTCGGACTGTTTGAAGTAACTGATCTGGACGGCCGATACAAAGGGATTGTCCTCAATCAGTGGTGAGTGAGTTCGATCCAGCGGAGAATTGGAATTCACCGCCGGCGCCTCGTCGCGCAATCTGGTTATCTCCATCCAGTCCCAGGCTGAATCTTTGGCGCGCGGCGAAAACGGATTACCGAAACCGCTGGCGGCCAGGACGTAATCCGGCTGGCTTATTCCTCCCGGCCCGGCGCCGGGAATATGCAGCAGGGCGTCTTTCTCAAACGGGTTGCGCGCGATGCGATACTCACCGGTGCCGGTCGGATCGACGAACTCGATCTGAATGTCGGATCGTCCGGGTAGGTTGCGATACCACCAGCGTTCGAACGGATAGGTAGAGGTCGAGCCACCACCCTCTGACTGCTCCCGATTGTAAGCCCCACCCGAAGGGTGCGATTCAACTTCGTCGGGCCTGCCGTACTTCAGGTAGATCCGCCCGCGATCTGTCTTCACGCCCTTGATGCCCGAGCTGAAATGCTCGTTCGCATACTCGACGCGCTCGTAATAGCTTTCGCGGTATTCATTTTCTTCCGTGTCCGGATCCAGATCGCGCAGATGCCAGAACTCTCCGATGAACTGCTCGCGTTCTTCGTCGGTTTGCAGCTTGCGCCAAGCCTCTCGCTCGGGTTGAGTGATGATTGGTTCAACCTCGTCTATCCATACCTTAAAAGCCTTAAGCGGCTCGGGCTTGATTTTGCGCGGTTTGTTCTGCGGATCGGGATTCGACGTTTTCGGTTGGGCCAGAGCCGCAGGCGCCAGAACTAATAGCCCAATGAGAATCGAGATTCGGACCGTGGTCTGAGTAGACATGGCGATGCAACTCCTTTTTGAGAGCAGGTGAGGGCGCTAAGTTGACTAGCCGGGGAGACCAGAAACTGCCTGAAGCGAAACCGGCCCTCGAATTCGAGAGCCGGTTGGTGTTTTTTGTGTTAGGGAGTGATAGCGAACTTCGCTGACTGTACCAGCGCCTGGCCGCTGACACGATCTTTGACGCGAACCTCAATCGAGTAATCACCTGGAGCCAAACCACGCGAGTCGAGCAAACGCGCCAGGGTTAAGCGCTGACCGGCGTCGCTATTGCCACGCCAGTCCTCTGTTTGTTTGCCCACTTCTTTGCCGTCCTTCAGCAGGGCGTACTCCACGTCGACCGAAGGCCGCAGCGTAGTTTGATCGACGCCCGCATTATAGATTTGCATGTAGACGCCGACCGGCGAGCCACGGTGGTACGAACCCGAAACGTTGGGAATCACTTTCACATTGCCAATGGTGAACATGCCGACGGCAGGTTGATCGCCCAACCCTTCAAGTTTCACCGCCAGGATCAGCGTCGAAGTCGACAGCTTGGTAGCATCATATTTCGGCACTTCAAAGCCGACGTGCCGGACGCCGGTGGCGCCGGAAGCGATATCACGAACGATGACGTCTACACGGTACCGGCCGGGCGCGAGGGACACTGCTTTCTGGTAAGCAGACTTGCGCTCCTTCGCTTCGGTCAATTCCTGAGGCGTAGCGCGGGTGATCACGGGATCTTCAAAGATGCCCGCGCGCCGGCCCGAAACGTGGGTGATCTTTCCGAAGATATTCAACTGCGCCTGCTGTAGGCCGCCGCTGTCCTGGAACACGAGGTTCTGATTATCGGTCTGAATCGTAAACGCGGTGATCACGCGATCGTCGGACTGGCGGAAAAAATCTACCCGCACGTCAAAGGCCAGCGGATTGTCTTCGATGACCGGCGTATTAACGGCTGAAGCCAGGTCGTTGAATTTGATTGCCGGTGGCCGGCTCAGATCTGCGAGCACCTGCAAGCGGTTGAAGGGGCTGTCCGCTTCACGGGTGTAGTTCGGATTACCGATCCCGCCGACATTCTGGATTCGATCTCCCTTAGTCGAGAGCCCCATCTCTTCCGCCAGCGTCAGGCCGGCTCCGGGAACGTTGAGCAGCGCATCTTTCTCGTCCGGGTTGCGGGCGATGCGGTATTCACCACTGCCCGTCGGATCGACAAACTCGATCTCGATACCCGAACCCACGCCGGGCAAGTAACGATAGAACCAGCGCTCAAACGGATAGGTCGAAGTCGAGCCACCGCCCTCGTAGGACTCGCGGTTGTAGGCGCCGCCCGAAGGATGGCTTTCGACCTCGTCAGGTTTGCCCCAGGTGATGTAGATGCGGCCACGATCGGTTTTCCACCCAGGAATGCCCGAGGCGTAATGCTCGTTCGCATAAGCGATGCGCTCGTAGTACTCCTCGCGAAACTCGTTTTCGTCAGTGTCCGGATCGGGATCGCGCCGGCGCCAAAACTCTTCAATGAAACGTTCGCGCTCGTCGTCGGTCTCCAGCTTCTTAAACGCCTTCCGCTCATCGTCGGTGATGATGTAGGCGACGTCTTTGTCCAACCAATCCTTGTAAGCCTTTTTTATTTCGGGCTTGACGTTGCGCTGCTTGTCCGAAGGATCCTGCGCCTGTCCGTTATTCTTCTTCTGCGCCAGGCCCGAGGGCACGGCGAAAGTAAGGGCCAGTAGAACGAAGGCCAGGCGGCCGATTCTGCGATGTAACATAGCAAATTACTCCTAACAACAACTTCCGGAAGTTTCAACGTCGCGCTTAGTCTGGTCTGAATAGTTACGCGGGCACGAATTGAATATGAATTCTAAGTTTGGCTCGAACCAGAGTCAAGATGGCAGTTGCAGCAGGCACGTTGCCCCTTCGCAAAAAAGGGAGCCGCAAAAAAGCGCAAAAGGCGCAAAATAAACCGCGCTCATTTCGTCAGTCCTCATCTTTGTGCTTTTTGTGCCTTTTCGTGGCCATTTTAGGCTTTCCTACGTTCCCGCCCGCAAACCCAGGCCACGATGACAGAAATCACGTAGAGCACGAACATGGGGGCTGCAAATAACAACATGTTCGGGACGTCGTTGGTCGGCGAGAGAACGGCGGCAACGATTAGGATGGTGACGACTGCCGTGCGCCAGACGCGCAACATCCAGCCGGCGGTGACCAGCCCGATGCGCGCCAGGACATAAGTAATCGCCGGCATTTGGGCCACCAGCCCCATGCCCAGCATCAATAGAATTATGAAATCAAAATAGTCATCGGCTTTCAGCAGCAAACGAAAATCCGAGCCCAGCCCCAAAAGGTATTTCGCCGCCGGCGGAAAGATCAGGTAGTACGCGCAAGCCACGCCAAGCACAAAGAAGATGGTGGACAGAGCGATGAAAGGAGTCACATATTTCCGCTCATGCGGATACAGACCCGGTGCGACGAAGGCCCAGATTTGCCAGAGCAGAAACGGCACGGACAGTCCAATAGCCGCGTACAGAGAAACTTTTACGTAAAGCGCGAAGGGCTCGAGCGCCGTGCTGATTACCAGCTTGTCGTTGATGTCAGGCAGCTTTTCATAACCCTTGCGCAGGTCCACCGTCAGCTGAACGTCTTTCGGCACGACTTCATTCCCGACCGTCAACGGTTCGTCGGTGTAGAGACCCACGTTTCCCTGGCTGTCTTTATCCACTCGGGCGAGGACAGAGGTGCCCGCTGGAATCGACGCAGTACCTAATTCGGTGGGATCGGCAAAAACAAAACGCAGCTTGTCATTCGGATTCAGCGAACTCAGCGGAACAATCGAGACCTGTCCGTTTAGGCCGGCAATCGTCACGCTGCGATGCTGCTGTGCTTCGGCGAGTGCCCGCAGCACGGGCCGCGCCAGAAATCTGTAGATCCTACCGGACACAAACCAGCAAAGCGTCGCGGCGATGAAGACGAAAACAATCGATCGAATCAGGCGCTTGCGCAGCTCGTCCAGATGCTCAAGAAACGACATCTGGCCGCCGAGATCTTCGCCGTCGTCATTCTCTTCGTCTGGTTTACTTGATAGGAAGCGGGGCATTACTGTCGAGTGGCACAGACTTCAAAGGTCTGCGTTCCCTGGATCATAGCCAGTCGTGTTTGCCGGGTGGTTGATCAGCCGCGGCGGTTTCCGGCTGAGGCTCTGCTCCCCGCGGTTGCACCAGCGACGGGTCAACCGCGGTAATGGACGGAGCGATGACCGGAGCGGCCGGCTCGCTTGGGTTGACATCGGCCGCGGCTGCTTCGCGCGCGGCGCGAATGCGTTCGGTCGCCCGATCAAGCATTGAACTCCCACCTTGGGACTCTGGATCATCCACATGTTCCAGATTCACCTCGCGTTCCCAGGTACGCTTGAAATCCTCAGACGCACGGCGAAATTCATGCAGACTCTTGCCCAGTTGGCGGCTGAGCTGCGGTAACCGGCGGGGCCCAAAGAAAATCAGCGCAGCGCCGAGAATTACCAGCAGCTCAGAATTTCCCAGAGAATCCAGAATGAGCAGAAACACAGCCTTACCTTTCGACGGCTTTGATGCGACGGCGCCGGAAACAGATTGTAGCGCGGTCAGCGACCGTAGGTACAGAACAGGCAGCGGATCAGTTCAGAGTTCAAGCTTTAGCTTGCGCCTGCCATCAGCACCTGAAGGTTGAACTCTCAACCTCCGACCCAACCATCTCACTCGGCAGCGGGGTCTTGTCCTGATTTGCTTTCGTGGTGCTCTCGTTTGGACAAAAACGATCCACGAAGAACACGAAGTGGCACGAACAAGATCAGCTCTGCTTCGTGTCTCTTCGTGGATCGTTTTGCATGACCAGGCTATCACTCGAGTCAGGCCCCACCGCGGAGTGGCGTAAGGTGCCAACTTGCGCTACAAAGTACCGATGCGAATCGTTTCCCTTCTGCCATCGACGACTGAGATTGTCTGCGCCCTGGGCTTGGAAGAGGCGCTGGTGGGCATAACACACGAATGCGATTACCCTCCGTCGGTAGTCAATAAACCTCGTCTGACTGCCAGCCATATCTCTCAGGAAACTATGACGAGCGCCGAAATCGATCACGCGGTGCGGTCGCAGTTGGATGGTCACGGATCAATCTATGATCTTGACGAGGTCAGGCTGCGCGAATTGAATCCCGACTTGATTCTGACTCAGGAACTCTGCGATGTCTGCGCCGTCAGTTACAAGACCGTGCAACGGGCCGCGCGCATGTTCGACGCCGACGTTCGCGTGGTTTCGCTCGAACCAAACACCATCGGCGACATCTTTGAAAACATTCGCATGGTTGGTGAGCTGACCGGACGAAAAAGCGAAGCGGAGAACCTTGTCGGCGAACTGAGCCGCCGGCTTGATCGCGTCAAAGAGCAAACTGTCCGTATCGATCATCGTCCGCGGACTCTGATGCTTGAATGGCTCGAGCCTGCCTTCGCGCCGGGGCATTGGGTGCCGGAACAAGTTGCGATTGCCGGCGGCGACCAGGGCTTTGGCCAGGCAGGTAGACCCAGCACGACTACAACCGCGGCAGAGATTAGCGGCTACGCGCCGGAAGTGATCGTGCTGATTCCGTGCGGCTATTACAAAGAAGACATCCTGCGTCAATTGCCGTCTGCGAATCTGCCCGCAGGCTGGGAAGACTTGCCCGCCGTCAGAAGCGGAGAAGTCTGGGCCACCGACGCGACTTCTTATTTCAGCCGTCCCGGTCCGCGCGTAGTTGACGGCGTTGAAATCCTCGCCCGAATTCTGCATCCGGAAATTTTCGGTGCGCCGGACGACGAACAAGCGGTGCGCGTTGAGCAGGTACAGAACCGGGAGCGGTAGCGACCGGGTGCGAGATTCAACTTGGAAACTGCTAATGAAGGCACAATAACGTCACCCAATGGTTGAGTGATAGCATCCGGTCGCTACCGTTTCTGGTTCTGTACCAACCGCGTCACGGCTCTTCAGCGCCGTTAGGCGCGCAATGTTTATAGCCCGGCTTGCTCATAAATCTCTTAAGCTCCGTTAGGAGCGGTACATTTCGCTCCTGACGGAGCTTGTTTGGAAAAATGGGATCCCGATTGCTATAAACATTGAGCTCCTAACGGAGCTCCAATCATGAACTCACTGCCTGCAGACTCTCTTGAAAACTTCGCTCAAACTGCCGAAGCCGTGGCCGCCACCACGAAAAAGCTCGCCAAGGCCGCCTTGCTCGGCGACTACTTCCAACTGCTCAACGATGATGATTTGCCGCGCGCCGCACGCTACTTTGCCGCACAACAGTTCGCGCAGAGCGACGCGCGCACGACCAACGTCGGCGGCAGTATCCTCAGCGAAGCCCTCTGCGCCGCCACGGGTTCCAGCCCTGAAAGCCTGGGCCCGCGCTATGCGCGCTGGGGCGACGGCGGCGACGTGGCGTTCGAAGTTTTCTCTGAAGCAAAGCCCGGCAATCAACCGAGTCTTTCACTGGGTGAAACTGAAAGGCTGCTCGCGAGTCTGAGCGCGACCCGCGGAAAAAATGCCAAGACAAAGATATTGACCGAGGCGTTCGCGCGCGCGACCCCTCTGGAAGCAAAGTATCTGGTCAAGCTCCTGTCTGGAGATCTGCGCATCGGTCTGCGCGAAGGGCTGGTCGAAGACGCGATCGCCCGCGCCTTCAAACAACCGCTGGCTGAAGTTTCGTTGGCTAACATGCTGCGAGGCGACATAGGCGAAGCTGCCGTCCGGGCGCGCGCCGGGAATTTACAAGACATTGAGATGCGTTTGTTTCATCCGTTGAAGTCGATGCTGGCAACGCCGGCCTCCGATCTCGCTGACATCGCCCGCACCATGCCCCGCGAATTCTTTGTCGAAGACAAATTTGACGGCATTCGTGCGCAGGCACACGTCGCAGGCGGGCGCGTGGCGATCTTTTCCCGCACCCTCGATGAGATTTCAAGCCGCTTTCCCGAGTTACACGCGCCGCTCGCCGCACTTCCTACCGATGTGATTCTCGACGGCGAGATCATCACGGCGCGTGGCGCAGAGATTCTGCCGTTCAGCGATTTGCAAAAACGTCTGGGCCGCAAGACTGTCAGCGAGGACCTGCTGGCCAGCACGCCCGCAGTGTTTGTCGCCTGGGATGTTTTGTATGCGACGGGCCGGGTGCTGATAAACGATCCGCTGGATGCGCGACGAGCGAAGCTTGAAGAACTTGTCGGAACCCCGACTCGTCGGAATAGCGGGCGGGCCAACCTTGGAACGGTACGCCTCTCCGAAGCAAAAAGATTCACTGACGCCGCAGCACTCGATGATGAATTTGCCGCGGCACGAGCGCGCGGCAATGAAGGGTTGATGATCAAGGACCCTGCGTCGTTCTATAAACCGGGCCGCCGCGGGCGCGAATGGCTCAAACTCAAACGCGCGCTGGCGACGCTCGATGTCGTCGTCACCACGGTGGAACTCGGTCACGGCAAGCGTCGCGGCGTGCTTTCCGATTACACCTTTGCGGTGCGGCGGTCGGAAACTGACGGCGAGCTACTCAACATCGGCAAAGCTTATTCCGGGCTGACTGACGTGGAAATCGCCGAGATGACCGAGTGGTTTCGCGGCCACACGATCCAGGAATTCGCGCATGGCCGCGTCCGCGTGGTCGAACCAATGATAGTCATCGAGGTAACTTTCGACCGGGTTCAGTCATCGAACCGGCACAAAGGCGGGTACGCGCTCCGCTTTCCGCGCATCGTGCGCCTGCGGCCGGACAAGACAGTTGCCGAGATTGATACGCTGGAGACAGTGCAAAAGCTGGCGGGTGGATAACGGAGCGCGGGCATCCTGCTCGCACTGAGCACCCAGGGGCACGCACTTAGTTCACCGCGCTAAAGCAACGCTGCTAATGAACCGGGTATAGAAAGTGCCTGGAGCTCGGTTTAGGCTGGTGTCTTATTTTGAGAAATTTCGGTTTGCCAGGAAAACGATCCACGAAGATACACGAAGCGGAACCGGTTTTCTTCGTGCCGCTTCGTGTGACTTCGTAGATCGTTCCTAACAAGAGGGCAGAAGTACGAAACTAAAAGTAAGACACTGCTGGCTTAGCCTTGGTTTTGCTGAAGTCCATTAATTCAAATATCATCATGTCTTAGTTGAAGTTGAGTTTAAGTGTCGCAATGCGGACGGGGCCGTCAGCGCTCCCAGAAAAAGGAAGCTTTCATGAATCGAAATAGGGCCATCGTCATCGTACTTATTTCTGGTGCGCTACTAAGTGTTGCGACAGCTCAGACCCGGCGTCGACCTCCGGCAAAACCGCCGGCTACGAAACCGGCGCCGGCCAACGCTGCGCCGCAGCCTTCGCCATCTAAACCTGCCGAGATCACTTCAACGACGATCGCGATAGTCAATGACGTGACGATTTCCGCAAAGGACATCGAAGATCAGGTGGGCGCCGTTATCCTCCGCGATCCCGATCCGTACTTGCGCAGCTACTACGCTGATCCGGACAAAGAAACGAAAGAGTCGCGGCAGCGCGCCGTCGATGCGCGCCTCAACTCTATGTTGATTGCGGCCGAGGCAAAGAAGCGCGGGAAATCTTCGGATCAGATTATCGAAGCAGAAATTACTTCGCGCGTGCCAGCGCCAACCGACGCAGAGATCAAGGCGGCATACGACGCCAACCGCGACCAGATCGGAAACGCCAATCTGGAATCGGTCCGCGCAGAGCTGATCAATTACATTCGCAATGAACGCAGCCAGGAGTTGTACGCGGCGCTCATCAGACGTCTGAAAATGACGAACGCTGTGAACAAGAACGCCGAGGTGAATGCGCCGAATCTGGCTCCCGGAACCGTCCTGGCGGCAGTCAACGGCGAGCCGTTACGCGTCGATGCGATCAATGAACGCACCAGGGCCTATCTCTACAAACTGGAGATGCGAGTTTATGCGGTGCGGAAGGACGTGCTGGATCGGCGCATCAACGATCTCTTGATCATCGCCGAAGCCAACAAGCGAAAAGTCGGCGCCGAAGAGATCGTGCGCGCTGAAGTCACCGACAAGATCACCCAACCGACGGATGCCGAGATCAGCAAGTTCTACGAGGAGCATAAAGCCAATATCAAAACGGATCTGGCCGCGACAAAGTCCGCCATCGTGACCTATCTACAGCAACAGCAGCAGGAGAAACTCGAGACTGCACTCGCAGAAAAGCTGCGCGCCGGAGCGAAGGTGCAGCTCCTGTTGAAAGAACCAGAGCCGCCCTTGTTGAATGTGGGAATTGCCGGCGGCGCCACCCGCGGCGATGTTAACGCTGCGGTGACGGTACTCGAGTTCACGGATTTTCAATGCTCGGCTTGTGGAGCAATGTATCCGATCGTGGAAGACGTGCTGAAGTCTTACGGCACTCGCGTGCGCTTTGTGATTCGGAACTTTCCTTTGACGCAAGCCCATCCGAATGCCTTCCGCGCCGCCCAGGCAGCCGAAGCCGCCAAAGCCCAGGGCAAGTTCTGGGAATACATCGACATCATGTTCAAGAACCAGACTGCGCTGGACGTGGATTCGTTGAAAAAATATGCAACGCAGGTCGGACTGGATCGAAAACGGTTTGATGCCGAGTTTGATTCCGGCAAATACGAGCCAGTGCTTCGTCGCGACATCGAAGACGGCGAAGTCTATGGCGTCGAAGCCACGCCCACCTTCTTTATCAACGGCGCCGTGCTGACCGACTATTCCGCCGATGGCTTGCGCGCGGCGATCGATAAGGCTTTCGCTCGGGCCGGGAAACGGCAATAGAGTTCGGTACGGAACCGCTTGCGGTAGCAAGCGGGTAAACGAGCGGATGCGAACTGCCCAATCTCAAGCGAACGCCTGTAGCCTCGCTCACGGTTCACTATCGACGATGACCGATCATCAAATCCAAAAGCCGACCGTCTTCATTAGCCACGCTTCCACGGACGCGGAATTCGCAAACGCCGTCAAACAGGAGATCGAAAAGGTCTTCGCAAATGGGGTCGACGTTTTCTCGACGAGTTCGTCAGGCGCTATTGATGTCGGCACAGACTGGCTTGCCGAAATCGAAGCTCGACTAGCTCGAGCCCAAGCTGTGATTGCCATCGTCACGCCGGTTTCGATTGAGCGCCCTTGGCTTTGGTTCGAAGTGGGTGCGACTTGGGCTAAGGGGAGGCAACAAGCAACCAAGATATATCCACTATGCGCTCCTGAAATTGATTTGAGCAGGTTGCCATCGCCACTTGATCGCCTGCAGGCGTTGTCGATGGGTAAAGCGGCGGATCTTAAGTTATTGTTTCAGGCGTTGATCCTTCAATTCGGCTTTGGCAAGATCGGGTCATTCCGTGCTTCGAATATTACGGCTAGGATTCCGAAATACAAGACGGTGAAAATCAAGGATGTGGACTTGAACGACTACGCTCTGTATTCGGGTAAGTACTCAGGGTATGACGACGAAGAGCTAATGGAAGTAATCGATACTGAGTTATTCGAGCCGGACGAAGGCACCTTCTCTAGTCTCGCGTTTGTTACAGACCGAGAAGCGCTTATCCACAATGGGAAGTTGCTGCACTATAAGCAAATCGATCGCAGGCTTAATTTACCACCAGGCACTGCCAAGCGATTGCTAAAAGTGGTTGCGATGCGGTATCAGCTGGCACCAGAACTCGACAATGAGAACGTGGTTAGATTCAAGACCACCCGTCAACGAGGCGTGAGATGGTAGTCGCTAACCCCCTTGCTACCGCAAGCGGTTCCGTACCGGCGGTTTTCTGTTGAGGACAGGCTCCCAATGAAGAGAGAATTCAACGAGGACCATACTCCGCTGGCTTATCTCATCACGTTTCGGAGTTACGGGACTTGGCTTCACGGTGATAAGAGAGGCAGCGTAGATCGCCACCACAATCGCTACGGAGCACCAGTGATACCTCCAAATCAGAACTGGCTCGAACATAACAAGCGTTCGCTCATGAGTAAGCCGGTCAAACTAAATGAGAGGCAGCGGACTGTAGTCACCACATCGATCAAGGAAACGTGCGAGATCCGCGGTTGGCGGCTGCATGTGACCAATGTAAGAACCAATCACGCGCACTCGGTGGTCACCGCGGCGTGCGGCCCGAGCAGAATCTTGAATGCCTTAAAGGCTAATGCTACGCGAACGCTTAAAGAAGCAGGTTTATGGCGACTCCCCGGGAGTCCGTGGGCCGAACGTGGCAGCAAACGGTACTTGTGGACTGAAGCGCATGTTCAAAAGGCAATCGACTACGTCGAATTCGACCAAGGGGACGAGTTCCCGGGGCTTGACGAGGTCGGATAAACCAAGGCAAGTAAACACCAGTACAACAGGCAACGGATTGGCTTTCAATGAAAACTAAGTTCGACGACGAGAGTTACCCGCTCGCTACCGCGAGCGGTTCCGTACCAATGCGACATATCATTACAACCGCTCACCGAGTTCTAGCGCTGGCAACGTTCTGTTTGAGTATCGGTTCCTTTCACGTCTCAGCTCAATCGCAAACCCCGCCGTCGAAACCACCGGCCGAAGACGTGATCCGCATCAACACCGAACTGGTGCAGACGCAGGCAATGGTGTTCGACCAGAAAGGCCATTTTGTTGGCGGCCTGCGACCGGATCAATTTGAGTTGACCGTCGATGGCAAGCCGCAGCCAGTCTCTTTGTTTGAGCAGGTCCGCGCCGGAACTTATAAAGAGCAGCTACAGTTATCATCCAACCGCAAAGCCGCTGCGGCAGAGCCGTCTGAGAAGCCGGCGATAAACGACAGTCGCGGACGCACCATCGTCTTCTTTATCGATGATTTACACCTCTCTTTGGACAGTCTCACGCGCACCCGCAAAACTCTCGCCGAGTTCATTGATAATCAGATGAACGACAATGATCGCGTGGCGCTGGCCTCGACCAGTGGCGACATAGGTTTTCTACAGCAATTCACGGACAACAAAATGGTCTTGCGTGCGGCGGCGGCACGCCTGACTCATCATCCCTACAGGGTGCGCGATATCACCGAGGTGCACACGCCCATGACTGAATACATGGCGCTGACCATCGAACGCCAGGATGATCCGGGAGTGCTGGCCTTCTATATCGATGAATGTTTGCGAGAGGCTTATCCATTGAAGTACACGCGCGCTGCGTGTGAGGTGCAAGTAAAAAGCAGAGCGCGGCTGATCCTGCTCCAGGCTGCTTCGGTGATCCTGAACACGTACGATTCACTGGCGAGCCTGATGCGATCTTCGGCGCAAATGCCGGGGCGTAAACTGGTCTTCTTCATTTCTGACGGCTTTTTGTTGGATACCGGCCCGCGCAACTCGGACCCACGCGGAAAGCTCAGGGAGATTACGGATGGCGCCTTGCGCGCCGGCGTGGTGATTTACACGATTGATGCGCGCGGTTTGTTTTCCGGCCAGCTCGATGCCACCAACAATGTTCCGTTCGACGAACAGAACCGTCTCGAGAACGCCAACTTACGCGAAGGCCCCGCTTCCCAGGATGCGCTCAATGCGCTGGCGGGAGACACGGGTGGCCGGGCGTTACGCAACACGAATTATTTTGATCGCTGGGTTAATAAAGTGCTTGACGAGACCTCGGAATACTATCTGCTCGCGTGGCGGCCAAATAATGAGTCAGAGACAACGGCCAACTTTAAGAACATAAAAGTACGCGTTGTCGATCACCCCGAGTACACGGTGCGACTGCCCCGCGGTTTTCTCAAAAATTCCAGCTTAACCGTGAAACCCGTCACCGAAGTTCAAGCCCCGGCACAGTCACACCGCGACTTGCAAGAGGCGCTGACCTCTCTTTATCCCAAACGAGAGATTCCGACTTCGCTGTCCGCAGTGTTCCTGGACACGCCGGACCATGGCCCGGTGCTGACCGCTTCGGTGCGAGTGGCAAATGAAGGACTCTCTTATGAAACGGTCGCGGGCAAGCCCACTGCCGCCGTGGATTTGGTGGGGGTTGTCTTGAACGATAAGGGAAAGCCTGCTGGGACGTTTCAGACTCGACTGAAAATCAGCCCGACAGGTTCAGATAGCGCGGAGCAGAACCACTCGGCGACGATTTACAACGCGCGTGTCCCGCTCGTGCCGGGGCTGTACCAGGTGCGGGTGGCGTCGCGCGACAGCAAGAGCGGCCAGGTTGGCACCGCCCAACAGTGGGTGCAAATTCCGGATCTAGCGCTGCATCGTCTGACTTTGAGCAGTTTGCTTTTGGGCTTACAGAGCGTCGGCGGTACCGCGACATCGTCGCAAGTGCAGTTCAACGTCGATCACCGTTTCCAGCGCAACTCGCGTTTAGGGTTCATGGCCTTTGTCTACAACGCCGCGCGAGGGACTGAAGGAAAATCGCTGCCTTACATCGAGATCGAAGCTCGGATTCTGCGAATGGGTCAGACCCTGCTCAAGACGCCGATTCATACGGTAACCGTTGCGCCTGAGGACCTGGCCCGAATTCTTTGTGGCGACGAACTTCAACTGGGCTCGATCCCTCCGGGACAATACATTCTGGAAGTGACGGTGACGGATCAGATTGCGAAAACCAGCGCGTCACAACAGACCCGCATCACAGTTGAGTGAGATTGAGGTGGTGAGAGAACCATTGGTACGGAACCGCTTGCGGTAGCAAGCGGGCAACTCACGCAAAGAAGTCTTCGTCAGTTCATACGATGTTCAAACCCAGAGGCGAAGGATTGAATTACACACGCTCCATAAGCGCCACGTGCACCCGCTTGCTACCGCAAGCGGTTCCGTACCGTGCGCTGTACCTTCGTCTTTTATTCACCGCGTTATCTCTTGCCGTCCTACCGTCGTACCTTCAAGGTCAGGCCCAATCTCCGTCAAAGCCGCAGCAGACCGATGACATTATTCGAGTTAAGACAGAGCTCGTCCAAACCGACGTGACGGTGGTCGACAAGCGGGGCCGGTTTGTTGATGGCTTGAAAGCCGGGCAATTTGAGCTGCGAGTAGATGCCAAATCACAGTCCCTGGCTTTCTTCGAACAGGTCGCGGCCGGCAGCTCGGCGGAAGCGGAACAACTGGCTGCTGCGCGTGCGGCCAGCAAGACTTCGATGGCTCGGGAGAGTAACTCAACCGCCGGCCCTGATCGTGGGCGCCTGATTTTCTTCTTCGTAGACGATGTCCATTTGACGGGCGAAAGTTTGACCCGCGCGCGGGCGGTTGTATCTCACTTTGTTGAAGACAAGATGGGGGCCAACGACCGCGTGGCGGTGGTAAGCACCAGCGGCCAGATCGGTTTTCTTCAGCAGTTAACCGACAGCAAGGCAGTGCTGCGCGAGGCGATCTCCCGGCTCAATAATAAATACAACCCTGAGACTACCGCCAGCGGGGTTGGGATTAGCGAGGTGGATGCGAATCTGATTGCCAGCCGCGGCTTCAAGGGTCTATTTGCTTATCTCGTCGAACAGACGATGAAGGAAATGCAAATGGGCGCGATGAGCGCAGCGGCCCTCGTCAAGAATCGGGTTCGCCAGATCAACGCTCAATCAAAGCTGGTTGAGATTGAAACTTTGTCTCGACTTGAGAGTTTGATTCGCTCGACCTCGCCGCTGCCGGGCCGCAAGGTCGTGTTTTTCATCTCGGACGGCTTTGTCATGGACAACAAGAGATCGGGCGGCCGCGACATCATGGAAAGCCTGACCAGCGAGGCGGCCCGCGTCGGCGCCGTGGTTTATTCGCTCGATACCCGTTCGAATCTTTTCGGATCCAGTGTTGACGCTTCCCGAAACGAGTATCCGGATTTTGGGCCGCGAACGGCCGGCAGAAGTCTGGCCGAGAGCAAGACCCCACAGGAACCACTGGAGACTCTGGCCGACGAGACCGGAGGGCGCTCTTATCTTAATTCGAACAGGCTCGACGATGCCGTGGCCGAAGCTTTGCTCGAAAGTTCTGCTTACTACCTGCTGGCCTGGAGGCCTGACACAGAGAATCAGAAGGCCGGCAGATCTCGCGTCGATGTAGTCATCAAGGACCATCCCGAGTTGCGCGTCCGCATGAGAAGACATGTCTTTGAACTCAAATCCAATCAAGCTGCGCCCTCTGCAAAGGCCGGCGGCGGGGCCGCAGTCAAAGTCACTCCTGAGGATGAATTGCGTGCGGCACTCGGTGCGCTATATCCACACCGTGACTTTCCGGTTCATCTGTCCGCCGGGTATCTGAACACCGTCGACAAGGCGCCGCTGTTAAGCCTCACGATGCAGCTTGATATTGAAACGCTGAGTTTCGAAGGAGCGGAAGGAAAGCAAGAGGCAGCAGTCGATGTTCTGGGCGTAGCCCTGGATGATCGCGGCAGTTTCTCCAGCTTCCAGCAAAAGCTGAAAATTCCTCGGGCCGCGGTACTCACCGAGAATCAGCGTTCCGTAATTTGGAATCAGAGCCTGCCGCTGCCGCCGGGTTTGTACCAGGTGCGAGTGGCGGTGCGCGACAGTAAGAGCGGCCGCACCGGCGGCGCGATTGAATGGATCGAGGTGCCACAGGTCGAACCCAACCGCTTCAGCATGAGCAGTCTCTTTCTTACCGAGAAGCTGGTTGAGTCCGGCCCGGCTGTCCCCGCTTCCGCAGCGGGCGAGCGAAGCCGCGCTGCCGTAGATCATCGTTTCGCGCGCACTTCTGTCCTGCGCTTTCAAACTTACGTTTATAATGCTTCGCGGCAGGCAGGATCAGCCGACGTTTGGATCTCAGCAGAGGTGTTCCGAGGGACCCAACAAGTCTTAGCAACCGCGCCGAACAAAATCTCGTTCGACGCCGCAGACACATGGCGAATGCCCTTATCGTCCGACATCGCCCTTAAAGAACTGGCGAGGGGATCTTACACTCTGGTGGTAACGGCAACGGACAAGGTGCGCGGAACGGCGGCTTCCCAGAGAATTGCGTTCATAGTCGAATAGGTACGGAACCCGACCCGTCGGGGGTAGCAAGCGGGGCATTAGCCCGAGATCACCGCCACACACTTGAGCACCATTGAAAGAGGAAAAGGATTGTCTCAAAGAGCTTTCATCAGCGGCTCGTTTACCCGCTTGCTACTGCAAGCGGTTCCGCACCGCGCGTTTCTTTACCGAACTCTCTGGTTCGTGACGCTGTCTCTCCTGCCGCTTGGGCAAAGCCGGGCGCAAAACCCTGCGAAGCCGGAACGAGGCGACGATGTCATCAGGGTCAACACCGAACTCGTCCAGACGGACGTGATGGTATTCGACAAGAACGGGCACTTCGTCGACGGGCTGCGTCCGGAAGAATTCAAATTGAGTCTGGATGGGCAGGCCCACGCTGTTTCGATCTTTGAACGAGTCACATCGGGTAGCAGGCTTGAGGCGTCGCAACTGGCGACTTTGCGCTCAGGCGGGCGCGAACCTTCGCCGGATTTGGTGTCCGCGAACGCTGCGCCTGCGGTTCGCTCTTCCCCGGGCCGTTTGATCTTTTTCTTTGTGGACGACGTGCATCTGAGCGGCGAGAGTCTGGTGCGCACGCGCCAGACGCTGCGGAAGTTTGTCGATAGCCGCGTGAATCCTGGCGACAAGGTCGCGATTGTCTCGACCAGCGGTCAAATTGGATTCCTCCAGCAGTTGACCGATCACCCCGCGGTGCTGCACACAGCGATCGCGCGGCTGAATTATAAACGCAATCCCGAAGGCTATGCCGGAAAGACCCGCATCACCGATTACATGGCCAGCCAGATCGAGGACGCGCACAACCGCCAGCTCTTTGCTTACCTGATGGAGTCGGTAAAAATCGAATATGGCATGGGACTTGGGGCTGCTAGAGGCGATCACGGCAACGACAGCGCCGGTCAGGCCAGACGGCTGCTGAAAAGCCGTGTGGCACAGATTTCCGCGCAGAGCAGAGCGGACACAACCAATACGATTGCCGTACTCAGGAGCCTGATGCAATCCTCAGCCGCTCTGCCCGGACGGAAGCTGGTCTTCTTTCTTTCAGACGGCTTCATCGTCGACCCGCGTGGTTCGAGCGCGCTGGGCCTTTTGCATCAAGTGACGCAGGTTGCCGCCCGCAGCGGCGCAGTTATCTATTCAGTCGACATGCGTGGAAGCTTTACCGACGCGGCGGTCGATGCCAGCAGCAGCGACTATGTCGACATGACCAGCCGTCATGCAGGTGTCTCGCTGGGTGAAACGATGGCGTCGCGCGAACCTTTGAAGGTTCTCGCGGATGAAACGTGCGGGCAAACCATCGTCAACTCTGCGGGGATCGACGAGGCGGTCGCGCAAGCCGTGCGCGAAACGTCGGATTACTATGTCCTCGCCTGGCGGCCCGCTTCTGAGAATGAGAGCAGCGCAAAGGCTCGACTGGAAGTGACGATCCCCGGGCGGCCTGACTTACGCGTCCGCTTACGGCGAGGTTATTACGCGACCAACGCGCCGATTAGCGTCCGGACTCCTTACGCGTCCAGCGTAACTCCTGAAGCGCAATTGCTTAGCACGCTGGGCTCGGCCCAGCCACTGCGAACTCTGCCGACGTCGCTTTCGGTCGGTTACGTCAAGACGGCAGAGGGACTCGCGCTGCAAACTTCAATGCAAATCCCGCGTGAAGCATTCAGCCTTGATTCGTCTGCAAACCCAAAAAGCGAAGTCGATGTGATTGGAGCAGCGATAGACGATCGCGGCCTAATCTATACTTTCAAGCAGGTGCTCACCGTCACTTCACAAACAACGCTCCAATCAACTCAAGTTCCCGTCGTGTGGAACCAGCACCTCAAGGTGCAGCCCGGGCTCTATCAGGTGCGCGTGGCTGTGCGCGAGCGGAGCACAAACCGCTCGGGCAGCGCCATGGAATGGATCGAAATCCCCCCACTCGCCCCGGCCACCTTCAGTATGAGCAGTCTGTTCCTCGGCGAGCGACCGGCCGCGACCGCACCACCGGAAAACTCCGCCGCCGGTCCGCAGCCGGTCCGCGTGGATGTCGATCATCGTTTCGGCCGCACTTCGGTGTTGCGCTTTCAGACCTACGTTTACAACGCTGCGAGAAAACCCGGCGCCCCCGAATCCGATGTCTGGATCGACGTGCAGGTCTTTCGCGGCAGCCGGCAGGTCATGACGGTGGCTCCGAGCAGGATTCCGCCCGATGTCTCAAAAGATCCGTGGCAACTCCCTTACTGGTCCGAACTCGCTCTCAACGAACTAGCTTCCGGCTCTTACACTCTCCAGGTATCCGCCACCGACAGGGTCGCCGGGGTGAGTTCTGCTCAGAGAATTAACTTTACCGTTGAGTGAGTAATTGCAGGTTATAATTAAGTCCGATTACGAAAAAAAAGGGAGAACCCAAAATGAATTTAGTACTTCGCGCGTTGTTGACCCTGGTGATTAGCTTAGTGTTGGTTCCGTCAAGCCTGGCCGGAAAGCCCGGCGCCCGACCGGCGCCCAGTGTGACAGGGGTGTTTGAGAATTTCACGGTCGGCAAAGGATCCGGGGACCTGGAAGGTATGAGAGTGGTCGTGGTGAATGCGGGTGGTGGTCACTATGCGATCGTCCAAATCGCGCAAGGCGGCGCCGAAGATCCCAAACCCGAGTTCGTGCCGGTGACTGTCAAGGGATTGTCGGTGAGCTTTGCGGTGGGAGATCAGAAGTTCACGGGCACCGTCACTGCTACCGGGTTGAGGCTCAAGCAAGAGGGCGGAACAACTGAGACATTGCGGCGAAAGCCCTGCTCGTCTTATCTCTAAACAATTATCCGGCGCCGCTTTGGGCTGATAATTTAGGTTGACATCTACTGGTTCGAAGAATAATGTTTGGCTGTTTTTCCACGTAGTTATTCTAGATAGTGATTTTCGCGTCCTCGCAATGAATCTTTGAAAGTATGAATGGCGATCAAGCGGGGGATTTGTTCCTAAGCCTTCCGCCGTTAGCTATTCTGCTTGAAGTTTTGTCGTCACCCGCGGAGTCTAAAAATGAGCGAGAATAAAAGTCCCGAACAGAGGAGCGGCGATCCTTCAGCCATGCCGCGCCCAGCTCAATCTGGCAGTTCTCAACGGCAACTCGAAGCAGAAAAGAAGAGGGCTCTGGCCGAGGCGGTCAATAATATCCTAAAGGGAATTCCGTTCATCGGTCCTTACATCATCATCATAAAACTGAAATGGGGTTGGGGTGGTATTTTGCTGTTCCTTGGAGGCTTTCTGGTTGCTACGCTTTTGATCGCTACCGGATTCTTTCCCGATCGTGCAGTGTCGAGTACATACAAGAGTAACGCTTCGCAAACAACTGACTACGAACTAAAAGCGCAGGACGACATTCAATGGGATGCTGCGGTGAAGAATGCCAAGTCGAAGATTAAGGCGACCGGCGTGGCGCTCTCAAAGCTTGATCCAAAATCGGTCACCGACAAAGTCAAAGAGGGCGTTGTCGTCCAACTTGTCTATATCAATCCCTGTGGAGAGACGGTAAAAAAAAGACAGAAGGACGAGAACAATCCACATGCTTCCATGAATATCACTAATGCCATAAGGAAGTTCGGTGACTTCATCAAAGACTCCAACACCAGCCAGAGTCAATCCCTGCAAATCAAGCTCACGGACACCTATCCCACGATGGTGGTGGTGATTATTGATAACGACTTATATGCGTATTTCTGCCCATACGGCGCAGATTGTTCAACCAGTCCCGTTCTCGTATTCAAGGGCTATCGCGGCAAGACTCCTATGAATCCATCCGCGGCATTTTTTGAAAAGGCAGTGAACGCAACTTTCAACCAGGCAACGCTCGTCACGGATTACAGTAACCTGTGTGGCGGAGCCTCGAATTCTTCAGCCCCGCCGGCGACCGCACCAAGCGCCTCTCCTGTTGGTTCTCCGCCTTAAACCGGGCGTTGTGAGTTTCGTACAGCTACGGCGTTGCTTTCTTGTGCGTCAGGATGTTGCAAGCGTCCTCAACGCTGGATGGATCGATCGCCACGTTACCTTCGTCGATGTGTTGGATAATTCCGTCCTTATCAATCACGAAAGTGGCGCGATTGCCGTAACCACCCTCTTCGTTAAAGAGGCCGTAATCCTTCACGACGGTGCGTTTGAAATCGCTGAGTAGCGGGAATGTTATGCCGTTCTTAGTCGCGAACTCGCGGTTGGCGGGAACGCTGTCGACGCTGAGACCAAAAACCTGAGTATCCGTACCTTCGAATTTGGCGATATCAGCCTGATACGCCTTCATTTCCTTCGTTCAACCACCGGTGAAAGCCAAAACATAAAAGGCGAGCACCACGTTCTTCTTGCCCTTAAAGTCACTGAGCTTGAACCGCATCCCCCGTCCATCCGGTCCAATGGCCGTGCTCGGGAGAGTAAAGTCCGGCGCCGCCTGGCCCACTTTCAAATTCGTATGCGGTGCAGGTGGCGGCGTCCTGGCCGGTGTCGGACTCGGAGTCGGTGTTTGCGCAGCGGCGATGGCCACCACGGTTCCCAACAAGAAAAGTAAGCCGAGGGTTCTCTTAATCATCACGTGATCTCCCAGGTTGAATCTCAGAGCACCGAGAGTCTACTCCTGCTCTTTGAATCTGACAATAACAGGCCTCGCCTTTCGACAGGTGAAATAGGATAATCGCTGCGTGAAAACCTGGCGTCACAGAAAGCGCGAGTACCTTTTCGGCTCTTTGCTATCGCTCTTGATTTCTGTTGCTTCGCCCTTCCAGGCACAAACCAGGATCCCGTTTACAAACAAAATGGCGCACGCTGTCAGACGGGTGGAACCGGGTTGGCGTTATATCGGCGGATGGTGCAGCTGCCCTCCAACTGTCCCGGGACAAGTGTGGCGCGACAACGGCACCTGGGACCGCAAAGATAAACAGGGTCGACGCGAATTCGTAGACGTGGAGATTGTCCTGGCCGCTTCCTCCGAAGAAAGCGCGGAATGGATTCGCCGCTTTGGGGGCGGGACATCCAGCCGGATTTGTCAGTCGGTTAAGTATCAACTGGGAGATGAAGCGTACCTACTAACCTGTCCGCGGAGCTTTAAGAGCACTTTGAATTATCGTAAAGGCGCTTTCCTCGTACGCGTGCACGGCGATTCACAAAAGATCGTCGAGCGATTTGGAAGGTACACACTTGCACAACTGCCCGCTCGCTAATATCGTCGGGGCGAAGACGGTACACATTCCCCACTACCCCGGTCAGGCTGAAAGCTGCCCGTAATAAAGCTCAGTTTCGTAGGCAAAGACTACTCTGCCGTCCTGCTGGTTGGCGTCGAACACCTTTCCCATGTCGGTGAGCATCGCGGCAAAGTTGGGATGATCGGGCTCGGGCGCATACGAGGCTGATAACAGTCGTCCTTTGAGACCTTCGTAATCAAAACTCTGCTGGAATTCGAAGCGGGCGCATTTACAAAAACCCGGCGCGTAAAATGCTTCCACGTCGCAAGCCACGACTTCGCGCTGGACTTCTGAATAGTCGGTGCCATAGCGCACCACCAGATCCTGATAGGCGTTCATCAATGGACTGGATTCGACCCGATACCCGTTCCAGACCAGCACGACCCAGCCGTCAGGTTTCAGGATCCGCACGAACTCAGGGCGCGCTTTCTGGCGGTCGAACCAGTGAAAGGCCTGGCCGGCGACTATCATGTCAAATGAATTATCAGGCAGCGTCGTCGCCTCAGCCGTCCCGTTGACGCTGCTGAATCTGGGATACTTCGCCAAAACCTTCTCGCCCGCTGCGCGCATTTCGTCATTTGGCTCGACGCCAAAAACCGCGTTGCCGTTCTTCAGAAACAGCTCAGTCAAAAGACCCGTGCCTGAACCGAGGTCGGCAATTACCGACTCCGCAGTTAGATCGCATTCTGATTGAAGCAGGGGAATTATCTCAGCCGGATAAGTGGGACGGTACTTGAGATAGTTTTCGACGCGGTTTGAAAAACGTCTGGTTGGATCGAGCACCAGAGAAAGTTAACAACGATGCCGTTTTAAGGCAATAGGCGAGCTAGCAAGGGCACCAAGATACTTGACTCATCAATAACTCGGACGCGTGTTCCGAAGCGCCAAAGGCGCGGGATGTAAGAGCCTGGGCCAACGGCCCGGGTATGATTCGCGCATTAACCGGAAGCGCTGAAAGCGCGACATGTGGATGCGCTAAGGCGCCAAGACTTTGAGAAAGGTGCCTTCGGGGATCAACGCATTTCGCGCCTTCAGCGCTCAATCAAACGACAATCGCCGCACCCGGCCCGTTGGGCCGGGCTATTACATTTCGCGCCTTCGGCGCTCAAGACAACAACCTGCCAATCACATGATTTGATGAGTCAAGTATGTT
>Ga0137404_10000023_pt1 | contig 73650 bp, 70 predicted proteins | sample CZOMad2_1_16fung_FD_108285 | JGI IMG/M metagenome (GOLD analysis project Ga0137404, IMG submission 108285) | Vadose zone soil fungal communities from Angelo Coast Range Reserve, California, USA - CZOMad2_1_16fungal (Illumina Assembly) | ecosystem: Environmental > Terrestrial > Soil > Vadose... | reverse complement strand
GCACGTCGCGAAAATCTATAAATTTATTTATCTGCCCGTCGGAATCGCAGGTGATGTCAACGAGCGTAGCCTCGCGCGTCGGGCGTTCGTTCAAACGCATGACGGGCATGATCGGAAATAATTGGCCGAGCGCCCAATGGTCGAGCAGCGATTGGAAGACGGAAAAATTGCAGAGATACTGGTCGCCAAGCGAATCCTCGAGCTTTTGGATTTCCTCGGGCGCGAAAGGCTGGCCTTTGAAACTTTGCACGACTTCGCGGCTGATTTCCCAGTAAAGATTTTCGATCTTCGCCTTGTCCGGCAAATCCAGCAGGCCGAGCGTGAACATATGCTGCGCGTCCTCGCGCCGTTCCAGCGCGTCGTGATAGGCTTCGAGCTTGTTGGATTTTTTGGCGAGATTTTTTTTGATGTCGCAAAGTTCCTTCACGATGGCGTGTTCGTTTTCGCCGCTCGGAGTCGGGATGCCCGGACGGATTTTTTCAATCGAGCCGAAAACTTCCACGATCAAAACGCTGTGATGCGCGACGATGGCGCGTCCGCTTTCACTGATGATGGTCGGATGCGGAACCTTCTCGGCGTTGCAAACGTCGGCGATGTAATAAACGATGTCGTTCGTGTATTCCTGCAAGGTGTAATTCGTCGAGCTGTCGAAATTCGAGCGGCTGCCGTCGTAATCCACGCCAAGTCCGCCGCCGACATCCATGTATTCGATCGGAAAACCCATTTTGTTCAGCTTCGCGTAAAATCGCGCGGCTTCCTGCACGGCTTTTTTCACCGTCAAAATGTCCGGCACTTGCGAGCCGATGTGAAAGTGCAGCAGCTTCAGACAATGGCCGAGATTTTCCGCCTTCAACATTTCCGTCGCGGCCAGAAGTTCCGCCGTGCTCAAGCCAAACTTCGCGTTTTCGCCGCCGCTCTCGGCCCATTTGCCCGCGCCTTTGCTCAACAGCCGCGCGCGAATTCCGATGAGCGGCTCGACGCTGAGTTGTTTTGAAATCGAAATGATATGGCGCAGCTCCTCCAGTTTTTCCACGACCATGATGACTTTTTTCCCAAGCTTGATTCCGAGCAAAGCCATCTTGATGAACTCCGCGTCTTTGTAGCCGTTGCAAATGATCAAACTGCCCATTTGATTTTGCAGCGCGAGGCCGGCGAACAATTCCGGCTTGCTGCCGACTTCGAGGCCGAAATCGTAAGCCTTGCCCGCGTCCAAAATTTCTTCCACGACCTCGCGCAGTTGATTTACTTTGATCGGAAACACGCCGCGATATTTTCCCTGATAGTTGAATTCGGAAATTGAATTGCGGAACGCCTGGTTGATCGCCTCGACGCGATGGCGCAAAATATCTTGAAAGCGGATCAGCAAGGGAAATTTCAGCCCGCGACTTTTCGCCTCCTCGATCACGTCCGTCAAATCCACCGTCGCGCCCGCCTCGTGCAACGGCCGCGCGACGACGTGGCCGGCGTCGTTGATGTCAAAATACTTCGCGCCCCAGCGATGGATGTTGTAAAGCGCGCGCGCCGCGTCAATCGTCCACGGCGCGTTTGCGTCAGGTGAATTGCTCATCTCGGTGAATTCAAGCGAAGCGAACTATAAAACCCCGCGCGCAGAAAGCAACACGCGGAATGAAGATTTTGCGCGACGCTTCGGATATGGAGCGGCTCAATTTGGTGGGGCGAGCGTCCTCGCGAGGACGCTCGCCCCACCATCTTCGCGCTTTGCAGATCGGAAAAATTTTGTTTTCATCCCGCCATGCCGAAAATTCCGCTCAAAACCATCGTTGCACACTGCGATAAAATTCTCCGCACGCGCGAAATCGGCGATTACGATGGCGCGGCGAACGGATTGCAGGTGGAAAATTCCGGCGCAGTCGCAAAAATCGCCGCCGCCGTGGACGCGAGTCTTGCCACAGTGAAATTGGCAATCACGGCCAAAGCGGATTTGTTGATCGTTCATCACGGATTATTTTGGACTCCGCACCAGCCATGGACTGGGAAAAGTTATGAATTGTTGCAATTGTTGGTCGAAAATAATCTGGCAGTTTACAGTTCGCATCTGCCGCTCGACGCGCATCCCAAGCTCGGCAACAACGCGCAGCTCTGCGCCGCGCTCGGACTGAAAAATCTGAAACCATTTTTTGAAAGCCACGGCCAAACCATCGGCTTCAAATCGCAAACGAAAATTTCACGGAACGAATTGACGGCAAAATTGGAGCGTGCGACGGGCACGAAGCCAAAAATAATTCCCGGCGGCAAAACCATTTGCGAAAAAATCGGCGTCGTGACCGGCGGCGCGGGCGCGGAATTAAAACTGGCCGCGAGCGAAGGCATTGACACATTCATCACCGGCGAAGGACTGCACTGGACTTTTGCGCTGGCGGAAGAATTGGGATTGAATGTTTTTTACGGCGGCCATTACGCGACAGAAACATTCGGCGTAAAAGCGCTCGCGGCGGAACTTTCCAAAAAATTCAAATTGCCGTGGGAATTTTTGGGCCATCCGACGGGTCTTTAACTCAATTGTGCCAGCACGCGTTCGGAAATTTTCTGGCCAATGGCCAGCGACGCGGTCGCCGCCGGCGAAGGTGCATTGACGACGTGCAAAATTCCTTTCGCCTCATCGAAATGGAAATCTTCGACAAACTTTCCGTCAGAGGTCATGGCTTGCGCACGCACACCCGCGCCGCCGGTTTCCAAATCATCCTCGCGGATTTCCGGCACGAGCTTTTGGAGCGAGCGCGTGAATTCGGATTTTGAAAGCGAGCGCCAGATTTCATAACTGGAAACGCGCGGATAAGCCGCCAAAAATTTCAAAAGGCCGGGAAAGCAAAGAGATTCCGCAAGATCGCGCAAGTTGATATTCGACCATTTATATCCTTCGCGCGCGAATGCGAACACGGCATTCGGTCCGGCCTCGACGACGCCGTTGATGAGCCGCGTGAAATGGACGCCGAGGAACGGAAATTTCGGGTCGGGAACCGGATAAATCAGATTGCGGACAAGAAACTGCCGCTCTTTTTTGATCTGAAAATATTCCCCGCGAAAGGGAATGATCTTTGCCGACGGTTTTTGCCCCGCCGCTTTTACGAGCCTGTCGGAATGAAGGCCGCCACAAGTGACAACAAATTTTGCGCGGAAATTTCCGGCGGAAGTTTCGGCCATGCGTTCGCCCGCGTCGGAAATAATTTTCAAGACCTGCGCATTGAGTTTGATTTCGCCGCCGTGTTTACGGATCAGTTCGCCAAGTTTTTCGCAAACTGCCGGATAATCCACGATGCCTTCCTGCGGCACATGAATCGCCGCGATTCCCGCTGCGTGCGGCTCAATTTCTTTGATTTGCGCCGGGTTTAATTTTCGCAAGCCAAGCAAGCCGTTTGCATTTCCGCGTTCCCAAAGATTTTCCAATCGCAGCAATTCATTTTCCTCCGTTGCAATCACGATTTTTCCGCATTGTTCATGCGCGATGCCGTGTTTGCGGCAGAACGTGACCATTTGTTGCAGACCGCCGACGCTCAACTTTGCTTTTTCCGAGCCGGGTTTGTAGTAAAGCCCGGAGTGAAGAACGCCGCTGTTGTTGCCCGTCTGATGCGCGGCGAGTTTGGATTCTTTTTCGAGCAGCAGGATTTTCAGTTGCGGGCGCGATTCCAAAATCCGAAACGCCGTCGCCAACCCAACAATTCCGCCGCCAACGATGATGACGTCGTGAGTCACGGCCTATTTTTTGACCGGCGCGGGTTTGCTGGTGAGGCCGGCAATCATGCGGCGACCTTCGTTGGCGACCATGCCGAGAAAACGAAACGCGCGGCGCAACGCCGGCTGTTCCGGCCACGCGGCGAGCTTTTCTTTTTCCAATTGATCCGCCTCGGAATTTTTTCCAAGCGCGCGCTGACAAATAATTTTCATGTCCTGCGCGGCGCGGACTTTAATGTCCGCCATGTCCGCAGCTTCAAGGAATTTCAAGGCCTCGGTGAAATTTTTCTGGTTGATGTAATTCTGCGCGTGCGTGAGCAGCCGGATGACGGCAGTGGATTCCTGTTTCAAATAAAGCGGATAAAACAGATTACGATCTTCCGGTTTGAGCGCAGTGTGACGTTCTTCTTGGAAGATGCAGTAAATGTCAGAGAATGCGTCGGTTTCATCATTCGTGATTTTTGAAAAAGCTTTTTCAAGTTCCGCCGTGGCTTTGGCGCGAGCGTCGGCGTCCTTGGCATACATTGCGTCAATCAGCTTTTGCGAGGAATCTTTTCGCTCGACCACGGTCAACTGGCAGAAGCGCGTCCAGAACGGCACGTTGCGCATCCGTTGCGTCAGGCCTTTGTCGCCGATGGGATTCATCGTCACGGGAATTTTCACGCAACGCCCGGCCATGACGGCTATTTGTTCAATCCATTTGTCATCGAACCAATAGACGAAGATGCCGGGAAAAATTTTTTCATAGCCGAGCGTCAGCAGAAAGCCCCAGCCGATGTAGGGGAAGGTTGCCTGCGGCGCGTTCGGGTCGTGCGCAAAGGCGAGCAGCACGCCGTCGCGACAATCAGTGAAGGCGCCGCGCACAATTTCATCCCAGCCATGCGTGTCGAACCGCACGTCGTCAACCGAGATGGTGTAAATTTCCGAAACGCGGCCCGACGCGTTCCACAGCGCCTGATGACACAGTCCCAGCGCGCCGGGGCGCGGCCCGACGTGCCAGTGAATCGGAAATCCGGGATCGGGAAATTTTTTCGCGGCTATGGCGTCGAGCATGACCTTGTCGTCGTCATCCACATAAACCCACAGCTTCACCTTGGCTTTGTTGACGGTGTTCTGTTTCAACGACTCGATTTCCTCGGCGAGCATTTCCGCACGGCCGCGCGTGGCCATGAGGATGGAAATTTCACCGGTGCGGATGCCGCACTGGTCGCGGTCGAGGATGGCGGGTTTGTCGCTGGTCATGACCGGAGCAGGCTAAATCAGCGTGCAATTGAGTTCAATGCTATTCAATGTTCGCACGCGGCGGCTAAATGTTTTGACACTGCAAGAAGCGTTGTCATAAAATCTTCAGGTTCAAAAACGATTATTTTTATCAATTTATGCGAATGAAATCCTTCAAGCCCGGTTGCAATCTGAACACGATCCGAGACGGTCGCGGCGCGATTTTTTCCTTTGTGCCCGACGCGCCGATCATGGAATGGACGCACCAGTTCATCAAGGGTGGCAAGATTCGCGGCAATCATTGCCACCCGGAGTTTGACGAATACATCATGCTCGTGGACGGCGTGGGTGTGGAGGTCGAGGTGGACATCAAGACCGGCAAGGAAAATTTCATTTACATGACCAAGGGCGAGTGCATTTACATCCCGCGCGGAACGTATCACGTTTTTCTCGCGGTCACGGAATGCCAGTCCGTTTCCTTTTTGACGAAGCGTTGGGATGATTGCAAACGCCCCATCGTCCACCAAAATCTAGGCTTGGGCGAAGGTGACCACGGCGATCCCAAGAGCGCGTTTCACAAGCTGCAAAACAAAGACGCCCGCCACGCGAAATAATGCTCCGCCTCGGCCTTATCGCCTGCTCCAGCGTCGCGCAACGCCGGTTTTTGCCCGCGTTGAAAAATTCCCGCGCCGCGCGGCTGGAAAACATCGGCAGCCGCGATCTGAAAAAGGCGGAACAATTCGCGCGCGAACAAGACTCGAAAAAATTTGGAACTTATGAGGATGTCTTGCGCGATCCCGAAGTGGACGCCGTTTATATTTCCACGCCGCTGGCCTTGCACGGCGAATGGGTGCGCCGCGCGGCGGATTCCGGCAAGCACATCATCTGCGAAAAACCCGTCTGCCCGACTCTGGCCGGGGCGCGTGAACTCGCAAAAATCTGCCGTGAGAAAAAAGTGCGGCTGCTGGAAGGCTACGTGTTCGCCTTTCATCCGCAGCACGCGCTCGCAAAAAAAATAATCGCGGAAGACAAAATCGGGACGCCGCGTTTTTTTTCCGGCGAATTCACCTTTCCGCGACCGTCACCAAACGACATCCGCCTCAAGCCGGAATTGAACGGCGGCGTTTTTTTTGACGCGCTCGGTTATCCGATAGCGGCGGCGCTGATGATGTTTGGCCGTGTCCCCGCCAGCGTCAGTTGCGAACTGTCGCCGGACGAAATTTCCGGCGTGGACGCGTCGGCCTCGGCGCGGCTGAATTTTTCCGGCGGCGAAACTGCGCATTGTTTTGCAGGTTTCGGTTTGCATTACCGCTCGCGTTACGCCGTCGCCGGTCAGCGCGGACGTTTTGGACTCGAACGCGCCTACGCCGTGCCACCGGAAATGAAAACCGCGCTGGTTTTGGAAACGGAAGCCGGCGCGGAAAAAATTTCATTGGAACCAGCGGACCAGTTCGCATTGATGATTGAAAATTTTTCGGCGAACATCGCGGGAACGTCGTTTCGAGACTTTGAAGGCGAATGGCTTCAACGCGCCAAAGTAATTGACGCGGCGGCGCGTTCGGCGCGCGAACGGCGGACAGTTGAAATTGAAAATATATGAAAGTCCTAATCACTGGCGGCACGGGTTTTTTGGGGCGACATCTGGTTCCTGATTTGAAACGTCAGGGCATGGAAGTCACCGTCATCAATTCGCGCAATTGCGATCTCGTCGAAAAGCAAAATCTGTTGCAGTTCAAAGGCGCGCAGTTCGACCGCATCTATCATCTCGCGGCGTGGACGAAGGCGGGCGACTTCTGCCTCTACCACAAAGGCGAGCAATGGATCATCAACCAGCAGATCAACACCAACGTGCTGTGGTATTGGCGCGAGTTTCATCGAAAGGCTGTGACGATCGCGATGGGCACCGGCTGCGCATATCCGCCGGAACTGGAATTGAAGGAGGAAAATTACATGGTCGGCGAACCGGAGCACGACCTCTATACTTACGCGATGACCAAACGAATGCTTTACGTCGGCCAGCTTGCGTTGAACCATCAATACCAAATGCCATTCCGCCATTTGATTCCCTCAACATTGTTCGGCCCGCAGTTTGAACGCGAAGACACGCATTTCATTTTCGACCTGATCAAAAAAATCATCGCCGGCAAAACCCAGGGCGTGCCGGTTTCGTTGTGGGGCACGGGCAGCCAAATCCGCGAACTGATTTATATTGGTGATGCCATCAAGCTCATCAATCTCGCCGTCGAACATTGCCCGAACGACCTGTTGAACATGGGCAGCGGCATTGGTCACAGCATCCGCGAATATGCGGAGATGATCTGCGAAATCGTCGGCTACAATCCAGCGAAAATCATTTACGACACGACCAAGTGGTCGGGCGTCTCCAAAAAAGTTTTCAACACGGACAAAATCAAGCGGCTGTTCCCTGATTTTAAGTTCACGGACATCCGCGTCGCGCTGGCCGAAACCATCCGCTATTATCAATCGTTGCCGCCGCAAAAAACTCATTGAATTTATGCCTTGCCGCGTCTGTCACAGCACGAAGCTTGAACAATTTCTAGACCTTGGCGACCAGCCGCATTGCGACAGCCTGCTGTTGCCGAAAGATCTCGCGCACAAGGAACTGTATTATCCGCTGCAGGTTTGCTTCTGCCACGATTGCACCGCCGTGCAAATAAATTACACCGTGCCGAAGGAGACGATGTTCGGGGAATATCTTTACGTTTCCGGCACGACGCAGACTTTGCGGGCGCATTTTCAAAATAGCGCCGACCGGCTCGTCGAGCATCTTGGATTGAAAAGCGGCGACCTCGTCGTGGACATCGGCAGCAACGACGGCACCTGGCTCGCGTGCTATGAAAAATTCGGCCTGCGCACGCTCGGCGTGGACGGCGCAAAAAATCTCGCGGAAATGGCGAACAAACGCGGCATTGAAACGTGGGCGAAGTTTTTCAACGCCGTCGTGGCGCGCGACATCATCGCGCAAAAGGGCCGCGCGAAACTCGTCACGGCAGCAGGTGTTTTTTTTCACCTTGAAGAATTGCACAGCGTCACCGAAGGCATCGCCGAGTTGGTCCGTGACGGCGGCGTGTTTTGCGTGCAAGCGATTTCACTGGCTGGAATGATCAAATACACGCAGTTCGACCAGGTTTATCACGAGCACCTCACTTACTGGACGGTGCATTCGCTCGACCGGCTGTTTTCGCAATACGGTCTGGAAATCTTTTACGCGGACATACTGCCGATTCACGGCGGCTCGATGGAACTTTTAGTCGCACCGCTCGGCATGCAGAAGATTGATGCTTCCGTCGAAAAAATGCGGCGGGAAGAAAAAGAACTCGGCTGTGACAAGATTGAAACCTACAAAAAATTTGCCGCCCGTGTTTGGGAAATTGAAGCGGAACTCATGGCCATTCTCCGTGATTACCACGCAAAAGGAAAAAAGGTTTATGCCTTCGGCGCGCCCGCCAAAGGCGCGACGCTGCTCAATTCATTTCACATCACGACCGAACTGGTGCAGTGCGCGGTGGAGGTCAATCCGTTGAAGATGGGCAAATACATTCCCGGCGCGCGGCTGCCGATTGTGGACGAAAAAACCATGGACGCGCCGGACGCCTACCTGATTCTCGCGTGGAATTTTCTGAAGGAATTTCTGCCGAAGAAGCGCGGTTACATCATGGGCGGCGGCAAATTCATCGTGCCGATTCCCACGCCCGTCGTGATTGATAAAAACAATTACGCACAGCATGCGAATTGATTTTCGCGCAGTATTTCGGGCTACGAAAAAATAATCTGTGAGCCGGGAGCGTTGATTTTTACGTTGAGAATCTGGCGTCCGGCAAAAACATGGCGCAACTTCGCGTGCGTTTCCGGCGGCGCAAAGAAAAGCATGAATCCGCCCCCGCCCGCACCGAGCAGTTTTCCGCCCCACGCGCCGGCTTTCTGCCCAGCGGCATAAATCGTGTCAATCTCCGCGTTGGAAACACCCCCGTCGAGGCCGCGCTTGGCTTCCCATGCTTGGTGCAGCAGTTCGCCAAATTCGCGCAATGGCCGTCCCGAAACCAAAATGTCATGGCCTTCATAAACCATCACGCGCATCGCGCGCAATGCGGGCAAATTTTGACCCATGCGTTTCAATTGATGCGCGACCACGTCCGAGGCCTTGCGCGTGATGCCCGTGAAAACGAGAAAAAGATGCGATTCAAAATCCGCCAGCCGTTGCGGCGGCAGCGGCACGCGGTTGACGACAAAATCTTTTTCCGTGCGGAATTCCACGAGATTGAATCCACCGTAGGCCGAAAGCACCTGATCCTGGCAGCCGACATTGTCCTTCAAAATGTGACGCTCGACGTTGATGGCTTCGCAGGCCAGTTCTTGCGGGCAAAGAAATTGTCCCTTGAAAGTATGCAATGCCTGCAACAGCGAAACGGTGAATGCCGACGATGAACCCAGCCCGGTGAACGACGGCAGGTCGGCGAAATTGTGCAGCTCGATGTCGCGTTCAAATTTGCAGAGCTTGAGACATTCGCGAAAAACATTGTGCTCGATGTGGTGGACTTCCTTGACCAGTTCCACTTTGCGATACGAAATGCGCATCGAATAATCGAACAGGTGGCTCAAGAACGGACTGGCCGTGACGTAGGAAAATTTGTCAATGGCCGTCGCCAGCACTGCGCCGCCTTCCTTCAAAAAATATTCAGGATAGTCCGTGCCGCCGCCAAAAAAACTGATGCGCACCGGGGCGCGGGAGATGATCATGCGATTTCGGGTTGAAATTGAGCGATGTTTTGCCGGATGAAAGCGTCCGCCTCGCACAGCGTGTCCGGCGTGCCGATGTCTAAAAAGGGCGCATTCATCCGCAGCACTTTTAACGATACGCCCGCCGCCGTCAACGCCGGAAAAACCTGCTGTTCGAGACTCAGGGGAATTTGCGCGGGAAAATTTTTCAGCAGCGAATCGCGGAAAAGATAAATGCCGGTGCTGACGACGCCCTGACCCGGACGTTTTTCGGCGAAGCCGGCGAGCTTGCCGGTCGAATCAGCAATCAAGCTGCCATAACGGCTGGTGTCGGCGACTTCGCGGCCAAAAATCACGCCCGCGATTGATTCGTCGCGCAATTGATTCGTCGCATCGGCCAGATTTGCAAAAGCCAGCGTGTCGCCATTGAGCAAAAACCAGGCGGACGAATTTATTTTGCTCTGATGCACGGCGTTCAAAAATCCGCCCGCCGTGCCGAGCGGCATGGTTTCAGGAACGCAAGTTACTTTGACGCCCGCGACGGGTTGCGATTGAAAATGTCTTTCAATCGTTTCTGACAAATAGCCGGTGGACAAAATCACATTCTGAATTTTTTGCGCGGCAAGCCAGCGCACAATCCATTTGATAAATGGCCTGCCGTTCACGGACGCCATCGGTTTGGGCAAATCGCCAAGCAGATGTTTGATGCGCGTGCCGAAGCCGCCCGCGAGAATGACGGCGGCGGTTTTTTCAGGCGAAACGCTCACGGCGGGACGGATCAAACGTTCGAGTAAATGGTGTTCCGCAAAATCGTGAAGCCCTTGACAAGTTCCACGATGCCGCGATCCAGATTCCATTCTGGCTTGAAACCTGTGGCGAGAATCCGCGCGTTGCTCACGATGTAATCACGCTTGTCCGGGTCTTCACCAATCGGTGCTTCTACGAAAACAAATTTCGGCAAATGTTTTTGGATGACGGCGCACAGTTCGAGCTTGGACAAATTCACGTCATCCAAACCGACGTTGTAAGGCTTGCCCTTCATTTTTTCAAAGTTGGCGATGCCGTGCAAAAATGCGCGCGCCACGTCGCGGATGTGGATGTAATTGCGTTTGAAATGCCCCTCGAAAATCAAAACGGCGCGGTCATGGACGGCGCGATAAACAAAATCGTTCACCAGCAAATCCAGCCTCATGCGCGGCGCGCAGCCGAACACGGTGGCGAGTCGAAAGCTGATGCTGTTCTCGCGCGACAGCACGGCTTCCTCGGCTTTGACTTTGGTGATGCCGTAACTTGAAATCGGCTTGAGCGACGTTTCTTCGGTGCAGAATTTTCCTTTTTCACCGATGCCGTAGCCGCTGTTCGTGACCGGCATGATGACACACTGTTGTTTGCCAGCGAGGCGGCAAATCATTTCAACCGCGTCCTGATTGGTCGTTTTCGTGGCGATCTGGTCGGTATTGCAAATCGGCACGCCGACAAGCGCGGCGAGCGGGATGATCAAATCGGCTTTTGCGACAAGCGGCTTGACGACAGATTCTTCACGGCAATCGCCGCGAACGACAGAAAATTTTTCAAATTGGCAGCAATCGAGCAGCGAATTCTGGTTGAAGTAAAAATTATCCAGCACAGTCACTTCATGCCCTTGCGTCAGAAGCGTAGGCGTCAAAATCGAACCGAGATAGCCGGCGCCGCCGGTGATAAGGATTTTCATTTTTATTTTTTGTCCGAAGTTTTCGGTTTGCGCGTCAGAAAAATCAAAAGACCTGACAAAAGAATTCCAACGCCGATGGCTGTAAGGCTGATGTAAAGCGGCCTGCTGGGAAGTGTAAAATAAAATTCGACGGTGTGCGGGCCGGCAGGCAGATAGACACCGCGCATGATGAAGTTGGCGCGGAACAGCGGCGCGGATTTTCCATCCACCCAGACGCGCCAATGAGGATCATATTTGTCGTTGAGCAGGAGCACGGTCGGCGTGGCGGCCTGCGTGGAGAGAACGATTTTCTTCGGCGAATAGCTTTTGAATTCGACCGTGCCGTAATTTTGGTTCGTTCCTGCGGACGGAACGGGCAGCGGGTCGGAAAGCAAAACGGTTTGCCTTGGATCGAATGACGGCGACGCAAGTTTTTTCAACGTGAAAAAATCATTTGTGCCGACATTGTTGAAAACATCCAAATCGCGCGCGGTCAATCCATTTGTGGAAAATCCTTTCAGCGTGGCGGGGCTGTTGGTTTCCCAATTGGAATAAAGTTTTGCACGCGGGAGCGCGCCGGTGAATTCAAACAGCGCGCAGCCGCCATTGTCGTTTGTAACCGCAGTGAATTGCTCCAACTCGTGGATTTGCTCGACACCTTCTTTAGGCGCGATGTCGAATTGTTGAACGACGTGGAAACGTTTTTGTTCAGGGTCGAGACCATCGTTTAGAAATGACAGTGTGTTCACATTGCCGCCCGGCAGTTGAATGGCTGTCGGGCCGAGAAAATAACGGTTGTTGGACAACATCCAATTGCGCGCCAAAAGGTATAGGGAGTCTGACGTTCCGTTTGGCGCGAGCGCTTCGCTAAAAGCCACGATGTCCATTGGTGGACGCGGATTTTGGACATAATCCAGCGATTGAACGTTGTAATAAGGAAATAGCTGTTGAATCCATTCGATGCGATAAAGTTCTTCCCAGTAATCATCGTATTGCGGCAAATGTGGCGCTGCGGAAAATGGCAAATCTATAACGCGATGTTCGTAAGGTTTTTCACGCAGAAAATCCACGACAGGATTGTTCTGATATTTCACCGGATAATTCCAATGAACAATCCACGGCAAATCGGCGCGCACCAAATCAACCAGCAACAGCGCACCAAGTAAAATGCCGCCCAACCGCGCGCGTTTGCCGGAAAAAATTCCGGCGATGACCAGAATGCAAAGCAAAATCGCCACCGCGAAAATTAGAAGAAACCATCCGGCCTGTGAAATGCTGAAGGCGGCAATCCCCTCCGCCATGTCTCTGCCAAATTGAACAGTTTGCAGATAATTTACGAGTGCCGGTTTTTCCGATGCATAGACAATCCACGCGCACACGCTCGCGGCAAATGCAATTCCGCAACCGACAGTCCATTTGCGGTCGAAACTGCGGGCGTTTTTCCACCAGCTTTGGAGTTGTGCCACGGAGGATTTTACATTTGTTGCCGGAGCTTCCAGATAACGCCGGCACAAACCGTGAACGCCATGGGCGAACAGGATGAGAAATGCCCAGGAGAACACTGAAATAAATTTTGCGGGATTTCGCATCGTTGAGGAATAAGGCAGCATGTAAAAAAGCTGGTAGAACGGCGCGAATCGTCCCCATGCCAGAAGAATTGTAAAAATGCAAATCACCGTCCAAAACCAAATGAACTTGCGCTGCGAATCAGTAAAAACCGAATCGCGCCGGCGAAACGATTGCGCCAACGCCCAAAACGCGATCAACATCACCAAAACGCCGCAGTAATTGCCACCTCCAGAAAAACGGATATAGTGAACATTTCCATCAGGAGGAGTTTGTTTATCGCTGGCAAAATATCGGTCCCAAGCCGGGTCGCGCCCAACCGCTCCCCAATAATTGCCGCCCCGATAACTTTCTCCAAGCCAGCTTGCATCTTTTGGCGTGTCCATGCGATAGCCGAACAAGCCCGGCACAAATAAACTGAACGTCTCGACTTTTGGCAGGCTCCATTGCGTCGCGAAGTCCCAATTTTTTGCCTTGGCTTCGGGAGTTTGCTGCGCGCCCGCGACACCGACAATGGCCACGCCGACCAATGCAACAATGGTTTGCGCGGCGATAAACGCGGCGAACACGGCAATAACAACAATTCGTATGATGCCGCTGCTTAATTTTAACCAAACCGGTCGGCTTTCTTCCAACAGTGCTTTGAACAAAACAAATGCAGCAATAAATAAACTAAAAATCGCACCATTGTCTGCGCCTTCCATTACGTTGATGCCGACCGCTAGGCCAGCGAACGCAATCCGCATCCAACGAATCAACGGCGGCGTTTCCGAAGAATTGGAAACAACCAAAGCCAGCGCAAAATAACACATCCCCACGGCAATTTCTTGCGAAGCGACTCCCCAGCACGCGTTCGAGAAATAAGTTGAGTTCAACATCACGGCCAAACCGCCAAGCACTGCCGCCAGCGGCGAGAGTTTTAATTGCCGAAAAAAAGTCCACGCACCCAAGCCGAGTATGAACAATGCGATGGGCTGGAAAAATTTTGAAAAGCCGACGGCACCCAAACCAAGGGAATCAAGAATCCATCGAATGCCTGCCGTGATACTTGGGGAAAATGCCCCTGAATTGATCCCAATGCCATTCAAATCGTCCCAACAGCCGGTGAATGCCCCGGGAAGTTGAAGATAAGCGGCGTTTTGCTGTGCCAGCGGTCCGTCATTTGAAAAATGAACATAACCGGGCAAGAAACTTTTCCAAAAGAGGATGGCCAAAACGATTGCCAATAGCGCCGGAGCGGAAAAAAATCGGCGAACCGTCGGCGCAGTTTTTGATTTGGCAGTTTTCATATAATTGGCAAACGATGTATTCTTATTGCGCTTGCTGTGAGTGTCAAGACAACCGGTGAAATCGCGCATTCAAAAAAAATCGACCGCCACACGCCCACCCGCTAGCATTCGCCGCATGAATTCACAAGTTTTGGTCACCGGTGCAGCAGGATTTATTGGCTCGCACATTTGCAGACATTTGCTCAAAGCAGGTCATCAAGTGATTGGCCTGGATGACTTGAGCGGCGGCTTCCACGATTACGTTCCCGATGGGATTAAATTTGTTGAAGGCTCGGTTACGGACACGGCGCTTGTCAAAAAATTGTTTACAGAAAATAAATTCGATTACGTTTTTCATCTTGCCGCTTATGCCGCCGAAGGTTTGAGCCATTTCATCAAGCATTTCAATTACACGAACAATTTGCTCGGCAGTATCAATCTCATCAATGCTTCGGTAAATCATGGTGTGAAATGCTTTGTGTTTACGTCGTCCATCGCGGTTTATGGAAAAAATCAGTTGCCAATGACCGAGGATGCGACGCCGCAGCCAGAAGACCCTTATGGCATCGCCAAATACGCCGTCGAACTGGATTTGAAGGAGGCGCACGAAATGTTCGGGCTGAATTATGTGATTTTCCGTCCGCACAATGTTTATGGCGAATTTCAAAACATCGGCGACCGTTACCGCAATGTCATCGGCATTTTCATGAACCAAATCATGCAAGGCCAGTCCATGACAATTTTCGGCGACGGCAAACAAACGCGCGCGTTCAGCTACATTGACGACGTCGCGCCGGTGATTGCCGCGAGCATTGCGCGCGAAAAAAGTTACAATCAAATTTTCAACGTCGGCGCGGACAAGCCTTATTCCGTCAAAGAGCTTGCAACTGTCGTTGCTAAAGCGATGGGGGCAGAACTGCAAATTAAACATCTTGAAATGCGCAACGAAGTTGTCCATGCCTATTCCGCGCACGAAAAAGTTCACAGGCATTTCGGCGACTTGATCAAGAATATTTCGCTGGAAGAGGGCGTGGCGCGCATGGCGGCGTGGGCGAAGAAAACCGGTGCGCGGCAGGGCAAACTGTTCGAGGGCATTGAAGTCAGCAAGAACCTGCCCCATTCATGGGCGGCGTTGGTTCGTTAAGACAAGGCAGCAACTGCAAAGGCTTACCGCTGGAAAAACTGGCAGATGGATTGTATAAACATATTAGTGCGAATCGAAATCAGAGAAATATCACACCGATGCCACATTTTTCTTGATTGGGGTTCTCAATGAATTCCACATGCCGATAGTTATTTTTTATTTCATTCCAAAATTCATCAACCTGACAATTGACCTCGGTTGGAATGGTGCAAATGTCATGGAATACAACCAGCCCGCCTTTTGAAACCAATGGTGCATAGTTTTGGAAGTCCGCTTTGACACCTTCATAAGTATGGTTTCCGTCAATGAACAAGAAATCCACTTTCCCATCCGGCAGAAACGTCTTCAATCTGGTCAATATCTCTGGAGCTTGCGAATCACCTCGTAGTAAATACAATTTCTGGCTGCGAATGGGAAAACGGCGGTAAACCCAAGTCTTCCAATAAGGATATCCGCCGCCGTGAATGCCGCCCGGCAAATCAATGCTGACTATAGTGGCTTCGGGGTGTGCCAATGCACACCATAGAAATAACGTGCCTCCGTGGGCAGTTCCGATTTCTACCACCGTTCGAGGTTGGAATTGTTTCAACACGGCGGCCAATTGTATGATTTCCGAACGCACCTGCGTCAACTGGAGAAATTTTCCAGCTGTGTCAAAACTGAAGTCAACTAGCTGATCCGGGGAGCCATTACGGGGCAGACCTTGACAAAAGAAAACAATTCCGGAGGCGATGTCACGAAAATAAACGCCGAATTTCCTGCACAAGGAGCCGACACCTTCCCTGCGGATTGTTCTTAAAGCGATTTTAATCTCGTAAAACATATTTGCGTTCAAGGAACCAATTGATCCATGAGTTCTTAACGTTGCTCGACTTTGGGCACGCCCAGCCGGAACACTTCCATTGCCTCACCCCAGCGTCCAGGCTTCAGATACAGGAAGCGTAACATCCAAAAATCGCCGTGCCGGCGCAAACTCCGGTTTTTTTGCCGCCACGCACGCACATGATGCGTCATGCCGAAAGCCTGGACGACACCTGCGACATAAGAGTTGCGCACAAATTTCCAATTGCGCGTCAGCATCAGAAAAAACAGAGCCTCGCAACCCAACATCAAAAGGTGTGGAATCAGCATTAGCAGCAAAATGTGCTGGCAATTTTTCAGCAGTAGCAGGAGGCCGTTGCGGACAGACAGAAAGCGTTTCATCTCGTTCGTGCGCAGTTCGACGTGCTTCGTTCCGCCCGCCGGATTCGCCACCGCCGCGCCGCGGTGATGCACCTTCGCAGACGGCGTGCTGATGACCCGTCCGCCGGACGCCAGCACCCGCCAGCCCAAATCCAGTTCATCGCCGTAAATCAGCAACTCCGGCGGATAAGCGCCCACTTTAAAAAAATAATCTTTGCGGATCACAAACGCGCAGCCGAATCCCGAAAACAATTCGCGCGGCATGGCATGGTCCGGCGTGCTCGAACATATGCCAAGCCAATCCAGCCCGCGGGCTCCAAAACCTTGAAAAATGTCACCATCGTAATTTAAGACACGGGGCGAGAACAATTGAACGTCCGGCCTTTCGTCCGAGTGCTTTAATAAAGTCTCCACGCAATCCGGTTCCAGCCAGAGGTCGTTGTTCAGGATGAAAACCAGCGGCGAACGCGCGGACGCCGCGCCGATGTTGTTCGCCTCGCAATACCAGAGATTCTTCCCATTATTGATGAAACGCAGTGCGGGCAGACGTGGGACGAACCGCTCGCAAATGGCACGCGATTCATCTGTGGAACCATTGTCCGTGATGATGACCTCCAACCGGCCGGCTGCCGTTTGACAGCAGATGGATTCTAGGCAGCGGTCAAGCCACTGCGCGCCATTGTAGTTGAGAATGACCAGGCTAATGTCGGCGGACATAATATTTCTTCAAGCTGCTGGCTCAACAATTTTCGGTTCGGGAATCGGCAGGATGAAACGTCCGCCGCGCTTTTGAAATTCCGTCTCTCTTTTGATGATTTCCGGCGCGAAATTCCACGCCAGCAGCAGCGCGTAATCCGGCTGGTCGTTCAACAACATTTCCGGCGGACGCACTGGAATCCATGAGCCGGGAGCGATCTTGTTCTGCTTGAACGGCGTGTTATCAATGATGTAATCAAGTTCCTTCGTCGTGATGCCGCAGGTGTTGAGCAACGTGTTCCCTTTCGCCGACGCGCCGTAGCCGATGATGCGCTTGCCCTGCAATTTTAATTTTCGCAACAGCGCGGGCAGTTCGGTGCGGATGTGGTTCACGCGTTGCGCGAAATTTTCCCAAGTCGCCGGTTCGGCGAGGCGCATTTGTTTTTCTTTTTCCAACGCCTGCGCCACGCTTGCGTGCGGTTTCGCCTTTGATGAGCGATGCCGCAGATGAAACAAAATTGAGCCGCCGTGGATCGGATAATGATCCACGCGCGCGAGCATGAACGCAGAGTCCTTCACCAGCGCCTCGATGGACGCGACGGAAATGTAGGAAAGATGCTCGTGATAAATCGTGTCGTATTCCGTGTGCTCAAAGAAATCCACGACGTAAGGCACTTCAAACGCGATCAATGTTTCCGCGCGCGAAACCGCCTCCAAGCCCGCGACCAAATCTTTCAAATCGTCAATGTGCGCGAAAACGTGGCGGCCGAGAATCAAATCCGCCGCGCCCCATTCCGCTTTCAATTTTTTTGCGGTCGCGGAATTGAAAAATTCCTTGCGCGTGGGAATCGCCGTCGCGAGCGCGACATCGGCGATGTTGCCGGCGGGTTCAACCCCGAGAACTTCGCAGCCTTGCTCCTTGAATTTTTTCAGGAACACGCCTGTGTTCGATGCGATTTCCAAAACTTTTGAGCCGCTGCCCAGCCGCGCGGTTGAGAGCAGATGCGTCATCATTTTGTTCAGGTGCGTGTCCATTGTTTTGGACGTGGAGGTGACGTAGGCATAATGCGAATAAAGAATTTTCGGGTCAACGGTGTCGGCGAGCTGCACCAGCGAACAATCCGTGCAAAGCACCACGCGCAGCGGCAGCGAGATTTTGTAATTTGCCACTTCTTCGGGTTTGAGAAAATCATTCACGAGCGCGGTCTTGCCGAGGTCGAGGATGAGCTTGAGATTTTTTGAGCCGCAAGTGCGGCAATGCGTGCGTTCGGTGATCATGATTGCGGAAGTTTGTAGGGTGAATTCGGATTGAGTTCGTGGCGGATTTCGTCCACAGGATAGCGGCGATTTTCGCCCTTGAAAAGCAAACTTGTAACGGTCACGACGAGGCCGGAAATTTTTCCCGTGTTGCGATATGCGTGGACGACGCCGCGCGGGACGTGGATGCGCGTCGGCGCCTGTTCGCCGGTCAGGATGAACCAGCCTTTTTTTCCGCGCGCAGAACCATCGCGGTCGTCCCAAAGATAAACCGTGAAATTCGACGGCCCGGCAAACGTGAAATAATCATCCTGCCCGACGTGCTGGTGCGGCCCGCGCGTGACGCCTGCGTGCGACCACGAGGAACACGCCATCAACGGCTTGAACCCGGCGGGAATTTCGTCCGCGCGAAAAAGTTCGTGCAGGCTGCCGCGCGGGTCTTTGAAAACCGGCAACGCTTCCACGCGCACGCCGGGCAGCCCGGGAATTTCAGAAATTCCGCGCACTTCGACTGGTTGCCAGACCGTGGACATGGGCGGCAAAGTTACCCGAATTCATTTCATCTGGGCGAGCATTTTTTTCAGGCCGGAACGCCACGAACCAATTGGATGACCGAGCAATTTCGCCATTTTTTCATTGCTCAAAACCGTGTAATCAGGTCGGCGCATGGTGGAATTGAAAAACGAACACAACACCGGCTCGACCGGCGGCGCAGTGGAAATCAATTTTGCGCGGACTGCTTCTTCCAAAATGATTTTCGTCCAGTCGAACCGGCTGACGCCCCCGTCATTGGCCGCGTGAAACAATCCGTTCGCTTCACGCCGGACAAGTTCCAAAGTCCATTGCGCCAAATCGGAGGCAAATGTCGGGACGGAAATTTGATCCGTCGTCGCTTTCAACGCGCGGCCTTCGCGCGCGGCTTTCAAAACCGTGTGGACAAAAGTTTTCGACTGCACCGGATGCCAGTCGAAAACCCAGCTTGTGCGGAGAACAAGATTATTGGGCGAGGCGCGCAGCACCGCCTGCTCGCCCGCGAATTTTCCGGCGGCGTAATGGTTCAGCGGATTCGCCGAGTCTGTTTCCAAGTAAGGCGATTTTTTCGCGCCGTCGAAAACGTAATCCGTCCCGTAATGAATGAGCCGGATGTTTTTTCCGGCGCACAATTCCGCGAGTTGTTGCGGCGCGGTGGCGTTGACCGACCACGAAAGCTCGCGCTCGGTTTCGCAACGATCCACGAGATTGTAGGCGGCGGTGTTGATGACGATTTGCGGCTGCAATTCCGCGAGCCGTTGCGCCATGAGCTTTGGATTGAGCAGGTCAAAATCCGCGTGGCCAAGAAAATAAAATTCAAAATCGCGGGGCGCGATTTCCTTGAACGCATGCGCCAACAGGCCATTGCCGCCTGTGACTAAAATTCGCACCGGCGTCATAATTTGAATTTTTTCTACACTTGCCATTCTATTTAGTGTCGTTTGCTAATAAAAACCAACAAATAATCTGATGTGAGCCAAGTTGGCTGCGGCGAATCAACTATTTTATATACTGGAGCTGATATGCCGATCTCATCTAGGCAATGTTGAATAGCTCCTGTAAATCGCGGGGACGCGGTGAGGTCTACAAGTCCAAGAGTAACGGTGGTGTTTTCGGATGTTTTGGAATATGCCCCTGTTGGAACAAAAATCTTATTCATTTTTTCATCTGTGAAACCCGCGTCATAGAGCATTTTTCTGATTTGTTCAGCGTAATTTCTTGTCTCAAAATCCATAGACGTAGAAACAACAATCACCTTTCCCACAAAAATGCCCCCTAAACATTTTATGAATTTATCATGCTGTTCTTTGGAAATGGTTCTACGTTCATTTAGTGGGATATCATTTTTTATGAGTTCTGGATTTATTTCCAATTCAAACCATGAAAACCTTTTAGAACCGAGGGCTGTGCGAACGTCGTGGATTTCGATGTATTTAGATGCCCCAGCTTCGTCGCATAGTATTTCAAAGGCGGAAAATTTGGCGGCCACCATGGAAATTTCAAGATGCGTTTCACCGTTATTTACTCGCGGTAAAATACTTGGATCAAAACCGTCCAAAAACACTCTTAATCGTTCATCAATCGGCTTCGGTTTTACTGCTTTTGTGGCAATTGTTTTTGTTTCGGCGATTTCATTGCTTATTCGTTGTTCCTGTAATGTCCCAAGTCTTTCCAACCCAATGACTGTGACTAATACTAATACAGCGACAATCAACGCCCCTGATTCAATCATCCATTCAACCCACTTTTTCCCATGCTCTGCTAACTCTTTTCGGAGCATCGCAAGCGTTAGGATGCAAAGAATGATGTCAATAATCGCTCCTCCAAAATCAACACAATACACGAACCATTGAAGATGAATTTCGGAGTTCCAAAAATATGAAAGCAAAGTCGTCACTATTTGTAATTATCCATCTGGCCTTACCTTGATTTTATTGGCGTCAAAATCAAGGTAAAGCGAATTTATTTTGGCAAACCAAAATTGCCTTTGCGCTTTCAGATTCGACTTGCCGCGCGGCACTGCATAAAGTTTTCTCGAAAAGAATCATGCACATCCACTGGATCGCCAACACCATCGTGCCGCCGCCGATTTCATTGAGCGGCGGTGACCGCATCATGGTGGAGTGCATCCGCCGTTGGAGCCGAGATCACAAAATCACCGTCTATGGCAACGAAGGCGCAAAGCAGCTTTGTGATTGGTTTGAACTGAAAGGCATCGAGCATGTCACCTGGCCTGCCGACCATTTGAAAAAATATGGACGACTGTTCTGGTGGTTCATGCAGATGCTCAAGGGCAATCGCGGCGCGGATGAAATAAAATTTTCGCAGGATGAAAAGCATCTCATCATGGCCACATCGGAATTTCATCCGAACTGCATCCCGGCCATGCGTTTGAAGAAGCGTTATCCGAATGCACCGCTCGTCGTGGGACTTTATTTCTTCGCACCAAAATGGTTTTCCGGCCAGCCGGGGCCGGGCTTGATGTTCACAGCTTATCGTCCGTTTCAGCAGCGCATTTACCAGCGAACTTTGCGCGAGGCGGAAATGATTTTGACTACCGTGCCGCAGGATCGCGACGCGATGATCGCGGATGGACGTTCGCCGGAATCGGTTTATGCCGTGATGGGCGGCGTGGATTTGACGATTCCGCAAAGCGTGCCGGAGCCGGAGAAAAAAACTTTTGACGCGGTTTTCATCAGCCGCCTGCATCCGCAAAAAGGGCCGATGGAATTGATGGACGTGTGGAAAATTTTGATGCAGAAAAAACCGGACGCGCGGCTGGCGATGATTGGTTCCGGCCCGCTCGACGCGCAGTGCAAGGCAAAGGCGCAAAAACTCGGCATCGCGAGGAACGTGGAATTTTTCGGCTTTCGCGACGGCGTGGAGAAATACAAAATCATCAAGTCCGCGCGCGTCGTGGTTTATCCGGCGGTGTTTGAAGTGGGCGGCATGGCGTCGGCGGAGGCGCTGGCCTGCGGTTTGCCGGGCGTGTCGTTTGACCTGCCGCCGCTGCGGGTTTACTATCCGCGCGGCTGGCTCAAGGCACCGCCCGGAGATTTTCAAGGGCTGGCCGATTGCATTTATCGCCTGCTCACCGACGAAAAACTTTACGTCGAAACGAGCAGGGAAGCGCTCGCCGCCGGTCTGGAATGGGACTGGAATGTGCGCGCAAAACAGATGTGGGACGCCATCGGGCGCAGCATCGCGCCGGAAGCGCCAAAGTTTTTTACTCAACCCAAAAGATAATATGTTGATTAACTTTCTTCGCACCGCGCAAAAAACTTGGACGTCACTGGTCAGTTTTTTCCGTTTGCTGCTGCCGCGTTGCCTCGGCCTGCGGACGGGAGGCGGTGTTCGGGTCGGTCGCGGCATCAACTGGCCGCTAGGAAATCTGCGAAACATCGAGATTGGTGAAATTGTGAGCCTCGGAAAAAATGGCTGGTTTTACATCCCTCTGCAGAATCGCGCCGCCCGCATCCACATTGGCGCGGGCACGGCGATTGGCGACAACTTTACTATCTCCTGCAACGAATCCATCTGCATCGGGAAAAATTGCCTGATGTCATACCGCATTTCCATTTTGGATCACGATCATGTTACCGGTCTGGGCATCAATCCCGTCACAAGTGAAATTACGAAAGGCGAGCCGGTTGAAATCGGCGACAACACTTTTGTCGGCACCGGCGTCGTCATCATGCGTGGTGTGAAGATCGGCAAAAATTGCGTCATCAATGCCAACTCCGTCGTGATGCGTTCGTTTGAGGATAACTGCATCATCAACGGATCTCCCGCAAAAATCGTGATGATGGTAGCACCTGTCGCCAAATGACCGCCAAAGACATCATCGCACAACTTGAAGCAGACGCCGGCTGGCGCAGCCTACGAATCGCACAGAAGGCCTTGCGAGGCGGGATGAACCGTCCAGAGAGCCTTGCGCTTGCGCGATTTCTGTCGGGAGAGCAAATTCGCAGTCGCGCCGATTTTGCCGCCCGTTCGGTTCGCGTGGCGGTGGCGAGCGACACGTCACTGGATAATCTTGCCGACCCTCTGGTGTTGCGGTTGCTGGAGCGCGGGATGTTTGGCGTCCAATATCATTCTCCGTTTGCACAACTGGCACTCGAAACGCGGAATCCGGCCAGCGGATTGTTCCAGCACAAACCGGAAGTCGTTGTTCTCGCGCCGCTCACGGGAATTTGGCAGAGGATCACCGGAACGAATCCTGACTCGGCAACACACATTGTCGAGGAGGCTTGGTCTCAAGTCACGGCGTTGCGGAAAAATTTTGACGGCCTCATTCTTTTGCAAAATGTGGTGCCGGTTGAAAATCGTCCGCACGGAATTTTGGAATCGCGTCGGAATCTTGGCCACCCGGATTTTGCGCGGGCTGTGAATCTGCAATTGTCACAACGTTGCCGTGAAACCGGCGAGGCGTTCACACTGGATGCAGAATTGCTGGCCGGGCAGTCGGGAACGATCTGGCCGGGTTTGCACAAGCAACAATTCATGGCAAGCCGCCCATTCACCGACGACCTCGCAAACCTGCTCGCCGCCGAAATCGCCGCGTTTTGCGCCGCGCGAAAAGGCTTTGCGCGCAAGTGTCTCGTGCTTGATTTGGACAATACGCTCTGGGGCGGAGTCGTTGGCGAGGACGGCGTTGCGGGTCTGCAGATTGGCGGCGGTTTTCCCGGAAATATTTACACGGAATTGCAAAAAGAGATCTGCGCATTGCACAAGCGCGGCGTAACGCTTGCCATTGTCAGCAAGAACAACGAGCCGGATGCGTGGGAAGTCTTCAATCAGCGGCCTGAAATGATTTTGAAGCGCACCGATTTTAGCATGCACCGGATCAACTGGCAGGATAAGGCTTTTAACATCCGCGAACTCGCGAAAGAATTGAATCTTGGGCTTGATGCTTTTGTAATTCTGGATGACAACCATGTCGAGCGGGATTGGATTGAAGAGGCTTTGCCGGAAGTTGATGTTTGCCCGGCGGGCGATCCGCTGGAGATGCTGCGCTGGCTGGCCACATGTCGGCGATTCGACACGCTGGCAATCACGCGCGAAGATGCATTGCGGGCGAAATCCTACGCCGCCGCCGAGGAACGTTCACGGCTCGCAACGCAATCATCGAATCTGGAAGAATATCTCGCGAGCCTGGAGATGCAGGTTGAAGTTGGTTGCAATTCCAGCACACAGATCGCGCGCGTGGCGCAGCTAACGCAAAAAACGAACCAATTTAATCTTACGACGCGGCGTTACACGGAATCTGAAATTCAGGAACGGATGCAAAATCCGTCGTGGCGAGTTTTCTGGTGCGCCTGCCGCGACCGTTTTGCTGATGAAGGCGTCATTGGCGCGGCGCTGGTTGAGATAAAGGATGGCGATTGGTTCATTGACACTTTCCTGATGAGCTGCCGCGTTCTTGGCCGTGGCGTGGAGAAGGCATTTCTGGGAACCATCTGCGATCAGGCCGGCAAAAGCGGCGCGAAAGTGATTCGCAGTGAATTTATCCGAAGTGCAAAAAATTCACAGACTGAAAATTTCCTTGAGACATGCGGTTTTACCGCTGACGGACGGACGGTTGATTTCTCAAAATGGCATCTTGTTTTGCCCGCGCCCGTCGGGTTGACGCCAAAGTGGATTGCCATTCAACCTCTCAAGTCTGAAACTTAAAAATATGACCGTTGACGAACTGCTCCAACCGATGCTGAACACCACCGTGCCGTTGCGGCCGACTGATTCCCGCGAGACGATTCCCGCGTGGGATTCTCTCGCGCAAATTAATATCGTCGCCGCCATCGAGGACGCCGTGGGCGTGGAATTGTCCACAGCCGAGGTGTTGAGTTTGAAATCGGTCGCCAAGGTGGTGGAAGTTGCTCGCTCGCATGGGCTGGAACTGACAATCAACGCTAGCTAGGATTTTTCATTGCAAGCTGAACGCACATTTATAATCGCCGACCTGACCGCGTTCGCGGAACTCTCTGGTGACTTCAACCCGCTGCACACCGATCCGGTCGCGGCGCGGCGCACTCAATTTGGCGAATGTGTGGCGCACGGCGTCTTTGTGCTGATGTGGGCGCTCGACAGCTTGCAGGCGCAAAGCGGTTCAACAAAACATTGGGCGAAAATTTCCGCCAAGTTTTTGCGCCCCGTTAAGGCCGGTCTGAAAGTCACCGCGACGGCGAAAGAAAAAAGCGCCAGCGAAATTTCCGTCACGGTCAGCGAAGCCGGTCGCGTGTTGCTTCAGTGCGATGTCACTTGTGCGGAGTCGAACTTCGGCAAAAAAATTACCAGTGCGCGCAATGAGATTCCGCCACGCGCGATTCCTGCGGAGGCGCGGATTGAAACCACTACGACCGGTGAAGCGCTTGATTTGTTCTGGCCGGACAAGCTTGGGGTAAAACTGTTTCCCGCGCTGGCCGCAGCGCAATCGCCGGATTCGCTGGCCGCGTTGCTTGCTTCAACGCAAGTGATTGGGATGAAAGTTCCCGGCGAACATTCTGTTTTTCTCTCGCTCGACATTGCTTTCACGCCGCATCCTGCAATCACCCAGCCGTTCACTTACCGCGTTGCGGAATACCGGAAATCTTCCCAGCGGCTTGGTGTTGCCATCGCTGGCACGGCTGGCCACGGAATGTTGTGGGCTTTGGTGCGGCCCGCGCCGGTCGCGCAACCGGACATGGCCGCCGTCATGCAGCGTGTTCCGGAGGATCGTTTTCGTGACCGACGAGTGATTGTCATCGGTGGCTCGCGCGGTTTGGGTGAAATTGCGGCCAAGGTGCTTGCCGCCGGCGACGCGGAAGTGGCGTTGAGTTATCGGCTGGGCGGCGACGATGCAAACCGCGTCGTTACGGACATCACAGCGCGAGATGGCAAAGCGACCGCCTTTCAACTCGATACCGCCTGTGCGGATTGGGAGAAAAATCTGGCGGCAAATTGCGCGCAGTTCAACCACCTTTGCTATTTTCCGACGCCGCCGATTGTTGGCGGCGACGGCAGCACGTTCAACACGGAACTGTTTGAAAAATTTTGCAATGTTTATGTCGCCGGTTTCGTCAACGTAGCGCAATGGCTCGCAAAACAAAATGCGGGACAATTCTCCGTGTTCAACGCTTCCACGGTTTATGTGGAATCACCGCCGCTGCGGAATCTTGAATATGCGGCGGCCAAGGCCGCGTCCGAGGCGTGCTGTCGCTGGCTCGCGGCGGCATATCCCAAGGCGCGGGTTTATGCGGCGCGCTTCCCGCGTTTGAACACCGACCAGACGGCGTCTTTTCTGTCTGCCGGTGAACATGATAATCTGGAAACGATGCTGGCGGAATTGTCGGCGTGGCTTCCCACTTGACCGATTAAAAATCTTTACGCATTCTCATAGAATCTATGAAAGCAGGTTTACGATTTTTTTGCACAACGTGCGTCTTCATGCTGGGTTTCGTCCAAACATATGCCGCTTCCACGAATCGTTTCCGGGTGACGATGGAATTGCAGGACGGCTCGCGTGTCGTCGGGAAAAGCGGCGATGAGAAATTTGAATTCCGCTCCGAAATTCTAGGCGAATTGAAGCTGCCGCTGGGACAGATTGCCTCGATTGAATTTCAACCCAAGACGAATGCGGTAAAACTGACCGCTGTGAATGGCGACAAACTGGCGGTTTTATTTATCACGACTGAAATCCACGTTGAAACGTCGTTTGGAAAAGTAAAGATCCCAGCGGATTCAATCCGCCGCTTGCAAGTGTCGGCGGCGGGAATGTCGGGCAGAACCAAAGCGGGATTGGTTGCCTTGTGGTCTGGCGAAGGCAATGCCAGTGACAGCATGGGCAGTTGCAACGGGCAGCTTATGAACGGCGTCGGGTTCATGCCGGGCAAGGTGGGTCAGGCGTTTGACCTGAATGAAAATTTCAATGGCATGAACGGCACCTTTGACGGCGGTGGCTTTCAAGGTCGAAGAATTTATAGCGGCGGCGGTTTTGTGCTGATTCCAGCCAGCCCGGCTTTGGATGTGGGCAAGGGGGACGGATTTACCGTCGAATCTTGGATTAAGCCGGCGACCGTGACGAAGCAACAGTTGATTGCTGAATATGAAAGAGAGCTTGGAACTGCCGATGGTGCGGATGTCGGCATTGACTTTGTTATACAACCATCGTCAGTGCTTTATGCAAACATTGCAGATGTTCAGGCAGGCCATGAGATTGCCTCGCCTGCCAACTCGTTGGTTCCCGGTGTCTGGCAGCACATCGCACTGACTTACGACAAGGCTTCTGGAATTGCAGTCCTTTACATAAACGGCACTACCGTCTCGCAGGCGAACCTCGGCAGCTTTACGCCGCAAACGAGTTTCGGCAACTTGTTACTGGGTGGCCGGACGACTTATGGCTCAGTATCAAATCCTAACACTTTGTTTTCTGGCGGCATGGACGAGTTTGGCATTTACAACCGCGCACTTTCCGCTGCGGAGATTCAGGCAATTTGCACGGAGGAAAATGGCGGGCAACCGTTGCCGCCGCCATCTGCTTCACGCGGCCAGGGCCAGAATTTTATTTCGGACTGAAAACCGACCGGCGGTCGGCGGTCATTTTCTTAACTCCTGTTTCACCTGTAATTCCGCGATGAGTTTCCTGTCCTTGCCGCGTTGTTTGTAAGTCAAAACTCCCCACGCATTTCCTAAAACGCTGCCGATGCACGCTGGCAAATGCCAGAACCAGCGTGTGTCGTGATCTCGAAAAATTCCGCGCAGTGTATGAAGAATTGGACCGACAAATGTGATGCAATAAATAGCGGCGAGCCAAAGCGGAACCGTCGGTTTTTCTTTCATCCAATTTGTTTTAGTTTCTTCCTGCACGCGCAGGAAATGCACCGTGGCACGGCGACGTTTTTGCACGAAGCCCCAAAGCGTTTGAACATAATAATGATGCACGCCGCGTCCGCGAATCCGCAGCCATTCGCGTTTCCCGTTTTTCATCAGGAACAGCGCGACGTGCGTGTCCTGGAAATTTTCATCGGTTTGAACGGATTCCAAATCCGCGCGGCGGAAAACGAATCCGTTCGCGCCGAGCGGATACGAAAGTGAATCGCCAGGCAATGTCCAACGTTCGATTTCACTGTCGCGCGCGACCAGTTTCGGATTTGCGCTCATCAGCCATGCAATCGGGTCGCTGACGTGCAGCAAGCAAGTGATGTAAGCACAGAACGAGCTCATTTTTGAGGATGGCAAATAATAACTTTCGACGCCGAGCGCCTGCGGACTTGCGGCGAGCGCTTTGACGGCGAGTTCGACGTAATCAGCGTGAGTGATTTCGTTGTCGGCGTCCACGAAAACGATAAATTCTCCCGTTGCGTGACGCAGTGCGAGGCGTTTGCCTTCCTCCATATTTTTGCCATCGTCCTCCAAAACGATTGCACCGAATTTTTTTGCGATGTCGCGCGTCCGATCGGTTGAATGGGCGTCAGCAAGGATGATTTCGTAACGATCGCGCGGGTAAGTTTGCCGCGCGATGGAGGCGAGGCAATTTTCCAAAATGGCGCCGGTATTAAGCGTCGGCATGATGAAGCTGACACGCGGAAAATTTTCAGGGCTGGACGGCACGGCACGATTGTGACAAAAGACGAGAAAAAATTCAAATCAGGTTTGTTCCGGCGCGCCGATTTTGTGCAGGCGCATGGCGATGAGCCAAACTGCAAAGAGTATGGCGAACGCGATTCCCGCTGCGATGGGCATTATGTGCAGCAAACTTTCCGGCGATTTCCCGAAAGTTAAAAGTGCCAGCCAGTAAGCGAGTCCAAGCGCACCGTAGAGCAGTGAAATTTTTATCCAGCGGCTTGCAAGCGACCACATTCCGAGCGCCTGAAGCAGGCCTACAGACAACATCGTTATTGCGAGCGGCATGATCATGTTAGCAGCTTCGGGCGTGTATTTATGGAGAAGCGTCAGGCAAAAAATTCGGAGCATAAGAAGCCCCACCGCACCACAGCCCAAGCCGAGCGTGTAAAGACCCAGTAATTTCAATTGTTCCCGCAGCGCATCGCCATGATGCTGGCTGGAGCGGTGCGTGAATAAAACCGTCAACATCGGCCCGACGGTTATCGGCAGCGCGCGGGCAAAAACGCCGGCAGCAGTGTAAGGGTCGAGTTCGGCATGAAGAAAATAGCGTTGCGCCACAAGCAAATCGCCTTGAGTAAAACAATAAGTTCCACCGGCAAACGCGGCGGCGACGATGAGGTATTGAACAAATTCCGCGTTCCACGGGGAAACCGGTTCGGCTTTGCGCGCCAAATCTTTTCTCCAAAAAAGCAGAATCAAGTTCGACAGCAACATGAACGCAGAAGCCAGCACGGCGGTTTCAGCGGTTGGAATTTTTATTGTCACCAATCCGCCGAACATCAGCCTCAAGCACACGGCGAAAAAACCGATGAATGCCAGCCGCTTGAACCAGCCCAATCCCTGGCACAGTGCCGTGGCAAAGGCTCCCCAAAATCCCATCAACACGCAACAGAGTGCTGCCAGCATCAAGCCGGGCGGGAAATGGAAAAAATCGCTCAACGGTTTCAACAAGAGCACCGCTGAAATGGAGCCGCCGATGGTCAGGTGAAAAAGAAATTTGCGGCAACCGGCGAACAGACCTTGCAATCGCGCGTCATCGCCGCTGAAATGGAATCGCGCGATGTAATGCGTAACCGCGATGATGGCAAAACTCATTGGCAAACCAAGCAATTGCACGAAGCCGAGCGTCGTATTGGTCAGCCCGAACTGTCCGCTTTCTTTTAATTGCCGCCCGATGATGGCTTGAAAACCAAAATTTCCCAAGCCTGTCAAAAAACTGATCGCAGAAAAAACGATGCCGCTTTGCAATAAATTTCCAGTGGATGGATTTTTTTTCATGCCAGCGATTGCAATTTTTTCTCATGAAAGCAAACCAATTTCTGACGGTTGGCCAGCGTGGAAGCTTTCTTGCTGAACAGCCATTGGCGTATATTGTTGCCAATGCCGAGGGCGTGGAACCCTTCTAATGCAAAACGTTTGACGCTTTCCGAACCGATCAACCCTGCCGAGCCGGTGACAATGACAGTGTTGGAGATTTGCACGGCAATCATTTCAGATGCTCCGGCTGCCAAACGTGAAAGCTAAAGCGCTTTTCAAAATTGCATTGGCATGATTCAAATCTCGCACATAAATGACGTTTCCCATAATCGTGTCGGCTGATTGATGGAGCAGCCGTGTAAACGGATTGTAGGTGCATGGAAGAAAACCTTCCTTCCGGATTTCGCGGTGCAAGGCATCTTCATCAAAACCGTAACGGACTCCATTGCCGCACCGTTCCACGATCATTGCACGCAATCCGGTTTTCTTTAACATTTTTTTCGCGCCGGCAATCACCTCGCTCTCGAAGCCTTCCACGTCAATTTTTAACAAGTTAGGTGGATTGTTGGAAAACTCATGGTCCAATGTCGTCACTTTTACGGGAGCTAAAGCGTTTTCTGAACTCTGGATAGCAATACAGTTTTCAGTTCCCTGCCCGACAGTTAAGCGCATTGTTCCTGTATTTCGTCCAACAGCCATCTCAAATGTTTTTACCTGCTCCGTTAACGCATTAATCCGAATGTTCCGAACCAGCATTTCATATGAATCTCGACTGGGTTCAAAGGCCGCTGCCCTGGCTCCCGCGACCCCGGCGGCCAAAACGGTGTAAACCCCAACATTCGCCCCGACATCCGCAAAAAAATCACCCGCCCGCAAATAATGCATTACAAATGACATCTCCTCAAGGTCAAACAATCGGGGAGTGATGAAATGCCAAGCACCTTTCATGCTGGGTGCAAGCATAATACGAGTGCGGTTTGGAAATTCCATGCAAATATCACCCGGAAGCAATCGTAACGTGATTTGAGCGGCACAAAATTCAAACATCGACCGGAATTTCCGGTCACGATTCAACGGATGGTTTGCCACAAAGCGGAGCGCGCTGGTGATTTTAGTGATAGGATTCATCAAGAACCGCGCCAAGTTGGGTTAAACTGGAGAGACTGACAACATAAAACTCCCGCCAGCCAATCACGCCTAATTTGAGCCGTCAATTATCCTGATATGATTTCTCGAAAACGGCATCATTCCAGAGGCAGCGGGCGGCGGCAATGGTTCGCCATGATTGTCTTCCAGACAAATCGCTTGAATTTCTTTTGTTGAAAGCGCCCGATTGTAAATGGCAATTTCATCAAGTGAACCTTGAAAAAATTTATTGTAAGTCCAATCGCCCGGATGATCAGTCGGTCGTCGGCTAATCCAAAGGTCTCCTAAAGTTAAAGGAATAAAACCGCCCCAAGCATCTTGGGCAATGATTGTTCCATTGAAATATAAGGTGCCCATGCCGCCAGCCTTGTCATATGTCACTGCGACGTGTTGAAAGCTGCCGCTGATAATTGTGCCCGGAGGTGAAACTAAAATATGATGGTTGCCATTTGAATCTACAATGTTCGCTTGCAGCACGCCTTGAGATTCAGGACGGCTGCCAATCCATAGCGAAACACCAATGGTGCCCGGAATTGTCGCGCTAGGATTCCATTCGATGATCGGATGAAAACCCGAATTGTTGGACGGCTTAATCCATGCAGAAATCGTCAAACCACTGCCGCTTTCCCCGATGTTCAATGAAGAATTAAACGGTATTTTCATACAAGAACTGAAACCGTTCAGCAGAAACGCCCGACCGACCTGTCCGTCGGCAAAATCCATATCCGTCAATTTCGCATCGTTGCTGCCTATGGAATCTTGGCCATTGTCCTCGCCTGACCACAGCGCGACCAAGCCCGGTCGTCGCGATCCCGTCGCACCGCCGATGGACACTGTGATCTTGCGGATCGAATCCACTGGCAACGCCACTTTCCCAAAACTCGTTTTGGCCGTCACCTCGGAATCCGCAAACCAGACCGTCAAAGCGTCGCCATTCACGGTCAGCAGTCTGGCCGAGTTGCTGGAAACGCATTCCACCGAGCGGATGTCCTTCACCAAAAATTTCAGATCATCCAGCAGCGCCGAATGAAATTTCAAACGGTCATTGCCGCTCTCGCCAATCACGCGCGAGCCGTCACGCAAATCGATTGTCAACCGGCAGGTCGGCGGGGCGTTGTTTGTTGAACCGGCGGCAACGGGATAAATAAGAAAAAACAGCAGAACAACACCAAGCACAGCCCGAATTATTTTCATTAACCCAAGCTAGGCAGGTGGTCGGATGGCGTCAAGCACGACATAATTATATATACCACTTCAAAAAACCAAAACTCACTTCACGCGACGGGCTTAAGCAAAAACCATCTCACGGCGCATTCAAAATTTCAGCGCGCTGAATCTGATATTGTCCCGGCGTGATTTGGTCGGCCTTGTATTGATTGAACAACGCCTGAAGCGCTGCTTCTTTTTCGGATGAAACCGGTGCTGGCGGCGGCTCGATCGGTTTAAAACCCAATTTTTTGCCCGGATAATTCATTTCACTCGATGAGAATTGACGTGCAGGCGCATAACGTTGCGGAATAGGTTCCATCGGCGGTTGAGATGTTGGTGGCGGCGCGGGCATTTCGTTCAATGCCGGAGGCGGATTTGCCGGTTGCACATTTTGCACTTCCACATTCAATGGTGGCTCCGATGGTTTGACTGAATTGGTCATGGACATCGGCGCGCCGACGATTGGTGCGGTTGGCATTTCAGGCTGCGTTTCAACGGATGTGGGGACGGCAGGCTGAACTTCAGGCGCAACAGGCGCAACTTCAACCGGCATTGGCGTCGGTTCGGGAGTTGCAGCCGGCGCAACCGGTTCAGACGAAGGCGGCGGCGCAGGTTGTGTTTCAACTGGCGCGGGAGCGGACGGTGGATTTGATGCCGGCTCGTTTTGTTGCGAGTCCAAATCGCTCATTTTTTGCATCAACGCCGCGCGCGCGGCGGCTTGCGCCGCGTTGTCATCCGCGCCCACGCAAATGTTCGCGCACAAGACGACCGCGCCAATCAGCGGCAACAAATTGGAAATTCTCATAACAATTTACTACGCCAATTTGCCCCCGGAAGCAACAGCTTTTGCCGCCGGCGAAAATAATTTTCTCCATGCCGCCGGAAATGGAGAGGCCAAAACCGACCGCAAAATAATTCCACGAACTTCACTGCGGGAAACTTTCACGCGCTGTTGCAACTGGTTCACATTTGCCGCGCGCAGTTTCGCAATCGTCTTGACGCCGATCAAAATCGGCCACGCACAGGCAAGTCGCACGCGGAATTGCGAAAACGGCAGCGTATTTGTGTAATTCCAGCCCGCGCGCAAATGCGATTCCACCTCATCAAGATATTTGTGATATAGCGGAAGAAATTTTGCCTCGTTTGCGGACGACAGCAATGTTTCTGCAAACAAACCCAGCCGCTCCAATTTTTCCGTCGGCAGATAACACCGGCCTTTTTTCAAATCCGCCGGCAAATCGCGCAAAATGTTCACGAGCTGCAAACCTTTGCCAAACCGGATGCCATCGGCGATGAATTGTTTTTCGTCCATTCGCGCGTGAGGAAACAAATGCGCGCGACACATCTTCGTCCAAAATTCTCCGACACAGCCCGCAACGCGATATGTGTAATCGTCCAATTGTGCATCGGTTTCCAGCGCGATAATTTTTGTGGTGGGGCGAGCGTCCTCGCGAGCCGGTGCTTGCGCACGGCCACCGAATCTCTGCAAATCCAATTCTTGTCCGCTGATGATGATTTTCAGCGCGGCGCGAATCAATTTCTGATCCGCTTCGGAAAAGTTTTGCAATGCCGTCAAACTGCCCTCGATTTTTTCCAGCAATAATTTTTCGGCGGGCAATCCTTGCTGTTTTGCAAATTCGGAAAAATTCAATGGCGCGGAATTTTGACCGAGAATCCGTTCGCGCAATTTTTGCAACGCCTCCAGTCGTTGATCGAGCGGAATAATTTCCGTGTCGGCGATAGTGTCGGTCGTGCGCGCGAGTAGATAGGCGAGGCCGATTTGCGCGCGGATTGCGGACGGCAACACGCGCAGCGTCAGATAAAACGAACGCGACGTGGAACGGAGCAAATCATTCAATGCCTGTTGGTCAGCGGCCACAAACGCACTATTGCGAAAAATGGCGAACAAATCCAGCTTCGTCCGCCCCGAAAATTCGATTCAATTCTGCTTTTACCACAAAGTGCCGGAGGATGGCTTGTGGTTTTGTTGGCGCAAAAGTTCGTCGGCCATTTGTTCCTGAATTTGCGCCTTTTGAACAGGACTCGCGGCGGCAAGTTTGACGGCATATTTCTTTTCAATTGATTCCATCGAAAGTGCTTTTTGGCCGTGTCGAAGTCGTTGAAAGCCACCTGCTATAAATTTATTTTTCATTGTCTGATTCAGTTTTGCGATAAGTCTTCCGGCATCTGCGAAAGCAATTTATTTTTCCAGCCGCCTTTGCTTTTCAAAATTTTCGGCCAGAGATGTTCGGCTGGGGTTTCAAAGACAAGTTCCAGCGACGCGGGAAATGTCAGCCACGATTTGCGTTTCATTTCCTGTTCGAGCTGTCCCGGCGACCAGCCGGCGTAACCGGCGAACATCCGCACTTTTTTTGCCGCCGAAAACGATTCGCCGACATCCACCAATTCGTCGAGCGAATGGCCGAGCGCAAGATTCGGCATCACTTCGGCGTCGGGAATGAAATTGTCCGTGTGCAAAAAACTTAACGCGGCTGGCTGGACTGGGCCGCCAAGGTAAAGCGGCGATTCTTTGAGCGTGGCGGGCAAATCGGCGACGATCATTTCGCCGACGGTTTTGCCGAGCGAGCGATTGAGAACCAGTCCGAACGCGCCTTCGGCGTTGTGCTGGCAAATCAGGATGACGGTGTGCTGAAAAAATGAGCCGCCGAGCTGCCCGCTGTCCAAAAGCAACTGGCCTTTGAGAAATTTTCCGTTCTCGCTCATTGCTGAATCAAATGTGCATCAGGAATCCAAAATCTGCAAAAGAAAACCACCAAGATGCAAAGGCACAAAGAAAAAGCGCGGAGAAATTTTCCGCGCTTTTTACGAAATATGATTTTTCTGGCGTCTGGGTAATTAAAGAGACTTCACTTTTTTCACAATCGCCGCAGCATCAATTCCAAAATGCGCGAGCAATTCTTCCGCTTTGCCGGAGCGCGGCAACGACGTGACCGCAAGTTTGTGGACTTTGATTCCGTCCGCGCTCAATTCGCCGGCGACGGCATCGCCCAATCCACCCTCAGAATAATGATCTTCGACGGTGATGACGGTATTGTTCGTTTTTTGTGCGGCGGCGAGAATTTCTTTTTTGCCGAGCGGCTTGATGCTGTAAGCGTCAATAACCGTGATGTTGATGCCTTCAGCTTTCAACGTGTCAGCAGCCTTGAGCGCCTCAAACAACGTGACACCGGCGGCAACGACGGTGACTTTGTCGCCTTGTCGCAAAATTTTCGCGCCGCCAATCGGAAATGGCTCGTCATTATTGTAAATGACGGGAGTTTTCGGGCGCGATGTGCGAAGAAAATGAACTCCTTTGTTCAACGCCATTTGTTCCAGCAATTTTTCCGCGCAAACGGCGTCGCTCGGATACAAAACGATGCTGCCGGCAATCGCGCGCATCAACGCGAGGTCTTCCAACGCCATTTGCGACGGGCCGTCTTCGCCGATGCTCACGCCGACGTGCGAACCGACGAGTTTCAAATTCGCGGTCGAAATTCCCGCAACGCGGATTTGATCCGCAGCACGGGTGAAAAATGTCGCGAACGTGGATGCAAACGGAACTTTGCCGCGCGTGCCAAAACCGGTGGCGACGCCGACGAGATTTTGTTCGGCGATGAAACATTCGACGGAGCGATCCGGGAATTTTTTGAAGAATTTTTCCGCATAAGTGGAATTTTTCGTGTCGCCGTCCAAAGCGACAACGCGCGAATCCGCTTCGCCGATGCGCAACAGCGCGTTTCCGTAAGCCTCGCGCGTGGCGACGGCTTCGCCGAGTTTATAATTTGGCGCGGGATAATTTGTCGGCGCGACATTTTTCGGTTCTGGCAGTTGACTTGGCGCGGAAATCGGAGCGCCGATTCCACTTTTCGCGCTGGGCTGAAGTTCGGCGATGGCTTTGGCTTCTTCTTCCTTGTTCAACGGCTTGCCGTGCCAGCCGTCCTTGTCCTGCAAAAATGAAATGCCCGCGCCTTTGTAAGTTTTGGCGATGACGACGAGCGGTTTGTCGTCGAGGCCGACGCCTTGCAACACTTCGACAATTTCCTCGATGTCGTGGCCGTCAATGACTTCGACGCGCCAGCCGAATGCTTCAAAACGTTTCGCATAAACGCTCGTATCGTGACCGAATGCAGTAGCCTGGCTTTGGCCGAGGCGATTGTCGTCAACGATGGCGATCAAATTATTGAGTTTGTAAATGCCTGCAAGCGATGCGGCTTCCCAAACGGCTCCTTCGGCGATTTCGCCGTCGCCGAGCAGGACGTAAGTGTTGTAATCCAATTTATCAAGGCGCGCGGCGAGCGCCATGCCGCAGCCAACGCCCAGACCTTGGCCGAGCGAACCGGTCGCAACGTCAACGAAGGGTAAGCGCGGAGTCGGATGGCCTTCGAGGTCGCTGCCGAAAGTTCGGAGTTTCAACAATTCGCTCGTCGGAATAAATCTGGTTTCCGCCCACGCGGCGTAAAGCAACGGCGCGGCGTGGCCTTTGGACAAAATGAAACGGTCGTTGTTGTAGTAATGCGGATTTTTTGGGTCATATTTCATGTGCCCGAAAAAAAGCGTCGCCACGACATCCGCTGCCGAGCAGCAGGAAGTGGGATGGCCGCTGCCTGCGGCGGTGGTGGCGTTGATGGAATGAATTCGCAGTTGGTTTGCGATGCCTTTTAGAAGTTCGATGTCAGTCTCAATCATGGAGCGGACAATCTACGCGAGAAATGCCGAATGCCAAGTTGAAACTGCGGGTGAAGAGGATTATTGCGTCAAAACGTGTCCGGGAATTGAGCAAGTCGGCGGATTTCCCGCCGCGCCGATGGTGTAAGTGCCTCCGGACGGGCAAACGGGAAAAGTGTTGTCACGCAAATACGGCAACAAGTCCTGCTCGGTTGGAATGTCGTTGGCGACTTTGTTGTTTTCCAAAGCCCATTGCTGTTTCGCGGCGTCAATCCGCCGGAGATTGTTGATGCAGACATTTCGTTGTTCAACCGCAACTTGCGCGTCAGTCAATGTTTGTTGCGCCACTGCCGTCGCTTGCTGATTTTCCGTTTGCAATTGCTGTAAATGCTCCTGCTGCAATTGCACCGCCGTGCGCGCCGTGCCCAGTTGATTTTCCAATTTCTGACTGGTTGTCCGCAAGCTGGCATTTTCGCCCTGTGATTGCGCCAGCCTTTTCGTCAGGCTCTGATTTTCGGCGTGTAACGAATTTTGCGCCGCGGCGTTATCGGACTGCGATTGCTCCAATTCTGCGCGCGCCTGCTGAATGTCGTGCTGCGCCTGTTTCAATTTATCTTGAGCGGCACTTTTTTGCTGATTGGCGGAGTAGAGAAGAATCTCGCTGGCAATGAGCGCCACGATTAACACACCCAAAAACACGTCTTTGAGTTTCACGGTGCCTTTGTTTTCGCGCTTTCCGATGGCCGCGTCAAACAGGAAATGAAAAAACTTGCGGGAAAATGGCGGGAGTGGCGGGGCTCGAACCCGTAACCTCTGCCGTGACAGGGCAGCGCTCTAACCAATTGAGCTACACCCCCGCGAAGGGGAAGTTCAGATTAAAAAATGTTTCGCAATGCGTCAAGTTTTGCTTCGGAAAGTTTTAGGAGGTCGAAAATTCGGGCAGCAGACGCCAAGGAGGTGGGGGTGGGGAACCCCGCTGAAGAAACGTGCTGCCACCCGAATAAGTTAATGTTACGTTTCAGCAACTCTTTGTCAATAGGTTATCACCCTTACGCCGGTTTGTCCGCGTATCTCTTGGCTTTACGTCAACCGATTTTGCCGTAAGTTTTCGTCGTGGTAGAAATTGAATCAGCGAGTTTATTCAGAACTTTGCCGCCGTCCGAATGGCAGGAATTGAGCAAAATTGCCCAGGAGCGCCAATCGGCTGCGGCCAGTGAAATTTTCCGCGAAGGCGATCCGGGCGACGGGATTTACGTCGTGAGAGACGGCTTGGTGGAAATTTCCGCGCTGGTTGGTGAAAATCAACGGCGCGTTTTATCGCAGCGCGGTCCCGGGGAAATTTTTGGAGAAATGGCGGTCGTCGAAGACCGTCCGCGTTCTGCCACCGCCACGGCCGTGAAAAATTCCCGGTTTTATTTTCTTCCACGCAGCGAAATGCTGGCGCTGTTGCAGCATTCGCCGGGGCTTTCATTCAATATCCTGCAGGAAGTCAGCCATCGCCTTCGCGAATTCGACCAGCTCCACCTCCGCGAAGTCATCCAGGCCGAACGCCTCGCCGTCCTCGGCAATTTCGCGCGCGGCATCATCCATGATTTGAAAACGCCGCTGACCATCATCGGCCTTTCCGCCGAGATCGCCTGCATGCCCCATGCCACGCCCGAAAAGCGCGCGCAATCGCAGGAACGCATCCGCAAGCAAATCTGGCGCATCAACGACATGGTCGGCGATATTCTGGAATTTACCCGCAGCCGCCAGCCCGACGCCAAGCTTACGACCGTCAATTATTCCGATTTTATCGCGGAAATTTTTCCGGAACTTCGCGCCGAGGCTGAAGCCAAATCCGCACGTGTCGAAATGGAAAATCAACCGCCGCCGGTCAAAGTGACTCTCGATGCTCGCCGGTTGCACCGCGTTTTTTTCAATCTTATTCACAACGCAACCGACGTGATGCCGGACGATGGGAAAATTTTCCTGCGCTTTCACGCCGATAAAAACGAAGTCATCACCGAAGTCGAGGACACCGGCCCGGGCATCGCGCCGGAAATCGCCGACAAACTATTTCAGCCGTTTGCCACGCACGGAAAATCCCACGGCACCGGTTTGGGACTTTCCATCTGCAAAAAAACCATCGAAGACCACGGCGGTAAAATTTGGACGCGCACTGAATCCGGCCACGGCGCCATTTTTTGCTTCTCGCTGCCGCTGGCGAAATAATTTTGTCGCGCGAGCAAATTCAATTCGACATTCGTCATCCGGCATTCAAAATTCTGATGTGAACCGCATCAAGCTTCTTTCCGAACAAGTTGCCAATCAAATCGCCGCCGGCGAAGTGATTGAACGGCCTGCCAGCGTCGTGAAAGAACTCGTCGAAAATTCGCTCGATGCCGATGCAAAAAAAATTTCCGTCGAAATCGGCGCGGGCGGACGCAGCTTGATTCGCGTCACCGACGACGGCATTGGCATGAGCCGCGACGACGCGCTGCTTTGCCTCGAACGGCACGCGACGAGCAAAATTGTTCGCGCGGAAGATTTGGCCGCAATCGCCACGATGGGTTTTCGCGGCGAAGCATTGCCGAGCATCGCCAGCGTAAGCCGATTCATTTTAACAACGCGCGAGCGAGAAAATGATTCTCCCGAAGGCACGCAAATCATCGTCAACGGCGGCACGATTGCCGAAGTCAAGGCCGCCGGAAGCGCGACCGGCACGAGCATCGAAGTGCGGCAATTGTTTTACAACCTGCCCGCGCGCCGGAAATTTTTGCGGACGGAAGAGACCGAAGCCGCCCACATTCAGCATTATTTGACGCTCGCCGCGCTCGCATTTCCCGAAGTCGCGTTCACGTTTCAAAAAGACGGACGGCTCATCTGGCAATTGCCTGCTATCAAAAGCGAACGTGCCACTTCGAGCCGCATCGAAGCTTTGCGCGAGCGTCTCCGCGCGCTGCTCGGCGATGAAAAACTTTTATCCGTCAATTTTTCCGCGTCTCTCGAAGAAGATTTTCGACCGAAAGAAAATGAAATTTCATTTGAGACATCTGCGCCAGACAATGCGTCACTCGCCACCCATCACTCATCACTACGGATTTGGGGGCTGATCGGTTCGCCCGGCGTTTCCCGCGCGACGCGCGAGAGCCAGTTCATTTTTGTCAACCGCCGGCCGGTGGAAAATCGCGGCGTCAATTACGCGCTCATCGAAGGCTATCACACGTCGCTGATGAAAGGCCGCTATCCGGTCTGCTGCCTGTTTCTGGAAATTGATCCCGCCGCCGTGGACGTGAACATCCATCCCTCCAAGCGCGAGGTGAAATTTCACCGCGAATTTGAAGTGCGAAAATTCGTCGCGCAGGCGGTCAAGGAGACATTGCTCGCGTTTCACGGCGAACCTGAAAAAACTTTTAACGCAGAGACACAGAGACGCGGAGAAGAACAAATTGAAAAATCCATTGAGCAAACTTCGCTTCCGCATTTTCCAGAAAAATTAAAACCAGCGACGACGCCACAAATTCTGCCAACCGCACAAACGCCTTTGAAAATGGGCTTCTCGGCGACATCGCCCGTCGCGCCTGCGCCAATTCACTCTGAAATCAAAAATCAGAAAATAGAAATTTTCCCATCTGCGCCATCAGCGAAATCTGCGGTTAGCTCTCCGCCGTCTGCGGCAACACCGCTTTTGAACGTCCCGCTGCGGCTCGTCGGCGTCGTCGGCAGACTTTATGTGCTTCTCGAATCAGATCGCGGATTGGTTTTGCTCGATCAGCACGCGGCGCACGAACGGATTTTGTTCGAGCAAATGCTCAACCGCCTCGAACAAAACGAGTTTGCGCCGTCGCAAAAATTGTTATTGCCGGAGACCATCGAGCTTTCGCCGCGCGACGCGAATTTTCTGCGCGACCAATTAACTGTCCTGACAAAACTCGGCGTCGGCTTGAGCGAATTTGGCGAGCGCACTTTTCTCTTGGACGCGCTGCCGCCATTTGTCAAAGCCGCGGACGCGCGGAAATTTGTCTTGGATTTGGTGGACGAATTGAAAGCCGCCGGGCGCGAAGTCAATCTCGCGCGGCTTGGCGAACACACCGTTGCCAAAACTGTTTGCCGTCATGCGGTGAAGGCAAATGATTTTCTCGCCGGGCCGGAATTGGAAAATCTCGTGGAAGATTTGCGCCGTTGTGCGATGCCTTACACCTGTCCGCATGGCCGCCCGACGCTGATTGAAATGAACTACCGCGAACTGGAGAAAAAGTTTGGACGGACGCAGTAAAAAATTCGGCATTTTGTTGCTTGACTTGCCAAAAGAAGAAAAGTTATGTGTGTCATTACTATGAATAAAAAGCGCTGCATTGGGTTTGGCAAATTATGGCTTGCTTGCTTGTTGTTACTTCCAACGGCATGTTCAACTTTCGTCCAGCCGCCGCAAAGAGAATCGGTTCTTTATTTTCCGCTGGACGCAATAGGTCAGCAGCAAATCAAGGATTTTAGCAGCCAACACAACAATGGGAAGGCCACCGGAATCATCGTTTCAAATAGTCCTTCATTAGCTTCCATGCAGCAAACTCATCAGTTAACTTTTACGGTTTGGATTAAACCGAACTCAATCCCTAGTGAATTTCCAGTGCTATTAAGCAAAGGGGGAAATCAATCTCCTGGAGCCTATGGCGGGTATGAATTTTTACTCAATGCCAACGGCGACAATGATCTCCTATTCGTGAGTGGTGGCACTGAAATTGTAACACACAACGCCAACGGCCGTTGGATAAATAATCATCTTGGTGAATGGATTCATGTGGCATTTACAATTGATGACCAGACAAAAATCGCACAGTTTTATATTAATGGACAACCTACGAATGATGCATTCAATGAAGGAACCAGTGACGATATTAATTTTGACGTGCCAAATAACCTTTACATCGGCGTGCCAGATCCAGCCAGCAATGCCAACCGTTCAAAATTTGATGGAACTATGCAGAATTTGATGCTTTTTAATCGTGCGTTGACGGCGGAAGAGATTCAAAAAATTTATCAATCGACCAATCCGTCCAAAGAATTACACCAAATCTAAAACGCGCTGTAATTCCGCGTCTGTGTTGTAAAAATGCGGCGAGAGGCGGATGTAATTTTGCCCTTTGCGATCCACGCGCAGAGACGCGATGATTCCGGCATCCGAAAGTTTTTTGTGCAAAGCGGTCAAATCTTTTCCGGCTTGGAAAAATGAAACGATGCCGCTCGCATTTTCAGTTTTTGCGTCGGCATTCAAAACGGTGAAGCCTTTTGCCTGCAACGCAGGAACAAGCAAAGCGCGTTTGCGCAACAATTCAGCAGAGATATTTTCGATGCCGATTTCCAAAGCCAGTTCCATCGCGGCAATCAAACCGACAAGGCCGATCAAATTTTGCGAACCGGCTTCAAATTTTGCCGCGCTGCTGCGAAATTCGATTTTTTCCTGCGCGACGAAATTCGGATTCCGCACGTTGTGCCAGCCGTAAACCGGCGGAACCAATTTTTCCTGAAGCTCGCGCCGGACGTAAAAAATTCCCGCCGCGCACGGGCCGAGCAGCCATTTATGCGCGTCGGCGGCAAGAAAATCCACGTGTTCGACCGTCGTTGGAAATGCGCCGAGCGTTTGAATCGCGTCGAGGCAAAATAAAATCCCGCGTTCGCGCAGAAATTTTCCGATGGCTTCGTGTTCAAGCCGGAAGCCGCTGATGAAATGGCATGATGCGAGCGCCACCAACCGGGTATTTTCGTCAATTTGTCCGATGACATCGCGCGGACGGATCACGCCGAGGCCGCGCGTGTTGAGCAAACGCACTTCGACGCCGCGTTCCGCGAGCGCCATCCACGGATAAACATTCGACGGATAATCATCGTGATAAATGAGAATGTTGTCGCCGCGCCGGAATTTCAAACCGGCGGCGACGAAGCTCAACGCGAGCGACGTCGGGCCGACAAGCGCTATTTCTTCCGGCTGGCAATTCAACAATTGCGCGCCAAGTTTCCGCGCGTCGGCGAGGCGATGAAGCATGAACGCTTCCTGATCACCGAGAGTGGATTGCTTCGCGCAATCGGAAATCGCATCGGCCACGCGGCGCGGCAGCGGGCAAACGCCGGCGTGCGCGAGGAAAATTTTTCCGCGCGACACGGGAAATTCGCTGCGGCGCAGTTCTTCATTCGACAGAATTTCGGCCAGCGTCATGCGGAAAAGTTAATTTGCAGCGCGCATTGCGCAAAGTGAATTCAGCGTTCAAAAGCCCGGCGGCAATGGATTTTTGCCGGAAGCATTTTCAATCAGCTTTTGGCGGACCAAATCCAGATACGACCGGCCGATGATATTTTCGTCCCATTCGAGTTGCAGCGAGCGTTCCAGCCATTCGCGCGCGGCGGCATAATCCCGCACCTGGACGTAATGCCAGCCGATGTTGGCCACAGTGAAATAGCCGTTGGGATCGAGGGCTTCGGCGTCACTGTAAAATTTTTCCGATTCGGCGTGGCGGTCGAGCCAGTCCAAACACATGCCCGTTCTCAAATCGCTGTAGCCGTCGAAGCGATTGAGCGCTTTTGCGCGCGCGAACCAGCGCAAAGCCGTTTCCGCCTGTTGCTGATACTCCGGCACGCCTTCAAAACTTTGCATGCGATACGCTTCGCCGATGTCATAGGCCGTTTCAAAATTTTTCGGCTCGGCGGCGAACGCCTTTTCCAAAATGGCCGCGCGTTCGAGCAACGAAAGTTCCGGCGATTGCGCGTGTTGCAGCCAATAAGTTTCGGCGGCGCAACGCGATTCCTGCCGGCTCAGATAAAAAATTCCGCAGGCCAGCGCGGCGGTGGTTAAAATTTTTATCGGCGTCCGCAAATTCAGCCAATGGCGTTCCGTGGCAAATCGCAAATTGCCCGTCAGCAACGCAAGCAATGTCACGCCAAGAATCGCGTTGGCAGGAATGTGCAGGTTAAAATCCACAAATGAATGCGCCGCCAGCGCCAGCAATCCCGCCGATGCGCCGGTGAAAAAGGCGAAGCGATTGCTCAAGCCGCTGCCGCCGAGATTTTTTTCCGTTCGCTGAACGTGTTTCCGCGTTTGCAAAAGGCCGGCGGCAAAAAAGGTCATTCCGGCCAGCACGATGATTCCGCCGGTCGTTCCCCAATCCGCGAGCAGATTCAGATAATCGTTGTGCGCGCGGTCGGGCTGCAATTGCACGCGCGGCGGACGATATTCGCGGAAGCGATAGTTGTAATGCGCCGGGCCGACGCCGAACCAAAAATGGCCGCGCCACATTTCTTCAGCCGCGCGCCACATGTCGCGGCGCATATCCAGGTCAACCTGTCCGTTATCGGCAACGTCTTTCACGCGATCCATGTAAGCGACCGTTTTGCTCAAATAATTTTTCGCGACGAAGCCGCCGCCCGCGAGCAGAACGATCAACAGCGCCAGCGCCGGAATCCGTTGACTGCGCCGGCCGAGCATGATGCCGAGCACGGCGAACAATCCAATCGCCGCCGCCGCCCAGCCGCCGCGCGAAAAAGTCACGGCCATGCCTGCCATCACGACCAGTGCCGCGTAAGCAATTAAAATTCGCGCCACCGGTTTCATGCGGCCGGCCAGAACGTAAGCCGTTGCCAGCGGCAAAAGCATTTCGAGAAACCCCGCCAGATTATTCGGCGAAATATAAGTGCCCGAGGCGCGGCCGCCATAAGGTGAAATCAAATTCCAGACGCGGTTGGAATGCGTGAAAAATTGAAAGACGGCGCAAGCGGAAATCACCATTCCCAGAAAAATCAACGTGAAGCTGATGGCCTGCGAAAATTCCTGCCGATACAAATTGTTGACGATGGCAAAAAAAAGAAAGGCGCAAACAAGAATTTGAATCAATTCCTGACGCGCGACGTATTCGATGTCCGCCGTGAAATAGCGCGCAACGGCGTAAAGGGTGAAAGCAAGGACTGCCCAGCAAGTCGGCGGCCAAAATAATTGCGGCTTTGGACTGTTCCAAAGTCGCAGCGCCCAGAAAAGCATGACGCAAACCGTCAAACCTTGAACGACCAGAAATGCCCATGCGTCCACCGCGCCGAACGCGAGCGGCGCGAAAACCAAAATGGCGAGCACGAGCGCGAGAATTCCACGCTCAAAAAATTTGTCCAACGCTTCCCGGTTCATCCGTTTTAATATGCGCGAATGGTTCCCTCGTGATTTAATGGCAGAAAATTTCCACTGCCGGTGTAAATCAATTCAATCGCGCTGTGTTGTCCGCCGATCAAATAACCAGCCGTGCCGGCCGTTGTGCTGTTTTGGGACGAAACGTAAATGCCGCCGCCATAAACCGTCGCGGCAAGCACGCTGCCGTCGGCGGATGATGCGATTCCCGACCAAAACGTCTTCGGCACACCGGCAAATTGCGGCCAGGTTGCGCCGGCGTCGGATGAGCCATAAACATTTCCCGTTATGGACACGTCGCCGAAAGCCACTGCAAGCCGTGCCCCGTCGGCGGATGACGCGACGGATGCAATCCGGCTGCTGCCCGTCACCGGAGAATTTTGCGGAATCCACGTCACGCCTGAATCGGGTGAAATAAAAATGCCGGCGGCGGTCGTCGTCGCAATCAACCGTGTTCCGTCCGAAGAAGATGCGACCGATGTCCACGACGATGCGCCATTGGTGCGTTGCAGCCAGTTCGTGCCGGAATTGATTGACGTGTAAATGCCGCCGCCATCAACCGTCGCCACGAGCTTTGTTCCGTCGGCAGATGAAGCCACCGCTGACCAAAGCCGTGCGCTGTCGCGCGCCGTCCAATTTGTGCCGGAATTTATGGACGTGTAAATGCCGCCATTACTGTTGTTGTGAATCGTCGCGACGAGTTTCGCTCCATCGGCGGAAGACGCCACGCCCGACCAGGCCACACTCATATTTCGCGCCGTCCAATTCGCCCCGGAATCGGTCGAAGTGTAAATGAATCCAGAACCGGCTGCGTTGTAGACCGTGTAGCCTTCTGCGGCGACAAGTTTCGTTCCGCTGGCAGATGAAGCGATTGCCGCCCAATTCAAACTGCTTGCCCGCGCAGTCCACGTCGAACCGAAATTTGTTGAAGTGTAAATTTGTCCGCCGTTGACGACTGCGGCGAGCTTGCCTCCATCAGATGATGAGGCGATTGCCGCCCAGTTCAACACAAGGCCGTTTGATTTCCAGCTTTGACCAATGCTGCGCGAAAGATTTCCGGCAAAAATGGTTTGCCCGTTCGTTTGCGCAATGATCCAACCCGCATCACCGATTCCGGCGACTTTGAAAGTATCGCCAATGCTGAGCGAAGCTGGCAGCGTAATCGTCATCGGCGTCACGTCATTCGTGCAAATGTAACCGACATTGGATTGTGCCTGGACATTCGTTCCCGCGACCGTCACCCAAAAAAATGCGCCCGGCACGTTTGTCAATCCATGGCCGCTTCCGGTGAACAACACCGCGTTCACATTCGTTTGGAAATTCGCGTTTGTGTTTAGAAACGCCACATTTGGCGACAACCGCGCATCCGGCAACGTGCCGACGAGATTTGTCGCGGAAAGGCTCGTTAGCCCAAAACCGTTGCCCGCAAAAACATTCGCCGCATTCGTAGCCGTCATCGCGCCGGAAAAAGTATTTGCGGCAGTGAACGTCTGGTTGCTGTTGAGGAACGTGACATTGGACGGCAGATTCGCGACGGGAATGATTCCAACGACATTTGTTCCCTGAAGCGGCGCGGCCAAAACCATCGCACTCGCCGCGTTGACGGCGCGGATCGCATAAGGCGTCGAAGTGATTTGTTGCAACGGCGAGAGCGAAATGAACGCGCTGGCGGTTCCGTTGCTGCGGACGGCGATTTCCAGCCATCGGTCGCTGCCGTCAAAAACCGCGCTGCCGAAATTCAATGTTGCGGAAAAAAGTCCATTCGTCACGCCGCCGGGAGAATTGGTGATTGGTCCGGCGACGACATTGCTGCTCACGTCGAACAGCCGGAAACGAAAATCATAAAGACCGTTGGCGGGAGCGTTGCTGTTGCTCAACTGGCCCTGATAAGTGAACACCGTCGTCTGGGCGCGCGCGGCCACCGAAAAAAACAGCAGCGCCACAAATACGGCGACGGATTGAAACTTCATGCGCCATCTTTTTATCACAATTCCGCACCGAAACAAGCCGCAACCGGTAGGGCGGCGCAGCAGCACCGCCCTACCAAATTTAATTGGTGGACAAATCCGCCGATGCCGAAGTGACGCTTGTAGCTGGCCTACCGCAACGGCGGCAATTGGAAAAAACTCGCTGATTGGAAGCCGATGTGAATCTTGTGGACAAATGCAAACGGCAGGAATAGCGTCGGGAAAATCAGATCATGGCTATGTGGCCTTTTTCATATCTTGAAAAACTTATCAACGAGCATGGTTCCTCGAATATTTTGAGAGACCGAATTGTGCTGATGGAACAACAGCACCTTTCAGAGAAGCAGGCATTTCAGAAAGAAAAAGATGAACTGGCATCTCAACTTCGGTTGGTCACAGATGAGCGCGACTTTGCAAGGCGCGAACTTCAACAAATCAAAAATGAATTGGAGCAGACCAAAGTTCGTGTATTGCAAATGGAGCCGCTCGCAATTAAAGCGAGAGAGATGGCAATCAGTGTTGGATTTCGAAAAGCAATTTTTGGCAGCGGCCATGTTCTTACTCTGCAGAACAAAACTGAAAAACCTTTGGGCGTGAATATTACAGTTGCCGACGCCAGTGGGCAGAAAGGCAATGAGTTTCGATTTGTGGTAGATGGCGGTAGATTTCAAGCGGTAGCGAAAGAAATTGGACACATACAAGGCTGGGCATTTTCATCAGGTGACAACATTAAAATAGTTTGCGCTGGATATGACCCGATAACTTTGAGAGTGCCATGATGTGTAATTAAAAATAATTTATGTCTTTACCAAACGAACCCGAATTGAGAGCTAATATCGAAGCTATTTGCCAAAAATTACTTGAAGCGGGATGGCTAAAAGAATTTTTCTTTGATGACGCCAACAATTCGTATGGAATTAAGTGGACGCAAAAAGGATTGGAAAGAGCACGATGGGTAAATTTAATTGGAGACGAATTGAATCTTGGCCCAAAAGGATTAACCGCGTTATTGGTAATTTGCCACGAGCACGCGCCTCACGACTAATTTAATTTGCGGAAAATGCTTTCTCCAATTTCCTCTGTGGCAAATTCCAGAAATTCATTTAACTTGTCCGAACATTTATGACCGATCCGCGTTACAAAAAGTTGGCCAAACTGCTCGTGAATTATTCCACCCAAATCAAAAAGGGCGACCGCGCGTTGCTCGACATGATTGACGTGCCGGATGAATTTTCCGTGGAACTCATCCGCGCCGTGCGCGAGGCCGGCGGCACGCCGCTGGTGGAAATGCGCCATACGCGCGTCTCGCGGGAAATGTTGCTCGGCACAAATGAAAATCATGCGGCGCTCATTCGCGACATCGAAATGTTTCGCATGAAACGCGTGCAGGCTTACATCGCCATTCGCGGCATCGCCAACGCGAGCGAAAATGCCGACGTGCCGAGTGACCGGATGCAGTTGTATTCAAAAATCATCCGGCCCGTGCAGGATTATCGCGTCAACAAAACGCGCTGGTGTGTGTTGCGCTGGCCCACGCCGAGCATGGCGCAGGCCGCAGGCATGAGCACCGAGGCGTTTGAAGATTTGTATTTCGGCGTTTGCACGATGGATTACGCGCGGATGGCGCGCGCAATGGTTCCGCTAGAAAAGCGGATGAAGCGCGCGGACAAAGTGCATCTGAAATCGCCGGGCACGGATTTGACGTTCAGCATCAAAGGCATCGGCGCGAAAATGTGCAAAGGCGACCGGAACATTCCCGACGGCGAAGTTTTTTCGTGTCCGACAAAATTTTCCGTGAACGGCACGATTCAATTCAACACGCCGACGCTTTACGCCGGAACGAAATTTGAAAATGTCCGGCTTGAATTGGTTGACGGAAAAATCGTCAAGGCGACGGCGAACAACACAAAGCGGTTGAATGAAATTTTGGACACGGACGCCGGCGCGCGATACGTCGGCGAATTTTCGCTCGGCTTCAATCCCTACATTTTAAGCCCGATGTGCGACATTTTATTCGATGAAAAAATCGCCGGCTCGCTGCACTTCACGCCGGGGCAGGCATACGAAGATTGCGGCAACGGCAACAAGAGCGCGATTCATTGGGACATGGTTTTGATCCAGCGCAAGGAATGGGGCGGCGGCGAAGTGTGGTTCGATGGCGAATTGATCCGCAAAGACGGAATCTTTTTGCCGAAAGATTTGAAGGGATTGAACCCGCAGAATTTGAAGTAATTTTTATTTCACCTTCACCCGAAACCCGCTCGCGTTGGTCATTTTGTCCAAGCTGCCGCCGTAAAACTTTTCACGAAATTCGTCCGTTTCGAGCAAGTGCTGCGTGAGTTCCTTTTTGTCGCGCTTGATGATGAATTTCAATTCGTCCATGTCGTCCGACCAGCGGAAGCCGTTGAAAAATTCCGCACCCGCGAATTGCGTTTTGTAAAGCGCCGTCTGCGAATAGCATGTCCCGAGGTAAAGATGTTTCACGCCGCTGTCGGAGAACAACTCCACCGCCGACGTCATCATGAACATGCCGAGATTGCGCGCGTAATAATTCAGGTCGTAAAACGCGTAGTAATAAAACGCGAGCGATTTGCCTTCGAGATACAGCGTGGCGACGCCGACTTCCTTGTTCGTCTCCAAATCTATGAACACGAGCAGATGCGAAATGATCGGCGAAGCGAACAGCGCGTCGAGTCGCTCGAACGTCATGGCGTCGTTGCCGAATTTGATGTCGGCGTAAGTTTTGAAAAATTGCCGTTTCTCCGGCGTGTAATCGAAATCTTCGCGCGCAACCAATTCGATGCCGATGCCTTTGCCTTTGCGGATGATCCGGCGGTTTTCCGACGACGGCTTGAACTTCTGCAAATTCACGCGCACCTGCCGGCACAAATAAAATCGATCCAGATTACGCGACGACGGTAAAAATCCGGCGTTGAAAATATCCACCGGCGATTCGCCGTCCTCCGGCATCGCCCAAATCGCGTAAGGGAATTGGTAATGCTCGTAATCGGAATTTTGTTCGGAGAAGAGCAGTTTCATCGCGCTCAATTTAACCACGAAGGCACAAAGGCACGAAGAAAAAGTTTAATCTTCGTGCCTTTGTAAATATTAAGGCAATCAAGAGCGGACTGCTCTCGCGCAAGGCCCGCGCTCATTTGACGTAACTAATCATATTTTTCGGCGGCTCTTTCAATTCAATCATGTTCATATCCTAGTTTATTCAAACCAACTGCGGCTCTTCAAATTCTTTCGGCGGTTTTGGAATTCACCGATTTTCTCCGCAGCCGCAGCCGCCAGCTTGTCAGCACGTCGTAGGTCACGGAATTTTTCAGCTTCGCAATGTCGCGCACGGTGATTTCTTCGTGGCCCTGCCGGCCCATGATGACGGCTTCGTCCCACATCTGCGCCTGCGGAATGTCCGTAATATCCACCATCAGCGCGTCCATCGCGATGCCGCCGAGCAGCGGCGCGCGCTGGCCGTGGATGAGCGCGCAGCCTTCGTTGCGCACGCGCGGAAAACCGTCGCCGTAACCGATGGGCAGAATCGCGATGCGCCGTTCGCTCGCCGCCGTGTAACGCATTCCGTAGCCAACGACTTCGCCGGGTTTCAATTTTTGAATCGCCGCGATTCGAGCTTTCACGGACATCACCGGCTCGATGCCGGGAATTTGCCGGCAAACCTGCGACGGAAAAACGCCGTAAAGCAAAATGCCAACGCGAACCATCTCCAGATGCGCGTGCGGCAAATCAAGGAAGCCGCCGCTGTTGCAGGTGTGACGCAGTTTCACAGAAATTTTGCGCTGCTCCATTGCGCGCAGCACTTCGTTGAAGCGCGAGAATTGGAGATTCGCAAACGTCTTGTCAATTTCATCCGATTGCGAGAAATGCGTCATCACGCCTTCGAGCGATAAGGATTTTTCGGAGACGACCTGCTCGATAAGCGGCAACGCTTCATCCCAGCGAATTCCGTAACGGCTCATGCCCGTGTGAATTTTGACGTGAACGGGAATCTGTTTGCCGAAGTTCGCCGCGATTTTCGCAAGCGCACGGACGTTGTGCGGTTCGTTCACGCAAACGGTGAGATTGTGCGCGACGCACCATTCGAGTTCGGTTTCGCGCCGTTCGCCGAGCAGCAGCAACGGCGCGGTGATGCCCGCATCGCGCAACGTCATCGCCTCTTCGAGCGTGCTCAAACCAAAACCCCACGCGCCTTCCTCGACCGCGACGCGCGCCACGTCGAGAGCGCCGTGGCCGTAGGCCTCGTCCTTCACGACGGCCATCAGGCGCACGTGCTTCGGCAAATCGCCGCGAATGAGTTGCAGGTTGCGGCGCAGCTTCCCCAAATCAATTTCAGTCCATGCCGGCCGCACCGGAAAATTTTCGGGATTCAAATTCATGAACTATTTTGGCTCGATGACTTTTAATCCGGCAACCGCCGAAAAATGTTTTTTGTTGAACGTCGCCACTTTGCTGCCGCGTTCAAGCGCAGTCGCCGCGACGATTAAGTCATAAAGGCCGATCATTTTTCCGCGCGCGGAAAGCTCCGCCCAAATGCGCGCGTGCTCGTAAGCCGTTTCTTCCGAGTAAGCCACGATGGGAAGCGATTCGATGGTCGTTTGAATATATTGTTCCCGGCGATGTCTGTGCGCGCCGCTGGCACGCTCGACGCCATGCCACAATTCGGCAACGGTAATTGCTGCGATTTCAAATTGTTCATCCGTTGAGGCCAGCCAGCGTTTCAAATCAAACAAACCTTTTTCGCCGTGGATGATGACATCGGCGTCGAGGATTATTGCCATTTGTCCTCCGGAGGCTTCAACGTCTTTCTCGCTTTGCGCAAATCCCTGTTCCATGCAGCAAACTCGCCGGCAGTTAATTCAACTTTGGAAAGTGCAGCGGCCAATTCCCTGCCGGTGCATTTTTTTTCGATTTCAGGAATGAGTCTGGCCAAAGGCTTGCCATTTTTGACCAAAACAAAACTCCGGTTTTGATAATGAACGCGGTTGACGCAATGCGCGAAATTTCGCGAGGCTTCGGTGACTGAAATTGCCGTATCTTTCATAAAATCAGATTATCAGATTTTAAGCATTCGTCAAGATTTCGAATTTCAAACCGTTCCCGGCGGCCACAAACTTTGACCGACATCCGTGCGGAAATAACTGCCAACGACATGGATTCTGCGGATGTTCGCGTAAGCTTTCGCAATCGCTGCGTCCAGTTTTGGCGCGAGCGCAATTACGTCTGCGATGCGATGGCCCGTGGAAAATAATTTTCCATCTGTGCCGCGCGCGACTTCGTTCCACCACACGTCGCAGTCAAAGTCGCCGTCCACTTCCAACGGCAATTGCGGTCCGCGCACCTGCGTGAACGGATAACCGTAACCGGCCAACGTGAGCGAACAGCCGAAATTCAATTTGTCATTGAACTCCAGTTTTAATTTTTCATTCCGCGCCGTTTGTAAAACGATTTCCGCTGGATTTTTCAGCATCCGCAAAATCATCGGGCCGGACGTGACTCCGATGCGGATGTTGTATTCGATGACGTGCCATTTGCCGCCGCGCTTAATGGCGGTGACTTGCAACGGCCCGTTGAATTTTGATTCACGCAGCCACGGCTTCAACGGATGAATCAATTCACGCGCCAGACCATATTTATCATTCTCGTCGCGCTCGACGATTCCGCCGAGTGGCGCGCCGGCAACGATGCCTTGATTGCCGTTGAACGCGTATTTGTATTCCTGATTCGTGACGAGCGAATAGATTTCGCCGCCGCTGACGAGCGCGATGTGCCCGGCTTCGGCGCGCCCAAGATATTCCTGAAGAAAAACGCCTTCGGCGTAATTGACGTGCCGCAACCACGCGCGCGTGTCGGCGACTGTCTCGCACAAAATCGTGTGGATCGGGCTGGTCGGCGAGCAGAGCGGATTTTTGATGACGAACGGCTGCGGGTTTTTGGCGAGAATTTTTTCGGCTTCGATTCGATTTTGTGCGACAAACGATTTCGGAAATGGAATTTTGAATTTGGCGCATAGCTCTCGCGCAAAGTCGCGTTCGCGTTCGATTTTCATTGCTTCGCCGGTTGGAGAAAAAATTCCGACGCCAGATTTCAGCAAATCTTTAGCCCACGGCTGCAATGCCCAGTCAATGGACTGCGGAATGACGACATCAATCTTGTTTTCAGGAATTAATGGAACCGGACTTGAAAATGAATCGCGTGAAAAAGTTTTCCCGACGAGCGTTGGCGAAAAGTGGCCGTAATTGCGCGTGAGATAAGTCGAGACATTTGCGCCCGTATCCGCGAGCGTTTGCCCGATGCTGTGCGCGAACGAGCCGACGCCTAGAACCATCACGTTCGGCTGCGAACTTTTTTGAATTGGCGTTTTGCGTGGCATGAAAATCTTTTCTCGCTCCAGTGTTTCCAAATTTCAAGCGCAACGCAACGCCAAGCTCGCCTCGACTTCCCGCCGGTGTGCGGGCAAAATCTTTCCCATGCCAGATGAAATGTCACAGCGGATGGAAAAACTCGAAGCCATGTCGCCCATCTCGAACATCAGGTCGAGCAGTTGAGCGACGTGGTGACCGGGCAGGACAAATTGCTTGAACGCTTGAAGAAGGAAGTCCAGCGCCAGTCGTCCGCGATGGAAACGATTGAAATGGAACGCATCAAGGATAACAATCCCAAGCCGCCGCATCATTGACATTCTCGACTTCACGCCAAAATTTGTTAGGCTGTTTTTGTGAGTTTTGTCGCTGAATTTAATTCATTGCCGTTGCCGTCGCTCGTGAAACGTTCGCTGGACGCGAATGCCAATTCCGTCCGCGAAAGTCTGGCGAAGGCAAAATTGTCGCTGAACGATTTTGCAAATCTGATTTCTCCAGCAGCTTCGGAATCGCTGGAGCAAATTTCCGTTCGCTCGCAGCAATTGACCCAGCAACGCTTCGGCAAGGTCATCCGGCTGTTCGCGCCGCTTTACGTTTCCAACGAGTGCATCAACAATTGTTCCTACTGCGGCTTCTCGCGCGACAACGCGATTCTGCGCGTGACGCTTTCCATCGAGGAAGTTTTGCGCGAGGCGCGCGAATTGAAGCGGCATGGTTTCCGCAACATTTTGCTCGTCGCGGGCGAACATCCGAAATTTGTCTCGAACAATTATCTGCGCGATTGCGTCGCCGCGATGCACGAAGAAATTCCCAGCGTGTCGCTCGAAGTCGGGCCGATGGAAACGGAGGATTATCGTCCGCTCGTCGCGGCGGGCGCGGACGGACTCGTCGTTTATCAGGAAACTTACGACCGGAAAATTTACGACGAAATGCACACCGCCGGGCCGAAGAAAAATTTCGACTGGCGTCTCGAAACCGCCGAGCGTGCCTACGCCGCCGGATTTCGCCGGCTCGGCATCGGCGCATTGTTCGGTCTGGCGGACTGGCGTTACGAGGCGATTTGCGTCGCGGCGCACGCGGATTTTTTATTGCGTCATTGCTGGAAGGCGCAGGTGACGATCTCGCTGCCGCGCCTGCGTCCGTGCGCGGGTGAATTCCAGCCGCTCACGCACCTGGCCGACCGCGAACTGGTGCAGCTCGTGTGCGCGTTCCGGCTGATGTTTCCCGACGCCGGACTCGTGCTCTCGACGCGCGAACCGGCGCGGCTGCGCGACGGCCTGATTCCGCTCGGCATCACGCTCATCAGCGCGGGCAGCCATACTGAACCGGGCGGTTACACCGGCGCAGGCAAAGAAAAAATTCATCAAACCGAGCGCGGACGGATCGTGGAACTCGCGTCCGGCGCGAGCGAATGGGCGGCGACGAACGGTCACGCGACGAACGCGACCGGCCAGTTTGAGATCGCCGACGACCGTTCGCCGGGCGAAGTGGCGGAATTGATCCGCAAACTCGGTTACGAACCGGTGTGGAAAGATTGGGACGCGGCGTTGACGATGTGAAAAAATTTCAACTGACTGAACTATTAACCAACTGAAAATTATGAACGGACAAAATCAAAACCCAGCACCACCACCTCAACCGCCAGACTTTTATGGAATTTTCTCTGGCGCGATAGACCAAGCGTCGTTGCAAAAATTCTTTAACAACTTTGCGGTTGTTACTCAACAACCTCAGCCGAATAAGCATTTGCACTTGCTGGTTCAATCAACTGGCGGAACGATTGCAGATGGAACGGCAATGTATAATTTTCTAAAAGCTGCGCCTATAGATGTTTTTGTTTATAATTCCGGCTGTGTGCAATCAATGGCGACCGTTTGCTTTCTTGCAGCGAAAAGACGCGTTGTTAGCCGACACGCAACTTTCATGCTTCATCGTGCGTCATGCGCTCCGCAGGCAATGACAATGAGCAGATTAGCAGACGTTTTGAAATCTCTCGAAATTGACGACGGCAGGATGGACGCTATTTTGAAATCCCATCTTAAACTCTCGGATGAACAGTGGGCGCATCTTCGAAACAACGAGTTTTGGTTTACAGCAGACGACGCGCTTAAAAGCGGTCTTGCCACTGAAATTGGGGATTTTTCTCCGCCCAAAGGCGCGAAGATTCTCAGTTTTAATTTGTAAGCAAATTTTCTCACTCCATGAATCCGTTTGTCACCACCAGAGTTTTGAATCTTTGTGTCTTGGTGTCTTTGTGGTAAAAAATTCCCATGCGCAGGCTGGCATTCATTTTATTTCTCTTTTCAGCGGTTTGGGCATTTTCCGCCGGCGAAACGAATTATTTTAATCCTGCCGTAGCTAATTATCACTGCGTCGTTTGCGGCAAAGAGCCGTTGACCGGCCAGGTTTGGGAACATAAATGGGGCATCGTTTGCGATGAGTGCGAAAAAATCAAAGAGCGCTGTTCCATTTGCGGTTTGCCGGTCAAGGACGGCGACGGACACATCAAAACTTCCGACGGCCGGTTCATTTGCAAGTTCGATAAAACGAATGTCATTTTGACTTTGGAGCAAACGGAAGATTTGTTCCAAAAAACGCGCGACGAGGTCGTGGATTTATACGGCCCGCAATTCGCGCTGAAATATACCGACGTGACGGTGAAATTGTTCGATGTGGATTATTGGTCGGAACGCGGCGGTCGCAATGGTCTGCACGCGTTCGGTTTTGCCAGCACGCGCAAAACGTCTGATGGCAGTTGCACGCACGAAGTCATCATGTTGAGCGGTCGCACGCGCGAGGAAATGACGAGCGTCGCGGCGCACGAATACACGCATTTATGGATCAACGAAAATCGTCCCGACAGCCATGTGATTGACGGCGACACGGTGGAGGCGATCTGCGAATTGACGGCTTACAAATTGATGCAGAAGAAAAACTTGCCTGAAATGCAAAAGCGCATTTTGGAAAATCCCTACACGAACGGAAAAATCAAAACGCTCATTTCCGTGGAGCACGACGGTGGAACGGATTACGTTTTGAACTGGGTGAAAAATGGAAAAATGGAAATGTTTGATGAAGATGCGAATCTTGCGCCGATTGCAACGCCGACGGCGACCTCGCAAATTCTTTACGGGCCGAAGGTGTTGCCGCAAGGTTTGAAATTCACCGGCATCATGGCGATCGGCAATTTGCGCCAGGCCGTCATCAACGGCGTGCCGTTCGCGGTCGGCGACCAAAAAACCATCAAGCTGCGTGACAAATCAGTGCTTGTCCGTTGTGAAAATATTCAGGATTACAAAGTGATTGTCACGTTGAACGGCAATCCGTTGACGCTGGACAAAGGCGAGGAGAAATTATTGCCGTGAGTCAAGTCATCGCGAATGGAAAGCCGACAGAAGCGCACTTGCCATGCTCGATTGAAGAATTTCTGGTCGCGCAAAAACTGTTGCCACGCAGCGTCGTGGTGGAACATAACGGCGAAGCCGTCGCGCCGTCGGAATTTTCCAAGCGCAAATTGAATGCGGATGATAAGTTGGAGATTGTAAAAATTGTGGCCGGCGGTTGACTAATTGAATTGAACCGCAGAGGCGCGGAGACGCAGAGCAGGATTTTATGAAATCGAAAAAATTATTTTTGACGGCGGTTGGCGCCGTTTTCTTTTTTTTGGCCGCAAACATTCGCGCCGCCGAAACCAACTCCGCCGCGCAAGCGTGGCAATCGTTGACCAATTTTTCATTGTCGCCGCCGCCGATGGCGTGGATGACCAATCCACCGACGGAAACGGAACTTGCGACATTTGACGACCACCGCGCCGCCGAGTCTGTAACACTGGCCGAAAAGGCGAGGAGTTTTTACGCGCAATTCCCGGATGACGCGAACGCGGCGCGGGCGCGCGTGACGGAGATCCAGGCGTTGCAGATGGCGGTGCATTTGGGCGCGACCAACCATCTGAATGATTTGCTGGCGCGGGAGCAATCGCTGATCGCGGATACGAACGCACCGACGGAATTACGTTATGAATTGCGTTTGGATTTGGTCGGACGCGATTTGAAATTGGAGTCAGCTTCAGGCGCGGACATGAACGCGGCTTTGGAAAAAGCGGGTCGCGCGCTGGTGAAGGAATTTCCAAGCGGCCCGGCGGGCTACGAAATTTTGGGTGAAGTGGCGGAAAGCGCTGATCTGGCCAAAATGCGCGAGCTTGCAGATTTGATGGCCAACAGCGGCGGGCCGAAAGAATTGACGGACGTGGGCAAAGGTTTGTTGCGCCGGCTGGACGTTGTCGGAAAATCGTTGCCAATTGAATTTACGGCAACAGACGGACGCGAAGTCAATTTGACGACGTTGTCGAATAAAGTTGTGCTGGTGGATTTTTGGGCGACGTGGTGTCCGCATTGTGTCGAGATGGTTCCGAATTTGAAAAAACTTTACGATAAGTTTCATGCAGACGGATTTGAAATTGTCGGCATCAACTTCGACGACGAAACAAATCTGGCGCAACGATTCATCAAGGAGAAAGATTTAGCATGGCCGCAATTTTTTGGCGGGCGCGACAACAAATACGGCAAAAATTATGCGTTGAATTTTCTTCCGTCGGCCTGGCTGGTGGATCGCAAAGGAATCGTCCGCGATATTCACGGAACGGCGGATTTGGAGGCGAAAGTCGAAAAGTTGATGGCGAAGTAATCTGCTTTGCGCTTTCAACAGGTCAGATTAAACTTTTAAAAATTATGGACTGGCTGACGAATTTATTTTGGCATGACGGCAAATTTCTCGGCATAGATCGAATTGTTTTTTGGACTACCATTGGGTGGTTGGGCAACACCATTTTTTTCTCCCGTTTTTTGGTGCAATGGTATGCAACTGAAAAAAAGAAACGAGTGGTCGTTCCGCAAGCATTCTGGTGGTTAAGCCTTATCGGTTCGTTGTTATTGCTGCTGTATGCAATTTTTTACGACAAACATAATGTGATTATTTTTGCCTACGCTTTCACGTGGATTCCCTACATTCGAAGCCTGATCATTCATCGGCGCCATAAGCAGGCGCACCTGAATTGTGCCAGTTGCGGGATTAAAATTCCTCCGGAATCCAATTTCTGCCCGAATTGCGGTTTGAAATTGCCGGTTACTTCTTGACCGGCGCAGTTTTGGTTGCCGAAGCGGATGGCGGATTCCATCCATATTTTTTCAAGACCGGCTGAAATTCGGGATGCGCCATAGCATAGGCGGTGATTTGATTCAAAAAAGCTTCAATTTGCTGGCGGTTTATATTTGCGGTGACTTGTTTGTAAGTTTGAATCACTTGCATCGCTTGAGGTTTGACGCCGTCCACGGTTTTGGACATAACGCGGGACTGGTAATATAAATAAGTCGCGAGCGTGACGCTGACCACAATGAGCGCGAGCAATAAAATAAAACTTTGCCGCTGCAACGCGCTGATTTGATCCGAAAGTTCGGCCTGCGTGGGATTTGAATCGTTCATGACAATTATTATTTGACGGCGGATTTAGTTTGGGCTGCCTGGAGAATGCGCGTCAATTCGGGATTGGGATTTTTCTGGTTGTAAACCATGGCATCGTTGCCGATGGACTGAATCTGCTGGATTTGCATCAAAACGGCTTGATCCTGCGCGGCCTGAATTTGAAGCGACCGGAATTCGCGCGTGTAATTGATCGTTCGCAGGGCGAAAAGCACGTTCAACAAAATCACCACACCCAATACGAAAGTCAAAATGCTGTTAGTCGTTTCACATTTCATAATCTCGTAAAATCTAGCGGATTGACGGCGGATGTCCATAGCGTTTTTCGATGCGAATACATTGAGGCAAACTGGACTTTTCCAACCGGACGTGCATCTTCTTGCCATGAAAATCCATTTCTTCGGCGCGGCGCGGACGACGACCGGTTCGATGTATCTCATCGAAATCAACGGCAAAAAACTTTTGCTCGAATGCGGTCTGTTCCAAGGACATCGCGAAGAAGCCAACAATCGCAATTGTTGTTTTCCATTCGACCCGAAACAAATTGACGCCGTCGTTTTAAGCCATGCGCACATGGATCACGCGGGTAATCTGCCGAACCTCGTCAAGCAAGGTTACGCCGGCAACATCCATTGCACCTTCGCCACGCGCGACCTGTGCAGCATCATGCTCGTGGATTCCGCGCACATCCAAATGGAAGACGCCGCGTTCGTTTCCAAGCAACGCGCAAAAAAGCATCTGCCGCCCGTCGAACCGCTTTACACGATCACCGATGCGGAAAAAACGCTGCGGCAATTTGTTTCCGTCAATTACGAGCGTCCGTTTCTTGTCGTGGATGGCGTGACTGTGACGTTTCGCGATGCCGGACACATTCTCGGTTCGGCGCAGGTGATTTTGGATTTTAACGAGAACGGGAAGAAATTTCGCTGGCTCTTCAGCGGTGATGTTGGCCGCGGCAACGACGAAATTCTTCGCGATCCCGCGCCAACGGAAAATGTGGATTATTTGCAGATCGAATCCACTTACGGTGGACGCGAACACGCGCTGCGCACTGATGCCGATGAAACCATTTGCAAACTTGTGTCCGACACGTTGAAACAAAATGGCAAAGTCATCATTCCGGCATTTTCCGTCGGGCGCACGCAACAAATCGTTTATGTGCTGAACCAACTTACGCTCGCGGGCAAATTGCCGCGCGCGCCAATTTTTGTGGATAGCCCGTTGAGCGTGAACGCCACGGAGATTTATCGCCTGCATCCCGAATGTTTCAATCAGGCCACTTACGATTTTTTGCAGAAACAAAATCCGTTCGGCATGTCCAATCTCACTTACATCCGCGACGCCGAACAATCGAAGAAATTAAACGATTTGAAAGAACCGGCCATTATCATCAGCGCATCGGGCATGGCCGAAGGCGGACGCATCCGGCATCACTTGAAAAATCACATCGGTTTCGCGAACAATCTGATTTTGTTCATCGGTTATTGCGCCGAAGGCACGCTCGGCGACCAGATTGTGTCCGGCAAAAATCCCGTGAACATTTTTGGCGAGCCACACGAAGTCCGCGCCAAAGTCGTTTCACTCGACACCTATTCCGGCCACGCGGACAAAAATGAATTGAAGCAATACGTCCAACATATTTCCGGCGACATTAAAAAAATCATCTGCATCCACGGCGAAGAATCTCAATGCCTCGCTCACGCGGAAACATTGCGCGCGATGAAACCAAAAGCCGAAGTCATCGCTCCGGAATATAAACAGATCGTCGAGATTTAGACATTTCGGCAAATTTTTTTCGTTCGTGCCAATTCGTGAAATTCGTGTAAAAATCCTTTGCCTATGAACGAATGGAACATTCAATCGCGCGCGTCAGCATGTGAATCCTGCGCGCAGCCGTTTGCCGACAAACAATCGCTGCACACGCTGCTCTTTGACGAGCACACGGAAAATTTGCGCCGCATGGACATTTGCGAATCCTGCTGGCAAAATCAATTCAGCAACGGCGCGCGTGAACGCAAAGGTTTCATCTCCCACTGGCAGGGAATTTACGAAGCGCCCGCGCCGGTCGTTGACGCCATCCACAAGGACACCGCCGAGACCGTGCTGCGAAAATTGATCGGGCAAAATGATCCGCGTTACGCGCCCGCCGGTTACATCCTCGCCGTGATGCTCGAACGCAAACGCATTTTGAAAGTGAAGGAGCAAATCGTCCGCGACGGCAAACGAGTGTTCATTTACGAGCAACCGAAGACCGGCGACATTTTCACGATTGCCGACCCGAACCTGCGGCTGGATCAACTCGAAGAAGTCCAGCGCGACGTGGCGATGTTGCTGGAACAGGGAGTGAATCCGGCGGTGCAAAATGAAAATGTGGCGCAAGTTTCTGAACAAATTTCTGCTGCTGAAATAATTTCGCCAACGCCATGAGAAAATTTTATATGCCATGAAAATCATACCTAACTTATGAAAACAAAAACATTATTCATGATTGGAATCGGAACGATTTTGCTGGCTGGATGCGGTAAACAATACACTTACGAGTTCCACACAGGCGCAGATGGTAAAATCTTATGGCGATGCAATCGTGCAACAGGCGAAGTAACAATCATGGAAACCAATGCTCCGGCAACCACAGAGTTTGACATCCATAATTCAACAGACCTTACTCCAATCATATTCGACAAGGCCAGCGGTCAGGCATGGCGATATTACAGAAACCATGACACTAACGGACAGACAACAGCAGAAGGATTTGTCCGACTTCGATACAACGAACAATAGCGATAAAAATTACATTTTTCACCTTAAATCATGCCGACCATACCACCAGCCATCATGGGATTTATTTTTGGAGCAATCGGTGGCTGGCTCACTCATTTTTTTACTAGCCGCAGAGACAAAACAAATCGAATCAGGAGTGCAAAAGATAAATTCGCAGTCTTTATCGCCAAGTTCAAAATTTCCGTTCCAAGTGAAGGATTTTTGGATTTTTACAAATCCACAAAAAATGGCGTTCGTGATGAAGTGGTTACTTTGAAAGTCATTCTCACAAATCCACAGAAGACTTCCAACCTTGATGCTATTTGGAATGATTATCAAGCCATAGAAAATCAAAACTTGAACAACGAAAGCGATGAATTTAATTCTTTGCAGGGAGAGGCTTACGCTCAAGAGGGCAAACCTGTTCCAAGGAATCCAGTTTCTGATTTTCATGCGTGTATGGATAGGTTCTTGGATTTAGCAAAATAAATTTCCCGTGCCCGCGCTTGCTGAACTTCAAAAACGTCTCGCATATAATTTTCGCGACGAAAATTTGCTGCGTCTTGCACTCACGCATCCGTCCGTCGCGCACGAAAGCGGTAAAGAAATCGAGCACAACCAGCGATTGGAATTTCTCGGCGACGCCGTTCTCGGTTTGATTTTGTCGCGCGAACTTTACGAAAAATTTCCGGATTCAGACGAAGGCCCGCTCACAAAATCGCGCGCAAAATTGGTGAACCGTAAAACGCTCGCGGTGCATGGTCGCTCACTCGAACTTGGCGCGCATTTGATATTGAGCCACGGCGAAGAAACCAGCGGAGGACGCGAGCGCGCTTCCGCTTTGGCCGATGCGTTTGAAGCATTGCTCGGCGCGATTTTTTTGGACGGCGGATTTGACGCCGCGCGCAAATTTGTTTTGCGCGAATTTGCGAATGACTTTGGTGCGCTGGCAGAAATTTCTGGAATTGATAATCCAAAAGGCGAGTTGCAGGAATTGTTGCAGGCCAAATCGCCCGTTGCGCCGGAATATCAATTGATTTCTGCCGAAGGACCAGATCACGACCGGCAATTTATTTGTGCCGTGTTGCATGACGGAAAAGAATTGGCGCGCGGTGGCGGCAAAAGTAAAAAAGCCGCCGAGAGCGATGCGGCTCTGGCGGCGTTGAAAAAATTGCGCGGCGACTAAGTGGATTTGTTTTTCAACAAATCGCGGATTTCGGCCAGCAATTGTTCTGTCGGCGTCAGCGGCGGTTTGGCTTCTTTTTTCACCAGTGTATTCATCAATTTAATCATCAAAAAAATACAAAATGCGACGATAACGAAATTGAGCGAAACAGTCAGAAAATCGCCCCACGCAAAAACTGGCCCGAGTTTTTTGGCGTCAGCCAGCGGCAAAATGTAATCCGCGTTTGTCGCGGAACCTGCGGCTTGCGCCTGTTCAATTTTCTTCGAGAGCGGAATGTAAAGGTTTGTGAAATCCAGATTGCCGATGATTTTGCCAATCGGGGGCATGATGACATCGTCCACAACTGCGCTGACAATCTTGCCAAATGCCGCGCCAATGATGACGCCGACCGCAAGGTCAACGACGTTGCCGCGCATCGCAAATTCTTTGAACTCATGCAAAATCGGAATTTTCATAAAACAATCCTTGCCAAATCATCAAAAATGTAACAAAAAGGTTTCGCATGGGAAATTGAAAATGGCAGGGACGACCTGCTGGTCGTCCGGCTGCGCGGCAGCGCAGCCCTACCTTTTTTCCTCATCCAGAAAAGTCAACTTCACGCCTTCTTTCGGCTTGGAAAAACTGTCGAGCAAGGTTGAGCCGACGGTTTGCGTCGAAGAAATTTTTTTTTTCGTTTCACTTTGTGGTGCGAGCGCGGAACGCAGCGCGCCTTCGACGAGCTGGGCGCAATGGATTTTCATCGGCGGCAGCGGGCCGAGTTCGCCGGCCAGTTCCTCGGTCTTGAGCGCGAGCGCTTCCTCGGCGGTTTTGCCGCGGATCAATTCCGTCGCGAGGCTGGCGACGGCGATGGCCGTTTCACAGCCGAAGGATTGGAACGTCGCGCGGTCAATGACGCGCTTGCCGTTCTGCTCCTTGAATTTCACCCACAGCCGCAGCATCTCGCCGCAATCGGCGTTGCCCACCGTGCCAATGGAATCCGCGCCGGTCATCTCGCCCATGTTTTGCGGATTGGCGAGCGCGGCTTGAATGCGTTTTTGCAGATCATCGGTCATTGGGAAAAAATTTAACGCAGAGACACAAAGGCGCAAAGACGTTTATTGAAGCGGAAGCTCACCATATCCGCAATTTGATTTGCAGTTGTAATTGTCATATTTCAGAAAGATGAGAACCGAGTTGTGTGCAAAACTCCTTCAGCAAATCTTCTCGTATTTTCTTCGAGATAAAAAGCGGATCGTCCGCAGACGCATCGAACCATTGGAGAAGGATGGACTCACGATTGTAGGCTTGAATGTGCGTTGGAATCCCTGAAGAATCGGAGGCTGAAATGACCGCTTCAAAATCTTTCAAGTTCTCGTCGGAAGCAACTAGGTGAAATACTTCAGATATGGGCAAGATTGTTCCTCGTGGCAGTATTTTAGTTACTGGAGCTTTTCGCGTCAAAAGGAATTCTCGGATGTGAATTGGGGTCCTGCAGGCTTCAATACACAACACCGATTCTGGTGGAAGTATTTTTGGAAGAGCGAGCAGAAATTTATTAAAATCTTTGGGCGCAGTCATCTTCCAACAATGGCCGGACGCCAAGTAATCCTTTTTTTTCATAATTACTTTAGCAATGGCGTCTACCAACCCAGCCTTCAAAATTTAATGTGGTGGAAAACGCCAAATGGTTTGACCCCATCCTGGGCCTTGAATTCCTTGCAAGTGCGGATATGTCCAGCCGTGAGTTCCATGAACCTCAATACGAAATCCCGTCGCTGCTTCGTATGTATACAAAGCACCAGCCGCTAAAAGCGCGCCTTCTGCAACACGCCCTGCATTGCTGCCGAATTTGAATGCACTGTCACACTTAATGCCGCTGCCAAACGCGTTTTGGTCGAGTTGATCGAAATAGTTATACAACGCACCAGATTGGCTATTAAACAACCCGCCACTAAAATCATTGACAACTCCTTCTCCTCCTTTTGACCAGCCTTCGCCAAAGCCACTCCAAAATCCACTCGCAGTTCCGCTCCCACCAAAACCAAGACCATATTGAACATAATCACCATCCCACCACCATAATCCCAATGGGTCAATACGATTTATGGGATTATTTCCGACGTAGTCATAGAGATTGATTTGTTGTTGAATGTCGGAAAACGTCAATTGCGGTCCAGCAATTTCTGGGACGCTTGGCGCAACTGCGGCGATAGGCGTTGTCGGTTTCGGGTCACGCTCCATGAATCCAATCGGGTCTTTGGTAAGCCAGCGGCCAGCATACGAGTTCGTTGCCAGTAGAAGAACACTGATTAGAAAAACAACTTTTTGAATCGTTTTCATGACACTCTTATCTGCGCTTTCTGCAAAGGTGTCAATGGAAAATTTGCCAAACTGCCAAACGGCATCTTTTTTTCAACAATTTTCAATACCTCGGCACGTTGCGGTCAATCTCATCCGACCATGCGTTCGTGCCGCCTTTGACGTTCTTCACGTATTTGAAACCCTGCTCGCGCAAAAATTCCACCGCCGAATGCGAGCGAGCGCCGACTTTGCAGAGCAGATAATACTGCGTGTTCGGGTCGAGTTCGGTGAAACGCTGCTGCAACTCGCTCATGGGCAAGAGCGGCACGCCTTCGATGCGCGCGATTTCGTATTCAAACGGTTCGCGCACGTCAATGATCTTGATGCCGAGTTTTGGATCGTCCAAAGCCTTCTTCATTTCCTGCACGGTCACTTCGTCGGGATTTTCATCTTCCTTCGTTGGCTCAATGCCGCAGAACACTTCGTAGTCAATCAATTCCTTGATCGTCGGATGATCGCCGCAAACGGGACACGCCGGGTCGCGACGCAATTTCAATTCGCGAAATTTCATGTCGAGCGCGTTGAACAACAGCAATCGGCCGACGAGCAAATTTCCTTTGCCGATGGCGAGCTTCAAAATTTCCGTTGCCTGGATGCAGCCGATGATGCCGGGCAGCACGCCGAGCACGCCGCCTTCCGCACAGCTTGGAACCATGCCGGGCGGCGGCGGTTCAGGATAGAGACAGCGATAACACGGTCCGCCGAGATGCGGCGCAAAGACACTGGCCTGCCCCTCGAATCGGAAAATCGAGCCATAGACATTGGGCTTTTTGAGCAGCACACACGCGTCGTTCGTGAGATAGCGCGTCGGAAAATTATCCGTGCCGTCCACGACGATGTCGTAAGGTCGGATGAGGTCGAGCGCGTTTTCGGACGAGATGCGCGTGTTATGGATGACGACTTCGCAATGCGGATTGATGCCGCGGATGGTTTCCTTGGCCGATTCGGCCTTGGAACGGCCCACGTCCGCGTCCGTGTGGAGAATCTGCCGTTGCAGGTTGGAAAAATCCACCGTGTCGAAATCCACGATGCCGATTTTGCCGATGCCGGCGGCGGCGAGATACATGGCGATGGGCGAGCCGAGACCGCCCGCGCCGATGCACAGGACGCTCGCGGCCTTGATTTTCTTTTGGCCAGCCAGACCGACTTCGGGCAGAATCAGGTGCCGCGAGTAACGGCGGATTTCGTCATTGTTCAATTCCATAATCAAAGGGAAAGTATAGTAATGCAGCGGCGAAGGAAATCAAGTCGGGCAATTTGAACAAAGAAACTCCACGAGCCAATAAATCAAATGCAACTTGAATTTTTCCGCATTGTCGAATCCGAAACGCCTAATGCGGCGGCGCGTGAAGAGTGGAAAATAATTAAAGAGTTTCCACTATATGAAGCCTCTACGTTTGGACGATTCAGAAGAAAATATGACTGCAAAACCGTCGGAGGAACAGTTGCACATAACGGTTATCTGCATGTCGGATTCATGAAAAACAGCAAACAAATTACCAAGTTATCGCATCGCATCATCGCTGAAACTTTCCTTGTCAAACCGAGCGACAAACACGAGGTGGTCAATCACAAAGACCGCAACCGATCCAATAACCGCGTGGACAATTTGGAATGGTCAACGCGATCTCACAACTCCAGACACAGCAAATGGAAATGAAGATTCGCGATTATTTCCACTGGAAATTTTCGTGGCCGGTCGCCAATTCAAATGCCTGTTTTAAATCACTTCCAGAACCAAACACTTTCTGCAATTGGTTTGTAATATCAGCTCGTAGTTGGAAATAAAATCCCTTTGGTAGTTCTAAAAGCCATTCTACAAATCTGATGTCTCCAAATTCGCGCTTTCCAATATCCAGCCTGAAATGAAGAGAAATTACTCCGCCAAGCGGAGGTATAACATTTGGAGGAGTTATCAAAATTCTCGTTCCTTCTGCGCTGCTGTGGGCAAGAAATTTGTCTCTCAAATCTATCATCCGCGAATGACGCACTGGCATTTCAGAGTCTCCAAAAGTTGGATAATTAGGGTAGTCGCAAATTATGCAGCCGACTCCCTGGCTTTCTTTGAATGGCCGTCCATAAGACATAACAAACGACAAGAAAATATCTTCAAAAATTTCATCAGGGACTCCTGACATCAATAATTGGCCAGTGCGAATTGAATTTTTAATGTCAGCATAGGCGCTGATGAGGCGAATCAATTTCTTTTCGTCTTTTGTTTTGGAAGACATTTTATTGGCTTTTAGCTATTGAAGATTAGACTGAATTAAATGGATTTGCCAAATCCCAAAACCGCCGCCGCGCACCTCAAAAAAATTTCACCGCTGCGCCCGACGCTCGCCATCGTGCTCGGCAGCGGTTTTCACCACGGGCTGACGGAACTGCGCGGGGAAAAAATTTCTTACGCCAAAATCCCCGGCTTCCCCAAACCGACCGTCAGCGGCCACGCGGGCGAATTGTATTTCGGCCATCTGGGCAAAACGCCGGTGCTGGTCTTGAGCGGCCGCGCGCATTTTTACGAAGGCCACGAAATGGAACGCGTCACCTTCGCCACGCGCACGCTAGCGGCCTTCGGCATCAAAGATTTGCTTTTGACGAACGCAGCGGGCGGCATCAATAAAAATTTCCGCCCGGGCGATTTCATGGTTCTCACCGACCATATCAATTTCATCGGAGCAAACCCGCTGCGCGGCGCTCACATTCTAGGTTTGCCGCGATTCGTAGATTTGACGGAGACTTACGACAAGAAATTGCGCGAAGTTTTGTTCAAGGCTGGAAAAATTTCCAAACTAAAATTGCAACGCGGTGTTTATCTGGCTGTGAGCGGGCCGAGCTATGAAACCCCAGCGGAAATCCGCGCATTCGCAAAACTCGGCGCGGATGCCGTCGGCATGAGCACCGTGCCGGAAGCGATTGTCGCGCAGCAATGCGGAATGCGCGTCGCGGCGATTTCCTGTGTCACAAATCTGGCGGCTGGCATCAGCAAAGAAAAATTGTCGCACGCGGAAGTTTTGGAAACGGCGGAGCGCGTTGGGAAAGCGGGAGCGACGTTGATTAAAAATTTTGCGGAATTGTATTCGGGCGCAAACATTGAATAAGATTTATGAATTCTCGGTGCGAGAGTTGCTTCCAAAACCCTTTGTGACTGTTCCTTGATATTTAAGGAAAAAGTCATACGCTTGATATATTAGAAAAGCGAATGAGTGACGAAAATCCATCAGTTCTTGCGCCCGCAGTGCCGCTGGCATCGCCCATTCAACCGGCGGCGGCTGAAGCGAAGCCTGTTGTGGACACGAATGGTTTGATCCTCAAGCAGAAACTGGACTGCGCGCTGCAATTGGCGCGGACGGTGTCGCTGGATTTCAACAATGCGCTCACAAGCATTCTCGGGCACACGTCATTTTTATTGAGCAAGGCCGAGCCGGGGCATCCGTGGCGGCATTCGCTGATGGAGGTGGAAAAATCGGCGGCGGCGGCGGCGGAAATCGCAAACGAATTGCAAATTTTCAGCCGGCAGGAAAAGGAAATACCCCGCACGCCGGCGGGAAACCTGAACATCATCGTCAACCGTTGCGTGGATTTTTTTCGGAACGCGCACGGCACGAATGTCACATGGAAATTGCAGTTGGAAAAATCCATGTTCACCGCGCGGTTCGACGAAGCGAAGGTGCAGCAGGCGTTGACAAAAATTTTAGAGAACGCGGTTGAATCGCTGCCGAAAGGCATCGGGCAGATCACGGTGCAGACGCACAACGTTGAATTGGCCGCGCCCGCGCAGGATTGCAACGTGCGGCTGGCGGCGGGCATCTATGTGTGCGTGGAAATCGCCGACAGCGGCGGCGGCATCGAACTGGACGTTTTGCCGCGAATTTTTGAGCCGTTCTTTACGACGAAAAAAGAAGGGCATCGCGGCCTCGGCCTTGCGCTGGTTTATGGGATCATCAGCAATCATGGCGGCGGCGTGGCGATTTCGAGCCAGCCGGGCCACGGCACGTCGGCGCGCATTTATCTGCCGGCGGAAAAGCAATTGATCAGCGATGCCGTCGGCAACAAGCCGGCGGATTTGCACGGCGCGGAAACTGTTTTGGTCGTGGACGACGAGGATATGTTGTTGACGATGACGGAAACCATTTTGACCGATTACGGTTACAAAGTTTTGACGGCCAGCAGCGGCCAGCGCGCGCTGAACATTTTATCACGCGGCGATCCGAACGTGGATCTGGTGCTCACGGATTTGGTGATGCCGGGCATGGGCGGACGCGAATTGATTGATCGCATCCGGCAACTGGCGCCGACCGTCAAGCTGATTTGCATGAGCGGTTATTTGGGCGCGGAAAAACAAACCGGCACCAATTCGTTGCGCAAGCCGTTCACGAGCGCGGATTTGCTGGCAAAAGTGAAACAGGCAATCATTGACGGTTGAACAATTTTTTATTTAATGAATTATGCAAATTGACAGCCTCAAAGTGTTTTGCGATCTGGCGGAAACGGAAAGTTTTACCAAAGCCGCGCAAATCAACGGCGTGACGCAATCCGCCGTCAGCCAGCAAATCAGCGCGCTGGAACGCACGTTCAAATCCCTGCTCATCGAACGCAGCAAGAAAAAATTCCGCCTCACGCGCGAAGGCCAGGTGCTTTACGATTACAGCAAGCAAATCATCCAGACCTACGAATCGCTCCACAGCAAATTGCAGGAATTGAAGGACATCATCTCCGGCACGATCCGTCTTGCCACGATTTATTCCATCGGCTTGCACGATTTGCCGCCGTATGTGAAAAAATTCATGAAGTCGTATCCGACCGTGAACGTCCACGTCGAATACCGCCGCGCCAATCAGGTTTATGACGACGTGCTCGGCAACGTCGTGGATTTGGGGCTCGTCGCTTATCCGACGAAAGATCCGAAATTGGAAACCATTCCGTTGCGTAAAGACCCGCTCGTCCTCATTTGCCATCCGCAACATCCGTTCGTGAAACAAAAAAGCGTCGCGCTCAAATCGCTGGTCGGCCAAAAATTTGTCGGCTTCGAGCCGGACATTCCCACGCGCAAGGCACTCGATAAAATCCTTCGCGAATACGGCATCACCGTCAACAACGTGATGGAATTCGACAACATCGAAACCGTCAAACGCGCCGTGGAGATTGACGCGGGCATTTCCATTGTGCCGCTCGGAACCATCGGACAGGAAATCGCCAAGCAAACGCTCGCCGCATTGCCGATTGAAGATGGTGATTTTTATCGCCCACTTGCCGCAGTTTACAAAAAGAACAAAGTCCTGTCGCCCGCGATGAAACAATTTCTAACGCTGCTCAAAGGAGACTCGCGCGAATAGAACGGCGGCAATCTGGAAAAAATGAGGGACGCGAGCGAGTTTTGGATGAAGGTGAAGTGAGAATTGGGCGTCAATTTTTCCAGACCCAATCGCCTTGCACATTGTCAATGGAAGTTTTTGAATCTTTTCTAAAGACAATCACGCCGCCATCATCAGTTTCATTCCAGCCGACGGAATAAAGCAGAAATTTTCCATCATCGGTGCGGCGATAATGCAATGGCTGGCCGCCGATGATGTCGCGCGGAATTTTTTCGATGAACTGCGGCACTAGCACGTCGAGCGTTTCAGGATATTCGCCGTGCGCAAGACGATAACGCTCCAGCGCGCAGGCGACGCGCGCCATGTCAACGGAACTTTGGGCGCAGGCGTATTTTCTGACCGTCGTGCCAACGGCAGGGAGCATTATGAGAGCAAGTATATTATTTGGCGACCAATGCTGCCGCATTTTATCAATGGCATTGGAAAAATTTGTTGTGATCTCGGGCAAAACAAGTCTTTGTTCGATATTAACGAATTGTAGAGTCCATTGCTGGTGCATCTGTGCAATAGCCAATTCGTTTTGGTAAAAGACAGAGCTTGGAATTAAATGATAAGCAATCCCAGCCAATTGTTGAGAAAATGGTGTTTCCCGATCTATGCCGGACGTATCCGAGTCCATCGAGTCAATATTGATCATCTCCTGAAAATCCCGCTTGCGCCGCAGATGGTCAACACCCGCAATCGAATTTGCCCGTTCACCGCGCATTGAGAATTCGTAATCCGTTAAAAAATCCAGCTTGGCCAGTTCCTGATTCAGTTCCGCCAATTGCGCGTCCGACCATTTGTGTTCCGTCAGCCCTTCCCATATTGGTTGAAGTGTGATTTGAACCATCGCAATCCGCACCAAATGTGAAATCAAAAACGGCTCGATGCGGATGGAATCGATCAATCGCAAAGACAATTTTACATCGGCCAGAGCCTTGTCGCTTTGATTGTTTTGTAATTCTGCAACGGCTCGCAATTGCAGGACTTGACTGCAATATTTCAAGCCCGCCAAGTGTGGCAGCAAAATGATTGCGGGCGGATCAGCCTCGTAATTCAAGGGAAATCGTGAATCCGGCAGCCGGCTTGCCACGCGCAATTCTTCGATTGTTGAATCGTATTTGCTCAAGGCCAGCAAAACGTCGGCGGCGGGCGATTGCGGTTGTGATGCAATCGGAAACTCGTTTGTCTTTGCGGCCAGTGTCCGATAGTAAAGTTGAAAGGCCTTCAAATCGGTTTTTCTTCCAATTGCCCAATAACCATTGGTCGGATTGTCTGAAGAATATTCGTCAAATATTTTCAGACTCAACCGATCAATGACGTTTGTGTTTTGTGGAATTATTCGGTGCCCGTTTTTATCCAAAATGTATTCATAACTGCTTGCAATAATCGGCGTCAGCGCAAAATTTTGGTCGTCTGCCACTGGCTTTGGAACGAAATCCTTGAAGTCAAATTTTTCGCCTTTGGCTTCCCATTCGCGTTTGTATTTTTCCCACGCGCTGTTGCCGCGCCAGTCTGCAAGGCCGTAAGAAAGTCCGACCAGCAAAAGAAGGATGCCGAAGACAAGCAATGCCCGTTCCGATTTGGATTTTGGCATCGAGGCCATTTGCGCATCTTCCACAATTGCCAAGTCCGCGTCAATCGCGCTGAACAACTCTGCGCGGCTTTCGGTTTGACGGCGCGGCGCGGTTGCGTTATCCACTAATCATGCCGAAGAAGGGCGAACCACGTCTGGACACCTGCTGGCGCAAGTCGCGCATCGCCGCGCGGATTTTGCTGCGCGAGGAGGCGGGCAAGCTCACGCCCCGCGACGTCGCGCTGGGCCGCAGGCTCGCGGCAGATTACGAAGTGCTGCCAAGATTGATTGACCAAGCTGTTCATGGAATACGCGGAAAAAAATTTAGACTGGAACGGGAACGCCGGGCAAAGGCTTGACGAACTGGCGCGCGCCATGCCGCGTTCGCCGCGCCTCGAACTCACCGTTTTCGGCTCCGCGCCGCTGCAATTGCTCGTCGAGAAATCTTTCTTGAGCGAGGACATTGACATTTCCCCGACGGAAGATGCTTATGATTTGGTGACAAAAATCGTGGAGGAAAAAGGCTGGGCGAAAGGACAGAGCGATTTTTATATTCAGGTCTGCGATCACCTCGCTTTTCGCACGACGACGGACTGGCTGGCGCGTTCAATCCAGGTCAAACGTCACGGACATCTTTTTATTTTTCCACATCCGTGGGACGTGCTGGTCAGCAAGCTGCAACGGCTCGACTCGAAAGACGTTCAGGCTTTCAAAATGGTCATTCAACAGACCGGCCATCCGACCGAGGAAGAATTTGCCGGGCATCTTCAAAACGCAGTGGACTTGTATCGCCCAAAATTTGACGAAGAAACGGCTCGCGGCGATATGCTCGTGAACACAAAAATTCTTTGGAAAGAATTGTGGAAAAAGGAAATTGATGTTCGCGCTGCAATCATTCGTCCAGCGTTGGAACGCAGCCGTCACGATTACGAGCCGCCGAACCCAAATCTCAAAACGCGGCTGGCAAATCTAAAGCTGCCTCCGAAATAGAAACCGGCTCTAGCGTCATCGGCTCGTCGTGGGCCAGATGATTTTTGCAGACGCGGAAAAAATCCGCCGTGGTCGTCACGCGGCGGATTTCGTGCAGGAATTTTTCGCCCACGCCGTCGCCGATGAAGTTCATGAATTTTTTCATCCGCATCACCTGCGCCGATTCCTTCACGCCGGGCATGATTTCGTTTTCCCACAATTCATGGATGTAATTCAAAACGTCACGACCCGTCGGTAATTTTATTTTCTCGCCACGAAATTGCGCACGAATTTGGTCGAACAGCCACGGATTGCGGATCGCGCCGCGCCCGATCATCAATCCGCGGACACCAGTATCTTTGACCAGTGCCTGCGCCTGCGCTGCGCTGTGGACATTTCCATTCACAAAAACCGGACATCTCAATTCCTTTGCCGAATGCGCGATCAAATCGTAGCGCACGCCGGGCCGATACATTTGTTTGACCGTGCGCGCGTGGACGGTGAGCAAGTCAATCGGATGTTTCGCAAACAATTTTAACAGCGCGTCAAATTCCTCCGGCGATTCAAAACCGAGCCGCGTTTTCACTGTGAACGGAATCGTCACCACGTCGCGCAGCGCGCCGAGGATGGCGTCAATTTTC
>Ga0137404_10000019_pt1 | contig 80129 bp, 90 predicted proteins | sample CZOMad2_1_16fung_FD_108285 | JGI IMG/M metagenome (GOLD analysis project Ga0137404, IMG submission 108285) | Vadose zone soil fungal communities from Angelo Coast Range Reserve, California, USA - CZOMad2_1_16fungal (Illumina Assembly) | ecosystem: Environmental > Terrestrial > Soil > Vadose... | reverse complement strand
TGGCCTGCCTCCTCGAATGGTTGATGCCCTCGTGCTCAACGTGTGGCTCTGCGTGCGCGAACACGTAATCCACGATACGCCGGAGGCAGGCCGCCTCTTCGCGTTAAGCCATTCTGTCTAGGCGCCTGATATGCCCGTCTCGGTGGAAATTGGCATCGCTCTACTCGCGGCGCTCGTCATAGGGAATTTAGCGGTTTCGGTAGCGCTGATCCGGTGCCGTTTCTATACGCCGCTGCAAAAGCTCGTACAGGCGGCGATTGTTTGGTTAATTCCGATCTTGGGCGCGGTAGGTATCTGGTCGTTTCTCCGAGCCCAATACAACTGGGAAAAATACGACACTCGCGCCTTCCCGGAACCAACCCAGAAGGGAGTCGCGATAGAGGTCAACAATGCCATCCATGACAGCTTCGGTGGCGGCGCAGAAGGCGGCGGTGATAGTCACTAAGGCGCCTAACAGCCGGTTGTTGAACGACGCCAAGCTTCCCCTATTTTAGTTGACACCTCGGCCTAACAAGCCGGAGGTGTGTTGTGGCAAAGGCAGGCCCGCGCAAGATTGCGAATTACGGAGATCGATTCAAGGCGACTGCGGTAAAACTGAGCAGCTTGCCGGGTGTGCAGGTGAAGGACACGAACGTGTCGCCAGCAATTCAGCAGCGATTCGCCGCTTCCTATCAAGCCGCGGGCGGCACGATGCAACTGGAGCTATTGCCTGAAGCTCCGCATAACTTCGTCAATATGCCTGGGCCAATCTTGACCGTGCGCTCGGCCTGATGAAAAACTTCATCGAACAGCGACTCGCTGGAGAATAGCGGCACCGATCCGGACAAGCGGCTATGCGCATAACTCCACGTGGAACGGACGGGCCGCGAGCGCCGTGCCAGAAACCGTCGGTAACGCTCCGCCGTTCACCAGGACGTTAGAACGCATGCTCGACGAAAGCACCATGCGATGGCCGTGTTTGAGCTCAGTGCGCTAGACCGCGCCATTCGGTTGACGCTCTCTATCGCCGTCACTAACTCGAGCGCTGGCTGAGTTCGACGACTTCGTTCGGCACTACGAGATAACACCTGCGACGCGCGAGCTAACCGCCTGAGTTTCTGCTGTAAGCGCGCCAGCCGCCAAGGCGGGTGATCTCCGCGAGCCCGCGCACGGCATAGGCCTCGCACAGGAAGCCTTTCACCGATTCGCCGTCCTCGAGCTCGAGCGTGCCGATGCCGAGCGGCGCGGGAATTTGCGCCACGAAGGTTCCGAAAGCGCCCGGGCTCAGCTCCCACACTTCGACCTCGATCTTCGCGCCGCCTGCGTCGCGCACAAGGCCGGGTCTCTTGGCGTCCAGCGCATAGAGCCGATAGAGAGGTGCGGTGCGGGCCGCGCCCACGAGGCGCGCGCCAAGCTCGGTGAGCTGGTGGTTGAGCGGCATGCCCGAGAGGTGTGCTCCTACCACCGCGATGCGCACGGCCCCCGATGCAGGCTGCGCCAACGCCTGCTCGCCGCAAAAGCGTCCGCCCAGCGCGGCGAGCGCGCGGTCGGAGAAGGCAGGCCCGATGAACGTGATGCCGAAAGGTAGACCATCCGGGCGGAACCCTGCCGGCACGCTGATCGCCGCGAGGTCAAGCAGGTTGACGAAGTTGGTATAGCGGCCAAGGCGCGAGTTGAGCTCGATCGGCTCCGCCTCGATTTCCGAGATGCGATAGATAGTCGGCGCACCGGGCACGACCATCACGTCGGTGTCTTGCAGCAGGCGTTGGCAATCAAGTGTCAGCTCTGCCAGACGATGCTGGGCTTTGAAGACATCGGGCGCCGAGTAGCGGCTCGCGGATTCGAAGATCTGGCGCGTCACCGGCAGCATCGCCTCGAGCGGAAAGCCTTCCGCGGCGCGCTCGGCGATCCAGGGTCCGTAGAGCAGCGCCTGCGCTTCGAGAAACGGCGCGAAATCGACGTCGACGCGCCGACCGCCGAGCTTGCCGATGCGTGCCAGCGCCTGGTCGAACAGCCCCGCATAGGCCCTGTCGCCGTGAAATTCCAACGGGGTCGGCACGGCGAAGCGGAACGTCTCCAGCGGGAGATAGCTCTCTTCACCGGTACGCGAGTAAGGGTCACCGGCGTCCGGGCCGTGCAAGACATCGAAGATCGACGCCGCGTCGTTGCACGTGCGGCCAAAAATCGAAATGCAATCGAGCGAGCGGCACGCCGGCACGACGCCGCGCGCCGAAACTCGCCCACGCGTCGGCTTGAGACCGACGATGTTGTTGAACGCGGCCGGGATGCGGCCCGAGCCCGCGGTGTCGGTGCCGAGCGAAAACTCCGTGATGCCCAGCGCGACCGCGAGCGCCGAACCCGAGCTCGAGCCGCCGCTGATGTAGGCCGGATCGAAGGCATTGCGGCAGGCGCCGAAAGGCGAGCGCGTGCCGACCAGGCCGGTAGCGAACTGATCCATGTTCGTCTTGCCGATCAACACCGCGCCGGCGTTGAGCAGCTTCTGCACCGCGGGCGCCGTCTCCCGGGCGATGTACGAGAACGCGGGGCAGGCTGCCGTCGTTGGCAGGCCGGCGACGTCGATGTTGTCCTTCACCGCGAAGGTGCGGCCCCGGAGCGGCAGGGTACGCGGCGAGCGCTCGAGATCGCGCAGCCGCTGCTCGACGCTCGCCTCCGGCAGCAGGTGGATGAAGACCGGGTTCGCGGCGTGCGCTTCGATGCGCCGGTAGACTTCATCGATCATGGCGGCACTCTATCGTGGAATGGATCGAGCCGCGCTCGACGCGGCCTACAACAACAGCGTCGCCGTCACCGACAGTCCAGGCATCCTCGCCGACTGGCAAGCGCGCAGCGATGTGCTGCGTCGCCGCTCGAAAGAGATCAGATACGGCGCGGCCGAGCGCAACCGCATCGATCTTTTTGATATTGGCAAGCCTTTATTGGTCTTCATCCACGGCGGCTATTGGCAGATGCGCGCCAAGGAGAACTTCGCCTTCCTCGCTGCCGGGCCGCTAGCGCACGGTATCAGCGTGGCGCTCATCGGCTATACGCTCGCGCCCGAGAAACGGCTGGACGGAATCGTCGCGGAAATCAGGGCGGCGCTCGATTTTCTCGCGCGCGACTGCGTGGTGTCGGGCTGGTCGGCGGGCGGCCACCTCACGGCGATGGTGATGGACCACCCGCGGGTTCGTGCCGGACTTGCCATCAGCGGCATCTACGATCTCGAGCCGATCCGCCTGTGCTATCTGAACGAGAAGCTCGGGCTAGACGAGACGGAAGCGCGTCGCAACACCCCGCTGTATCGCCCGCCGAGCGGCAAACCGCTGATTCTCGCGTACGGCACGCACGAGTTGCCGGAGCTCCAGCGGCACTCTGTCGACTATGCGAAGGCGATGAGCGCACAGTTGCGACCGCTCGGAGGTCACAACCACTTCACGATCCTCGAGGAGCTTGCGTCACCCACCGGCGCGTTGAATGGCGTAGTGCGCACCTTTTTGGACGTGTAGCTCGCAAAGCTGCACCGGGCGAGTGCGGATTAGGCTGCATTGCCCCGAGAATGGCATGGCATGGGGCTTGCGGTTCGAAGTCTCGGAAAAGGGGGACTCATGAACCGCGTATTGGCGATTGCAGCAGTCGTTCTGGTGGCGCTCGTCCCGAGCGCGCAAGCCGAGGACAAAGTCATCAAGGTCGGCGCGCTGAAGCTGATCCACAGCATCACGCCCTACTTCTACGAGAAATTCACGCCGGCCGGCTACAAGATCGAGGTGATTCCCTTCGAAAGCCCGACCGACGGCAAGAACGCGGTCCTCACCGGCTCGGTCGACTTCGGCACCTTCGGCATCGCGGCGGCGATGCTCGGCATTGCCGCTGGCGAGCCGCTCGTCATCTTCGCCGCGCAATGCAACCGCGGCATGGCGGTGATGGCGGGTGCGAAGTCCGACATCAACTCGATCCAGGACCTGAAGGGCAAGCGCGTCGCCATCTGGCCCGGCTCGACGCAGGAGGTCGTGATCCTCGAGCGCTTCAAGGCCGAGGGCATGACGATCAAGGATGTCCAGCACGTGCGGCTGCCCTTCAGCGACATGGCGCCGGCGCTCGCGCGCGGCGACATCGACGCTTACGTCGGCGCCGAGCCCGGGCCCGGCATCAGCCTCGCCAACGGCGTCGGCAAAGTGGTCGAGTATCCGTACAGCACGCCGATCGGCACGCTCAACATGGTGTGGGGCGTGAAGGCCGACACCATCGAGAAGAACCCGGCGCTGGTGAGGATGATGATGGACATCCACAAGAAGGCGACCGACTACGCGATGACGAATCGCGAAGCGCTGGTCGAGATGGCGATGCAGAAGCTCGGCCAGCAGAGGAAGTCGATCGAGCTCGCCGCGCCCAACGTCGAGCTCACCTGGAAGATCGACGACGAATTCATCAAGCGCGCCAAGGTCTACGCGCAGCTCATGTACGAGAAGAAGCAGATCCGCGAGCTGCCGAACCTGGACAAGTCGATCACCGTCAAGTTCATGTAGCGATGGAGCGTTGCTAGTGGAGCGAGTCCGCGCCATCGCCCTGGGCGCCGGATTCCCGCTGGTGCTCGTGGTCCTTTGGCACGCGGCGGTCGTGACGAGCGGCACGAAGCTCGTGCCCACGCCCTACATGGTGGGCGTGATGATGTACGACTTCGCCTTCGGCGGTGTCTACGACGACGCCTTCAGCAGGACCATCCTCACGCACCTCTTTGCCTCGATGCAGCGCGTGTACGGCGGCTTCTTCCTCGCCGCGCTGATGGGCATTCCGCTCGGCCTTGCCATCGGCAAGATCATGCTCTTCAAGCAGCTGCTCGATCCGACGCTCTCGCTCCTGCGGCCGATCCCGGTGACGGCGTGGCTGCCTCTTTCGATGGTGTTCTTCGGGCTCGGCCCGCGCTCGGCGGTGTTCCTCGTCTTCCTCGGCGCGTTCTACCCGATCCTCCTCAACACCATCTTCGGCGTGCGTTCGGTCGACCCGCGCCTCTTCGAGGCCGCGAACATGCTCGGCTGCGACGGCGCGCGGCTCTTCCGCCAGGTGGTGCTGCCCGCCTCCCTGCCCAGCATCTTCACCGGCCTTCGGCTCGGGCACGGCTTCGCCTGGATTCTGATCGTGGTCGGCGAGATGACCGGCGTGCCGACGGGCCTGGGCTCCGTGATCATGGACGGCCGCACGCTATCCCGCGCCGACCTCGTCATCACCGGCATGATCGTGATCGGCGTCGCCGGCTTCCTGTGCGACCGCGTCATCGTGTCGATCAACAACCGCGTCCTGCGCTGGAGCCCGCAGCACCATGCTTGACCGGCGCCCATTTCTTCACCTGCGCGACGTGAGCAAGATCTTCAGCGTCGGCAACGAGCGGGTCGAGGCTCTGCACAAGGTCGATCTCATCGTCGGCAAGGGCGAATTCGTCTGCCTGATCGGCGCCTCGGGTTGCGGCAAATCCACCCTCCTCCGGATTGTGGCCGGCTTCGAGGCGCCGACTTCAGGCGATGTGCGTGTCTACGATGCGCCGATCACCGGGCCCGGCAGCGACCGCGGCATGGTGTTCCAGGACTATGCGCTCTTCCCGTGGATGACGGTGCGCGACAACATTGCCTTCGGCCCGAAGCAGAAAGGGCTGAAGGACGCGAGCGACATCGCGGGCCGCTACCTCGACATGGTGGGCCTCTCCAAGTTTGCCGACCGCTACCCCTACCAGCTCTCAGGCGGCATGAAGCAGCGCGTGGCGATCGCGCGCGTGCTGGCGAACGAGGCGAGCCTCCTCTTGATGGACGAGCCGTTCGGCGCCCTCGATGCGCTGACGCGCGAGCAGCTCCAGGACGAGCTCCTCGAGATCTGGTCGCGCACCAAGGTGACCATCCTCTTCGTCACCCACTCGGTCGAGGAGGCGACGCTGCTCGCCGACCGCGTCGTCGTCATGACCGCGGGCCCCGGCCGTATCGAGAGCGACAACGCCATCCGCCTCTCGCGGCCGCGCGACGTCTCCGCGCCCGACTTCAACGACGCGCGCCGCGCCCTGACCGAGCGCCTGACGAGCCACGTGCGGCGCCGGCAACTGCGACCCGCCGCCTGAATCCCCGGGCGGGCTAGACTCGGCCCATGCTCGTTTCGCCGCCTTGTTAGGAGGCCCCATGTGCCGAAGCATCAAGACGCTTTTCAATTTCGCCCCGCCGGTAACGCACGAGGAGATTCAGGCCGCGTCGCTGCAGTTCGTGCGCAAGCTCTCCGGCTTCAACAAGCCTTCGAACGCGAACATGGTGGCGTTCCTGACCGCCGTGAATGATGTCGGCGCGGCTGCGACGAAACTGCTGCACTCGCTCGAGACTCATGCGCCGCCGCGCGATCGCGAGGAAGAAGCCGTCAAGGCGCGAGCCCGCGCCGCGCTGAGATTTGCACGATGAAGACGCTGCTCTACGAAGTGAAGGACCACGTCGCGCGCATCACATTCAACCGGCCCGAATCGGCGAATGCGCTCGATATGGAAATGGCCCGCGATCTCATGCATGCCTCCATTAAGCTCAGCGAGGATCCGTCGGTGCGTGCGGTCATCCTGACCGGCGCGGGGAAGATGTTCTCAGGCGGCGGCGACCTGAAGAGCTTTGCGGCGCAAGGCGATGTCCTGCCCGGTCACCTGAAGGAAGTCGCGCTCTACCTCCACGCGGCGATCTCGCGCTTCGTGCGCATGGACGCGCCGGTGATCGCAGCCGTGAACGGCGCGGCCGGCGGCGCGGGCATGAGCCTTTGCCTGTTCGCCGACCTCGTGCTCGCCGCCGAGTCGGCGAAGTTCACGCTCGCCTATACGCGCGCGGGCCTGAACCCTGACGGCGGCTCGACCTATTTCCTGCCGCGCATCATCGGCGTGCGGCGCGCGCTCGAGCTCGCCCTCACCAACCGCGTGCTTTCGGCCAAGGAAGCCCTGGAATGGGGCATCGTCACCAAGGTCGTGACCGACGCGGAGCTGCAGACCGAGGCGCAGGCGCTAGCGCGGGAGCTCGCCGCCGGCGCCACGCGAGCACTTGGCAAGGCGAAGCGGCTGCTGCATCACAGCTTCAGCGAGTCGCTCGAGACGCAAATGGAGCTCGAGGCGCAGGCCATTGCCGACTCGGCGCGCACGCACGATGCGCGCGAAGGCATCGCCGCGTTCATCGCGAAACGTAAGCCAGCGTTCAGGGGCTCGTGATACAAGGGCACCCTATGCGCTGTCTGCTCATCGGCTTGCTGTTCGCGCCGCTCACGGCCGCCGCGCTCGACGACGACGTGCAATTCATCGGTGCCGCCGTCTACAGCCATCCGAAGTTCGACGGCTCGCCGGCACAGCACAACGACCCCATCCCGCAGGTGCACTACGTCAACCGCGGTTGGTTTGTCCGCACGACCGAGGGCATCCTGGAAGGGGGTACGCGCTGGGGCTTCGGTCAATCCGCCGCGGCCGGCGTGCAGGTGGCCTACGAAGACGGCCCGCTCGGCAAGCATCCCGGCGCCTCGCTCGGCGTGCATGCCGAGCTCGACGGGGAAGTCGGCCCGGCACCCATCTCGTCGGTGTTCCGGCTGCGGCAATTCCTGAGCAACGGCAATGGCTGGGAGGCCGATGCGCGCGTCAACATCGGCGTATACGAAGGACACGGCCTGGCCGCCGCTGTCTACGGACAGGGAACCTGGGCCAACGAGAAGATCTTCAACAATTTCTACGCGGTGAGTAATAGCGGGCTGCTTTTTAGCGCGCTCGGCGTCTGGGGCGGCTACACCATCACGCCGAAATGGCTGCTGCTCTTCAGCACCGAAGGGCGCCGCCTCGGCGAAGCCGCGACGTCGAGCCCTTATGTCGAGCGCCGCTCGGGGTTCTACGGCAGCCTCGGCATCGCCTACCGGCTCTAGCTGCACGACGGATTCCTAGAAGGTGCGGATGCCGCCGAAGGCGTCCTCGACTTCGTGGCGCTTGCCGGCGTCGTCGTACCAGTAGAGCTTGCCGGCCTCCTCGCCTCTGGTGAGCTTGTGCGAGCCGTCGCAATACGGCTGGTTCCTGGAGAGGCCGCACTTGCACAGCCAGACTTCCTTGCCCTCCATCACGTACTTGGTGGGTTCTTGCGGGGTGCGCTTGGCGAGACGGGCCATAGAGACTCCTTTTCCTAGGCGGCGAGCACCTGCTTCAGCCGTGCACGGTTGAGCGGCAGGTCACGGATACGCACGCCAGTGGCGTGGGCAATCGCGTTGGCGAGCGCCCCGGCCGTCGGGCCCTGCGCCGCCTCGCCGGTGCCGAGGAAATGCTCGCCCGGCCGGTCGATGACATGCGCTTCCACGCTAGTCGGCACATGCGAGAAGCGCAGGATCGGGTAGCTCGACCAGTCGCGGCTCGTGATGCGCGTGTCGTTGAACATCGCCGACTCGAAGGTCGTCCAGCTGATCGACTGCAGGATGCCGCCTTCGATCTGGTTCTTGATGCCGTCCGGGTTGATCGCCTCGCCGCTGTCCACGGCCGCGACGACCCGCTTCACCCGGACATCGCCGGTCTCGCGCTCGACGTCCACCTCCATCGCGATCGCGACATAGGCGGCGAGATTCTTGTAGCGCGCGAAGGCAAAGCCGCGGCCATGCCCGTTTTGCGGGGCGTTCTCCTTTTTGTAGGCATTCCAGCCGAAGCGCTCCGCCGCCAGCTTGATCACCTCGCGGGCGCGAGGATCTTCGAGCTGGCGCAGGCGGTATTCGACCGGATCCACTCTCGCTGCTTGCGCGAGCTCGTCGATGAAGCTCTCGATCGAGAAGATGTTCATGTACGCGCCCAGCCCGCGCAGCGCTGAGACGCGCAGCGGCATCTCCGGGATGAACCGGTTGGTCACGCGCGACGGGAAACGATAAAGCGGAATCGCATTGCGGTCGCCGCCGCCCTCGGGCTGCGGCAGCGGCCGCGGCGGTGAGGGCTGAAACGGCTTCTCGACATAGCGCCCGGCGAGGAGGTCGCCCGCCTTGCCCGGCCGCGTGGAGTGCGTGTTGCTCAGCACCTCGTACTGCCAGGCGCTGACGTTGCCCGAGCCGTCGAGCGTCGCGCGCACCTTCGTCAGCATCGCCGGGCCGTACGGCTCCCAGGCGTGCTCGTCTTCGCGCATCCATTGAACGCGCACCGGCTTGCCAGGCAGCGCGCGCGCGATCAGCGCCGCGTCGCCGGCGACATCGTCGGCGCCGTTATGCCCATAGCAACCGGAGCCTTCCAGGTGGATGCAATGCACGCGCTCGGCCGGCAGGCCGACGAGCTCCGCCACGGCACCGCGCAAGGGGAACATGCCTTGGGCATGCGACCAGATCGTCAGCCCCGCGCTCTCATAGCGAGCGACGGCACATGAAGGCCCGATGGCTGCATGGAGCTGGTATGGGCGGGTGTACGCGGCCTCGATTACCTTGCCGGATACCGGCGGGGCATCGGCGATGACGATGTCCTGCGTCGGAGCCGCAGCGAGCGTTGCATAGACATCGCGCGGCAGCTTCGCTTGCTCGGTCCAGGTGCAACCCGCACGCAGGGCACGCAGCGCCTGCACCGCTTCCCATTCGCGTCCGGCGACGACGGCAAGGAAATTCCCGTCGCGCACGATCTTGATGACGCCCGGCATCTCTGCCGCGGCCTCCGTGTTCACCGACTTGAGCTCGGCGCCGTAGCTCGGCGGGCGTACGACGCGCGCGTGCACCATGCCGGGCAGGCGCAGGTCGTGCACGTAAGCGACGCCGCCGGTGACTTTCGCCGGAATGTCGACGCGCTGGATCGACTTGCCGACAAAGCGGCGCGCGCCGCTCAGCTTCGACTCGGGTGCCGCGCGCACGCTCAGCAATTTGCCTTCCACCAGTTGCCCGTAGGAAATGCGCCGGCCGTCGGCGGTCACGGCCTCGCCGTTCTGTGCGGTGACCGGAGCACCGAGCCGCTTCGACGCCTCGGCGAGCAGGATCTCGCGAGCCTGCGCTGCAGCGTTGAGGATCGCGGTGCCGCTGTCCTTCATCGAATTGCTGCCCGCGGTATAGCCCTCGTTGGGCGTAAGCGCGGTATCGGCAGTGACGAGCTTGATCGCCTGCATGTCCACCTGGAGCTGTTCGGCTGCGATCTGCAGCAGCGCCGTCTTCACGCCCTGGCCGAGCTCCGCCTTGCCGGTGAAGACAGTGATACCACCGTCGGCGCCGATGCGGATCCAGGAATCCAGTTGCGGCGATCGGTCGAGCGCGCCGGGCAGCTTCTGCGCCCGGGCGGGAATTGAAAAGCTGACGACGAGCGCGCCGCCGGTCTGCAGGAATTGGCGGCGGTTCATGACTTGCCTTTCATGAGCTCGCCCGCCCGGGCGACCGCGTGCAGGATGCGCGTATGCGTGCCGCAGCGGCACAGATGCGGCTGCAGAGCGGCCCGGGCCTCCGCGTCGGAGGCGGAGGGATTCTTCTCGAGGAGCGCCTGTGCCCGCATCATCATCCCCGGGATGCAGTAGCCGCACTGCGCCGCCTGCGCCTCGATAAACGCGCGCTGCATGGGCCCGGGCTTTTCAGCCGTGCCGAGGCCCTCCAGCGTCTTGATCTTGCGCTTCTCGAGCACCGCGATCGGCGTGGTGCAGGAGTAGATCGCCTCGCCATCGGCCATCACCACGCAGGCGCCGCACTGGCCGAGGCCGCAGCCGAATCTCGCGCCGTTGAGGCTCAGGTTGTCGCGCAAGACGTAGAGCAGCGGCGTCGCCGGATCCGCATCCACGTCGTGCACGCTTCCGTTCACGTCGAGCTTCATCGCTTCCCTTTCGAAGTTTTGCGCACGTCGCCGGCAACGTCGGCCCACGCCGGCTGGCCGCTCAGCGCGCGCAGGTAGATCAGGAGATCGGTGAGCTGCTCATCGGTCAGTGCACCTGCAAATGCCGGCATCCAGCCGCCCCGCTCGCCCTCTCGCGGCAAGATGCCGTCGCGGACGATGTAAGCGAGGTTGCGCGGCGTAGGAATAGTGAGCGCGGTGCCGAGCGGCAACTCGAGCGCGCCGCCTTCCTGTGCACGGCCGAGATTGTGGCAGTCGGCGCACGCCCCGTCGTAGACCGCGTTGCCCTTCTGCGCCAGGGCGGCACGCGCCCGCGCGAGCGCGGCATCCGCAGCCCGCTTGCGTTGATCGGCGTTCCGCGTGTCGAGCGAGACCACGTACGTGGCGATCGCGCGCACGTCGGCATCGCTCACGTGCGAGAGATCGTGCACCACCTCGGCCATCGGTCCCGCGCTCTGCGCGTGCAGGTCGGCGACGCCGTGCTTGAGATAGGTCTGCATCGCCTCGACCGTCCACGGAACCGGCGACGGCGAGGTCGAATCGAGCGCCGGGGCATGCCAGCCCTCGACTTCGCCGCCCGCAAAGGCTTCGTCCTTCTTTTCCGCGCCGAGCTTGTTGCGCGGCGTGTGGCAGGCGCCGCAGTGGCCGAGGCCTTCGACGAGATACGCGCCGCGGTTCCACTCCGGGCTCTTCGCCGGGTCGGGCTTGTAGACACCACGCTCCAGATAGCGCGATTTCCAGAGGCTGACACTCGCCCGCGGCAGCGGCACCGAATTGCCGAGGTTCTTCCGGTTCACCGGCTCGCGCGTCATCACGAAGGCATACAGCGCTGCAATGTCTTCGTCCGTCGCCTTCGTGAAATGGTCGTAGGGAAAGGCTGGGAAGAGATTGCGGCCCCCGCGATCCACGCCCTCGCGCATGGCGCGCGTGAACGCTTCGAGCGGCCAGCGGCCGATGCCGGTCTGCGGGTCCGGCGTGATGTTGGTGCCGTGGATCGTGCCGAAAGGCGTCTTCAGCGGCGTGCCGCCGGCATAGGGCTTTCCGCCTTCTGCGGTGTGGCATCCCATGCAGTTGCCGATATAGGCCAGCTCCTGACCCTTGGCGATCTGATCTCGCGGGAAAGACTTCGGCGGCTCGGCCTGCGAGACGCTCTCGTGCGATGCGCAACCCCACAGCGGCGCGGCCATAACGAACAGGGCCAGGACGACGTGGGAGCGAATATGGCTGGAGCGCGTTATTGTCATTGGAGGTCTTATGCGTACACTCGCAAACATCGCCCAGCACCCGATTCATCCCATGCTCGTCGCCATACCGATCGGGCTGTGGATCTTCTCGCTGATCTGCGACCTGGTCTACCGCGCGCCAGCCACGCTGTAGCGGCATGAAAAGGGCGGCGAACGCCGCCCTTTTCATTTACCTCAAAACCGCCAGAGGGCGCTCAGGCCAACGACGTCGATATCGGACTTGTCGCCCGGGGTTGGACCGAGCGCGACATCACCGCCGCCGACCTTGGCGTAGCGCTGCCACTCGACCCGCATGCCCAGGTTGCGCGTGAAGTCGTACTGCGCGCCGAGTCCGTAAGTCAGGTCGGTATTGCTGTGCTCGAAGTTGCCGGCGAAGTTCGTCTCTTCCTTCGCATTCGCGCGATAGCCGCCGAGACGCCCGTACACCGAGAACTGGTTCATGAGCGGCCAAGCGGCGAGGAGCGACAGGTCCCAGACGTTCACCTTCGCATCGTCGGTCAGGCCGCCAACGCTCGCCGTGAACTTGCCGAGGTTCGTGTAGCCCAGCTCGGCCGCGAAGTTGCGGTTGAACTGATAGCCGCCGAACGCCCGCCATGCCGTATCGCGGTCGTCGCAGCTGATACCGCCCGTATTGCTGCACCATTCCTTCGCTTTCGACTGGCCGAAGCCGGCGCCGACATATGGCGCGCCCTGCGCCGCGGCCGACGATGCGAAGACCGCGGCGAGCAAACCGAATGTAAATGCCGCTTTCATCAGCGGAAGCGCCAGACTGCGCCGACGCTCAGCACATCGATCTTGCTGTCGCTCACGCCGCCGACCTTGTCATAACGCTGCCACTCGCCGCGCAGGCCGAGGGCCGGCATGATGTCGTACTGCAGACCGGCGCCATAGGTAAGGCCGTTACCGGTTTCGCTGGCGCCGTCCTTCACTTCGCTGTGGTGCCCGCCGAGCTTGCCGTAGATGCCGAACCGGTTCGCCACCGGAAAGAGGCCAACGCCCACCAGTTCCCAGGCATTCGCCTTGGCGCCGCCAAAATCGCCCAGGTTGTGATAACCCACTTCGGCGGAAAAGTTGGTGTTGAACTGATATCCGCCGAGAACACGCCAGGCAGTGTCCTTGTCATCGCAGCCGCTGCAATCCTTGATCTTCGACTGTCCGACAGAACCGCCGACGTAGAACGCGCTCGTGTTCATCTGCGCCGCCGCCGGAAGCGCGCATAGCGCGAGCGCAATGCCAAGCACTGCATGTGCTGCCTTCATGTTGCTCTCCAATTGGTTGGTGCGACGGCCCAGGATGGCTCGCCGCGCGAGCGCTCATCTATCAAGCGTCGTGCCCAAGGCATGTAAAGGCTGCGAAACGTGCAGCGTTTACAACAGTGACCTGCCGGCGGATGTCACTCGCTGTAGCGGAACGTCGACCTACGGTCCGAAGTACCAGCCGCCATTTGCCCGGACCGGTCATCGCCGAGACCTTCGTGAATCGACCGCCGGCGATGACGCCCGGGCGCGACGCAGTTGACGCGCACGCCGAATTCGCCGAGCTCCAGGGCGAGCTGGCGGGTCAGCGCCATCACGCCCGCTTTCGCGACGGCGTAGGGGCCGCTCGAGCCTTCGGCGCCGGGCGGAATCCCTTTGCGCGCGGCAATCGATGCCAGATTCACGGTCGCACCGCCCTGCTTCTTCAGGTGAGGAGCAGCCGCGCGGCGGCGGCGCCGTCAGGTCCTGCGGCGTGATGCCCCAGCTGCCGCCGACGCAGTTGACGAGCACATCGATGCGATGCGCCCGTGCTGCTCGGCCGGCGATTGACCATCGCGTCGGCCACCACCGCTTGCATGCCCTCTTCCTGCAGGCCGAGCGCGACTGCGTGCCCGATGCTGTCGGGTTTCGCCGCGCCGGTGACGATGGCGACGCGTTTCATTGCCGTTTGATAATACACTTCAGCTTCGCACGCCCGAGGAGATTCCATGCGCCAATTCAACGAAGACACGCTCACCGCAGAAGTCGTCGCGCGCCTCGAGGAGACGAAGGACAAGCGGCTGCGCGAGATCATGACCGCCGCGGTCAAGCACCTGCACGCGTTCGCGCGCGAGGTGAACCTGACCGAGGAGGAATGGTTCGAAGGCATCAGGTTCCTCACCGCCGTCGGCCAGAAGTGCGACGACAAGCGCCAGGAGTTCATCCTGCTCTCCGACGTGCTCGGCCTTTCGATGATGGTCGTCGCCCTGAACCACAAGACCTCGCCCGGCGCGACCGAAGCGACCGTGCTCGGGCCGTTCTTCGCGCACGGCGCGAAGGAATACGGCTACGGCGCCGATCTGCGTGAAGGCGCCACGATGAAGGGCGAGGACGTGTGGGTGAGCGGACGCGTGCTGTCGGTCGACGGCAAGCCGGTTGCCAACGCAACGCTCGACATCTGGCAGGCGAAGGCGGACGGCATCTACGATCTGCAGACCGAGGGCGAGTTCGAGCTGCGCGGACGCGTGAAGGCGAATGCCAAGGGCGAATATGCGTTCGCCAGCTACAAGCCCAAGTTCTACAGCATTCCGATGGACGGTCCGGTGGGCGAGATGGTGAAAAAGACGGGCAACCGCCACATGCGCCCGGCGCACATGCACGCCATCGTCTCGGCGCCCGGCTACGAGCAGGTCATCACCCACGTGTTCGTCGAAGGCGATCCTTATCTCGACGGCGACGCCGTGTTCGCGGTGAAGGATTCGCTCATCGGCAAATACAAGAAGGTGAACGACGCGGCCGAGGCGAAGAAGCTCGGCATGCCGAATCCCTTCCTCAAGCTGCAATGGGACTTCCGCCTGTCTTCTGAATCAGGCATCAAGGCGCGCAAGAGAATCGCCGCCAGCGACGCCATCGCATGATCGGGCGGGTGCGGCGCGTCCTCACCGGGCACGACTCGGCGGGGAAATCGACCATCCTCGCCGACGGGCAGGCGCCGAACGTGAAGGAGATGGCGTCGATGCCGGGCCTCGCGCTCACCGACCTCTGGGAGACGACGGCCGCGCCGGCGAGCAACGCAGGCCATGCCGACGCCGCCGCGCGGCCCGTGCGCCTCGAGCCGCCGAAGAACGGCACCCTTCTGCGCGTGGTGGAGTTCCCGCCCGATGCGCACTGGCGCTCGAGCGTCAACAGCCGCGACGCCTTCAAGTCGATCGGCGCCGCGCACGTCGTCGATAAAAGCTCAGCCGACGCCATGATGCACCGGACGAGCACGGTGGATTACGCCATCGTCCTCAGCGGTGAGATTCACGCCGTGATGGAAAAAGGCGAGACGCTGCTCAGGGCCGGCGACATCCTGGTGCAGCGCGGCACCAATCATTCGTGGAGCGTGCGCGGCAACGAGCCCGCTATGGTCGCGTTCGTGCTTGTGAGCGCGAAGCCTTTGTCATTTGGCTCCCGGAAAAAGTCTTCCCCAGCGAAGAAGAAGCTCGCACGGAAGAAGAAAAAATGACCTCGCTTCTTTGCCGCGGGGTTCGGCCGTGAAAAGCAAAACCCCCCGTTCGGCTGCGCCTCATGAGCATTCCCCCCTTCCAGGGGGTGTCAGGGGGTCAGGTGAAAAAACCATTGGCGTAATTGGCCTCGGCACCATGGGATCGGCCATGGCCGCCAACCTGCTCAAGGATGGCTTCAAGGTCCACGGCTTCGACGTCGTAGCAGCCCAGCGCGAAGCACTGAAACAGGCGGGCGGCATGCCCGCCACGTCGACCGCCACGGTCGCGCAGCTGGCCGAGGTGATCATTACGTCGCTGCCGAGCGCGGCGGCGCTGCACGCGGCGGCGGAAGAACTCACCGGCAAGGGCCGCGTCGTATTGGAGACCAGCACGCTGCCGATCGCCGAGAAGGAGCGTGCGCGCGATACGCTCGGCAAGAAAGGCATCGTGCTCCTCGATTGCCCGCTATCGGGCACGGGCGCACAGGCACGGGCCAAAGACCTCGTCGTCTTCGCAAGCGGAGACGAGGCGGCATTCCGCAAAGCCGAGCCCTTCCTGCCGGGCTTCTCGCGGGCGCACTACTACCTCGGCGAGTTCGGCAACGGCAGCAAGATGAAATTCGTCGCCAACCTGCTCGTCGCCATCCACAACGTATCGACCGCCGAGGCGTTTGCGCTGGGCATGAAAGCGGGACTCGAGCCGAAGACGATCTACGACGTGATCGCCAACAGCGCCGCTGCCTCGCGCATGTTCCAGGTGCGCGGCCCGCAGATGGTGGAAAACAAATATGACCCCGCGACGATCAGCGTCGGCCTCTTCCAGAAGGACATGAAGATCATCGGCGAATTCGCCGCCGAGCACGGCGTGGCGACGCCGCTGTTCAACGCCTCGGCCGCCATCTATAACGCCGCCGTGGCCCAGGGCTTCGCCAGGCAGGACACGGCAGCGGTCTGCGCAGTCCTTGAATCCATGGCGGGCATCAAGCGCTAAGCGGGGTGGGCCCATGAGCGACTGGCGAACGATCCGCGACTGGCCGAAGCAGGAAATGATGAAGCGCGTGGCGCGCTTCAAGAAGCTGACGGGCTCGGACGGCGGCCTGCCCGACAGCCCGCTGCCCGAATGCCGGCGCAAGCTCTACGCGGTGATCGGCTTCCAACCGCCGATGTCGGACAACGCCGCCACCACCTCGCCGGTCGGCAGCGACGCCTCGTCGATGCCGGCGATTTCGATCGCCGAGGGCTTCAACCTGGGCTACTGCAAGGCGAAGCCCGGCAGAGGCCCGCTGATGCACAACCACGACACGAACGAGACCTTCATCGCCATGACCGGCCGCTGGCGCTGCGAGTGGAACGAGGGCGACGCCAAGGAGTACCTCGACCTCAACCCCTACGACGTGATCTCGTTCCCTGTCGGCGTGGCGCGGCGCTTCATGAACGTGACCTGCGACGAGCCCGGCAAGGAGCAGCTCTTGATGTTCATCATCGGCGGCAACCAGCCGCAGGCCGAGTTCACGCCGGCGGCGATGCAGCGCTGCGAAGAGTACGCCCGGTCCAGGAAATGAAACGTTTCGAGCTGGCCGTTCCCGTCGGCGCGCAGGACCATAACCTCGGCCCGACGCACGCCGCGGTCGCCGTCGTGGAGTACGGCGACTTCGAGTGCCCGAACTGCAAGCAGGCGGCGCCGGCGGTGAAGATGCTGCTCGAGCGCTTCGTCGGCCGCGCGCGGCTCGTGTGGCGCCAGTTTCCGCTCGAGGAAGTCCATCCGCGTGCCCTGCGGGCGGCGCTTGCCTCCGAGGTCGCCGCCGGCCAGGGCAAGTTCTGGCCGATGCACGACCTTCTCTTCGAAAATTCGCGGCACCTGGATGCCGCGCACTTGCGCCGGCATGCGCAGAGGCTCGAGCTCGACATGCGCCGCTACGACGCCGACATGGCCGACACGGTCTACCTGCAGCGGGTGCGCGAGGACATCGAGGGCGCTTCAGCGAGCGGCGTGCGCGGCACGCCGACTTTCTTCGTCAACGGCGTGATCCACGACGTCTCGTTCGGGCTGCAGGGCCTGTTCGAGAGTGTCGAGGCGGCGCTGGCGAAAGAGCGCCGCTAGCGAGCGCACCAGCGCGAGCGTCACGAACGCCGCCGCGAGCAGCAGCGTCACGGCGGCGAGCGCTTGCCAGAGCGGCTCGGGATGGTCGAGGGCAAAGCGCGAGGCGGCATACGCCAGCGCGTCCAGCGGGAACGTGAAGGCCCACCACGGCGGACCGAACGGCCAGCGGAAGAGCCCGCGCGCATAAATGAGCAGCGCAGCCGCGAGGACCAGCGCGGCGAAGTACAGGCTCTCGAGCGGGACGAAGCCCGGGTAAAGCGCGATGCCGTTCGCGTAGATGAGCGATGGCGCGACGAGCAGGATGAACCAGCTCGGCCGCAGCCCCTCCGGCAGCGGCGCGGCGGCGATCGCGCGATAGAGAAGCAGCGCCATCAGGGGCAGCGCGGCCATCGCTGAGACGCCGAAGATAAAATGCGACGCCTCGGTATGGCCGAGCGCGATGCCCGGCCCCGGCACGACGATGCCGCCCACCGTGACGATCAGCCAGCCGGCGTTGACCTGCTCGAGCGCGATGCCGCCCGAGAGCCAGCGATAGAACGTCCAGACCTGGAAGCAGAGAAGGAGCACTGCGCCTGCCCACCAAAGAAGATTGGCAAGGGAAAACCAATAGGGGGCGAGCCCGCCGGCCACCAGCGTCGCACCCACCGGCAGCGCGCCGCAGAAACCGAGCGTCAGCGGGTTCATGAAATCGTCGCGCACCGCGGATGGGAAGCGGGCGAGCTTGGCGCCGTACAAAATTAGCAATATGAAAAGCGCAAGCGCGCCGAGCGCCACCCATGGCTCGGTCACATACGCGGGCGCGCGGACGTAGCCCGGCAGCACGGTCGCCGCGAGGCGCGCGGAAAGGCCGAGGCCGGCGAGGCCCATGACCGCGCCGTACATACCTACATGGACGTCTCTCAGGTTCATGTGCCCAGGTAGTAGCTCTTGACGAGCTCGTTCTGCTCCAGCTCGCGCACGCCGCCCTCGAACACGATCTCGCCGTGCACGATGATGTAGCCGCGGTCGGCGATGCGGATCGCCTGGTGGAAGTTCTGCTCGGCCATCAGCACCGTCAGGCCGTAGCTCTCCTTCAGCTCCTTGATCTTCGTGATCGTGTGCGACACGAGGATCGGCGCGAGCCCGACCGAGGGCTCGTCCACCAGCAGGAGCTTCGGCGCCGACATGAGCGCGCGCGCGATGGCGAGCATCTGCTGCTGTCCGCCGGACATCGAGCCGGCGAGCTGGCGGCGCCGCTCGGCGAGGACCGGGAACGCCTCGTAGCAGAAGCTCCGGTTGCGCGCGATCTCGCTGCGCGCCAACGGGCGAAACGCCCCCAGCAGGAGATTCTCTTCGACGGTGAGGCGCGGAAACAGGCGCCGTCCCTCGGGCACCATGGCGACGCCGAGATTGACGATCTCCTCGGTCGAGAGCCGCGTGAGGTCGTGCGTCGTGCCGTCGAGCGTAAGCGAGACGCTGCCGCGCGTCGGCCGCACCATGCCCATGACGCAGCGCATGAGCGTGCTCTTGCCGTTGCCGTTGGTGCCGAGCAGCGCGACCGTTTCCTTCTCCTTTATCGATACCGAAATGCCATGCAGCGCCCGCACGGCGCCGTAGCCGGCCTCGACGTCGCGGACGGCAAGCTCAAGCGCCAAGGTAGGCCTTCTGCACGTCGACGTTCTTGACGATGCCGGCGGGCGTGCCCTCGCAGATGATCTTGCCCGCGTCGAGGCAGATCACGCGCTGCGAGAAGCGCATCACCGCCTGCATGATGTGCTCGATCATGATGATGGTGATGCCCGATTCGTTCAGCTTGAAGAGGATGGCGAGCACCTCGTCCACCTCGTTGCCGGCGAGCCCCGCCATCGCCTCGTCCGAGATCAGGAGCTTCGGCTGCGCCGCCATGGCGCGCGCCAGCTCGAGCTTGCGCAGCTCCACCTGCGAGAGCTGGTTGGCGTGCGCGGCGGCCTTGTCCGCGAGGCCGATGCTCTTCAGGATCTCCATGGCGCGCGCCTCGCCCTCGGCGTCTTTCATGTGCGCGACATATGCCGAAGGCACCAGCAGGTTCTCGAGCACGGTCATGCTGTGGAAGGGCCGCGGCACCTGGAAGCTGCGGGCAATGCCGCGCCGCGTGCGCTGGTACGCGGCCAGGCGCGAGACCTCTTCGTCGTCGAAGACGATCGAGCCGGCATCGTTGCGCAAGAGTCCCGAGACGCAGTTGATGAGCGTGGTCTTGCCCGAGCCGTTGGGACCGATCAGGCCGAAGCGTTCGCCCGCCCCCACTTGCAGACTCACGCCGCTCAGCGCGGCAAAGCCGCCGAAGCTCTTGGATAAGCCCTGGATGCTGAGGAGCGCGCTCATTTGCGGGAAAAGAGCCGTCGGAAGAGCCCGACGATGCCGTCGGGCGCCACCACGACGAAGACGACCAGCACCACGCCGACGAGGAGCACGTTCATCTCGTTCGACACGGTGACCGTGATGATCTGCTGCAGCGAGCTCAGCACCGCCGCGCCGATCACCGGCCCCAGCCAGTGGGCGGTGCCGCCGATCATCGGGCTCGCCAGCGCACCGACTGCATAGTTGAGGTTGAAGGTCGATGCCGGCTCGATGAAGGAGAGGTACATCGGCATGGGCGCACCGGCGACCCCCATCAGCGCGCCCGAGACCGTGCAGGCGAAGAGCTTGAGCCTGAGGGTGGGCACGCCGCTCGCCTCCGCCGCCTCTTCGCTGTCGCGGATCGCGCGCAGCCCGCGGCCGAGCCAGGAGCGCTCGATGTAGCGCGCGACCACCACCGACACGACGGCGCTGATGCCCATGACGACGAAAAGCATCTTGATGTACGAATCGAACGGCGCCGTGGGCGGCGGCCTGAGGAGCTGAAGGCCGGTCGCGCCGCCGGCGTAGCGCCAGTTGATGAAGACCGTTTCCATGATCACGGTCAGGGCGATGGTCGCGATGGCGAAGAAGATGCCGCGCAGCCGCAGCGTGAGCAGCCCCGCGCCGAAGCCGAGCGCGCCCGCCATCACGGCCGCGGCCGCGATCTGCAGCACGAGGGGCGCTGCCGTCGCCTTGTAGAGCACCGCGGCCGTGTAGGCGCCGAGGCCGAAAAAGGCCGGCGTGCCGAAGTTCACGTAGCCCGCGTAGCCGCCGAGGATGTTCCATGCGGTCGACAGCACGATGAACATCAGGACCGTGTAGCCGGCGAAGAAGAAGTACTCGTACTGCACGGTCGCCGTGACAGCGCCGAGGACGACCAGGACGAGCGCGGCGCCGATCCAGAATCTCATCGGCCACTCATCTTCCAAACAGTCCCTGCGGGCGCACGCCGAGCATCAGGAGCAGGAGCAGGAACGACACCGCCGGCGCCCACGACGCGCCCAGCCCCGGATGCATGAGAACGATCGACTCCGAAATGCCGAGGATCAGTCCCGCGAAGACCGTGCCGGTCATGCTGCCGAGGCCCGCCAGCACCACCACGGCGAAGGTGCGGCCGATGTAGACGCGGTCCATGCCCGGCTCGACCGGGCCGACGATGATCAGCATGCTGCCGGCGATCACGCTCGCGGCGGTGGCGATGCCGAACGCCCACTGCTTGATGCGCACCGGATTGGCGCCCATCAGGCGCAGCGCCACCTCGTCCTGCGCCACCGCCTTGATGGCGCGGCCGGTGAACGTCCTGGACATATACAGCGTCAGCCCAATGGTGAGGACCAGGGCGACACCGAACGCGACCAGCATGCGCAGCGGAACGCGGATGTCGGAGAAAAACGTCATGCTCCTGCCGATGTAGGGCGCATCGACCATCCGCTGGTCGACACCGAAGCCGAGGATCAGGCCCACCTCGATGATGAGCGCGAGACCGAAAAAGAACGCGATGCCGCGCACGCCGGCTTCCCGCCGGCCGCGCTTCTCGAAGGTCTCGTAGTAGAAGCGGTAGACCGCCATGCCGAGGATGAAGAACGCCGGCGTGAGGAGCACGCCGGCCAGGATCGGATCGATGCCGAGGCGCCCGACCACCAGGTAGGTGCAGTACGAGCCGAACACCATGATCGCCGGGTGCGCGACGTTGGGCACGTCGAGCAGGCCAAAGGACACCGACAGCCCCATGCTCACGGCGGCGTAGAACCCGCCCAGCAGGATGCCGAACAGCACCGCTTCCAGCAGCAGATCGAGTGGGATACCCATCTAACAAAACGGCGCGGGATCACCGCGCCGTCTTTGGGTCATGAAAAGCTTATTTGCCGCGCGCTTTTTCGAAAGGCATCACGGCGTCGCCGGTCTTGTACTGCGGCGGATAAAGCACCACCTGCTTGCCGGGTTGGCGCCACTGGTCGAGGTTCTTGTCGGCGATGCCGTGGAACTGGATCATCAGCATGCGCGACTTCGCCCATTCGCCGTCCTTGTCGTAGCTGATCGGCCCGACGATGGTCTCCATGGTGTGCGAGTGGAGGTACTGGGCGAGCTTCTTCTGGTCGAGGCTCTTCGTGCCGCTCACCGCCTGCTCGAGCATCTGGCCCATGGCATAGCCGAAGGGCGGCAGGTAGAAGCCGAGCGGGTCGACCTTCTCCTCGGCCGCTTTCTTCTGGTAGCGCACGAAGAACTCGTCGATGCCCGCGTACTTCACGCCGGGCACGTACGAGTTGTAGTTGACGATGCCGTTCAGCATCGAGCCGAGCGACTCCATGATCGGCGTGAACTGCAGGCCGACCATGCCGCCGCCGAAGAGCTTCACCGACGAGCCGACGCCGATCTCGTTCACGGCGCGCACGATCGCCACCGAGTCGTTCGGGTAGGAGCAGACGAACACCATTTCGGGCTGCGCCGCGCGCACCGAGCGGATCAGGCCGGAAAAATCGGTCGTGGCCGGCGGGTAGCTCTGGTCGTAGACCGTCTTCAAGCCGCCCTTCTTGGCGAGCTCCTTGGCGCCGTTCGCCAGGTTCTGCGCGAACTCCTGGTCCGCGGCGAGGAAGGCGATGCTCTTCGAGCCCGACTTCTGGCCCGCCTGGAAGAAGCCCTCGAACCAGCTCTGCGCGTCGGCTGCCGGCAGGTTGTTGAACCACATGTCGTGCTTCACCGTGTGGTTCACCTGGAACGAGAAATTGCCCATGAGGAGCAGCCCGCGCTGCTTGACGAGCGGCATGATCGGCGCGGTCGGCACCGTGCCGTAGGGCGCGAACAGCAGGTCGACCTTGTCGACGTCGAGGAGCTTGGTGTAGATGCCGGGGGTCAACGCCGGGTTGGTCTGATCGTCGTAGACGATGAGCTCGACCTTGCGGCCGAGCAGTCCGCCCTTCTGGTTCACGTCGCCGACCCACATGCGGATCGCGACCAGCTCCGCCTTGCCGCCGGCGCCGAGCGAGCCGGTCTGCGGCATGCTCATGCCGATCTTGACCGAGCCGGTCTGCGCAAAGGCAACCTTGCCCGGCAGCGCGGCCGTGACTGCGGCAGCACCGGCAACCGAGATGACCTTCCTGCGAGTGAAATTCATGACCTCCTCCTTTGCGGGGCATTGTAATCAATCTTCAGCAGGCGAGCCGCATTTCCCCCCTCGATCGCCGCCGTCTCGGCCTGGGAAAGTCCCTTCACGCCTTCGATGAACTGCACCGGCCGCTCCACGCCCATGTCGTAGGGATAGTCGGTGCCGAGGAGCACATGGTCGGCGCCGAAGCGTGCGATCAGGTGCGCGAGCATGCCGTGGTCGAAGGTGATCGTGTCGAAGTAGAACTTCTCGAGATAGCTCGAAGGTTTGCGCTTCATCGCGCCCTGGGTGTCGGGACGCGCCTGGTACGCATGGTCCATGCGCGCCCAGTAGTGCGCGAGATAGCCGCCGGCGTGCGGCAGCACGATCTTGAGCTTGGGATGGCGCTCCATCACGCCGTCGAAAATCAAGTGGCTCGTCGCCACCGTCGTCTCGAGCGGATTGCCGATGATGTTGCTGAAGTAGTGGTCGACCAGCCGCGCGCCATGCGTGAAGCCGATCGGATGCATGAAGAGGATGACGTCGAGCGCCTGCACCGCGGCGAAGAATTTGTCCAGCGCGAGCTTCGCGTCGCTCAGGTCCAGGCCCTTGACGCTCGGATTGATCTCGACGCCTCGCATGCCGAGCTTGCGCACGCAGTGCTCCAGTTCCGCGATCGCCAGCGATGCGTCCTGCAGCGGCACGGTGCCAAGGGCGACGAAGCGATCGGGATGCTGCGACACGATCTCGGCGAGACGCTCGTTCACGGAGCGCGCGAGCTCCTGTCCCATGCCGGGATCGGTCCAGTAGTAGGTCTGGTGCGGCGCGGGCGACACGGCCTGGATGTCGATGCCCATGCGGTCCATGTCCTTCAGGCGCAGCGCGATGTCGGTGAGCTTCGGCCCGCGCTCCTTCGCCTGGTTCGCGTTCGACTCGCGCGTCGCCGCGTTCGACCAGACCGCCATCGGCTCGTGCTGCGCGGGATCGAGGTGCGCCACTTTCGCCGCGACTTCGGTATTCATGTAGTGGCAGTGGATATCCACGCGCAGCGACTTGCCGCGCTTCTTGACTACCCGGGCAGTCTCACTGCGGGATGAAGGCGCACAGTTGTACATCATGGCCAGAATTTCCTCTTGGTTGTCAGCGCAAACGAAGTTCGCTCGTTACTGAATGCGAATCGAGATCCACAGGGCCATACTCGATGCAACAAAGGAACGAGTCGCGTATGCCAAACTTCGGCAGTGGGGATCAACGCCCGGTAACGCGCCGGTTCTGACTCTTAGCTTGGCGGGCATTGGAGTGCTATTCTTATCCGTGCTCGCCATCGTGTTGCATCGTCAGATCGCCCTCGGGATAGCCGAGATCGGAGTGCTTTAGTGGAGACACTCTTCCCCATTTTGGGATTCTTGGTCATCCTCGTTATCTGCGGTATCGCGCTTGATGCAGGGCGGATGATCGGCAAGAACCAGGCAAGCTCTAAAAAACACCCAGGTGCTGGGTAATTAGCGCCTCGTCGTCGCGCACGGCCTCCACGGGGCCGTTGAACGCCACGTGCCCGGTATTGAGGATGACCACGTCGTCCGCCAGGCTGAAGGCGAGCTTCACGTTCTGCTCGACCAGCACGATCGACTGGCCTTCACCCTTCAGGCGCGCGATGGTCTTGCCGACCTCCGCGACGATGAGCGGGGCGAGGCCTTCAGAAGGCTCATCCATCAGGAGAACGCGCGGATTGCCCATCAGGGCGCGCGCGATGGCGAGCATCTGCTGCTCGCCACCCGAGAGCGAACCGGCATCTTGCTCGGCCCTTTCCCGCAATCTCGGGAACAGCGCGAACACGCGCTCGAGGTTCCAGGCGCCTTTGCGCTTCTGATGCGCGACAACCAGGTTCTCGCGCACGGTCAGGCGCGGGAACACGCGCCGGCCCTGGGGCACGAGCCCGATGCCCTTGCGCGAAATGGCGTCCGGCGCCAGGCGCTCGACCGGCTCGCCGAAGAGCCGCACGCTGCCGTTCTTCGCCGGCAGGAAGCCGATCACGCTGTTCATGCAAGTCGTCTTGCCGGCGCCGTTGCGGCCGAGCAGCGCGAGCACCCTGCCCTCGCCGAGCGCGAACGACACCGAGTGCAGCACGTGGCTCTCGCCGTAGAGCGCGTCGACGCCATCGAGCGCCAGTGCTTCAGTGGCCAAGGTAGACCTCGCGCGTCTTCGGATCGGCCACCACCTCGGCGCGCGTGCCTTCGACGATCACGCGGCCGTAGTGCAGCACGGTGATGCGATCGGCCATGTCGAGCGCGGTATCCGTGTCGTGCTCGATCATCACAACCGTCGTCTCGCGCGGGATGGCAGCGATCAGGCTCTTCACCTGCCCGCGCTCCTCGCGCGAAAGGCCGGCCAGCGGCTCGTCCAGCAGTAGCACGCGCGGCTTTTGCGCGAGCGCCATCGCGATCTCCACCCTGCGCTTCTCTCCATAGGCCAGCTCGGCGATCGGCCGCTTCGCCGCTTTCTCGAGGCCCACGCGCGCAAGGACCGCACCGGCGTCGGCAAAGAACCGCTGCGGAACGCGGCCGAACGTGTTCCATCGCGTGGGCGACAGGCCCATCAGCGACAGCGCCACGTTGTGCTCGAGCGTGTCTTGCGGGAAGAGCGTGATGATCTGGTAGGTGCGTGCAAGGCCAAGGTGCACGCGCCGGTGGGTGGCGAGGCGCCCGACTTCGGCACCGAAGAGCTCGATCGATCCCGCATCTCGCGAAAGATCGCCGGTGAGCAGGTTGAAAAGCGTCGTCTTGCCGGCGCCGTTGGGACCGATGATCAGCCGCCGCTCACCCGCTGCCACGGTGAGCGAAACGTCGGCGATCGCCGGCAGGCCGCCAAAGGATTTCTTCAGGTTTTGGAGACGAAGCGCTTCCATAGCCTGTGGAATCCGGGAACCACGCCTTCCGGCATGAAGACGACGATGAGCACGAAGACGAAGCCGAGCAGCATGTTCCAGCGCTCGATGTAGGCCGACACCCAGTTCTTCAGCAACAGGACGATGGCGGCGCCGACGAGCGGGCCGGCCAGGGTGCCCGAGCCGCCGGCGATCACGGCGAGCAGCCCCTCGGCGGAATTCGCGAGCGAGAGCGAAACCGGGTGGATGTACTTGTGGTAGTAGACGAAGAGCAGGCCCGACACCGCGCCCCAGAAGCTCGCGTAGATGAAAGTGATCCAGCGGATCAGCCACACGTCGTAGCCGAGCGCGCTCATGCGGCGCGGCTGGTCGCGCGCGCCCTTGAGGGTCACGCCGAAAGGCGACGCCACGAAGCGCGCCATCATCCAGATCGAAAGCACGCCGATGATCAGCGCGAAGTAGTAGAACGGCATCGCCTGGTTGAGGTCCAGGCCGAACGGCGTCGGCCGCGCGAGACCCCTCAGGCCGTTGTCGCCATCGGTCATCGATACCCAGCGGTAGGCCGTGCCCCACAGCACCTGCGAGAGCGCGAGCGTGAGCATGAGGAAGCCAAGCCCGGTCGCACGCAATGCGATCAGGCCGAACGCGCAACCCATCGCGGTCGTTGCCGCGACGGCGATCGGCGCCGCCAGCCAATTCGCGTAGTGCAGCTTCAGCTGCAGGAGCGCGGAGACATAGGCGCCGACGCCGAGGTACGCCGCGTGCCCGAGCGTCGGCAGCCCGCCGTAGCCGAGCAGCAGATTGATGCTCGCGGCGAACACCGCGAAGATCACGATCTGGCTCGCCAGGTTGATGTAGTACTCGCCCGCCACCAGCGGCAGCGCCGCCGCCAGCACGAGGGCGACGATCCACCTCATTTCCCCAACTTATGCGGCGAATTTTCCAAAAAGACCTCGGGGCCGGAACGCGATCACCAGGATCATCGGCAGGAAGAGGATCACGTACGCAAGGTCCGGCAGCAACGCGACGCCGAAGGTATAGACGAAACCGGTGATGAAGGCGCCGGCGAAGGCGCCGAGCAGGCTGCCGACGCCGCCGAGGATCACGACGATGAGCGCGAGCGGCAGCATGTCGGCGTCGAGGCCGGGATAGGCCGACATGATCGGCCCGCCGATCACGCCGCCCGCGCCGGCGAGCGCCGCGCCGAGGCAGAACACGGTGGTAAACAAGCGCGACACCGGAATGCCGACCGCGCTCGCCATCTGCGGATCGTCCACGCCGGCGCGGATCATGGCGCCGAGCCGCGTGCGCTCCATCAGGAGATAAAGCAGGATCGCCACGACCACGGCGATGACGACCACCGCCAGCCGGTAGGCAGGAAAGACGAAGCCGGCCATGCGCACCGGCGCCTGCAGGATCGCCGGCGTCTGGATCGGGATCGGATCGCCGCCCCAGCCGAGCAGGCAGGCGTCGGCGATGATGAACGAGACGCCCAGCGTGACGAGCACCTGTCCGAAGACGTTGCCGCCCAGTTTTCTCAGGATGAGTCTTTCTAAAAGCCCCCCGAAAGCGGCGACCGCAAGCCCCGCGACGAGCGCGGCAACCCACAGGTTCGGGATGTAGCGCATCACGCTCACGCCGATGTAGGCGCCCAGCATGAAGAGCGCGCCGTGCGTGAGGTTGGCGATGCGCATCAGCCCGAAGATGAGCGAGAACCCGGCGGCCAGCAGGAAAAGCAGGCCGCCGAGCGCCAGGCTGTTGAGCGTCTGGATCGCCCAGTATTGCAGTTAGCTCTCCAGGTTCTTGGCGGGCGGCCAGTCGCGCGAGTACACCGGGTTCTCGAGGAACTCCTCGGGCTTGTACATCCAGAACTGGCTCACGTTCGGGTACGTGTGGATCACCGAGTTCACGAGGCGCCCCTCCTTGCGGGCGACCTTGCGGATGTAGACGTTGCCGATGACGTTGCCGTACTCGTCGAACCGCACCGGGCCGCGGCAGGTGTCGACCTTGATGCCGCGCACCGCCTTCATGAAGGCCGGCTTGTCCTCGATCGCGCCCTTGATCCGGTTCAGCGTCGCCTCCAGGACCGCGGCCTCGGTGTACGTGGCCGCCGCGTAGAAGCCCGGGTCGTACTTCCGTTGCGCGCGGAAGGCGCTGGCGAATTTCTGGTTGACCGGATTGTCGATCTCCGCGGAATACCAGCACGAAGTGACGATGCCGAGGGCCTCGTCGCCCATATTGCGCAGCACCGCCTCGTCGAGCGCGGTCATGCCGCCGATCGGTTTCACCTTGCCCATCAGGCCGTATTCGTTGAATTGGCGCAGATAGCGGAAACCGTTCGAGCCGGCGAAGCCGAGGAAGACGGCATCGATGTTGGTCTTGAGCTGCGCGAGATAGGTGCCGTAGTCCGGCACCGTCAGCGGCGGGAACATGCGCTGCACCACCTTGCCGCCCGCATCTTCGAAGACGCGCATGAAGCCGGCGCACATCTCGTGGCCGTAGGCGATGTCGTCGGCGATCACCGCCACGCGCTTGTAGCCGAGCGTCTTCGCCGCATAGTCGGCGAGCGGCATCGCCGACTGCGATGAGGTGGAAGTACCGCGCGTGAACCAGGGGTTGGGCTTCCTCTGCGTCATGTCTTCCGCGGCGGCGACAGACAGGGTGAGGAGCTGCGCTTGGCGGATGTAATCGTCGGCGGCGAGCGCGGAGGCCGTGTCGAGCGGCCCGATCATGAGGTGGATGTGGTTGCGCTCGACCATCTCCTGGATCTTGGTGCGCGTCTGCGCCGGCACCCCGCCCGAGTCGGCGACGATCAGCTCGACCTTGCGGCCGGCGAGCGTGTTGTTGCGCTCGTTCAGGTACTGCGTGAGCGCGCGCTCCATGTCGATGCCGCCGGAGGCGAGCGGCCCTGTCTTGACGGTCATCAGGCCCAGGCGGATCGGTCCGGCCTGCGCACGCACGGGAACGGCGGCCGCCGCCGCGGCAGCACCGGTGGCCTGCATGAAGCGTCTACGCGTGAACGGCATGGCTCGTCTCCTTCAGTTTTTCGAAAAGTTGTTCGTTGGTGATCACCCAGCCCATGCACCGTGCGACGTTCTGCAGGCCGAGCACATGCAGGTCGTCGCCGTACATGCTGGCGACGCAGTCGGAAAGCACGACGACCCGATAGTCGAAGTTGAACGCCGTGAACGACGTATTGAGCACGCAGGTGTTCGTATTGATGCCCATCAGGACCACGTTCTTAACGCCCAGCGTCTGCAGGAGCTGCCGCAGGTCGGTGCCGTAAAAGCAGTCGAGGCGCTTCTTGCTGTTGATGACGTAGTCGCCGTCCTTGTAGAGCTCGGCAATGATCTGGGTCCCGGGCGAGCCCTCGATGTTGTGCTCGCGCACGGTGCTCTTCCTTCCCGGCGCCAGGCGGTCCATCTCGCCCTGCGCCGCGTGCAGCGCCTTCCAGAAGGGCGAGGTCATGCCTTCGCTGCCGATGCCCGGAATACGCCGATAGACCAGCACGACGTGAATTACGGGGATTTTCAATTTTCTGGAAACGTCCAATACCTGGCGCGCATTCGCGATGACGCGCTTGGCGTCCTCGGGCTTCGCCGGCATCGTCGCCACGTCCATGTCGAGGTGGCCGCGGTGCATGTCGATGGTGATGAGCGCCGTCTCGGCGGGCTTGAGCTCGAGCTGCCGGTAGAGCCCGCTGATCAGGCTCGACCGGTCGACGATCGGAACATTCATCAGTGACTTCCCCCGCCTTGCTGCTTGAGCGGATGCGCGCGGCTGAAGGCCTCGATCTCCATGCACTGGTTGTAGATGCGCATTACGGACGGCACCGCCGAAGTGTCGCAGTTGAAATAGGCGAGCGCGCCGATCACCTGCGAGGCCATGCAGATATCGGCGATGGTGAGCTCGTTGCCGTGGCAGAAGCGTCCGGTCTCCTTCTCGCGCGACAGGTGGGTCTCGATCGCCTCGAGGGCGCGCATGGTCCAGTGCGCGAGCCACCGGTTGCGCGCCGCCTCGTCCTGGCGCATTTCCTTCTCCAGGTAGTTGCGCACGCGCGGAACGATGAGCGGATGTCCATCGGCGGCAGCAATCAGCGCGAGGCCGCGCACGCGTGCCCGCCCGCGCGGATCCTTCGGCATGAGCGCAGGCTGCGGATGGGTCTCGTCGATGTACTCGAGGATCGCGAGCGACTGGAAGAGCGGAGGCCCGCCGTCGTCGAGGACCAGCGCCGGCACCACGCCCTGTGGATTCACGGCGAGATATTCGTCCGTGTTCTGCTTGCCTTTGAGGAGGTCGATGGAAACCTCTTCCGCCTTCAGCCCTTTCAGGGCCATTGCAACACGCACGCGATAAGTCGCGAGCGAACGCCAAAAACCGTAGAGCTTCATGGGATCACCGGTAGGAGGATGTAGGAATCGTCAAGGTGCAGCGTCGTTCGGCCGGCAAAGATCGCGGCCGGCCGGTCGCGGGGATCGTCGTGCAGGAACGGGCCGCAGCCGCGCAGCTCGTTCTTGAAGTTGGAGAGGCGTGCACCGGTCGAGTTCTGCCACTCGTAGTCTCTGCCCCTGACCGACAGCGCCAGGCGGTGGCCGGCGGGCACTACGATCGACGTCGGCCAGAGCTCGATGTCGAGCGTAACGGGCCCGCCCGGTTTCAGCTTTTGCGCCTCGTCGTGCGTGTGATACGGCCGCCAGGGCTGCGACAGCCGGGAATCGAGCTTGCGGTGCGACGCGCGCAGCCACCCCTGCGCGATCGGCGTGTGCGGGTCGATCGCGCCCATGAACGTCACTTCGCGCAGGTCGGGCGAGAAGACGCGAAACACGAGGAATAGATCGGCGTCCGTCGTGCTCGACGAAATCGTGAGGCGCGCAGCCAAGGGGCCGGTGACTTCCGTTTCCGTCGGCACCGGCTCGGAGAGGAACGTGACGCCATCGCCCATCGCATCGAAAGTAACGGTGCCCTGCCCGGGTTCCGGCCGCAGTAGAGCGCCAGGGTGCAAATAGGCCTTGGTCCAATGGGTACGCGCGATGGGCCATTCGCTCTCGTGGCGCTCGACGAACTTGTCGAGGTGCCGGACCTGGAGCTGCACGCGAGGCTGCCTGGACCAGTCGCCCTCGCCTTTGAGGAAGTGATTGAAGAACCGAAGCTGCAGTTCGCGCCCGTAGTCGGTGTAGAAGTGCGTCCAGTGCTCGATGCCGTGCGCCTCGAGCCATTTCTCCTTCGAGGCGGCGCGGACGAAGCCTTCGAAGTTGCCGCGCGGATGCAGGCCCTGTCCGCCCCAATTGGCGGCGGAGAGGAACGGCACGGTGACCTTGTCCCATTTCGGCGAGCGCGCCTTGTGGTAGTCGTCACCGAGCGGGTGCGCGAGGATGTCGTCGCCGAAGTCGCAGCGGTTCTTCTGCAGCTCGCGGTCGGAGATCGTCTCATCCCCGCAGACCAATGCCCCAGTCGCGCGGCTGCGCGGTCCGCGTTCGCCGAGCCCGTATTGCACGGTCTTAACCTGCATGTCGTACCAGTTCGCCCAGAAGGTGCAGAGGATGCCGCCGTGGTGCGTCATGTCGCGGTACCAGTCGGCGGCGCCCTCCCAGATGCACATGGCCGCGAGATGCGGCGGCTGCAGCGACGCCACATGCCATTGGTTGATGCCGTAGTACGAGATGCCGTTCAGCCCGACCTTGCCGCTCGACCAGGGCTGCGTGCCCGACCATTCGATGCAGTCGAAGAAATCCTTCGTCTCGCGCGGCGAGAAGTGATCGATGTAGCCTGGCGAGCGACCGGTGCCGCGCGAATCGACGCGCACGCAGGCGTAGCCTTCGGGCACCCATTTCTCCGGATCGACGACTTCCCAGCTCTGGTAGAGATTGCTCGAGCCGTGGGCGACGTCGGGATGCTCGGCGACCATGCGCTGCCACGCGCTCGGATAGCCGTCCTGGAACGCGAGTCCCTTTGCATAGGGACCGTAGCTCAGGATCACGGGATGGCGGCCTTCTTCGGGACAAAAGACGTCCGCCCGCAAAACAAGGCCGTCGTCCATCCTGATCGGGACGTCCCACTCGATACGCAAAACCAACCTCCTCCTCGCGTCCGATTTCAGCCCGCGCGGGAAGGCATGTCAACCCAATGAGCGAATTACTTACGCCGGGCGCCGGTACATGAACGCGGCTACGGCGCCCAGGACGAGCACCAGGATGCCGTCGAACACGATTTGCTTAACCACGGTCGCGCCTGGCATCGGTTGCACGACGTAGTAGATGAGATACAGCGGCAACGTGGTAAGGAAGATGACCGCCACCGCGTAGCGCAGACCCTGGCCGAGCCAGGGCCGCGCCTCCACGCCGCGGGCGTAGATCCACACGAACGCGCCGGAGAGGAATATGTGGGCAAGAATCATCAGCGGGAAGAAGTTCTGCGCGTCCGCTTCCTTGCGGAAGAGATTTGGTAAAGCGGCGTAATCGCCATGCAGCAAGACGCCGTGCACCACGAAGCTGCCGAAGAACCACACGATGAAGAGCACCAGCCACGCCAGCAGGAAACGCTTGTTCATCTTTCCCTCCCCCTGAGCACCGTCGGGGCTCGTACTATGCGCCCTCGAGAGGTGATCGGGGTATGAAAATCGGAATCGCGGGAATCGGAAAGATGGGCGCCGGCATCGCCTCGCGGCTGGCCGGCCTCGGGCACGAGACGATGGTCTGGAACCGCACGCCGGACAAGGCGAAGGCCACCGGCTTCAAGGTGGCGCCGACGCCGGCAGACCTCGCGGCCGGCTCCGACATCGTCATCAGCATTCTCTCGGACGCGGCGGCGGTGAACTCCGTCTTCGCGCAAATGACGCCGGCGATGAAGGGCAAGCTCTTCATCGAGATGAGCACGGTGCGGCCGGAGGTCGCCAAGGCGCTCGCCGCGAAGGTGAGAGGCGCCGGCGGCGCCTTCGTCGAGTGCCCGGTCGGCGGCACGGTCGGTCCGGCGAAGGAAGGCAAGCTGTTCGGCTTCGTCGGCGGCGAGCCGGCGGACGTGGCGCGCGCGAAACCCGTGCTCGACCAGATGTGCCGGCGGGTCGAGCACGTCGGTCCGGTAGGCGCCGGCGCGAGCATGAAGCTCGCCATCAACCTGCCCCTTATCGTCTACTGGCAGGCGCTCGGCGAGGCGCTCTCGCTCGTAAGACACCTCGACCTCGATCCGGCGCGCACGATGGACATCCTCGCCGATACTTCCGGCGCACCGGCGATGCTCAAGAACCGCGGCCCGGCGATCGCCGCCGCGCTGGCGGGCAAGGAAAATTCGCCCACCGTGACCATCGACACGCTGAAGAAGGACCTTGCCGAGATGGTCGCCGAGGCTCGCGCCTGCGGCTACGACACGCTAGTGACGCGCGCGGCGCTCGAGTCATTCGAGAAGGCGTCGCGCGCCGGGCTCGGCGCGAAGGACTGTACCGCGCTGCCCGTTAATTGGGCGAATTCCGGACAACGTCCGTAACTCGGCTGGTTCGGTACTCTCGTTGCCGGCTGAGGCGCTGGAACTTTGAAGAGTTATACCGTCACAAGAACATGAAGCCGAACGACCCATTTGTCTACTATTCACTGCATAGTCAGTATCCCGCCGTGAACGTATCCAGTTCGTTCTGGTACGGCGTGTCGTGCGGTATGACCTCTACGAGCTCAATCTACAGTCCGAACATCCACTTCTCGTACTCCGGGGCATCGTTGAGTCCGATGAGAGAGGATTTGGTCAGGATAAGTCAGGATAGTCAGCCGGCTGCGCCGGAATCGCCGCCGGTCGCGATTCCACCGGAAGTCTTATCTAAGCTTCCGCCTCAAGTTCAGGAGCAAGTCACAAGCATCATCCAGGCGCAGCACTGGTCTGGGCCAATTCCTTCTCCTGACGCGCTAGAAAAATAAGAGAGGGTGATCCCCGGAAGCGCGGTTCGCCTTTTACAGCTCACCGAGAAGGGGCAAGCGCACCGGCACAACATGGATCAAAAAATCCTTTCCACAAAGGCCGCCGACGTAAGGCGCGGTCAGTGGCTTGGATTCGTAATCGCCATCCTTGCCGCCGGAGGGGCGATATGGGTGGCGAACGTCTCTCCAGTGGTCGCCGTTGCCTTGGTCGGGGTTCCCGTTGCGACCATAATCCAATGCAATTGTTAAGGGTCGGTCTGGCAACAGGCAATCGGGTTCAGCGATCCATCCAAAATTAAAGGTTGAGCAGCTTCTGCGCGTTGCCGCCGACGATTAGCTCCCTATCGTCCTTCGGCAGCTTCAATCGGTCGACCGTCGCCAGCGGATCGTCGAGCCCCATGTCGAAGCAGTAGTCGCTGCCGAGCGTGACGCGGTCGGCGCCGACCAGCTTGATGAGCGCGGCGTTGATGCGGTCGTCGTGGCCGATGGTGTCGTAGGTGAAGCGCTTCAGATACGAGCTCGGCGGCTGCTTCATGTGCGCGAGCTCCGGGCGCACGGTCGTGCCGTGGTCCCAGCGGCCGATCAGCCAGGGGAAAGTGCCGCCGGCGTGCGGCAGGTTGAAACCCAGCTTCGGAAAGCGATCCATCACGCCGCCGAAGATGAGATGGGCGACGGCCACTCCCGTGTCATAGGGGTTGCCGCAAAGATTCTTGAGGTAGTACTTCTTCGTGCGGTCCTGGCCGATGGTGTCGACCGGGTGGAGAAAGATGGTCCAGCCGAGCTCCTCGCACTTGGCATAGACATCCCAGAATTTCCGCTCGTCGAGCTCTTCGCCGTTGACGTTCGTCGCGAGGTACATCCCCTTGATGCCGGGGAGCTTCGCCGCGCGCTCGAGCTCCTTGACTGCCAGCTCGGGAGCCTGCATGGGAACCATGGCGAGCCCGAAGAGGCGCTTGGGATGCTTGCGGTGCGCCGCCGAAGCGGCATCGTTGAACGCCTGGCTGAGCGCCAAGCCGAAGGCCGGCGACGCCCAGTAGACCATCGGCGTGGTGAGCGACAGCGCGTGGACATCGATGCCGCGCTTGTCCATTTCGGAAATTCTTTCGGAAACCACCACGAAGCGCTCGTCGAACGCGTTGGTGATCTGCTTCGCCTTGAGGTGATATTTGCCGTCGCGCCGCTCGAGGCTCGCGCCTTCCTTGGCGCCATCCTTCTCGAACAAGCGGATCCATTCCTGCGGATACCAGTGCGCGTGGATGTCGATCGTGGGCATTCAGTTATGATCGCACGCGAGGAGGACAACGATGCGCCTGAGCGCACTTCTGTTTTGCATGCTCGCTGCCGCGGCGGCGATCGCGCAGGAAAATTATCCCAGCCGGCCGGTAAAAATCCTGGTGCCGTACGGGCCGGGCGGTGCCACCGACATCATCGCGCGCATCGTCGCGCAGCACCTGACGAGCGAGCTCGGCCAGAGCTTCATCGTCGAGAACCGGCCCGGCGCCAACGGCAACCTCGCGCTCGAGGCGGCGGCGAAAGCGGCGCCGGACGGCTACACGCTCCTCGTCGGCAACGTGTCGACGAACGCGATCAACGAGAACATCTACGCGTCGTCGCTGAGCAGCAAGCCTTCACGCGATCTCGCCGGCGTCGCGAAGCTGGTCGAGATCCCGCACATCGTGGTGGCGCCGGCGAGCCTGCCGGCGAACAACATCGCCGAGCTGATCGCGCTGGCGAAGAAGGAGCCCGGCAAGCTCAACTACGCATCGGTGGGCATCGGCAGCTACCCGCACCTCGACATGGAGCGCTTCATGAAGGCGGCCGGCATCCAGCTGACGCACGTGCCCTACAAGGGCGGCGCCGGCCAGGCCATCCCGGCCATGATCGGCGGCGAAGTGCAGCTCGCCTTCTTCAACATGGCATCGCTCCTGCCGCACATCAAAAGCGGCCGGCTGAAGGCGCTGGCCGCCGTTCCCGCCCAGCGGCTGCCCGAGCTGCCGAACGTGGCGACCTTGGCGGAGCAAGGCTTCCCGGGCATCGGCACCAACGCGTGGCAAGGGATGTTCGCGCCCGCCGCGACACCTCGAGCGGTGATCGACGCCTTGCACCGCGCGGTCACTACAGCGCTGACACGCCCGGAGACGAAGGACGGCCTCGCGAAGCAAATGATGGCCGTAGAGGTGTCCCGCTCGCCACAAGAATTCACAGATCTGGTGCGCCGCGAGACGGCGGCGTGGGGCGATTTTTTGCGGTCGGCACGAATACAGATAGACTAGCCGGGTCGTCTGGGAGGCAAAACATAATGACAACTTGGGTTTTGGAGACAATCGGCCTGCTCGTCACCACCATAGGGGCCCTGATCGCGTTCCTTCACCTGCACCGGACTTCGCGGGAAATGGTCACTATTCCCGCCGAATGCGCACCGCTCGTACGGGACCGCCGCCTGCTGATGATCACCATGGGCCTGATGGCCGGGTGGTTCATCATCCAGTACGTCGGCCTCCTGATTACTTAGCTTCCATCACTCCGCTGGATCGCAAGCGCAACGCATAGCGCGAGCGACTGGCGATTTCCCGGCAGATCGGCCGGGCATAGCCCGGGCAGGTTTCCACGTGGTCCACGATGCGGCGCAGGTCGGCCGCGCTGATCGTGACGTCGATGTGCTCCACCACGAAGACACGGAAGGCACGATTCGCCTCCGCAAAATACTCGAGCTCGTACAGCTCGCTCCAGCGCGCGGCGAGCAGGTGGCCGATCGATTGGGAGAACGCCTCCGAGACCGGCACGGCGGTGCAATGGCCGAAGCGATGAAAGACGTCGTAGAGCGTCTCCCAATCCCGTACGTCCCCCGCCGCAACGCGCGCGTTGACCGCTTCCTCCGTACTGCACGCAGCCATCGTTTGCGCATGCGTGCATAGCAGCGCCAACGCAAGTGCGACGCGACGCGGGAGCGTCACGCCTTCTTGCCGTGCAACCCGTGCGAAGCGTCCTTGCAGGTAAAGAACACGCAGTCATTCGCGCCGTCGTTGCGCGCCTTGTGCACCTGGTTGGCCGGCACGTAGAACACGTGCCCCGCGCTGCCGCGATACCACTTGCCGTCGAACTCCATCTCCAGCTCGCCTTCGAGCACGTAGATCCACTGCTCGTTGGGATGCGAGTGGGCGTCCGACGGCTGGCCCGCCGGATAGCGCATCAGCGCGACGATCATCCGCTCGCCTTCGACGCAGCCGCCGAAGACCGGCGAATAGCCCGGCCCGCCCATGATCTGGTTCACGTTGTGCATGTCGAAGACATGCTCTCCGGGTGCGGCGCGCTTCGCGCCGAGGGTGCGTGCTTCCATGGCGTTACTCCTGCTGTTGTGCCTTCACTCTTTAAGTGCGGCGTTCACCTTCGGCATCACCTGCTCGGCCATCAGCTGCATCGAGCGCTTGGCGAGCTTCGGGTCGACCCAGTCGTGGCACGGGTAGTAGAGCGTGCCGAACGGGCCGACCTTCTCGCGGAAGGCGAGGATCTGCTCGACCACGCTGTTCACGGTTCCGGCGAGCACGAGCTTGGGCGTCATCGTGTCTGCGGTGATCGATGCATCCGGCTCATTCTGGTCCAGCTTGAAAAGGTTCCCCCGCCCGCCGAGCCCGACCAGCTTGCGGATGAGCTGCTTGAAGTAGAAGTGGTACGGCCCCTCGGCGCCGTGCCCATAGCGCTTGGCCGTGGTCTCGTCATCGGCGACGAAAATCGATTTGGCCACCCGCCAGTCCTTGCTCTCCGGTTTTTTGTTGATGGCGGTACACCCTTCTACGTAGCGCGGCCAATGGCTCGCGACCCACTCGGGCAGCAGGAAGTTGGCCGAGATCGGGGTCCAGCCGCGCTTCGCGGCCTCGGTGACGCCTTTCGAGTGCGGCGCGACCGCGGTGACCACGATCGGCGGATGCGGCTTCTGGTAGGGCTTGATGATCGCGCCCTGCCCGATCTCCGGGATCTGCGTGTTCTGCGTGGTGACGGAGAAGAACTGTCCGGTCAGGTTGTACGGCGGCTCGCCCTTCCAGATGTCGAGCACCATGTTGATCGACTCGAGGAAGATGGCGTTGCGGTCCTTCTTGAAGTTGCCGAACACCTCCGCGTCCGACATGAGGCCGCCCGGGCTGATGCCGAAGATGAAGCGGCCCTTCAGCATATGGTCGAGCATCGCTACCTGCGCCGCGATCGCCGCTGGATGCGAGTTCGGCAGGTTCACCGTACCCGTGCCGAGCACGATCTTCTTCGTGTCGTGCGCGAGGCTCGCGAGGAACATCGCGCACGAGGTGACGTTCTCGGCGAGATCGGTGACGTGCTCGCCGACCAGCGCCTCGACATAGCCGAGCTTGTCGGCGAGCAGGATCGCCTCGCGGTCCTCGACGTAGGTCTCGTGCGGCTGCCGCTTCGACGGATGCAGCGGCATCATGAAGGTTCCCAGGCGCATTAGTTCGACACTCTCAGTTCTCCACAATTTGTACGCGGCCGCTCTGGGCCGACTTGAAGATCGCCTCCAACGCGGAGACGTTCGCAATCATCTCGCCCTGCGGCACCGGATAGGGCGCCCCGCCGGTCGCAGCATCGGCAAAGGCCTCGAGGTTCGCGAGCACCGCCTTGGCCGGAGCAAATTCACGCTCCGTTTTTTCCTGATTTCTTTTGTGAATGGTCAAGGCCCAGCCCTGCGGCGCTTCGGGGTGAGCCTTGTCGCGCACCTCGATCCAGCCCTTGTTGCAATAGACCGCGAAGCGGCCGTCGAACGGGGTGGCGAGGATGGCGCTCAACAAGGCGTTGCCGCCGCTCTTGAAGTTCACGAGGATGCCCAGCGTATCGCCGTTCACGAGCTGGCTGCCCGGGGTCTTCACCGACGCGAAAGCCCTGTCGGCGGCGCCGAAGACCCCTACGGAGAGGTCGAGCAGGTGGATACCGGTGGCCGTCATCGGCCCGGCAGGCGCTTCCTTCGCCGACAGCCGCCAGTTGTCCGCCGGGAGCGAGAGGAACTTGTCCTGCACGAAGTTGGCCTCGATCTGCAGCGGCGTGCCGAGCTCGCCGGACTTCACGAGCCGCATCGCCTCCTGGATCGGCGGCTCGAAGCGCTTCTCGTGGCCGACGGCGAGCTTCACGCCATTGGCGTTGCACGCCGCCACCGACCTGAGCACGTCGGCGCGCGACATGGCGAGCGGCTTCTCGCAGAACACATGCTTCTTCGCGCTCGCCGCGCGCACGATCTGCTCGGTGTGCTGCGTATGAGGGGTGCACAACACGACGCCCTGCACCTGCGGGTCGCGCAGCGCGTCGTCGAGCTCTTTTGACAGCGGCACGTCCTGGGCGCGCGCAAACTCGGCGGCTGCCGGCGCGGGATCGGCGACGCGCACGACGCGAAGGCGCGAGCTGCTTTTGGCGAGCGGGACGATGATGCGGCCCCACCAGCCGAGGCCGATGACAGCGATGTTGAGCGGAGCCGCAGGCACGGCCGGTATTTTGCCCGCCGCGCCACCTTTTTAGTGCGAGTTGGGAGCGATGACGGAATCGAGCGGGGCGGCCGAGTTTGACGGCAGGGACGTGGCGCCGAGTGGCCGCGCGGCGACGCTTACTCCTTCTTCTCCCGCATGCGCACGAGCACCTGATAGGTGATCGCGTCCCAGCAGTTATGGATGCCGACGAAAAGCATGAGCAGCGTTGCTCCGGCAAGCGCGAAGAGTGCGGCGCGCTCGTGCCATGCCACGACGGCCGCCGAGAGCACTACCACGGCGTTCGCCACCATCGGCAGCGCGATATGGAATAACCAGTCTTCACGGTCCGGCCGATACGCCGTCTGTGCCCGCACGCGCCGGGCCACCGTCACGATGTAGATGATGCCTGCGAGCCCGGCGAAGCCCCACAGCACAGCTACCGGCCCGAGGCCGTGCCACGGCGCGCGCAGGATCGCCGCCAGAAGAAGCACCGTGCAGAAGTGAACGATGGTCGGCGTGGCGAATGCGGCGCTAGCTTCCGGCGAGGCGAGCTGCGGCCTGTCCGCGAGAAGCGTGAGGACAACGAACTGCAATCCGATCAGTGCGCCCGCCGCGCCGCCGACGATCACGTAGAAGCTTTCCCATTCAGCGAACTCCGCCATTTGAGTCCCCTTTAGAAGCGCTCGCGCCGGTACTGCGCGCGCTCAGGTGCCGACACCCCGCGTCATTGAGAAGACCGCCGCTAATTCCCACGCGCTTGATCAATCCTCTGCCGCGGCCACGCCGGCGCTGCCGTGCATGTCGAAGAACAGTGTCATGAACCCGGGCACGGTTTCCTTGCGCTTCCAGTCGCGCTGCAGCTCGCAGAACAGCTGCGTGACGCTGGTCATCCTCGCGCCGGCCTGCTCGACGCGGCGCAACGCCATGTCGTGGGCAATGATTGAAGTTCCTCCTACTGCACCGGCGACGACGTAGACCTCATAGCCGTCCCTGATCGCATCGAGCGCTGGAAATGCAAGGCAAGCCTCGGTCCACAGCGCTGTCATGACCAGCTTCTTGCGACCGGTGGCGTCGACGGTTTGCGGAACTCCAAGTCCTCCCAGGCGTTGATCGACGTGCGGTCATAGACCGGCAGCTGCTCGAGCACGCTGCGCACCGCCTTGATCGGCGGCTTGTTGATCCTGGTCTGCGCGTTGACGGTGGAGTGCACGATCGGCAGCCCGTAAAAGCACGGCCGCCTTGCAGGCGCGCACTGTGTTACTGACCAGATGACGATGAACGCGCAGTTCTTCGGCGTCAGCAGGTGATCTTTGATCGGATCGCGAATCGGCTCGCTTGCCATGGGACCTCCTGGAGTTGTCAGTCCGGCGTCGCCTTCGCCTCTTTGGCGATGCGCGCCCAGCGCGCCGTGTCGCTCGCCACCAGCCTGCCGAAGGCCGCCTGGTTTTCGCTCGTCACGGCTTCGGCGCCGCCGTTCTTCAGGCGCGTGATGACGTCCGGATCGGTCATCACTTTCTGGATCACCGGGAAGAGCCGGTCGATGACTTCACGCGGCGTGCCGGCCGGCACGAAAATCCCCTGCCATGACCCGGCGACGAGCGCCGGGTAGCCGGCTTCGGTCACGGTCGGCACGTCGGGCAGCGATTCGATCCTCTTCGTGCTCGTCACCGCCAGCGGCCGCACGCGGCCGCTCTTGATCCCGGGCATCGCCGAGGCGGCAGTGGCGAACATGAGATTCGTCTCTCCGCCCATCAGCCCCGCCACCGCGGGGCCGGCGCCGCCCTTGTAGGGCACATGCACCATATCGAGGTTCTCGAGGTTGCGGAAGAGCTCCATCTCCAGCCTATCCAGGCTCCCGCTGCCGGGAGACGCAAAATTCAATTTGCCCTGGTTGGCCTTGGCGTAGGCGACGACTTCCTTCACCGTGCTCGCGGGCAACGACGGATGCACGATGAGCACGCTCGGCACGTCGACCACCTGCCCCACCGCGATCAGGTCCTTCAGCGGGTTGATGCCGAGCTTCGGATAGACGCCGGGGTTGATCGCGATCGAGCCGACGTTGCCGAGGAATGTCGTGTAGCCGTCGGGCGCCGATTTGGCCGCGGCCTCCGCGCCGATGTTGCCGGCGGCACCGGGCTTGTTCTCGACCACGATTTGCTGGCCGAGCAGCTCCGACATCTTCGGCTGCATGATGCGCCCGACGAAATCGGACGCGCCCCCGGGTGCGAACGGGATGATCATACGGATCGGCTTCGTCGGGTATTGCGCCGAAGTCTGTGCTGCGGCCACGATGGGCGCGAACAGCAGTGCTAGCAGAAGTCTCGTCATTCGGAATCGATCGGTAGGGGAATGGGGCGCTTGAGACGCGCGGATTTGTCGAACGCCTTGGTAAGCATCAGCCGGTTGTGCGCCTCGGCCGCCGTGGCGTGCTGCGTGCTGAGTCCCATGCAGATGCGGTTCAGCCACTGCTCGGTCTCTTCGCGCATCGGGCCGCGCAGCTCGCCGAGCACCATGTCGCCCGGCGGGTAGCTGCCGAGGAAGTCGACGCGGCGCGCATTGTCGGGCGCATAGCCCTCGCCGCTCTCGTTCGTCGTGGCAAGCACGATGTCGCGGTGCGTGTCGTCGACGGTGATCACGCCCTCCGTGCCGGTGATGCCGACTTCCAGGCTGTACACGGCACCGGGCCAGACGATCGGCAGCGCCCACGAGATCGCTGACTGGTAGATCGCTCCGTCCTCGAACGTGATGACGCCCGCGGTGGCGTCGATGCCCTTGCAGAGCGGGCCGAGCGCCTTGTCCACCGAGCGGGCGTAGATCTCGACCGGCTTCTTCGCCTCCATCATCCACATCACGACATCGAGCGCGTGGGTACCGGAGATCACCATCGGCGAGATGGTCGCCGGGTCGTTGGTGCGCTTGTAGTTGTCGAGCGCGACCAGCCGGTTCATGAAGGCGCGGCTCGTGACCAGCGTCACGTCGCCCAGCGCGCCGGTGCGCACCTTCTCTTTCACCGAAAGCCACTTGCGGCGGAAGCGCTGCGTGTAGCCGACGACGGCGTCGGCGCCGGAGTTCTTGATCGCATCGAGCACACGCTGGGAAGCGGCCAATTCGGTCGCGAGGGGTTTTTCTATGAGGAGAGAAAGGCGCCGCTCGACGGCGGCGAGGATCGGCTCGACGTGCAGGTGCTCGTCGGTGGAGATGATCGCCGCCGTCACCTCGGGTCGTTTCAGCAATTGTTGAAAATCCGAGGTGACGAAATCGGCCTTCGTCTTGTCGCCGACCAGCTTGGCGCGCTCGGGCTTGAGGTCGGCGACGCCGATCCAGTCGACCTGCGGATGCCGCGCGGCGACCTCGCCGCGAAATAGACCGACGCGGCCGGCCCCGACGATCGCGAGGCCGATGCGCTTAGGCTGCTTTCTCAAGCGGCTTTCTGAGGGGCAGGGAGATCGCCTCGTTGCGCTCCGCGGAAAGATCGGCGGCCATGTAGACCTCCATCACCATGCGCGCATGCTCGGGCGTGACCATCACCGCCCGGTCGTAGACCACCGCTTCGAGGAAGTGCACCGTCTCGGGCGACATCGGGCCGGCATAGGTGTGGTCGACAAACTCGCCAGGCATGGTCGACATCGGCAGCTGCATGCCCTTCTTTACCGTGTTGACGACCACGTCCCTGTGGCTGTCGTCCACCATCACCGCGCCTTCGGTGCCGATCATCTCGATCCAGGTGGTGGAGAAGTTCGGGTAGCCGAGCGGCAGGCTCCAGCCGCCGCCCACCACCACCGACATTCCGTTGTCCATCGTCACCATCAGCCACTGCTGGTCGGGCACGTCGCCGCCCGACATCTCTCTCATCGCACCGTAGTTCTGCTGAGAGTACACGCGGATCGGCTTCGCTGGCTCGAGGCACCAGAAGACGAAGTCCAGATCGTGGGTCGCTTCCATGGCGGCGGGGGAAAGCTTGCTGCGGCCGCTGATCTTGGTGCCGAGCATGCGCGTGATGTGCCGCGAGACGAGCGCGGTGACGGGCTTGCCGATCGTGGCATCGCGGATGCATTTGCGCACGTAGGCGAACTTGGGGTTGAAGCGCTGCGAATAGCCGATGGTGAACTTGAGGTTCTTGCTCTTCGCCGTGGCGATGAGCTCGTCCGCCTCGCCGAGCGTCATGGCGATCGGCTTCTCGAGGAACACGTGCTTGCCCGCGGCGAGCGAGTCGCGCGCCATCGGGTAGTGCGTGCTCTCCGGCGTGGCGGAGATGTAGACGGCTTCCACCTCGCGATTGGCGAGCACCTGCTTGTAGTCCGCCGTGGCCGTCGCAGGCTTGAGCTTCGCCTTCAGCTCGGCCAGGCGTTCCGGCCGCGTCTCGGCGAGGTGCAGGCTCTTGACGAGCGCATGGCTCGCCAGCGTCTCGGCGCGGATCCCGCCGCACCAGCCGGTGCCGATGACGGCAACGCCGATCTGTCTCATTGGTTCACCTTGATGTTGGCTTCCTTGATGAGCTTCCCATACTTCTCGGTCTCGGCCTTGATGAAGGCGCCGAATTGCTCCGGCGTGCTCGACACCGCCACCACGCCGAGGTCGGCGAATTTCTGCTTCACGTCCGGATCGGCGAGGAGCTTGACCGTGTCGGTGTGGAGCTTCGAGATCATGGGACGCGGCGTGGCAGCGGGCATAAACACGCCCCACCAGTTCACTGCGACGAGTCCCTGCGCTGCCTGCTGGCAGGGCGACTGGTCGGGCAGCAGCGTGAAGTTCTCGGTGCCGGTGGTGCAGAGCGCGCGCAGCTTCCCGGCGCGCACGTGCGCCATGGCGGGCAGCGTGTCGGAAAAGATGAAATGAAACTGGCCGCCGAGCAGGTCCTTGATGGCGTCGACCCCGCCCTTGTAAGGCACTTCGGTGGCGGTGATCCTGGTAATGTTCTTCAGCATCTCGCTCGACAGGTGCGAGACGCTGCCCGGGCCGCTCGTTCCGTAGCTGAGCTTCCCGGGATTGGCGCGGCCGTAGTCGATGATGTCCTTGAGCGACTTGAACTGCGCATCGGTACGCACCACGAGCACGTTCGGGCCCTGCGAGATCTGCGACACCGGCGCGAAATCCTTCTCGACGTTGTACGGCACGCTCGAGAGCAGCGGATTCACCGCGATCGGGCCGAGGTTCGCGATCATGAAGGAGTAGCCGTCGGCCGGCTGCCTTGCCGCGTACTCCGTGCCGATGGCGCCGGCGGCGCCGGGCTTGTTCTCGACGATCACCTGCTGGCCCCACATGTCGCTGAGCTTGGCGGCGAAGACGCGCGCCATGAGGTCGGAGCTGCCGCCGGGCGGATAGGCGACGATCAGCTTCACCGGCTTCGACGGATATTGCTGGGCAGCCACGCTCGTGCAAATGAACGCGAGGAGGCAGAGGAAACGGCTCATGTAGACTCCGCGATGGGGAAAATAGGGTCTGTCCACGTTCATTCGGCTTTGATGTTGGCCTTCTTGATGATCTCGCTGTTCTCCCGCACTTCCTTGGCCACCATGTCCTCGAAACCCTTCACCGACATGGGCAGCGGGTCGCAGCCGAGCTTCCTGATCTGCGCGGTCACGTCGGGCGACTCGACGAGCGCGGTCATGTCGTCGTGAATCTTGTCGACGATCGCGCGGGGTGTCTTCGCCGGCACCAGCGCCCCGACCCAGAAGTTGTAGGAGGCGTTCTGGAATCCCTGCTCTTCCAGGGTGGGCGCATCGGGCATCAGTGCGCTGCGCTTGGGTGAGCTCGTGGCGAGCGCGACCAGCTTGCCCGCGTCGACCATCTTCTTCGCCTGGAACACCAGCGCGAAATAGCAATCGGCACGGCCGGCAATGACCTCGGTCAGCGCTTCGCCCACGCCCTTGGTGTGCACGTTGATCACTTCCGGGATGCCGGCGGCGAAGCGGAAGCGCTCGAATGCCATGTGCGTCGCGCTGCCGATGCCGGCATCGGTGCAGACCAGCTTGCCGGGATTCGCTTTTGCCGCGCCGACGAAATCCTGGATGGTCTTGTACTTCTCCGGCTGCACGACCAGCACCGTCGGGATCGTCGCCACGGTCGCCACCGGCTGCAGCTCGTTGATCTTCAGCACGTCGGGCTGCAGGAGCGGCGAGACGGTGAAGGCCGAGGCGTACATCATGATGATGTGGCCGTCGGGCTCGGTGCCGGCGACGTACTTCGCGCCGACCAGGCCGCCCGCGCCGAGCTTGTTCTCGACGATCACGGTCTGCCCCCACTTCTGCTGCAGCTTGTCGGCGAGGATGCGCGCCATGGTGTCGGAAGCGCTGCCGGGGGTGACGCCCGATACGAAGGTGACGCGCTTCGTCGGGAACTGCTGGGCCTCGGCCGCCAGGGAAAACGCCAAAGCGACTACTGCAAGTGCGAGTCTCATTTCATCCTCCTACTGTTTTGGTATTCCGAACTGCGCGGCGAGCCAGTCCGCCGTGCGGCTGCGGTATCGATAGGGACGGTTGTTGGCATTGTGCCCGCCGTCCTCGACGATCATCAATTCCACCGGCCCGGCGACGCTGCGCGCCAGGCGCTCGGCCTCGGTAGCCGGCACCAGCCGATCCTGCCGCCCGGCCACGATGAAGATCGGGCATTTGATCTCGCGCGCCGCATCCACCATCGTGAGCGTGCGCGCCTTCTGGCGGGCTTCCGCTTCATTCGCGGAGTGCGAACGCACCCGGAATGTCTCGCGCGTCAGATCCGGCAACGCATCCCAGATCTTGTCCCATTCGAAGGGCCCGGAGAGCGCGATGCAGGCCCGGATGCGCTTCTCGTAGGCCGCTGCCCGCGGCGAGTGGTAGCCGCCGAGGCTCACGCCCCAGATGGCGATGCGCTTTGCATCCAGGTCGCTCCGCTCCTCGATCCAGTCGCACACCGCCTTCGCCGCGCGCTCGTAGTCGCCGCAGATCGGGATGTCGTACTCGGCTTCGCCTTGCCCCGGCCCGTCGATGGCGAGCGTCGCCATGCCGCGCGCGAGGAACGGCTCCTCGTAGGCGTGCAATTCCTCTTTGGTCGAGTCGAGACCCGGCGCCATGATCACCACCGGGCCGGATCCGCGCAGCACGCCGAAGATCGTCTTGCCCTCGAACGGGATCGCCACACGCTTGCCCGGATGCGGCTTGAGCTGCGCGACGCCGTCGCGGTAGCACTCGACCGCTTTCATGTGCGCCTTCTTCATCTGCTCGAGGTCCTGCACGAAGACGAACTTGGCGAAGTGGTAGTAGATGCCGGCGCGCACCAGATGCTCGCCGGCCGTGAGCTTGGTGCCCTCCTTCAGCGCAGCTCGTCCAAGGTCCTCATGGACCTTGGCGCGGGCCGACCAGGCGGCGCACCAGTCCTCCCAGCGCTCGAGCGAGCCCGTGACGTCCTCGAAGTCGGCGAGCAGCACGCCGTTCGAGACGAAGCGCGGCGCCCAGTGCGAGATCGCCGACTGAACCTTGGCGTCCTTCAAACCTTCCTCAGTGCCTTGAGAATGCGCTCCGGAGTGAACGGCATCCGCGTGACGCGCGCCTCGAGCGGCGCCAGCGCATCGTTGATCGCGTTCATGATCGCGCCGGGCGCGCCGGCCGTGCCCGCCTCGCCGACGCCTTTGGCGCCGAGCTGCGACTGCAGCGTCGGCGTCTCCACATGCGCGCAGAAGATGTCGGGCATTTCGCCCGCCATCGGCACGAGGTAGTCGGCCATGCTGCCGTTCAAGAGCTGCCCGTCCGCGCCATACAAACACTCCTCGAAGAGCGCCGCGCCGATGCCCTGCACCACACCGCCGCGCAGCTGCTCGTCCACGAGCATCGGGTTTATCACGGTCCCCGAGTCCTCGACGCACCAGTGCTTGAGCAGTTTCACAAAACCGCTGTCGGGATCCACTTCCAGCAGCGACGCCTGGATGCCGTTCGTGAACGTGAAGCCATATTGCCGCGGCGTGTAGTGCCGCGTCACCGTGAGCTCCGCCTGGAAATCCATCGGCAGCGTGTCGGGACGGAAATAGGCGACGCGCCCGAGCTCGGCGAGGTCGAGCTTTTTCTCGGTGGTGAGCTTGTGCACCACCGCGTTGCCGGCGATGTCGAGCTCGCCCTTGTCCAGTTTCAGGATCGCCGCGGCGATATCCAGGATGTTCGAGCGCAGGGCCCGTCCCGCCTGGAGCACCGCCTCGCCGCCGATGCCGGCGCCGCGCGAAGCCCATGTGCCGCCGCCATAGGGGGTGACCCCTGTATCGCCGGTGATGATTTTTATTCGATCAATAGAAATTCCAACGGCGCTCGCCGCGATCTGCGCAAAGATCGCCTCGGTCCCCTGCCCCTGCTCGGTCACGCTGCTGAGGACGGTCAGCATCCCGGTGGGCTCGAGCCTGAGCGTGGCGCCGTCCTGCGCCGAGATGCGCGCGCCGCCGACGCCGTAGAAGGCCGGCGACGGATTCGTCACCTCGATCATCGCCGCGAGGCCTATGCCGCGGTAGATCTTCTGCTTGCGCAGCTCGGCTTGCTCCTCGCGCAAAGCGCCGTAGTTCATCTTCTGCAGCAAGAGGTCGAGCGTCTTGTGGTGCGAGAGCTTCTCGAACTTGATGCCCGACGGAAACGTGTAGGGATAGGCGTCGTCGGGAATGAGGTTCTTGCGCCGGAATTCGGCGGGGTCCATGCCGAGCTTCTGCGCGGCGATGTCGACGATGCCTTCCGTCAGCGCGACCGCGATCGGATGGCCCACCGCACGGTACTGGCACGTGACGTTCTTGTTGGTGAAGAGCACGTGCAGCTTCGCGCGGTACTTCTGGTGCTTGTAGGGCCCGCCGGTCAGGTTCACGACCTGGTTGCCCTCGATGCCGCTGGTGCGCGGATAGACCGAATAGGGGCCGATCGCGGTGAGGTCGTCCAGGTCGAACGCCAGCATCTCGCCATCCTTGGTGCACGCGAGGCGCACCTTGGCCTTGTGCTCGCGGGCGTGGATGTCCGAGACGAAGGATTCGAGCCGGTCGGCGACGAACTTCACCGGCCGGCGCAGCATCACCGAGATCGCGGCGGTCGCCATCTCGTCCGGATAGACGTGCACCTTGATGCCGAACGAGCCGCCGACATCCTTGGTGATCACGCGCACGTTCGCCTCGGGGATGCCGAGGTGGCGCGAGAAGATGTCCTGCATCATGTGCGGCGCCTGCGTCGCGTGATAGACCGTCAGCGAATGCTCGCCGGCGTTGTAGTCGGCGAGGATGGCGCGGCCTTCGAGGCACACGCCGGTGTGGCGGCCGAAGTGAAAGGTCTCCTCGACCACCACGTCGGCGCGGGCGAAGGCGTCGTCCACGCCGCCCGTGTCGTGCTCGCGCTTGAAGCAGATGTTGTCGCCCAGATCAGGGTGGATGACGTTCTTGCCGGCAAGCGCATCGTCCATGTCGACGACGACCGGCAGCTCCTTCCACTCGGCCTCGATCAGCGCGACGCCGTCTTCGGCCTGGCTGCGCGACTCGGCGACGACGGCGGCCACCGCTTCGCCCTGCCAGCAGGCGCGCTCGATGGCGATCGGGTGCTGCGGCGGCGACTTGATGCCCTTCAGGTGCGCCAGCACCGCGACCCACGGCGTGCAGTACTCCGCCACCGCGCGGCCGTCGAGCACCGCAATGACACCAGGCGATCTCTTCGCCGCCGCGAAGTCCAACCGCTTGATGAGCGCATGGGCATAAGGCGAGCGGAAGAAGGCGACGTGCGCGAGGCGCGGAAAACGCAGGTCGTCGATGAAGGCGCCGCGTCCTTGCAGCAAGCGCTGCAGCCCCGGGCGCGGCACGCTAATGCCGATGTAGCCCCGGTCGAGCTGCGTGCCCGGCGCGTGGAGCGGGAGCTCAGCCTTTCCCATTGATCGTGCTTTCTATGGCGTCGACGATCGCCTGGTAGCCGGTGCAGCGGCAGTAGTTGCCCGAGATGTGCGCGAATCTCATCCCGCGTGAACGATTTTTTCTGCGAAACGAGGTCCTGCGCGGCCATCAGCATCCCCGGCGTGCAGAAGCCGCACTGCAGCGCGTTGTGCTCGTGGAATGCCTTCTGCAGCGGCGCGAGCTCCTTCAAATCGGAGAGGCCTTCGACGGTTTCCACGTTGCAGCCGTCGGCCTGCACCGCGAGCATCAGGCAGCCGCGCACGATCTCGCCGTTCACGCGCACCGTGCAGGCTCCGCACACGCCGTGCTCGCAGCCGATGTGCGAGCCGGTAAGCCCCAATTCCTCTCTCAAAAAATCAACCAGATGGACGCGCGGCTCAATGCGGCGCGTAACCCGGGTGCCGTTGACCGTCAGTGTGGTTTCGAGAGCGTGTTCCATGCGCGAGAAAGGAGCACCTTTGCGAGGTGCAGTTTGGTGGCGGACGAATGGTAGAGATCGGCCGGCGGGTCGAGGTCCTGACCGAGCACTTGCAGCGCGGTGTTGAGCGCCACTGCGCGCGAAGCGCGTTCGGCGAACACCGGCGTCGGACCGGCGCCGAGAAAAGCGATGCGCTTGCCCGAGGCATCGGCCACCGCGGCGAGGCCGACGATGGCGTAGTCGCCGTGCCGGCGCGCGAGCTCGAGGAACACCGAGCGCTCGACTTTGGGGAATTCCGCGGCGGCGAGGATCTCGCCGGGCCGGATGTCCGTCTCGAAGAGGCCCTTGAAAAACTTGCTGGCGGGAACGCGCCGCTCGCCGCGGCGGTGGACGAGCACGATCGTCGCGTTCAGGGCGAGTGCGCACGCCGGGTATTCGGCGGCGGGATCGGCAAGCGCGAGGCTGCCGCCGAGCGTGCCGCGGTTGCGGATGGCGGGGTGCGCGATATGCGCGGCCGCTTGCAAGAGCAACGGCGCGTACAGGTCCACGTCATCGGAGCGCTGGAGTTGCGCGTGCGTCACGAGAGCGCCGATGCGCAGCCCTGCCGAGCGCCGGTCGATGGCGCGCAGCTCCTTGAGACCGGTGATGTCGACCAGGAGCTCCGGCGACGCGAGGCGCATGTTGAGCGAGGGGATCAGGCTCTGCCCGCCGGCGAGGATCTTCGCTCCCGGCCGCTCGATCAGGTCGAACGCCTCGGCGAGCGACTTCGCCTTGGCAAAGGCGAACGACGGCGCTTTCAAAATCCTCCTCCTAATTTCGACGTGAAGTATGCCCCAAGTGCCTGAGGCTGCGCTACGATTTCCCCGGGGAGGAGCGCATGCCGCTCATTGCGATGAATCGGGAGATGGGGTCGCTTGGCAAGGACGTCGCCAAGGGACTGTCGGATGCGCTTGGCCTCAAGTTGCAGCACCACGAGATCATCGATCACCTCGCCAACCGCGCGCGCGTGCGCAAGAGCCACGTCATCAGCTTCCTCGAAGGCTCGCAGGGCATCTTCGAGCGGCTCACGGTCGACAACCTGAAGCTCCGGATCCTTACCGCCGACGAGATCATGTCGGCCGCGGAGGCGAACGAAGGGGTGATCCTGCGCGGCTGGGGCGCCACCTCGCTCCTCAAGGAAGTGCCGCATGCGGTGCGCGTCTGCGTCTCGGCATCGCGCCGCCAGCGCGTGAAGCGGATGATGGAGCGGCTGGAGCTCGACGAGCAGACCGCCGTCGAGCGCATCGTCGACCAGAACGACGAGGCGTCGCAGGCGGTGATGCGCCGGCACTTCCATATCGATGTGCGCGACATCAACGAATACGACGTCGGCTTCAACACCGACCGCATGAGCGCCGAGCAATGCGTCGAGAAGATCGTCGCCATGGTGCGCTCCTCGCAGTTTGAAGAGACCGAAGAGTCACGCGGCAAGCTGCGCGACGTGGCGATCATGCACCACGTGCGCGCGGCGCTGCGTACCCACGCCTCGACTTCGCACTGCTACGTAAAAGTCACCCCGCTCTACGGGCGCGTCACGCTCGAAGGCGTCGTCGACGACAGCTCGCAGCGCCAGGCCTGCGCCGAGATCGCCTCGCGCATCAAGGGCGTGATGGACGTCGACAACCGCCTGCGCACCGCCGACATGCCGACGCGCCGCGGCGCGACCATCTAATTCCGGACAACGTCCGTAATTATTTAATTCCGTACCAAGTACGGAATTACGCTTTCATCTGAGCGGCGTTACAGTGTCCGCTTTCGACGGCGGTTTCAATCAGTCAATGCAAACCTCCTCATCTGGCAACATAAGAGGTGTTGCGTTGACTGATTGAAACCGCCACCGAAAGCAGACATTCCGAACCGTTTGAATAATTACGGACGTTGTCCGGAATTAGTAGCGGGCGTTGCCTGGAGTCCTGGGGAACGGAATTGCGTCGCGCACGTTGGTAAGGCCGGTGACATAGGCGATCGTACGCTCGAAACCCAGGCCGAAGCCGGCATGCGGCACGCTGCCGTAGCGGCGCAGATCGCGGTACCAGCCCATGTGCTCCTTGTCGATGCCGATCTCGTCCATGCGGGCGTCGAGCACCTCGAGTCGCTCTTCGCGCTGGCTGCCGCCGATGATCTCGCCGATGCCCGGCGCGAGCACATCCATGGCGGCGACCGTTCTTCCGTCGTCGTTCACGCGCATGTAGAAGGCCTTGATCGCCTTCGGATAGTTCATGACGATCACCGGTTTCTTGGCGTGCTTCTCGGTGAGGTAGCGCTCGTGCTCGGACTGGAGATCCACGCCCCACTTCACCGGGAACTCGAATTTCTCCTTCGCGCGCTCGAGCACCGCGATGGCTTCCGTGTAGTCCATGCGGACGAACTCGGATTGCACGATGCCGGCGAGCTTCGCGACGATGCCTTTCTCGACGCGCTCGTCGAAGAACGCCATGTCCTCCGGCCGCTCCTCGAGCAGCGCCTTGAACACATACTTCAATAGCGCCTCGGCCAGATCCGCGTCGGCGGCGAGATCGGCGAAGGCGATCTCCGGCTCGATCATCCAGAACTCCGCCAGGTGGCGGCTGGTGTTGGAGTTCTCGGCGCGGAACGTCGGGCCGAACGTATAGACCTTGGTGAGCGCGAGGCAATAGGCCTCGACGTTCAGCTGGCCGGACACGGTGAGGAACGTCTCGCGGCTGAAGAAATCCTGCGCGAAGTCGACCTTACCCTCCTTCATCGGGAGATCAGCCATATCGAGCGTGGACACGCGGAACAGCGCTCCCGCTCCTTCCGCGTCCGCGCCGGTGATGATCGGAGTGTTGACCCACAGGAAGCCGTGCTCGCTGAAGAAGCGGTGGATCGCCTGCGCCACCGTGTGCCGCACGCGCGTCGCGGCGGCGATGACGTTCGTGCGCGGACGCAGGTGCGCCACCTCGCGCAGGAACTCGAAAGTGTGGGGCTTGGGCTGGATCGGATAGTGGTCGGGATCCTCGACCCAGCCGATGACGCGGACCGCGGCTGCCTGCATCTCGAAGGGCTGCCCTTTCGCCGGCGACGGCACGATGTTGCCCGTCGCCTCCACCGCGCAGCCGGCGGTGAGGCGCATGACTTCGTCCATGTAGTTGGCGAGGGTATTCGGCGCCACCACCTGCACCGGATGGAAAGACGAGCCATCCGACAGGTGGATGAAGGAAATCCCGACCTTCGAGTCGCGCCGGGTGCGCACCCAGCCGCGGATGGTGACCGCACTGTCTTTCGGCGCACGTCCGGAAAGCACGTCGCGCATGGAAAGTTCATTTTTCATTGTCTATACTCATTGCGGGGGAAAGGCCGGGATCGCAACATGGGGAATGAGTCGCAAAGCGTGTACGCGCGGGCCCTGCGCCGCGCGGCCGACATCTTAGGCGGAAAGGATCTGCTGCGCGCGGCGCTGCACGTGCCGATGCACAGCCTCGAAGAATGGCTCGACGGACGCAGCGAGCCGCCGATCGACATCTTCCTCAAGGCCGTCGACATTCTCAGCACGCCGACCGGCAGCGCTCCGGCCACCGCGGCGACGCTGCGCGCCCGCGCGCTCACCCGCACTTCCGGCGAGCTGATCCGCGACGCCGGGCAAACCGTCGCGCGTTCGCGGACGCTGACCGATGCACTGCGCAGTGCGGCCGTGCAGCAGAAGGTGCTCGCGGGTTTCCTAGTCGCGACCTTCGGCCCGGACCAGCGCATCGAGATGCTCGAATCGGCGCTCGACGCCGCGCTGGAGGCAGCACACGCACCGATGGGCAACGTGCAGCTCAAGGACAAGGACGGGCTTCACATCGTGACGCAGCGCGGCCTGGCGCAGCCGTTCCTCGATTTCTTCGCTCGCGTGACGGAAGCGCAATGCGCTTGCGGCACCGCGAGCCAGGCGGGCTCGCGCGTCGTCGTGAGCGACGTCGCCACCGATCCAATCTTCGCCGGCTCGGAGGCGGGACGGGTGCTGCAAGCCGCCGGCATCCGCGCGGTGCAGTCGACGCCGCTCGTGTCCGCCACCGGCAATCTGCTCGGCATGCTGTCGACGCACTACGACCATCCCGGCACGCCGGGCAAGCCCGAGCTCGAGGCGATCGACCAGATCGCCGAGCGCGCCGCCTACTGGCTCGAGCAGGCTACAGCGTAAAGCGCAGCGCCGCGAGCAGCGCGCCGGGCAGCCGCGCGCTGCCGGTCTGGCGCTCGCCATAGGTCGAGGAATCCGGCAGCAGCTCGCGCTCGCGTGTGAAGTCGACCAGCGACTCGCCGAGCATGCGGTAGACCGAATCGTCGAAGCGCATCGGCGTCACGGGCGCCACGATCTTGCCGTTCTCGACCCAGAACGTGGCGAAGCGCGTCATGCCGGTGATGCGGCCGGCCGGGCGGTCGGAGAAGTTGAGATACCAGAGGTTCGAGACGTAGAGCCCGGTGCCGAGCGCGTCGAGCACCTTCGCTTCCGCAGTGCCGCCGGCCGCTACATCGAGTGACTGCGGGCTTTCGTCGCTGCCGGCGCCGTTGGCGGCGAGCTGGTATTCCTTCGCCGAGCGCGGCGAGGTCAGCGCATCGCCGAGCTTGCCGCCCGAGATGAGCGAGACCGCCCGTGGCTTGATGAAGCCCTCCGGCTGGAACGCGGGTGCCACGCCATCGGCCGTGTTCTCGGTGAGCGTCACCTTGGGTGCGAGCGTGCGGCCTTCCTGCATGCGAAGGAGCGGGCTTTGCTTCGTCTGGCGCGCGCGCGCCGAGAAGCCGCCCCACGAGAGCAGGCTCATCACGTCGACCAACGCGCGCGGCGCGAGGTAAGCGCGATATTCGCCGGGCTCGATCCTGCGCACGGGCAGGCCGAGCAGCTCGACCTGCTCGGCGGCGCGCTGCATCTTCGCCGCGAACTCGACTGGATTCCAGCCGACCCCCGCATAGCTCGTCTTCACGGCCTGGTCGCCCTGCTTATAGAGGCTCCAGTCGAAATCGAAGCTGTCGACCTCGTGCCAGTTGCGCTGGCCGAAGGAGTTGGCGAAGCCGCGATAGATCGTGCCGCCGGCATAGAAGCCCACCAGGTCGCGGCCGTTGGCGAAGCGCAAGGTCTGCTCGACGACTTCCTGCGCCGGCAGCACGGTGCCCTGGCGCTCGGTATTCGTCGACTGCGGCTTCTCATTGACGAGGAGCCACGGATCCTCGGGCAGGTCGCCGAGCGCGTCGCGCAGCCTGCCCAACGCCTGGGTACAGAGTGCAACGTCTTCGCCGTTGCCGGCGAGTGCGACGCTCGCCGACACCTGGCGGCGCTCGCGCACCAGCCGCAGGTTCAGGTAACTCTGCTCGACGCTGCCGGCCTGGCGAACGAGCGCCTTGTTGAAGCGCACGAAATCCGAGCGCTCGGCCGAAAAGTTGCAGAGCAGCGTCTCGCCGGCGTGGAGCGATTTCTCAAGCCGGGCGGCCAGCTCGTAGAACTGCTGCTTCATCGAACGCCGGCCGCGCCTCGTTGTAGCGCGGCAGCGTGCCCCAGCGCTCGAAGTAATCGCGCAGCTCTTCCGCCGCGCGCGTCTTGGGCGTGGCGGTCACCTCGTAGGAGAAGTGCGTGCACGACAGGTCCTCGGCCATCGCCATGGTGAGCGCGTGGTTGAGCTCCGCGCGCAGGTGGGAGCGCGGCGCCGTGCGCCCGACGTAGACGAGATGCGCGTCGTCCCACAGGCAGAAGACGCCGGATTTCTGCGGGACCGCCTGGACGTGCTTGTCCTCGAATCTGAGATTCATCGCTCGGAACTCCTGGGTTAGGAGAGCTTCGAGCAGGCGCCGTGCCCTTGTCTGTAGGCGAAGTAACCATTCTTCTATCCCTCTGCGCCGCCAAACACATCCACGTCGGCAAATACGCACACCGGCGCGGCGTGGCCGGTATGGATTACCTGGTTCGGCTCGCCCTTGCCGCAGTACTGCGTGCCATGCACCTCGAACGTACTCGCGTCGCCCACCGCGCGCAGGCTCCGCCAGAACGTCGCCGATATGCCACGGTAGTTTGGATTCTTTACCACGCCCTTTTTCTTTCCTTCCTCCCAGAGCTCGCCCCATTCGCAGCCGAACTGGAATTTGTTGCGCGAGTCGTCGATCGACCAGGAGACGTTGGTGCGCATCAGCACGCCGCGCTTCACGGAAGCAAGCAATCCCGCGAGCGAGCTCTTGCCCGGCTCGATGTTGAGGTTCGCCATGCGGTCGATCGGCGGCCGATTCCATGCGCACGCGCGGGCATTGGCCGTCCCCGAGAGGCCGGCGCGCGCTTGCGAGAGCTTGCCGCCCAGCGGCGCGGTGAGGATGCCGTCCTTGATGAGAAACACCTTGGCCGCGGGCGTGCCGTCGTCGTCATAGACGAAGCTCGCCGCCTCCTCGCGATGCGTCGGATCGTAGGTGACGTTCAGCAGCTCCGAGCCGTATCGATACGAGCCGAACATGTCCGGCGTGACGAAGCTGGTGCCGGCGAAATTTCGCTCATCCCCGAGGATGCGATCGAGCTCGAGCGGATGGCCGATCGACTCGTGCACCTGGAGCATCACCTGGTCGGGCAGCAGGACGAGATCCATCTTCCCGGACGGGCAGTTAGGCGCCGACAGTAGCTGCAGCGCCTCGTCCGAGAGGCGCGCCCCGCTGCCAATGAAGCCCGTGCCCGTCACGAGCTCGAAGCCGCCCTGCTGCACGTTCTCGTAGCTGCGCACCTGCGTGTCGCTGCCATTGTTCGCGGCGACCCGCATCTTGGGGATCGCGAAATGGAAACGCTGGCGCAGCTCGCCGCCGGTATTCGTCAGATAGATGCGCTCGTCCTCGACCAGCTCGACGAGCGCCACGCGCTCGACGATGCGCTCGCGTTTCGCGCTCTTGCATTCCTGCGCGAGGAGGTCGTGGATCGCGCTGCGTCCCGGCGCCTTGTTCTTCGCCGGACTCTCGTATTCGCCTTTCGGTGCGGCCATCTTCGCCGGCTCGTAGCGCACGACGCTCTTGCCTTTGGTTGCCTCGGCCCACCGGGTCGCCCTGTCCAGGGCTTTCTGTAATCCTGAAACGGAAAGATCGCTGGTCGCGCAGTACCCATAGCCGCCATCGACGACCGCCGTCACCATCGCACCGCGATCGACCGACAGGCGCGGCGGCTCGAGCGTGTCCTGCCGCATCGCCAGCGTCTCGCGCTTCTCTTCGTGGTAGCGGACCGACCAGAACGGCGCAGTCGAGCGAAGTCCTCGGATGTCTGGTGTCATGGATTTTCTATCGACTGGATTAGCTAGCCCGAATTATGTCAGGTCTTATTTCGAGACTCACGCACATGACGGACCGAGCGTGCTGCTCTCATGAAACCCGAAACAGCGCGCCGCCGCAAATCTCGGTTAGCGAACGAAACCGGCGGGAATGCGGACGGCCGCTTGATTACTTCTTTTTGCCACCGCGGAAGCCGCCGCGACCTGCTTTTGCGATGCGGTCTCTCATCGCGGCTTCGTTGTGTTGCTTGACGAAATCTACCGTATGCGCCGAAGGAACGCGGAAGGAGAAAACCGTATTGCCATTTTCATTGGTGATCGAGAAATCCCCTTGCGAAATGACATCCATGCCAATGAGGACGTCATTCGCAGCGCCTAGATTCGCCTTGCTGACTTTAATGATCGCGAACTGCACGCCGTTCGCGAGTCCAATGTTGACCATATACGTCTCTGTCTGAGCTAGGCCAGCTGCGGTCTGTGCTTGGACCACTCCGGTGGGCAGCAGACCGCATTGGTCTACGACTTTCTGCGAGATAGCCGATGCCGAGGCCCCAGTGTCCCATATGGCGGCGAAAGGAAACAACGGTGGCGGAGCCCCGCCACCGGAAGGATCGAAGGCAGCGGAAATGTGGCAAGTAGTCTGGAGGACGTTAAGTAAGCCGCCTTGGGCGGTTACTGTGAAGCTTCTTGAATTGGGATCAAACGCCAATCAAGAGAATGCCACGCGGGAATGGAATGTCTGTGTATACCCGCTAGTCCCTGGTTCGACTTTCTGAACAAGAAAGGTGCCTAGTTTGTGATCCTTCTGTGTCTTACTTACTGCTTCCGCCTCGGTCTCGAAAACGCCGATGACTTTCTCGTCTTTGATGACGACGACCTTGCCGTTGTACTTCTCGACCATTTCCTTCTGATTGGCGAGGAAGTACGCAAACTCTTTCTTCAGGGGGTTATCCACATAGTTATTTTAGGTTGTCGTGTTAGATGCAGCAATAGTCTACGCGACTGAAATCTATGCAATTTTTACTCGAGACTCCATGTCCGAGTACGGTATCGAAGTGAATCGCCTTAATGTGCGCCCGCCACTGCGCGCCCGGACGCGCGGCGCGGCGGACGGGCGAGCCAGAGGAGCGGGATCAAGAGGACCAGGAGGATGGCGGAGATGTAGAAAAGCTCGAGCGCCGACAGGGTGAATGCCTGCACGTTCACCACACGGTCGAGGAACGCGTACCGTTGCTGGGCGTCGAGGCCCATGCGGCCGAGAAGATCGAGCGCCTGGGTGGTCGACGGGTCGCCAGGCGTCAGGTGCTCGACCAGGCGCGCGTGGTGCAGCGCCGCCCTCGCCTCCCACAGCGTGGTCGCGATCGAGGTGGCGAAGGCACCCGCCGAGATGCGCAGGAAGTTGTTCAGGCCGGAAGCGGCGGCGATCTGCTGTTGCGGCAGGTCGCCCAGCGCCAGGCCGACGAGCGGGATGAAGAAGCACGACACGGCCGCCCCTTGCAGGATGGTCGGGATGACGAGCGTCCAGATGTCGACCTCGCTGCTGAAGCGCGAGCGCATCCAGGCGACGACCGCGAAGACGACGAGCGAGGTGGTGGCGAGGATGCGCGGATCAATCTTGCCGGAGGTGCGGCCGACGATCGGTGTGAGGATGAGGGCGAGCACTCCCACCGGCGCGAGCACCCAGCCCGCGTCCGTCGCGGTGTAGCCCATGTACTGCTGCAGCCAGAGCGGCAGCAGCACGATGCTGCCGAAGTAAGCGCCGTAGGAGAGCGCGATCGCCAGCGTGCCGGTGGAGAAGTTGCGGTTGGCAAAGAGCCGCAGGTCGACCACCGGATGGTCGTCGGTCAGCTCCCACACCAGGAACAGGCAGAAGCAGAGCACCGTGGTGACGGCGAGGGCGACGATCAGCGGCGAGGAAAACCAGTCCAAGTCCTTGCCCTGGTCGAGCATGAGCTGCAGCGCGCCCACCCAGACGACGAGCAGTCCGAGCCCGACGCCGTCGATCGGCGTCTTGACGCGCGGCGTCTCGCGGTCGCGATAGATGATCCACGTCATGGCGAGCGCGACCAGCCCCACCGGCACGTTGATGAAGAAGATCCAGGGCCAGGAGAAGTTGTCGGTGATCCAGCCGCCGAGCAGCGGACCGACCACCGGCGCGACGAGGATGGTGAGCGAAAAGGTGGCGAGCGCGATGCCCGCCTTCTCGCGCGGATAGGTGGAGAGCAGCAGCGTCTGCGAGAGCGGGATCATCGGCCCCGCGACAGCGCCCTGCACGACACGGAAGAAGATCAGCATCGGCATCGACAGCGCGAGGCCGCAGATGAAGGATGCGGCTATGAACAGCGCGGTCGTGGCGAGGAATAGGCGCACCTGGCCGAAGCGCTGCGTCAGCCATCCGGTGAGCGGCACCGAGATCGCGTTCGCCACGGCGAACGAGGTGATGACCCAGGTGCCCTGGTTCGGCGACACGCCGAGGTCGCCGGCGATCGCGGGAATCGACACGTTGGCGATCGACGTGTCGAGCACGTTCATGAACGTCGCGAGCGCCACCGCCAGGGAGGCGGCGATGCGCGCGCCGCCCTCTAGCGGCTGCGTTTCCCTGCGGTCAGCGTCCTGCGCTTGCGCCATGCGCCGCTCCGGGCGCCGAAGAGAGTGTCGGAGTAAGCGTGCTGTTCGCGGCGATGATCTGCTCGATGCGCGCGTCGGTCTGCGGATCAGCCGAGGCGAACGCCCTGGTTTCCTGCGAGGGCGCCTTGCGCTCGGCGCGCTGCAGGCGCCCGGCCGAGCGGTCGTGCGTGTCGACGTCGACCTTCATCGACAGGCCGATCTGCAGCGGATGCGCCTCGAGCTCCTTCGGCTCGAGCGCGATCCTCACCGGCACGCGCTGCACGACCTTGATCCAGTTGCCGCTCGCGTTCTGCGGCGGCAGCAGCGCGAACGCGCCGCCCGTGCCGGGACTGAAGCCCGTCACTTGTCCATGAAATTCGACCGAGCCGCCGTAGGCATCAGCTTCAAGCGTCACCGGCTGCCCGGGGCGCAGGTGGGCGAGCTGGTTCTCCTTGAAGTTGGCTTCGACCCAGACGCCTTCCAGCGGCGCGACCGTCATCAGCACGTTGCCGGGCGCGACGCGCTGCCCGAGCTGCACCGAGCGGCGCGCGATGTAGCCCGCGGTCGGCGCCGGCACCTCGGTGCGCGTCAGCGCGAGATAAGCCTCGCGCACGCGAGCGGCGGCCGCCAGCACGTCGGGATGGTCGTGCACGTCGGTGCGGTCGACCATCGCACGCTGTGCTTCCAGCTGTTTCTGCGCCGCATCGAGCGCCGCGCGCGCCCCGTTCACCGCATCGACCGCATGCTGCAGCTCCTCGCCCGATACGGCGCCCGAAGCTTCCACCGAGCGGCGGCGCGCCAGGTCCTGTTCCGCCTTGCGCAGCTCCGAGCGCCGCAGGGTGACGTTGGCTTCGCCCTCGGTGCTGGTGGCGCGGAGGTTCCTCACCGAGCGCACGGTCTTGGCGAGTTGCGCTTCGGCTTGCGCGACCAGGATCTGCGCGTCGGCCCTGTCGAGCGAGACGAGGGGCTTGCCGCTCTCCACGTACTCCGTGTCATCGGCGTGGATGGAAAGCACCGTGCCGGCGATCTGCGGCGTGATCTGCACGAGGTTGCCGCCGACGTAGGCGTCGTCGGTGCTCTCGTGGTAGCGCCCGTGCAAGGTCCAGTACGCGCCATAGGCGGCACCGGCAAGGAGGAACAGGGAAAGCACGCCGAGCAGGAGCAGGCGGCGTTTCTTCTTCGTGTCCTTCACAGCCTGGACGGTCATTGCGTGGCCACCTGGACGTCGAAGCCGCCGCCGAGCGCGCGGATGAGGTTGATCGAGAGCGCGAGCTCGCGCGATTGCAATTCAGTGCGCAACTGCCGCTGCTCGAGCACCTGCGCCTCGACCGTGATGAGCGCGAGCAGGCTGCCCAGGCCGGCCTTGTAGCGCGTGAGCGCGAGGCGGTAGGCCTCCTCCGCCGAGGCGAGCGCGGCATCGGCTTCGGCGCGCTGCGTCTGCACCGAGCGCATCGAGGCAAGCTGGTCCACCACTTCGCGCAGCGCATCGGAGAGCGCCAGGTTGTACTGCTCCACTGCCGCGTCGTACTCCGCGTTGCGCACCGCGAGCGCGCCGCGCAGCCGTCCGCCCTCGAGGATCGGCAAGCGGATCGCCGCGCCGGCCGATGGAATCCCGCTGCCGGGCGAGAGCACCTTCGACAGCGTCACCGATTGCACGCCGACCAGCGCGGTGAGATTGATGTCGGGATAGAACTCGGCCTTGGCCGATGCGATGTCGCTCGCCGCCGCCTCGGCGCGCCAGCGGCTCGCCACGATGTCGGGACGGCGCCCGAGCAGATCGGCCGGCACGCGCGACGGCAGCGCGACGCTCGCCACGTGCATGCTGGGGCGCTCGATCGCGAGGCCTCGGTCTGGGCCTTTGCCGAGCAGCGCGGCGAGCTGGTTTCGAGCCAGCGCGATTTCCTCTTCCGTCTGCGCGATCCGCGCGCGCGCGGCCGGGATGGACGTTTCCACTTGCTTGAGCTCGAGCCGGGAATCCAGGCCCGCGCGCATGCGGTCGCTCGTCAGGCTCTGCACCTGCATCCGGTCCTCGAGCGTGCGGCGCGCGATGTCGAGCTGCTCATAGCCGCGGGCGAGCTGCACATAGGTGGCGGCGATGGCGGACGAAAGGACGAGCCGCGCGGCAAAGGCTTCGGCCTGCGCGGCGCGCGAGCGCCCGAGCGCCGCTTCATAGGCCGTGCGATTCTTGCCCCAGAAATCCAGGTTGTAGCTCGCGTTCAACGCGAGCTGCGTCGTCGTATAGCTCAAGCCGCCGATCGGCGGCGGAAAGATGAAGTTCTGCGAGAAGCGCTGCCGCGTCACGTCCGCGCTCGCATTCACCTGCGGGCCGATCGGCCCATGCGCGACCTGAGCAGCGCCGATCGCTTGATCCACTCGCGCGCGTGCCAGCCGGATGTTCGGGCTCCCGGCGAGCCCCTCCTCCACCAGGCGATCGAGCTGCGGATCGCCGAAGCGCTTCCACCAGTCGAGCTCGGGCCATGCCGCGGTGTTTTGCCCCTCCAGTGTTTTCCCCGCTTCAAGCGTCGCGGGATCGACCGGCGTGCTCCGATGATCGATGCCGCGGAAGCTCGCGCATCCGGCGAGGAGGAGAAGGAGAGCCAGCCACCTCATGCTGCGTTCTCCAGGATCCGCTGCAGCAGGCGCTCGAGCGTGCGCACCTCGGTGCGCGAGAGGCCGCGCAGCATCCGGTTCAGCACGTCGACCTGCACGCGCATCACCTGGGCGTACACGGCCCGTCCGTCCTTGGTGAGCTCGAGGCGCGCGCTGCGTCGGTCGTGCGACTCGCGCACGCGGCGCACGAGACCCATGGCCTCGAGCTTGTCGACCAGCCGCGTCATGGCGCCAGCGTCGTGCGAGAGCTGGCGGCACATGTCGGCCGCCGTGCCGGCGCGATGCTCGCCGACCAGGATGACGACGAGCGCCTGCTGCACGGAGAGGGCCAGCGGCTCGAGCTCGCGCCCGAACTCCTCGGCGATCGCCTTGCGCGCCAGCGCCACGCGCGCGCCGACCGCGTCTCGGCTGCTGAACGAGCGGAGGTCGTAGACGGCGGAGGATTTAGTTGCCTCGGCAACCATTGCAAAGGCAAGGGTATCTTGCGGCGGCGCTCCCGTCAACCGCGCCGTTCAACTAAATCGAGGGCCGGTGGCCTTGATGGAAGGCGACGATGCGTCGCTCAATTCCATTTTATCTAGGCGCCCTCGCCGTCACCCCAGCGCCAACGAGGCCGCTCGCCCTTGAACCAACAGATGAGAACCAGCAACGCGCAAAGAACGGCGACATAGACGAGAAGAGACGCCAGTTCGCGGTGGGGCGGGAATACGAAGAATCCGGCGCCAAACAGGCTGATGAAGGCAGCCAGCACGGCCCAGCCTTGCCAGGCCAGCGGCAATCCCCAACCCCAGCCGTAACGCTTTGCGGGAAACCAGTACGCGTGTTTATCTGACACGGGAATTCTCCGCTGCATCCTTGATGGTCAGGACATAGGAGCGGAACTGTTCATCGAGTTTCCAGCCGAGCGACTCGTAGAGCTTCTGTGCCGACACGTTAGTGTGCGCTGTGGATAGGGACAGCGCTATCGCTCCTAGCGCGCGAGCATAGCGGGCGGCTTCCGCGGATGAGCCGTTTCGCCACGCCACTGCGCCGGTGCTGTGTCCGATGTCTGGCCATAGAACGGGCGATACGCGTCAAACAGCGGCACAACGAGCTCGACGTCGAGCGCGGAGGCTTGCCGGACTGTGAGCACGATGCCGTTCCTTCAGCCGCTCTTTGTCTTGGCAGGATGAGGATGGGCGCGGCGTATGGTCGGCGACACGACCTTGTCCGAGACGTGAAAGTCCCAGACCGCGGCGCCGCCGCTTGCGGCGAACTCCGCCACGAGCTTCGGCAGGTCGTCCAGGTTCTTGACCGTCTTTCCCGCGAGCCCGAAGCCGCGCGCGATGCCCGCGAAATCGCAGTAGCCGAACACGGAGCCTTCCTCGGGCATTCCCTCGGAACGGAACTTGTGGACTTCGGAGCCGTAGGCGCCGTCGTTCATCACGACGATCAGGATGTTCAGCCGGTGGCGCTTGATCGTTTCGAGCTCCTGCACGTGCATCAGCAGGCTGCCGTCGCCGTCGAACAGCACCACGGCTCGATCCGGGCGCGCGGCGGCCACGCCCATGGCGAACGAGATGCCGTTGCCGATCGCGCCGAACTCGCGGATGGTGAGGAACTTCTCCTGCGGGCGCGAGGGCATCTGCGCGAAGAACCATGAGCAGTGGCCCCCCGAGTTCACCATCTCCCATTCGCGGGGCAACCCATCTTCCAGCGCCTCGACCACGTCGCGCGGGTCGAGCAGCCCCGGCTCGATCTCGAATGCGTGGCTGTCGGGTTTCGAATCGCGGATGCGCGCAGCCATGGCATCGGTTCGCCAGCCCTGGTTACGAGCCGGCAACGCTGCCGACAATACCTCGACGCCCAGGCGCGCGTCGGCTCGCAAGTGATGGCGTGCGACTTCCTGGCCTTGACTGACCCCGACGGGATCGACATCGATCTGCAGCATCTTCGCCTTCGGCCAGAGCTGGCCGCCGCCGCCCGCGTGGTAGGCGAGCGAGGAGCCGACCGCGATCACAAGGTCCGCCTGCGCCAGGTATTCGAGGCCGACCTCGGGCGTGTAGCTGCCCGAGATGCCGATGCAGAAAGGATCGTCGTGGAACAGCCCTCTCGCGGGAAGCGTCGTCGACAGCAGGCCGCCCGTCTTCGCGGCCAACGTCCGGCAAGCGGCGCCCGCCCCGGCTTCGACCGCACCCAGGCCAGCAAGCACGACGACCCGCTCGGCACCAGCGACCACTTGCGCGGCCTTTGCTACGTCGGCCGGATGCGGCGGCATCGGCGAATGGCGCGGCAACAACTCGCGCGAGGGCTTGGGGAGATCCGCCGCTCCGTCCCAGGGGCGGGCCTGCAGATCGAACGGAACACCAATCACCACCGGCCGGCGTTCGCGGCGCGCCTGCAGGAATGCATCGCGTATGGCCACCGGCATGCGTTCGGGCATGTGCAGGCGGTGATAGGCAGCGCCGGTCGCGGTGATGAGCGGCGCCTGGTCGATCTCCTGGTTGTACCAGCCGCTCTTCAGCGGCGCTTCGCCGGCGAACACAATGAGCGGCAGGTGAGCGCGCACGGCGGCGGGTAGCGCAGTGATCAGCTGCGTCACGCCGGGCCCGCACGTGACGCTCGCGATTCCCACGTCGCCGCTCTTTCGCGCGTACGCCATGGCGGACGCGAGCGCGCAGTGCTCGTGCCTGACATAGATCATGCGGCATCCCAGCCCGGACAACCGCGCGGCCCAATTCATGTTCGCATCCCCGAGGAGCGCGAAGCATGTCTGCACGCCTTCCTGCGCGAAGGCCTTCGCCAGGATGTCGTACACGCGGGGTTTGGCTTCACTCATGCGCGTGGCGCCTTACGGTTTGAAAACGTCCACTACGACCAGCACCGCCGGTATCTTCCCTTCGTTCGCTACCCAGTGACTCACGTTTTTTCCCGCCGTGTGTACCGTGTCGCCGGGGCGGTGCTTCACGTACCCGCCCTCTCTATATTCGGTGAGCTCGCCCTGCACCAGGTACGAGGCGTCCGGGCGGTCATCGTGACTATGGAGGCCGACGACGCCGCCCGGCTGAAATACGAGCTTCCTTATCCGTAGCTGCCGGCCTTTGACGTCGTGCGCCCAAGGCGTCAGATCCAGGGACTCGACATGGGAGATCTCGACCCCTTTCGTCTCGCGTATCGGCGCAGGCTGTCCCACGGTACTTGCGCTAACGAAAAGAACGGTGGCAGCCAAACAGGCAGGTATAAAACGTAGCGGCAGAAGCTTCGGTTCCACGTGGTTCTCCAATACAACTAGGTCTTTAGTCGATAGCCGGTCCTGAAGATCCACCAGATGCCGCCGAGGCAGGCAACGAGGAAGAGCGCGGTCATGCCGAGGCTGACGCCGACGTGGACGTCGGCGATCTCGAAGAAGCTCCAGCGAAAGCCGCTGATCAGGTAGACGACGGGATTGAAGAGCGTGACGGTCTGCCAGACGGGCGGCAGGACGTCGACGGAGTAGAACGTGCCGCCGAGGAAGGTGAGCGGCGTGATGATCAGCATCGGCACGAATTGCAGCTGCTCGAAACCGTCCGCCCAGACGCCGATGATGAATCCCAGCAGGCTGAAGGTCAGCGCCGTGAGCACGAGGAACGTCAGCATCCAGACCGGGTGCTCGATGCGTAGCGGCACGAAGAAGAACGCGGTGGCGAGGATCACGAAGCCGAGGACCACGGACTTGGTCGCGGCCGCGCCCACGTAACCGATGACGATCTCGAACGCGGAGATCGGCGCCGAGAGGAGCTCGTAGATGGTGCCGACGAATTTCGGGAAGTAGATGCCGAAGGCGGCGTTGGTCACGCTTTGCGTCAGCAGCGTGAGCATGATGAGGCCTGGCACGATGAAGGCGCCGTACTGCACGCCTTCGATCTGCGCGATGCGCGTGCCCATCGCCGCGCCGAAGACGACGAAGTAGAGCGAAGTGGTGATCACCGGCGCGACGATGCTTTGCACCAGGGTGCGCCCCGTGCGCGCCATCTCGAAGCAGTAGATCGACCAGACCGCGCGCCAGTTCATCGCTCATTTCCCCTATCGGTCCTCACCAGGTCGACGAAGATGTCCTCGAGCGACGTCTGGGTGGTCTGGAGGTCCTTGAAGCCGATGCCGGCCCCGGCGAGGTCGCCGAGGAGCCCGGCGATTCCCGTGCGATCGGCCTTCGTGTCGTAGGTATAGACGAGCTCACGGCCGCCGGGCGCGAGGCTCAGTCCGTAGGACGAGAGCCGCGCCGGGATTTCGCTCATCGGCTGGAGGAGCTGGAGCGTGAGCTGCTTCTTGCCGAGCTTGTGCATGAGCGCGGTCTTCTCCTCTACCAGGATGATCTCGCCCTTGTTGATCACGCCGACGCGATCGGCCATCAGCTCCGCTTCTTCGATGTAGTGCGTCGTCAGGATGATGGTGACGCCGGAGGCCCGCAGGGTGCGCACTACCTGCCACATCTCCTGCCGCAGCTCCACGTCCACGCCCGCGGTCGGCTCGTCGAGAAACAGCACCTGCGGCTCGTGCACCAGCGCCTTGGCGATCATTACGCGGCGCTTCATGCCGCCCGAGAGCGTGACGATCTTGCTCTTGCGCCTATCCCACAGCGCGACGTCCTTCAGCACCTTCTCGACGTAAGCCGGATTCGCCGGCTTGCCGAAGAGGCCCCGGCTGAAGCTCACCGTCTGCCACACGTTCTCGAACGGCGTGATGGCGAGCTCCTGCGGCACGAGGCCGATCATGTCGCGCGCCGCGCGCCAGTCGCTGATGATGTCGTGGCCGCCGACCGACACCGTGCCGGCGCTCGGCGTGACGATGCCGCAGACGATGTTGATGAGCGTGGTCTTGCCGGCGCCGTTCGGGCCGAGGAGCGCGAAGATCTCGCCCTGGCGGATCTCGAGGTCGACGTGCCTCAGCGCGTGCAGGCCCGAGGCGTAGCGCTTCTCGAGCCCTTTGATCGAAATAATCGGCGGCATGCGGAGCCGCGATTATTCCCTAGATCGCCTCCAGATCGAATAGGCGCGAGAAGGCTGACTTGCCGGCTGGCGTGACGACGAGCTTGCGCGAATCCTCTACAGCCAGGAGCCAGCCCTCGGCCTTGTAGCGTCGCAGGAGCGCGGCGCCGAGTGCCCCGGCGACATGCGGACGCCGCTCGGTCCAGTCGGTGCAACACCTGAAGAGCGGCCGGCGCGAGCTTTCGAGCGCAGCCAGATCGATTTCGAGGTCGCGCAGCACCGTATTCCCCGGTCGCAGCAGGCGCTCGGTGAGCGCCACGCCGAGCCTCCCGGCGAGATGGTCGTAGCAGCACCGGGCGAAGCGCAGCTCGCGCGCTGCCGGGGGTACCGCATGAACACTGATTTCAGAAAGCGCTTCCACCGCCTGCGCCACCTCGCTTCCGGCCAGGCTGAAGTACTTATTGCGCCCTTCGGCCTTCGCTACGAGCAGGTTCGCGTTCACCAGCTTCCTCAGGTGCAAGCTCGCCGTCTGCGCGGTCACTCCGGCGTCGAGTGCAAGTTTCTTGGCGCTGCGCGGCCTGCCGTCCATCAGCGCGAGCACCATCGCCGCGCGGCTGGGGTCGGCAAGCATGGCGGCGGTCGCTGCGATTTGCATGGACTGATTTTCGCGCCGCCCGCGCATGCGCGTCTATTCGGAACACTTCGACCGGCGCCGAAGGGTTTGGAGTAGGCTCGCCCCTTCACGAGGGAGGAGACCCATGAAACGCAGAGAGATCCTGAAGATAGGGGCCGCGGCGGCGCTCGGCTTTCCGGCGATCGTTCGCGCGCAACCGAAAGAGGTCGTGATGCTGGGCCTGTGGGACCAGACCGGCGCGTTCGCCGACGTCGGGCCGCTCAACGACCGCGGCATGCGCATGGCGCTCGAGGAGCGCGGCATGAAGATCCTCGGCCAGCCGATCAAGTACATCACGCGCGACGGCGCGACGCAGGCCGGCACTTCGACGCGGCGCGCGGAGGAAGCGATCGACGGCGAAGGCGCGCGCTTCATGATCGGACCGTGGTCCTCGGGCGTCGCGCTCGCCGTCTCGGAAGTCGCGAAACGCAAAAAAGTCCTGCACTTCTTCAGCGGCGGCACCGAGGACATCTCGGGCGCGCGCTGCCACCGCTATTCGTTCCAGTGGGCCGCGAGCCCCTATACCGCGGCGAAGACCGTGGTCGACAATTTCATGAAGGCCAATCCGAAGGCGAAGCGCTGGCACCTGCTGGTGGCGGACTACGCCTTCGGCTGGTCGGTGGAGAAGTACATCAAGGAAGTCGGCAAGACCCACGGCCTCGAGTTCGTCGGCGCCGATCGCCATCCGCTCGGCGAGCGCGAGTTCTCGAACTACGTGCAGAAGGCGGCGGCCAACAAGCCCGACGTCGTGGCGATGATCAACTTCGGTGGCGATGCGGTCGCCGGTGCGCGCGAGATCTTCAACTTCGGCCTGACGCCCAAAGTGCCGCTCATCATGTCGTGGTCCTCCGGCGTGGAAGAGCTGATCCAGCTCTCGCCCGAGATCCGCGAGAACATGTGGGTCGGCACGAATTTCTACTACACGGCCGACACGCCGGTGGCGAAGGAGTTCGTCAAGAACTACCGCGCCAAGTACGGCACGCCGCCGGGTTACGCGCCCTCCGCCGCCTACTCGATGACGCGGCTCATGCTTGCCGGCTTCGACAAAGCCAAGTCGACCAACGAGCAGGACGTCATCAAGGCGCTCGAAGGCATCGATGTCAACGACCTCCTGGGGAAAATGCACGTCGATGCGGCCACGCACCAGACGCTGCGCCCCTACTTCTTCCTGCGCTGCAAGCCGAAGGCGCAGATGAAGGAGGAGCTCGACTTCGCGACGGTGATCGCGACCGGCGACACGCCGCTGCCGAAGGAATATGCGGCCTGTAAGGACATCGGCAGCTTTTAGTTCTTGAATCTCCTTCTCGGCCAGATCCTCAACGGGATCGCGACCGGGATGCTGTACGCCCTGATGGGCCTCGGCCTGTCGCTCATCACGGGCGTACTCAACATCCCGAACTTCGCGCATGGCGCGCTCTTCGCCATCGGCGCCTATTTCCTCGTCACCGTCGTCGGGTTCCTTGGCAACTTCTGGCTCGGGCTGCTGATCGCGCCGATTGGCGTTGCCCTTCTGGGGTTGTTGATTGAGTTCGCCGGAATAAGGCGGCTCTACGCGGCCGGGCATGACTACCAGCTCCTCTTCACCTTCGGCCTCGCGCTGATCCTGAACGAGCTGATCATCGTCATCTGGGGGCCGGTCGGCATCAGCCACCTGCCGCCGACGATCTTGCGCGGCGGCGTCGATCTCGGCTTCACGTTCTATCCGAAGTACCGGCTGTTCGTCATGGCGATGGCGGGCCTGCTCGTGGTGGCGACCTGGCTGTTCCTGGAGAAGACCCGCTACGGCGCCATCATGCGCGCCGGCATCGAGAACAAGGAGATGGTGTCGCTGCTCGGCATCGACATCCACAAGCTCTTCACCGTCGCCTTCGCGCTCGGCGCCTATCTCGCCGGCATCGCCGGCGCCCTCACCGCGCCGATCCGCGGCCTTTCGCCCGGCATGGGCATCGACATGCTCGGCATCGCGTTCGTGGTCGTGGCGCTCGGCGGCCTCGGCAATCTGCTCGGCGCGATCGCGGCTGGCCTCATCATCGGTATCGCGCAAGCGGTCGTTGCCGCCTACTGGACCGAGGCTTCCACCGCGGTGATTTTCGCGGTGATGGCCGCAGTCCTTCTCGTGCGGCCGCAAGGACTGTTCGGCATCCGATGAGAGCCCTCATCCTCATCCTGGCCGCCATCTGCGTGCTGCCGCTCGTGGTGCGCCCCGCCATCGCGAGCGAGATCTGGATCTTCGCCATCTTCGGCCTCGGACTGAACCTGCTCCTCGGCTACACGGGCCTGCTCTCGTTCGGCCAGTCGACCTTCTTCGGCTCGGCCGCTTATGCCGCCGGCTATCTCCTCAAGCACTACGCCATCGGCATTCCCCTCGCGCTCGGCGTCGGCGTCGGCATCGGCGCGCTCTCGGCGCTCCTCGTCGGCTACCTGTGCGTCCAGCGCTCGGGCCTCTACCTCATCATGCTCACGTTCGCGCTGAACCAGCTCTTCTACTTCGTCGCCTACCAGTGGACCAGCGTCACCGGCGGCGAGGACGGCATGCCGGGCATCCCGCGCCCGGCGCTCCTCGGCGTCGACTTGCGCGATCCGCAGCACTACTACGTGCTCGTCTCGGCGCTCTTCCTGATCGCCCTGTGGCTGATGAAGCGCATCGTCGAGTCGCCGCTCGGCAAGATCCTGCAGGCGATCCGCGAGAACGAAGTGCGCGCCGATGCGGTCGGCTACAACGCGCCGCGCTTCAAGCTGGCGGCGTTCGTCATCGGCGGCGCCTTCTCCGGCGCGGCGGGCGTGCTCTACGCGATGCTGTTCGGCATCGTGCCGCTCGAGGCGATCGGCTTCGTCGTCTCGGGCAACGTGGTATTCGCGACGCTGATCGGCGGCTCGGGCTCGCTCTATGGGCCGATCATCGGCTCGTTTGTGTTTATCTGGCTTTCGGAGTCGATGAGCGTCATGTGGGCGCGCTGGCCGCTGTTGCTCGGTGTGGCGTTCATCATCGTGGTGCTCTTCTTCAGAGGCGGCGTGGTCGAAGCCTGGTCCAGGATATGGCGCTTCTCGAAACGCACAACCTGACGAAATCCTTCGGCGCGCTCACCGCGGTGAACGCGGTGAGCCTGCGCATCGAGAGCGGCGCGCTGCATTCGATCATCGGACCGAACGGCGCCGGCAAGACGACGCTCTTCAACCTGCTGACGGGAACCTTCGCGCCGACTTCCGGGACGCTTTTCTTCGATGGCAAAGACATCACCGGCACGCCGTCTCACCGCATCGCGCATCTCGGCCTCGCGCGCTCGTTCCAGCGCACGAACGTGTTTCCGGCGCTCTCGCTGTTCGACAATGTCTGGATCGCCGCCTTCGCGCGCAGTCCTTCACGGCGCGGATTGACGTGGCGGCGTACCGATCACTATCCGGAGGCGACCGAGCGGGCGCGTGCGGCGCTCAGCGATGTGGGATTGGGCGAGAAAGCAAATCAGCTGGCGCGCGAGATCTCGCACGGCGAGCAGCGCCAGCTCGAGCTTGCGATCGCGCTCGCGGCGGCGCCGCGCGTGCTGCTCCTCGATGAGCCGGCGGCGGGGCTCTCGCCGGAAGAGACGCGCCAGGTGGTCGCCCTCGTGCGCACGCTCAAGGGCCGCTACACCATCGTGCTCATCGAGCACAAGATGGACATCATCATGAACGTGTCGGACCGGATCTCGGTCATGCACTTCGGCGCGCTGATCGCCGAAGGCACGCCGGCGGAGATCCAGCGCAACCCCGACGTGCGGCGCGCCTACCTCGGCGGGGTCGCAGCGTGATCCTCGAAATTAAAACCATCGACACCTTCTACGGCCTGGGCCACATCCTCCATGGCCTGTCGCTTGGCGTCGAGCAAGGCGAAGTCGTGGCGCTGCTCGGCCGCAACGGCGCCGGCAAGACCACCACGATGCGCTCGATCACCGGCCTCACGCCGCCGCGCAAAGGCGCGATCCGCTACAAGGGACGCGACATCGCCGGCCTCGACCCGCACCGCATCGCGCAGGCGGGCATCGCGCTCGTGCCGGAGACGCGCGGCATCTTTTCCTATCTTTCCGCCGGCGAGAACTTGGCGATTGCTCGAAGAAAAGCCTCGCGCTGGCAGATGGACGCCGTGCTGGAGCGCTTCCCGGTGCTGAAGGAGCGGCTGCACCACAAGGGCCACGAGCTTTCCGGCGGCGAGCAGCAGATGCTCGCCATCGCACGCGCGCTCCTCACCGGGCCCGACCTACTCCTGCTGGACGAGCCCTCGCAGGGTCTCGCGCCGATGGTGGTGAACGACGTGATGAGCACGATCCGCGAGTTGAAGAGCGAACGCGTCAGCATGCTGCTCGTCGAACAGAACGCCGAGATGGCGGTCGCGCTTGCCGACCGCGTCTATGTCATCGACCACGGCACGGTGGTGTTCGAAGGCACGCCGCAGCGGCTGCGCGCCGAGCGCCAGATCACCGCGACTTATCTCGGCGTCGGCGGCTAGCGCCAGTCGACCGCGCCGAACCGCTCGCGGCCGAGGTACACGTAGTAGAGACCGATCGTCGCGCGGACCTGCGAAAGGTCGCCCAGGCTCGAAAAGGTCGCGTCGCGGCGCGACCACAGGTACTTGATCGCCACGCCGTGCTCGCGCCGCACGCGCGCGGTGAGCGTTACGTCGGCGCGCGCGATGTTGTCGTGCCCGCCGGTGCCCGCGCCGCCGACCTGGCTCACGAAGAAGTCGCGCGCCGTGGCATCGAGCGACCAGCGATCGCCGAAGATCAGGCGCAGCGCGGCCAGCGCCTGCGGCGCCGTGCCGTAGTGATAGTCGGTGTTGAGCGTGCCGTGGATCGTGCCGACGCTGGCATAGCCGACGCCCGCGAGCAGCGAACCCTGCACGGCGATTCTCTCGGCCAGGCGAAGCTCGCCGGTGGTGCCGAGCGAGAGCGCCGTGCTCGAGACACGAAAGAGCTGCGGCGAGATGTAGTCGTAGCTGCCATAGAGTCCCCAGAGCCCGCGATAGCGCTCGCCCGCCTCGTAGCTGGTGCCGAAGAGAAGGCCGCGCGTCGACAGGTTCTCGACCGCGTTCGCGCTCGACGCCGTGAGCTGGAAGCTGAAGTAATCCCACGGCCGGTCGTAGTGATAGCCCGGCTTTCCCGGCAGCCCATAGTCCATCGAGTAGTCGACGAGGAGCTCGTTCCGTTTCAGGTCGGTCGCTTCCCCTTCGCGCAACCGCGTCGTGCCGGCCGCGCCCACCTGCACGCGTGCGTAGTACGCCGGGTCCTTGCTGTCCAGTGCCTTGGCGAAGCGCTCGCGAAAAGCGAGGCGATTGAATTCGGCGCCGGGCGAGATCGCCGCGGCGGCGAGCTCGCGCCAGTAGCTGCCGTCGCCCTTCTCGAGCACCAGGTTCGCCATCCGGAAGAGCGATTCGCCGAGGAAGTTTCCGGCGATGCCGCTCGCGACCTGGTCGTTCTTCGAGGGCAGCGTGGTCTCGCCCGCGTATTCCCACAGCATGCTGCCGGCGAAGGTGTAGCCGAACGACTCCCAGAAGCCGAGTCCCGCGGAGCGCGCGAGCCCGTGGTAGATCGATCCCTGGTACGGGTGCCCGAGCTGGTTGATCTTGTACGGATCGTTGTCGACCACCCAGGAGTGCTGCAGGTTGCGCTTGATCGTCCCGGTGGTGACCGAGTAGTCGGTGCCGCCGTAGATCCGGCGGTCGATGCGGTTCAGCAGGAACTCGAAGCCGGCGATCTCGGCGGCCGGAATCGCGTAGCTCTTCGTGTCGCTGGAGGGCGCCGAGCTGCCGAGATCGGGGAGTTGCTGGGCGAGCGCCGCGCCGGCGGTGCAGGCTGCAGCCGACAGCGCCAGGACGGCCATGCGCGGCATGAGCCGCGATTATTTCTACAGAACGCGGATCGAATCCACCTTGTCCGGGTAAAAAGCGAGGCGCTCCTTCAGCACCAGCATCTCGTCGAACGGCGACTCGTAGCTCCAGACCGCGTTCTCGGCGCCGCCCTTGAACGAGTAGTAGGCGGCATCGCCCTTGAACGGACAGTGCGTCTGGTGGGTCGAGCGCGCGAGGCGGTCCATCTTCACGTCCTGGCGCGGGAAGTAGAACACCTCGGGGTAGGTACCCTCCTCCAGCCGGACGGCGTCCGTGCTGTCGGCAATCACCTGCCCATTCAGCTTCACCTGCACGCGCGCACCTGCAGGCTTGGCGACGAGTCGATGCTCCGGGCGCTTCTTGAAACCGGGAGCGGGATTCATGTCGCCATTCTAGGCGTCGCAAGCCGCGGCATCGGCGGCGGGAACGCGAACGCGATCGCAGCGGCGCCGAGGCCGATGGCGAACGAGTAGGTGTACAGGGGCGCATAGCTGCCGAACGTGTCGTAGAGCCAGCCGCCGATCCACGGACCGATCGCCATGCCGAGGCTCGACACCATCGCCGCCGCGCCGAGCACGGTGCCCATGATCCGCTGCCCGAAGTAGTCGCGCGCGAGCACCGCGTAGAGCGGCATCACGCCGCCGTAGGCAAAGCCGAATACAGCGGCGACCGCATAGAACTCGCCGAGGCGATGGCGAACATGAAGCTGCCCGCGGCGAGCGCCTGGATGAAGAGCCCGGCGATCAGCACGCGCTTCGCGCCGTGGCGGTCGCCCATGATGCCGAACACGATGCGGCCGCCGAGCCCGGCCAGGCCTTCGAGGCTGTAGATCGAAACCGCGGCGACCGTCGGGATGCCGCACACCAGCGCATAGCTGATCGTGTGGAAGATCGGCCCGGCGTGCGTCGCGCAGCAGGCGAAGAACGTCGCGGCCAGCACGATGAACGGCGTCGAGGTCAACGCATCTCTTACGCGCATCGGCGGCCCGGCCAGCGCATCGGTCTCGGACCGGGCGACGACCGGCGCAGGACGTACCAGCAACGCGAGGGGGATCAAGAGCGCCCACGCTGCAACGCCGATGGTGAGTTGCGCGCTGCGCCAATCGGTGTTCTGGAGCAGCAAGGCGACGAGCGGCGACACGGTCATCGGCGCCACCCCGATACCCGCCGATACGAGCGATACGGCGATGCTGCGATGGTTGGGCAGCCATGCACTCACCACCGTCATCATTGGTACGAAGAAGCTGCCGCCTGAAAGGCCCACCAGCACGCCATAGGCGAAGATGAACTGCGCGGGACTGGCGGCGCGGCTGGCGAGCACGAGGCCGAGGCCCAGCAACAACGAGCCGGCGAGTACGACGGGCCGCGCGCCGTAGCGGTCGTTAAGCGCGCCCCAGCCGAAGCCTCCGGCGCCCATGAACAAGAAGCTCAGCGTGGCGGCGCTGGATACCCCGGCGCGCGACCAGCCGGTGGCCTGCGTGATCGGCTGCAGGAACACCGCCAGCGACATCATCGCGCCCACCGCCACGCACCCCATCAGGGCGCCGAGGGCCACCACTACCCAACCGTATTGGATTTTCATGCTCATAGTCGTTCGGGAAATGGCCAAATCGACGTCGGCACTCTACGGCGTCTCGGCATATTCCTTCTCGAGCTTGGCGTGCGTAGCCCAGAACGGCCGCGGCTCGATGCCATTCAACAGGTCGGCAAGGATGCCGCTGTGCACGTCCCAGCCGCTGACGATGCCCGCCGGCAGGGCGCTGCCGTCGAGGCGGCGATGGACGATCACCAGCAGCACGTCCTTGCCGCGCGGCGTGAGCTCGTAGCTGACCTCGGTGTCGCCGCTGTCCCACTTCCAGGTGTGGGCGAGCAGCCGCAGCGGCTCGAGGCGCGTGATGACGCCCTCGAAGCGGCCCTGCCCCTTGCCCTGGCGCTTCTCCGCGCCCGGCAGCTTGTCGTTGTTGAACTCCAGGCGGATGCGCCCGCCGACGCGCAGGTCGAACTCGCCGGCCGCGAGCCACGTGGCGCGCTTGTCGGACTCGGTGAGGTAGGCCCAGGCGCGCTCGATGGGACCGGGCAGCAGGCGCTCGACCTTGAGGGTGGCCGGATCGATGACGGTGACGGGTCGGTTCATTTGCGTTTCCTTTTCACGGTTCGCTTGGAGGATTGGGCGGCGGCCTTGATCGCATCTTCGGCGCGCAGCGCGGCCTCCAGTCGATCGAGGCGCGCATTCCAGAACTCGCGCGTGCGCCGCATCCATTGCGTGAGCTCGTCGAAGGGTTGCGGCTCGAGCGACAGGAAGTGGTCGCGCCCCGCGACGCGCCGGCGCACGAGCCCGGCGCGCTCGAGCAGCCGGATGTGCTTCGACACGGAGTTGAGCGAGATGTCGAAGGGTGCCGCCACTTCCGTCACGCGGGCCTCGCCTGAGGCAAGGCCTCGCAAGATCTCGCGGCGCGTCTCGTCCGCGAGGGCGATCAGGGTATCGTCGAGCTGCATGACGATATATTCATCCCTTTGGGTGAATATGTCAACTGCGGGGTGCGACCTCGCTCAGCCGGTCGACCTTGCGCAGGCTCGGGAAGAGTCGCGTCCAGAGCCCGACGATCAACAGCGTGCCGATCCCGCCGGCGAGCGCCGCCGTTACCGGACCGAAGAGCGAAGCGAACAGCCCGGCGCGGAACTCGCCGAGCTCGTTGGTACATCCCACGAAGAGCACATGGATGGCGCTGACGCGGCCGCGCATGTCCTCCGGCGTTGCGAGCTGCACCACCGTCGCCCGCACGAAGACGCTCATCGCGTCGGCCGCGCCCATCGTGGCGAGCGCGATCAGCGCGATCCAGAAGTTGCCGCCGAGCGCGAAGACGATCGCGCCGACGCCGAAGATCGCCACGCCGCCGAAGAGCGCCCGCCCCGCGTGCGGCTGGCGCTCCTCTGGCAGTTGCGCAAGGACCAGGCTGGTGGTGATCGCGCCGACCGCGAACATGCTGCGCAGCACGCCCAGTCCGGCCGGCCCGACATGCAGGATGTCGCGCGAAAAGACCGGCAGGAGCGCGTTCACGCCGCCGAGCAGCACCGCGAAGAGGTCGAGCGAGATCGCGCCGAGGACGATCGGCTGCGTGCGCAGGTATTGCAGCCCGGCGAGCGCGCGCTGGAGCGCCGTGGTGCCGCCCTCCTTCGACGCGACGACGCGGGTGCGGATCGCGAGCATCGCGATGGCGGCGAGCAACGCCATCACGAAGCAGGCCGCGAAGGTGATGGGCGCGCCGAGGAGATAGATCAAGCCGCCGAGCGCCGGGCCGGCGATGATCGCCGTCTGCTGCGCTGAGGTGGCCCACGCCACCGATTGGGCGAATTGCTCGCGTGGCACGAGGAGCGGCGCCAAGGACTTCGAGGCCGGTCCCGCGAGTGCGCGCGTCGAGCCGGAGAGGACGAGCGCGCCGTAGAAGGGCCACGTGACGGTGGTGTGCAGGGCCACCAGAACCAGGAGCAGCGCGGCTGCCGCCGCCTGGATGAAATGCGCGACGCCGAGGATCCAGCGCCGGTCGATGCGGTCGGCGAGATCGCCCGCGGGCAGCGTGAGCACGGCGATCGGCACGAAGGCGGCGAGCCCGGCCCAGCCGAGCGTCATCGGGTCGCCGGTCAGGTCGTAGAGGTACCAGCCGTTCGCCACCCACTGCATCTGCGCCGCCAGCACGCTCGCGAACCGGCCGCCGAGGAACAGGCCGAAGTCGCGATTGCGCAGCACATGCGTCATGGTCGGCGCAGGAAAAACTGGGTGCCGACCATCGACACCGCCACCTCGTCCTTCTGGTTGAGAAGCTCCCAGTGCCACTTGACGATGCCGCGGTCCGGCTTGCTCGATGAGGGCCGCGCCTCGAGCACGGTGGCGCGATAGCGCAGCGTGTCGCCCGGACGCACGGGGAGCACGAAGCGCCATTCCTCGATCCCCGGCGAGCCGACGCAGGAGGATTCGTCGAGGTAGGCGTCGCACATGAAGCGCATCATCACGCAGCTCGTGTGCCAGCCCGAGGCGACGAGCCCGCCGAAAGGCGTCTGCTTCGCCGCCGCCGGGTCGGTGTGGAAGCGCTGCGGATCCCAGTCGCGCGCAAACGCGATGATCTCCGCCTCCGTCAGCCGGCGAGAGCCGTAGTCGAAAACTCGGCCGGCCGGAAAATCCTCCCAGTAATAGCGGAAGCTCATGGCTCCTCTTTCTCCAGCAGCCGCGACGCGGCGACGCCAAAGACGAGTCCCCAGAACGGCGCACCGATGCGGAAGATGGACAGGTCGGCCACCGTCACCAGGAAGCACACCAGCGCGCCGAAGCTCGAGCGGCCGGCGAACGAGGCGGCGAACGCGCTTTGCAGGATGCGCAGCATCGCCAGCCCGGCGAGCGTGGCGATGAAGGCCGGCGGCGTGGCGAGCAGGAGGCGCGTGAAGAACGGCGCGAGGAGCCCGAAGGCCATGGCCAGGATCGCGACGAGGAGCGCGCCCGCGTACTGCCGTTGCTTCTCGCCGACCGTGGAGATGACTGCGTTGACCGGCCCGGTCAGGCACGTCGACACCGCGCCCACGAGGCCGGTGACGATCGCGCCGGCGCCGCACGCCACCGTGATCGCATTGGTGGGCGGCGCATGGCCGTTGGTCCTGAGGATGGCGATGCCTTGCGCGTTCTGCACGGTGAGCACGGTGATGACGAGCGGCACGACCAGCTCGACGAGCGCCGGCCAGGAGAACTGCGGCGCGTAAATGGTCGGTGCGGCGATGCTGAAGAGCACACCGGCCGGCGGCTTGAACGTTCCCTCGAGTGCCATCACCAGCGCGCCGACGATGAGCGCGCCGACGAGCGGCGGCATCTTGCGCGCAAGCCCCGGCGCCGCGCTAAGCGCGAGCCATGTGACGGTCATCGAAAGCGCGATGGCGAGGTCCTGGCCGAACGCCTGCACGAGGCCGACGCCGAAGCGCAGGAACACGCCCGCGACCATTGCCATGACGATCGGCATCGGCACGGCATCCATCGCGCGACGCACCCAGCCCGAAAGGCCGAGGAGCAGCATGGCAACGCCGGAAACGAGAAACGCGCCGATCACCGCGGGAAAGGCCAGATGCCCGAGCGCCGGCCCGACGATCACCGCGCCGGGAATGCTCCACAGGAACACGAGCGGCTGGCGATAGGCGATCGAGAAGCCGATGCTGATCAGGCTGTTGAGGAAAAATCCGCCGAAGAGCCACGAGGCGATGTCGGCCTCCGACAGGCCGCCCGCCGCCCCGATCGAGAGGATGATCGCGACCGGGCCGGTGACGGAGAAAAGAAAGGCGGCGAGCGCGCTCGCCGCATACACGCCGCCGAAATCCGCAAGCACCTGCCACGGAGTCGGAAAAGGAAGTAGTGGGCGTTCGAGCGGCATTTCTTGAATTCGCGCGTTCTACAATCGACCGATGGCGCGCCGGGGCCGCATCCTACGGTATTTCACCTACGCACTGCTCGTCGCGGCGGCCGCGCTCGCCGTCTACGTGCTCGAGCTCGACGTGCGCGTGCGAAACGAGTTCGAAGGCCGGCGCTTCGCGCTGCCGGCGCGCATCTACGCGCGGCCGCTCGAGCTGCACGCAGGCTTGCGCATCACGCAGGCCGACGTCGAGGCTGAGCTGCGCGAGCTGGGCTACAAGAACCCCGGCGAAGACGGCGAGTCGGGCTGGTACCGGAAGAGCGGCAGCGAGCTCGATATCGCCGTGCGTGCCTTCATCTACTGGGACGGCGCGGAGCCGGCGCGGCGCGTGCACGCCGTGTTCGACGGCGCCAGGGTGGCCGCCGTGCAGGATGGCGCCGGCAAGGAGCTGCCGCTCGCGCGGCTCGAGCCGGTGCCGATCGGCGGCATCTACCCGGCGGGCAACGAAGACCGGGTGCTGGTGCGCCTGTCGGAGGTGCCCAAGCACCTCGTCGACGAGCTGATCGCCACCGAGGACCGCAAGTTCTACACGCACATGGGCTTCGATCCGCGCGCGCTGGTGCGCGCCGCGGCGAGCATCGCCACCGGACGCCTGCAGGGCGGCAGCACGATCACGCAGCAGCTGGTGAAGAATTTCTTCCTCACGCCGGAGCGCACGCTGCGGCGCAAGTTCACCGAGCTGGTGATGGCGATCCTGCTCGAGGCGCACTACGGCAAGGTGGAGATCCTCGAGACGTATTTGAACGAGATCTACCTCGGCCAGGACCGCGACCGTGCGATCCACGGCATCGGCCTCGCCGCGCATTTCTACTTCGGCAAGGAACCGAAGGACTTGAGCGTCGCGGAGTCCGCGCTCCTCGTCGCCATGGTGCGGGGTCCGGCGCTGTACGACCCGCGCCGCCACCCCGACCGCGCGCTCGAGCGGCGCAATCTCGTGCTGCGCGAGACCAGGGACCGGGGCTCGATCACCCTCGAGCAGTACACGATGGCGCGTTCGGCCGGGCTCGGCGTGTCGCCGCGCCCGACCATGGGCACTTCGCCCTACCCCGCGTTCGTCCAGCTCGTGCACCGCCAACTGCGGCGCGACTACGACGAGAAGGACCTGCGCTCGGAAGGCCTGCGCATCTTCACGACGCTCGATCCGCGCGCGCAGGTCGCGGCCGAGCGCGCGCTGGCGAGGCGCATCGCGCACTACGACAAGGAGCGCCGCTTCGGCCAGCCGGGTCTC